>Ga0154443_1010_pt3 | contig 17356 bp, 17 predicted proteins | sample RifGroC2_FD_105636 | JGI IMG/M metagenome (GOLD analysis project Ga0154443, IMG submission 105636) | Nitrospirae bacterium GWC2_56_14
TGACTGGATTCCCGTTTGCACGGGAATGACGGAATGTGCAGAATTAGTGTTTATTTACAAGACCATCCCTGTTGATGTGTTCGTAAAAAGTCCTTTAAGCCGTCTTTGCGAGCAAAGCGAAGCAATCTCGCAGTTCATAACCGCCTGAAAAAACGAGATTGCCACGTCGCTCCGCTCCTCGCAATGACGGCAGAGGAGACTTCTTACGAGACCATCCCTGTTGATGTGCTCGTAAAAAGTCCTTTAAGCCGTCTTTGCGAGCAAAGCGAAGCAATCTCGCAGTTCGTAACCGCCTGAAAAAACGAGATTGCCACGTCGCTCCGCTCCTCGCAATGACGGCAGAGGAGACTTCTTACGAGACCATCCCTGGTTGATCCGAAATGAAAAGGCCGTTGTCCACAGCAACTACGCTGCGAACAACGGCCCGAACAGGAACGGTGGGTGCTAGGTGATACGGTGATAATGCTATTCCGCGATGCCTCCGTAGGCATGGAGTCCGGACAGCACGAGGTTCACGCCCAGGTAGGTGAAAATGACCCCGATAAAGCCCACTGCAGAGATGATAGCCATCTGCGTTCCCTTCCATCCGCGCACATAGCGGGCATGGAGGTAGATCGAATAGATGAACCACGTGATCAGGGACCACGTCTCCTTGGGGTCCCAGCTCCAATAGGTGCCCCATGCGCTGTTGGCCCATACCGCGCCCATGACAAGGCCTCCTGCCGAAAAGAGCGGCCAGCCGAACGCGATCATCCGGTAGGTCATATCATCGAGCAGCTCCTGGGAAGGAATGATCTGCTTGAGCCTGGCCTTGAGCCGCATTCCCTGCGACCAGGTGAGCCATAAAAATCCAAGCACCGCCGCCCATGCGAGAACAAGAACGGAAGTCGATGGGTTGAGGAAGGTCGCCTCGAACAGGTGTTTTCTGTAGCTTTCCCCGGCGGGATTGGCTTTCAATTCATACAGCACAAAGTCAATTCCCATGGCCAGGAGCAGCCCGGCGGCAAGCGTCACGCAGACCGACCAGAACAGGTACGTCTGCGATTTATTCCGCGCGCCTGCCACAACGAGGTAGACAAACCACGCAATGACGAGAGCGCCGAGCCCCAGCCAGAAGGTGGTCTTGAAATTCGGGCCCAGGCCTGCCATGACATATCCCAGCGGTGCGAGGACCACGATAGCGCCGAGGGCGGCGTAGATATTGACCGCGGAGCCCCTCTCTTCGGCGTCCATGAGCAGATACAGCATGCTGACGGTGAAAGCAACGGCGAAGGTCGAGTAACTGATAAAGCTCAGAAGGACGTGATACAGAAGCCAGTTGCTCTTGAGCGCCGGGACCAGGGGACTGATATCGGTGTTGATGCCCGTCACATTGATGAACGCCAGCGCCAGAAAGGCGACGGGCATCACGAACGCGCCGAAGACCCTGGTCTTGTACCGGTGCTCCACGACGAGATACACCAGCACGGTGCACCAGGTGAAAAAGACAAGGGACTCATAGAGGTTCGTCAGCGGCGCCCGCCCGATTCCCATCTGGTACGACTCGATCCACCTGAGGGCAAGGGCGATGGTCTGCACGCCGAGGCCGATGTGGGTGCTGACGGAAGCGGCCAGGCCGATCCCTTCCTTCTTGAAGGAAAGGAAGCTGATATAGAGCACCATCGCCGCGAGATATATCAGTGTTGCAATAGTAAAGAGTAAGGAACTTTCCATCTATCCCTCCGATATTACTTTGAGATTTCTTCCACGATCTGGTTAAATGCGCGCTCGAAACCAAGACGGTTCCTGTTTGCCGCTCCGGCAATGGTCACGACAGCCTGCCCCTTCCGGTCCTGAACACGCACCCAGAGCTTCCGGTGCGAACCAAAGAAGGCGATGAACGGCCCGATGCACAGCATGATGAATCCCGTATACACGACCCATACCCCGGGGTCCTTGGTCACCTGCAGCCCCGTGTAGCGGGTGCCGAAGTAGTGGACATAACTGATGATATAGTCCTCGGGCATATAGGGAGAACCCTTGTCCGTTTTCATGACAAAGGTCTTATAGACCGGCCGGTCATTGTTCAGGATCTCAAGTTCCACCGTGGGATTGATATACTCATCGTTATTGCTGCGGTAAAATTGCACCTCGCCCGTGGCGGGGTTTCTCATGCCGAAGGGCGCAAAGCTGACCGCCCTGATGGTCCTTTTTATGGACGGCACATAGGCGGCCTGACCGGCCTCGATGGCAACGGTCTCTCCCACATCGGTGCTGTTCTTGGGGCGGATGTTCAAAAAGACCTTGCCGGGAGCATCGGGCATCGGCCCGTAGCTGGATTGATAAAAGGTGATGCCCCGGTAGGTCAGCGGGTCGTTCACCCGGATGCGCTTGTCGAGGACCTTTTCCCTGTCCATGTTGTAAACGCTGAGCGTGCTGTGGTATTCCGAGGGCATGCCCGTGGGGCCCTGGGGACCCTGGTAGTAATCCACATCAAAATTGTTGCACTGCACATAATATCCCAGCGGCATGGCAGGCACCCCGCCGTCGGGATTGTAGATCACCGGGCTTTCGGCGATCCCCAGCGCCGCCATGATCTGGTCCCACATGGGTTCGTTCCTGAGATAGACCACGGAAGAAGCCTGTCCCTCGGGAAGGTTCAGGAATGCCTTAAACCCGAAGAATGCGCCGGTCAAGGCACCGACAAAAATGAGGATAATACTGACATGGGTGACATAGACACCGAGCCTGCTGTAAACGCCCTTTTGCGCCGCCAGCTGGAAAAGTCCGGCGCTCCGCGTCTCGAGCGGCCGGTATCCGTGTGCCTTGAACACCTGGAGCACGCGTTCCTCGGCCTTTTCCATCCCGCCCTTCACCGTGAGCTCTTTCTTGAGCTGCAGCGCCTTGAGGCCCTCGTCATCGATCGGCTTCAGCGGCGCGGCGATGATCCGCAAGGTATGCGGAAAGCGTTCGAGCGTGCAGACGGTGAGGTTTGCCGTAAGCAGGAACAACAGGATCACGAACCACCAGGTATGATACATGTCGAAGAAACCGAGCATTTCGAACACCTGGACCGTGGTCTCGCTGTATTCCCTCAGGTATTTTTCCGGGGACTCGTTCTGCTGAATCACCGTGCCGATGACGGAAACGATGGCAAGGATAATGAGCAGAATAACGGCAAGCTTCACGGACGAGAAGAACTTCCAGACCTTCTCCGCAACAATTTCAACAATTCCTTTTTGGCGTTCCAATGCTACCTCCTGCGGTAAGAAAAAGGTTCGTGTAAATTAGCATAACGTGTATATGCTGTCAAGGAGTTACTGTTTACGCATGACATGACCATGGATGGCCTCCGCGGCCCGTCTGCCGGCCCCCATGGCGGAGATGACCGTTGCCGAACCCGTCACAATATCGCCGCCGGCATACAACCCGGGACGGCTTGTTTCACCGGTCCTGTCGTCGGCGACAATATAACCCCAGGTGGTAAGCGCCAGGTCCCTGGTGCTCTGCGGGACCAGGGGGTTCGGATTGGTCCCGATGGACATGATGACCATATCCACCGGGATCCGGAACTCGGAGCCTTTGATCGCAACCGGTTTTCTCCGGCCGCCGGCATCCGGTTCGCCCAAACCCATTTTGATGCATTCGATCTCAGAAACAGATCCATCGCGGCCGATAATGCGGACGATATCGGTCAAGAGCTCGAAGCGCACCCCTTCCTCCCGCGCATGATGGACCTCCTCGCGGCGGGCCGGCAATTCCTCTTCGGACCGGCGATAGACGATGATCCCCTCACCGGCGCCCAGACGGAGCGCCGTTCGCACGGAATCCATGGCCACATTGCCGCCGCCCACAACGGCGATGCGCTGGCCCTTCCTGATGGGGGTATCGTACTCGGGAAAAGAGTGGGAGCGCATGAAGTTGATGCGCGTAAGGAACTCGTTGGCCGAATAGACGCCATTGAGGTTCTCGCCTTCGATGCACATGAACTTGGGCGTCCCCGCACCGGTGGCGACAAAGCAGGCGTCGAACTCGGAAAGAAGCTCGTCCACGGAAATGAGCTTGCCGACCACGGCGTTCACCACGATCTGCACTCCCATCTTTCTGAGGACCTCGATCTCCGCGGCAACGATCCGTTTGGGAAGCCGGAACTCGGGGATGCCGTAAAGGAGAACTCCCCCCGGTTCGTGGAACGCCTCGTAGATGGTGACCGCGTGTCCCGCCTTGGCAAGTTCATAGGCGCAGGCCAGCCCGGCCGGCCCGCTCCCGACGATAGCCACCCGCCTGTTGGTCGAGGGGGCGATCTTCGGGACCTCCGTGAGGCCGCTTTGCATGATCCAGTCCGCGGCGAACCGCTCCAGCCTGCCGATGGCCACGGGTTCGAATTTCTTCCCCAGGGTGCAGCGCTGTTCGCACTGGCTTTCCTGCGGGCAGACGCGGCCGCAGACCGCGGGAAGAAGGTTGGCTTCCTTGATGATATCGAAGGCCGTACTGATATTGCCGCTGTTCAAGGCCTGAATGAATCTCGGTATGGGCACGCCCACCGGGCAGCCGGATACACAGGCAGGCTTGGCGCAGTTCAGACAGCGTGCCGCCTCCAGTTTTGCCTGCCCGGGGGTATATCCCAGGGAGACCTCTCCAAAGTTGGACCGGCGCGCCTGCGAGTCCTGTTCCGGGATGGGGGTTTTCTTCGGTGCTATTTTTTTTGCGGCAACACCTTTTGCCGCCCGTGAGTCGGTCATGAGGCTGGGTTCCTATTCGCAGAGAGGCTGATGATCTTTGTCGAGCATGCGCCGGTGCCGGTCCTTCCAGGCCTCGAAGGATTCCCGCTCTTCGCGGTGATACCCCTTCTGGCGCTGCATCAGCGAGTCCCAATCCACCAGGTGGCCGTCGAATTCAGGGCCGTCCACACAGGCGAACCTGGTCTCGCCGCCGACGATCACCCGGCACCCGCCGCACATGCCGGTGCCGTCGACCATGATCGGGTTCAGACTGACGATGGTCGGGACCTTAAAAGGCCGTGTGGCCTGCGCCACGAATTTCATCATGATCGCCGGGCCGACGCAAACGACCAGGCCCGCACCGTGCTGTTCCAGTTCCTGCACGAGCGCGGCGGTCACCACACCCTTCATGCCTTTGCTGCCGTCGTCCGTGGTAATGACCACCCGGTCCGCAACCTGCCGCATTTCCTGCTCGTAAATGAGGAGATCGCTGCTGCGGGCGCCCATTACGACCGTTACCGTGTTCCCGGCCGCCTTGAACGCCCGGGCTATGGGATACAGCGGCGCTGCGCCGAAACCGCCGCCCACCAGAACCACCCGCCCCACCTTTTCCACATGGGTGGGCTGCCCCAGGGGGCCGCAGAGGTCGAGGATGTCATCTCCGGCATTGAACGTGGAGAACTCATGGGTGGTTTTCCCCACGGCCATGACGATCAGGCTGATCGTCCCTTCACCGGGGTCGATATCTGCAAGAGAGAGCGGAATGCGTTCGCCCTTGTCATGGAGACGGATAATGACGAACTGACCCGGCAAGGCCTTCTTCGAGATCAACGGTGCCGCGATCTTGTAGAAGTAGACATCGGGTTTGCGAATGAGCCGTTTTTCAAGAATTTTCGCCATAACGGGCTATACTACCACACTCTTCAGCGTTTTTTCCAGCAAGAAATTGAAACAGGGCGTCCGAAAACGCCCTGTTTTACGAAAAATGCTCAAGATACTGTTCCGCACAAAACCGCTGGCTTCCGGAGCCTATCTGCTCTGTCCTATTTCTTTACCTTTGCCGGAACCACCAGCACCTTGCAGGGAGCATGCCCGATGACCCGGGTGACCACACTGCCCATCATGAGCCGGGTAAGGCCGGTGCGGCCGTGACTTCCCATGATGATCGTTTTGACCTTCCGTTTAGCAGCTTCGGAAACAATATCCTTGTACGGTTCATCGCCGAGATGCAGGAGGATCTCGCATTTGACCCCTTCCTTGGCGGCCGTTGCCTTGATCCCGTCGAGATACTTTCTCATCTCTTTTTCAAGTTTATCCGCTGCCGAAGCGTCCCAGAGATCGATCTCTGCATTGATCTCGATCACCAGCAGAACATAAAGCATGCTTGAACAGGCACGGGCGAGCGCGATCGCCTCCTGGACCGCCGGCTTGCTGTACAGGGAGCCGTCAGTTGCCACGAGCAGCTTCTCAAAACCGGGTGTAGCGCATGTGTTTTTTGCCATTGGTCTCTCCTTTTTTGTGGACAACGTCTGCTGTGGTATTTCACTGTTGATTTTCTTTAACCTTCAGTCTTCAGCCTAATCACCTGCTTCGCTGCATTTCCTAACCGTTACAATAAGGTTGCCGCCAGTTCCGCAAGATCAGAACGCTCACCCTTCACCAGCGTGATATGACCGGCAATGGGTTCTTCCTTGAACCGGTCGACCACGTAGGTGAGCCCGTTGCTCGACGAATCGATGTAGGGGTTGTCGATCTGGTAGGGATCGCCGGTCAGCACGACCTTGGTCCCCTCGCCGGCCCGGGTAATGATCGTCTTGATCTCGTGCGGCGTCAGGTTCTGGGCTTCGTCCACGATCAGGTACTGGTTCGGCATGCTCCGGCCGCGGATGTACGTAAGGGGCTCCACCTCGATCATGCCGAGATCGAAAAGGCTCTGCAGGTCCTTCTTTCCCTTGACCCGGCCGGGCCCGCCTGAGGAACCCACGAGGAAATCGAGGTTGTCGCGGATGGGCTGCATCCAGGGCCGAAGTTTCTCGTCGATATCGCCCGGCAAAAAACCGATGTCCTTGCCCATGGGAAACACGGGGCGCGATACGACCAGCCGCTGGAACGACCGCAGCTCAATGCTCTTTTCGAGCCCCGCGGCAAGGGCGAGCAGCGTTTTCCCGGTGCCCGCTTTTCCCACCAGCGTCACCAGCCGGATATCGTCGTTCAGCAGCAGGTCGAGGGCGAACTGCTGCTGCTTGTTCTTTGCCGTAATGCCCCAGACGCCGTGCTTCGCCGTCGTGATCGGCACAAAGGCGTTCTTCTGTTTGCTGTACCGCGCCAGCGCCGTCTGCGACTCGTTGGCGCTGTTCTTCAGCAGGGCGAACTGGTTCGGCAGGGGCGCCGGATCGCCGGGCTGCAGTTCACCCTTCGCATAGAAATCGTCGATCGCACCCGGCGCCACCAGCAGTTCGGTCTCGCCGGAGTACAGCTCGTCGAGCGTGATCGTGTCCGATTCGAAATCCTCGGCCGTCATGCCGAGGGCATCGGCCTTGATGCGGAGATTCGTGTCCTTGGTCACCAGGATCACCGGCAGGTTGTCATGCTTCAGGTTCAGGGCAGTGGCCAGGATCCGGTTGTCCGCCTTTACCGCAATAAGTTCGCTCGGCAGGCTCTCTGTCGACTGGTGGTTCAGCTCGACGCGCAGGTTCCCCCCGCCCTCGAGCGGCACCCCCTGCGAAAGTTTCCCCTTCATCCGGTATTCGTCCAGGATCCGTGAGACCTGGCGCGCGTTCCTGCCGATCTCGTCAACGCCCTTCTTGAACTTGTCAAGCTCCTCGATCACCACGATGGGTATCACCACATCATTGTCCTCGAACGAAAAGATCGCCCGGGGATCGTGAAGCAATACGTTGGTGTCCAGCACAAATATTTTCTTCATGGTAATTCCTTTCAACCCTTGTTCTTGAATTTAAGCCAGGTGTCCCTGAGCTCCTGTTCTGAAACAACTCCTTCGCGGATCATCTTCAATTCCCTGGCGGCGACATCGACAACGGTCGACGCTTTCCCTCCCGCTGTTCTGCCCGCGTCGAGGACGAGCTCCACGCTTTCCCCGAGCATCCCGGCCACTTCCCGGGCCGTCTGCAGGTCAGGGCCTCCGGACCGGTTGGCGCTCGTCCCGGTAAGCGCCGTTCCCAGTGCGTCCAGCAAACAACGCGTCACGGTATTGCCCGGGACCCGGAGGCCGATTCGGCCCGTTCCCCCGGTCAACTCCTGATGCACCGACGGCTGTGCAGTAAAGACCAGCGTCAACGGACCGGGCCAGAAGGCATCCATGAGCGCTTCCGCCTCTGCCGTGACCCCGGAAGCCCATTCCCGCACCATGCTCCGGTCGCGCAGCAGGAGCAGGATCGGCTGACCGGGCTCCCTGCCTTTGATCTCAAAAAGTCTTTTTACTGCACCGGAATTCTTCGGATCAGCACCAAGAGCGTAGAACGTATCCGTGGGATAGGCGATGACGCCCCCCGCGCCAATGACGTCCCTGCAGCGCGCGAAGGCCGGTTCGGGATGAGCCGGGTCAAGGGTAACTATCTCTGCTCCCATAAGTCATATTTCCCGCAGATAACGGCTGGGAACAGGGAAATCCGCAATCCGAAATCCGCAATCCGAAATTCAAGCGCCTTGCTTCAGCACGATGTCGCCGTTCTCCCGGCCCAGTGCGCGGGCCACCACCGGGCATTTCACCTTGAACAGAAAGAACAAACGCGGGTCGCCCGTCTGTTCCAGGGTCTCGTAATTGGCCTGGCCTTTGCTGATGATCAGGTCAGCCGATCGGTAGGCATGCAGAAAGCGCTCCGAACAGGACTCCAGCAGCGTGCCGATCCCGTCGCTGCCGTTGTCCATAAGCTCGGCATACTCCGTCATACCGGCCTCCGCGGCGTCATCGAGCGTTGCGTCGTTGATGACCGGCGCGCCCTTGACCGCCACGATCACGGATTTTTTCATTTCCTGCAGGGTCCGGAGCAGCACCCGGTCGAAGGCTATCTCGCCTGCATTGTCGCAGAGATAAAGAATGGACCCCGCGGATTCCACGGCCTGGCGAAAAGCGTCGAAAGAACCGCGTGAAAGCTCAAGATGGAAGGATTCCTGGATGGAGCGCTGCAGATCGATGTGGTCATAAATGCCGAAGTCGATGACATTGCCGGCAATGGCCGCCCGGACCCCGCCCTCGAGCCGGTCCGGCATGCCGGAAGCGAGCTGCGTCAGTTCCGGCAGCAGGTCCAGCGCGATGCGGTTGTACGTTGTCTTGACCTCGCGGTACGGGTCTCCCCCGCTCTCCGCGCGCAAAAGCCGGTGGATGAGCGTCGAGGTGCGCGCCGGCACCTCGTCGAGCGAAGCGCCGGCGACGATCTCTCCGGCCCGGCGAGCAATGCCGCGGCCCCGGTCCCCGTTGACGCCTGCGTGGTTCAAGGTTCGGGTGATCTGGCCGAAGAAACAAGGCAGACACTCGAGGTCGGTCTTCACGAGGCCGGTTCCTGGCCGGGTGTCGTGCCGCCCGTCTTTTTCTTCCAGCGCCGGCGCCGCGATTTCTTTTTTGCCGGCAGGGCCGCGGCAGCATCAAGTTCCGCGGTCACTTTTGGTTCTTTCGGCTCCCGCGGCTCCTTGGGTTCTCTCAGCTCTTTCGGCTCTTTTGCTTCTTTCAGCGTCGACTTGACCGTTGAAATGGCGAAAAGCCGCTTCGCCTTCTCTTCCACTTCGCGCTCCATCTCTACTTTGAAGACCTTGATCCGGTTCGCGATCTTTACGTCGCTCGTGGCGATGATCTGCGCTGCAAAGATCCCTGCGTTCTTCGCGCCCGATTTGCCCAGGGACATGGTGGCTACGGGCACGCCGCCCGGCATCTGCGCCGTGGCCAGAAGCGCATCAAGCCCCTTGAGCGGCGAGGAATCGATGGGCACGCCGATCACCGGCAGCGTCGTGTGCGACGCAATGACCCCGGCCAGATGCGCGGCCCAGCCCGCGCCGGCAATGAGCACCTTGATCCCGCGCTTCTCGGCGGTCTGACTGTACTCCATCACTTTCTTGGGCGTCCGGTGCGCAGAAGCGATCGACATCTCGTATTCAATGCCGAACTCCTGCAGCATGGCCGCTGCTTCCTGCATGACCGGGAGGTCGGAATCGCTCCCCATCAAGATCCCTACTACTGGCTTGGCCATAATAACTCCCTTCATTCATTATCTAATGTTGATGTGTTCGTAAAAAGCCCTTTAAGCCGTCTTTGCGAGCAAAGCGAAGCAATCTCGCAGTTCGTAACCGCCTGAAAAAACGAGATTGCCGCGTCGCTCCGCTCCTCGCAATGACGGCAGAGGAGACTTCTTACGAGACCATCAATGTTAAAAACCGTGTAACGACTCAGGCCAAAACCTGTAAGCCGCGAAAGAACGCAAAGGCACAAGTAAACTTAAATACATGGTTCTGAGCTTTTTTTCTTTGAGCTCTTTTGCGGCCAACCTGAACAGTTACATCTCTTTTTTATCCTCTACAAACACGATGTCCACACCAAAGGTTTCCCTGACCAGCGGCAGCAGGGCCTTCACCCCGACGGTCTCGGTCGCATAGTGGCCGGCCACAATGAGGTTCATGCCGTATTCCCGCGCCGCATTATACACCGCCAGATCGATCTCCCCCACCAGAAAACAGTCGAGCCCGGCGTTGCATGCTTCTTTGAGCAGGCTCCCTCCGCCGCCGGAGATGATCCCGATCGACCGGAGGCGTTTTTTCCCGAAGGGAAAGATACGGCATTGCGTGTCCAGATCGCGGTTCAGTGCGGACGCCAGGTCGTCCAGACCGGTTGCTTTGCGGAAGGTCCCTGCGTAGCCGATCCTGATGCCGTGATACTTCCCGAATTTTACCGGGTCCTGAACGCCGAGCAAACGGCAGAGCTGCATGTTGTTGCCGCATTCTTCATGCAGATCGAGCGGCAGATGCGCGGCATAGAGCGCCATGTTGTTTTTCCTGAGATAAGCAGCCCGGGCCTGCTCCAGGTCCCGGTCCTTTTGGGGCCTCCAGGAAATGCCATGGTGCACCACCAGCAGTTCCACACCCCGTTTTTTCGCTTTCTCAAAGGTCGACAGGCACCCGTCGACGGCAAAACCGACCTTCCTGATCACACCGGTCCTGCGCGACCGCACCTGCAGACCGTTCTTCGAAGCGTCCTTGATGGACCTGACCCTCAGCGTTTTGTTCAGAAAACGGGCGATCGCCGCTATGGTGGCCCTTTGCACCCTCAGTTCCCCGTCTCGAGCGCCCGCGCGCCGATGTCCTTGCGATAGTGCGCTCCTTCAAAGGAGATGTCCCGGACAGCAGCATAGGCGTGATCGATGGCGGCGGCTACGCTCGGCCCCAGGCCCGTGACTCCCAGCACCCTGCCCCCGTCGGTAACGACCTTGCCGTTCTTTTTTGCTGTTCCCGAGTGGAATACCATGACCTGTTGACGGGTCGCCGCTTTTTCCAGGCCCGAGATCTCCCGGCCCTTCTCGTATTCTCCGGGATACCCCCCCGAGGCCATGACCACACAGACCGCTGAATCGGGCTTCCAGGACATGGCGACCCTGGCAAGCGCACCATCCAGGATGGCCTCGATGATATCGATCAGGTCCGTATCGAGCCGGGACATGATGGGCTGCGTTTCGGGATCGCCGAAGCGCGCGTTGAACTCGAGCACTTTGGCCGCGCCTTCATGGATCATGAGGCCGGCGTAGAGCACACCCTTGAACAGTCGGCCTTCCTTTGCCATGGCCTTCACCGTCGGGACCATCACCTTTTCCATGACCTGGCGCTCAATGGCCCGGGTAACGATGGGAGCCGGAGAATAAGCGCCCATGCCCCCTGTGTTCGGACCTTTGTCCAGATCGAACACGCGTTTATGGTCCTGCGACGACGCCATGGGCAGAACGGTCTTGCCGTCCGTAAAGGCCATGAACGATGCTTCCTCGCCCTTGAGGCACTCTTCGATCACCACGCGGTCGCCGGCGGCGCCAAAAGCCTTTTGGGACATGATCAGATCGAGCGCAGCGATCGCTTCTTCAACGGTCTCGGCAACCACCACTCCCTTGCCTGCGGCAAGACCGTCGGCCTTCACCACGATGGGCGCTCCCTTTTCGCGCACATAGGCCTCGGCAGCCGTGCGGTCCGTGAAGATCCCGTACTCCGACGAAGGGATCCCGTATTTTTTCATAAGGTCCTTGGTGAAGGTCTTGCTTGCCTCGATCTCGGCGGCCTTTTTGCTCGGCCCGAAGATGCGGAGGCCCGCCTGTGCGAACTCATCGACAATCCCCATGGAGAGCGGGCCCTCGGGGCCGACGATCGTAAGGTCGATCCTGTTCGCTTTGGCGAACGCGAGCAGCCCGGAGATGTCATCGGACTTCACCGGCACGCATTCTGCCAGCTGCGAAATGCCGGCGTTGCCCGGCGCCGCATAGATCTTCGTTACCCGCGGGCTCTGCGAGACCTTCCAGACCAGCGCATGCTCCCTGCCCCCGCCGCCGACAACTAATACTTTCATTCTCCATCTCCTCGAAAACAGTAATCTTAAAGCAAAAGCTTTATCCGCAGATTTCGCAGATGAGCGCAGATTTTAAACAGCATACTTCAGTTTTGGTTTAATCTGTGAAATCAGCGTAATCTGCGGAAAGATTATGTTGACCTGCGCAGTTACGACGTTTGTTTCATTTCTCCTGACTCCCGACTACTGACTCCTGACTACTTTGCTTTATTCCTTCATTCATGCTCCCCGTCCTGTACCCGGCAAGGTCGAGACTGACATAGGTGTAACCCAGTTCCTTGAGCTGCGCCGTCACCCGGTCAGCCACATCGCCCGTGAGCAGTTGCGAAAAATCGTTCTTGTCGAGCTCAATGCGCGCCGTATCGCCATGATGCCGCACGCGTACCTGGCGGAAGCCGAGACCATGCAGAAAGTTCTCGGCCTGCTGGACCCGGTCGAGGATGTCCCGGGTGATCCTGGTGCCGTAGGGTATGCGGGAGGAAAGGCAGGCAAGCGACGGTTTGTCCCACTGGGGAAGGTTCAGCAACGAGGCGAGGCGACGGACCTCGGCCTTGTCGATCCCCGCTTCGACCAACGGGCTCCGTACGGAAAAGGCTTCAGCAGCCCGTCTTCCCGGACGATGGTCGTTCAGGTCGTCGGTATTGGAACCGTCAAGAATGAAGGGAATCCCCTCGGTCGAGGCCAGGTGGGCGAGCTTTTGGAACAGCTCGTTCTTGCAATGAAAGCAGCGTTCCGGCGGGTTCTGCGCGAACTGCTCGTTGTCCAGTTCCCGGGTGTGAATGATGCGGTGCGTGACGCCAAGGCTGCGGACAAAGGCCTGCGCCGCCTCAAGCTCGCCCTGCGGATAGGTCTCGGAAACAGCGGTGACCGCGATGAGGTGAGGCCCCATGACCTCCGATGCCGCGCGAAGCAGCAGGGAACTGTCAACCCCGCCTGAATAGGCAAGCACGGCAAGCTTCATCTCCCGGAGCAGTTCCCGGAGACGGTCCCATTTTTGTTCACTGGTCATTCGAGCGATAATAACATAGCTGAATCAAAAGTGTCAACAAAGGACTGGGACGCCTTGATGAGACCGTTGTTACTTCTTCGCCAGGGGGCCGCTGCAGCCCATCTTGGCGGATATGGCATTGCCGGCGTCGATGAGCATGGCGACGATCTTGTGCTTTTCGATCCGTTCGTCGGTCAAGCGGCTTGCCGGCGCCACGATGCCCACGGCCGCGATGACCTTCTTGGAAAAATCCCGGACCGGGGCGGCAATACTGCGCACTTCCAGTTCGGTTTCCTCATTCTCCAGCGCATATCCCCGCTCCAGCGTCTTTTTCAATTCAGCGATCAGGACCGCGGGGCTGGTGATCGTCTTCGGGGTCACGGCAAGCAGTTCGCCCTCGGGGTACATTCGTTCCACATCCGCTGCCGCGAGCTGGGCAAGCTGGACCTTTCCGACGGCAGTGCAGTAGGCCGGGAGCATGGCGCCGATGCGCGACACGGCCCGCACCGTCCTGTCGGTCTCAACGCTGTCCATATAGATCACTTTGTTGCCGCGCAGCACCGCAACCACGGCAGTCTCTCCCGAAGCCGCCATCAGGCTCTCGAGGATCGGCCGCGCCTGCCGCCTGCACTCCCGCTGCTCGATGAAGATCGATCCCAACTGCAGCGTCTTCGGGCCGAGGCGGTAGTTCTCGGTCAGATGGTTCTGCTCGATATAGCCCCGGTGCTCCAGCGTGGCAAGCAGACGGAAGACATTGTTCTTGTGCAGCCCCAGTCGTTTTGACAGACCGGTCACGCCGAGTTCGTCCTCGTTCTTGGTGAACGATTCGAGGATGTCCAGCGCATGCGACACGGACTGGATCGTATAGTTCTCTTTTTCTCTCTTGATGGCCACGTGCTTATCTCCTCTTCAGCTTCAGCGTCTTACTTGAGCGATCCCGGTTTGTCGCCTTTTTGGACCGGGTTCCCGCGCAACAGCCAGTCAGGCATTCCCGCCTGATAGATCATAAGATAGGTATATCCCATTTCCATTGCCGCACGCGCCGCTGCCTGGCTGAGGGTACATCCCGCGCCACGGCAATAAAAAATGAGCGGGGTGGTCTTGTCCTTGGGAAGTTTTTTCGCCTCCAGTTTCATTCTCTCCGCCGGGATGCTGATGGCTCCCGGAAGATGGGCCTGCTGATATTCCTCGGGCAGGCGCGAGTCAATGAGCACGACCTTCTGCTTGCCGCGCATCCATACCTTGAGGTCATCGGCACTTACGACAGGGAATTGAGCAAAAGCAGTAGTAGCAAACAGAGCGATGAAACAGGATAAACCTATAGATAACCGCATGTTGCGCATCACAGTAATCCTCCATTGTTTTTAAAACAGGTGTTTAACTTTAAAACATTAGCACGCCCTTGTCAAGAAAAAATGCAACAATAAAGACATAAATTCCAGTTTTTTCCCTTTTTGCTGAAATTGCCATAATGCCTTCCATCCCCTTCGCAGTTGACGTTCAACTTTATGAGTATTTAACAAGACTACGGCGGTCTTTGCAGAAAGAATGAACGAACAAAAAAAATTCCATCAAGGAAGCAGGTCAAGCCTCCTGATTTTTACTGCATACTACCGCTGACAATATAACGCTGTTATCATTTGACAACCATCGGAGAAATGCTATCCTTAACACAAAATGCCGTTCATCTCCATGAAAATGAAAGGATTCCCCATGACCCCTTTTAATCGAGTCTCTTTCCTCATTCTGTTTTTTCTCGCCCTTTCACTGCAGCCCTTCCTCGCACAAGGCGGTGACGTAACGGGGAAAAAAGCCGCAAAGAGCCACGATCTTTCTTCCGTATCCCCTGCGGAACCAGCGCCCCAATATCCTTCCATGCAGTCTCCGGGAAAGAAGGTCTCCATCGACAAAGACCACTACCTCATCTACGGCTTCGACAAGAAACCGAAACTGGGAACCGTTATTATGAAACTCGAGATCTATACGCAAGACGGGAAAAAAGACACTTCCTTTGAGGTCTTGGGAGATTCCGGCATGCCTTCCATGAAAGGCGCCCATGAGACCGGCGAGCAGTTGTTCAGGCTGTCCAACAAAGGCGCCTACCTTCTGCCCGTCAACATCGTCATGCCCGGCGACTGGGAGATCCGGATCACCATCAAGAAGGGCGGAAAGGTCGTCTTCCGCGGCAGCCATCAATTCGATGTGTAAGTCCCCGGGCAAGGTCCTGGCCTGGTGCTCCTGCCTGCTCTTCCTGACGGGCGCGGCGCATGCTGCGGATCATCTCCTCTATTTTGAGGCGCAGGGCGTTCTGGGTTATTCGTCGGCGCAGCAGGAGACGATCCCCTACTCCATGAACCCCGAGGCCGAGATGCAGAAACCGAGCGTGGGCTTCGATTACCTCAAACGCTTCTCCGGAGAATCAGGGGACGTGGCCACATTCGCGCTCCAGTACCGCCTTGCCCTGGTCGAGGTCGGAGAGGACGGCTACAAGTCCGAAGCCCAGGTATACAACGCCTATCTGAAAGTGAAGACCCCGCTGGCCTATGTTTGGGTGGGCCATAACCGCCCCGCCCTCGGCCTGGGCTCCTATTTTGACAGCCACGGTCTGCTGCTCCGTACGCTCCCGATCCAGGGTTTCGGCTACGACCGCGACTGGGGTGTTGGACTTTATCGGGATCTTTCGTGGGGCGATGTTGCAGCCACCGTCACGACCGGCTCGGGAATGCCGGCCCGGGTCACCGGGGACAACTCCATGACCGCAGCCCGCATATCCTACGGCGTGCTGAGCCAGGACAACTGGAACCTGGGATTATCGGCGGGCACCGGCAGGACCCTTGATACCATGGGCTACACCATGCGGAACAACGAGCCCCGCAGGATGCAGCTTGCCGGAGCCGACCTGGCCATACTCCGGGACAACCTGGAACACCGCTTTGATGCGCTCGCCGGGAAGTGGCTCGGCCAGGACACGTACGCGTACTTCTACCGGTTAAGCGTGAACCTTTCCGAGGAGAACAGGATCAAGATCGAGGCGCAGCCGACCTACTGGAAGTTCGGAGAAGAGCGGAACTACCAGCTGGCGCTCTGCCTCTCCGTCCTCGCGACCTCGGACCTGACGGTGCGAACGGCGTATGTCTACGATGACATCACCAATGACAACCGGTTCCTCTTGCAGCTCTATTATTATGTGCCCATATGATGGTCACCCGCAGAATCTTAACAGCTGTAAAAAAGTCTTTTAGCTGTCTTTGCGAGCGTAGCGAAGCAATCTCGATTTAACCTAACCTGGACAAGCCAGAACCAAAATTTGCCAGGAAGACTCGAAGTCACGAAGAAAAAAAATTGCTTAAGATACTATTTTAATAATTGGATTAGGGCCGTACTTTGTGTCTTCGTGCCTTCGTGGCAAAATATTCTTGTCGTTTTGAATAGAATTTGATTCGTAACTAACTAAAAAGTGCGAGATTGCCGCGTCGCAAAAAATGCTCCTCGCAATGGCGCAACAGGAGATCTCTTCATGATCGTACGGCGTTACTTCAGATCAATCGTTCTTTCAATGCTCATGTCAATGCTGTTTGGCGCCAGCATTGCCGTCGCTGCCGTGGGCTGCGACCTGAACGACCCCGACCGCGATGTGGCGCGGCTCTTCCCCGAATCAACGGGGTACAAGACCATCTACACTTCCATCCTGCAGAAGGGCGGCGAACCGCTCCTGGCGCGGGTCGAGTCAAGACTGGGAGACACCTTTCACGGCCTCTACGAGACGATCGACGTCCCCTACACGATCTATGAAATATTCGCCAACAAGAAAAAGGTCGGGTATATCCACGGCGTCAACCAGAAGGGCCAGTTCGGCGGCATCCAGGTCTTTGTGGTCCTCGACCTGGAAGCGCGGATCCGGGGCTTCTATATTCAGAAGATGACCAGCCAGTACGCCGGGAAATTGCGCGATGCGAAGTTCGGCAAACAGTTCATCGGCCTGACGCTCAAGGATTTCGAGCTCTATGATGTTCAAACGGGAAAGGCCTCGGGAAGCGTTGAAACCATAAAGAACCCGGCCCCCGAAGCAGGATCGGATTTCAAGGCAGCCCTGCGGGCCACGAAGAAGAACCTTATTCT
>Ga0154443_1158_pt1 | contig 17344 bp, 13 predicted proteins | sample RifGroC2_FD_105636 | JGI IMG/M metagenome (GOLD analysis project Ga0154443, IMG submission 105636) | Nitrospirae bacterium GWC2_56_14
AAGGGTGAGCGCTTTTTTTCCGTCCAGGCCTGAAACAAGCGGGCGCGTTTTCTGTTCAACGCATCTGACAAAATCCTTGATCTCTTCGAGCAGGGTGTCGCGCCGTTCCAAAGAAAGATCCTCGGCTGAAAGCTCAAGCGCTGCGCCGTCCTTGCGGAATGACCGCTGGGCCTTCTGTGTCTGGAAATCGGCGGTATAGATGCGATTGCCGTCAAACACGCGAAGCAGGCGTTTCTTCTCCTCGGACACCCTGCTGGCGACCACATCGGCCACGCAGCCGTTGGCGAACAGTATCCGTGCTGAGGCAATATCGACCTCTTTCGTGATGACCGAAGCGCCCGCCGCGCTCACTTCGCGGGCCTCGGCGTTGGCAAGGTCCGTGACAATGTCCAGGTCATGGATCATCAGGTCAAGGACCACGTTTACATCGGTGCAACGCACGGTGAACGGTGCTGCACGCTCTGCGGTAATGTACCGCGGAGCTTTCAGGAGCGGCTTGATCACGGTTATTGCCGGGCTGAACCGTTCGATATGCCCTATCTGCAAGACGCAGCCTTTGTCCCTTGCCAGCCCGATCAGCTCGTCTGCCTGTTCCAGCGTCACCGTGATCGGTTTTTCCAGCAGAACGTGGATCCCCTGCTCGAGAAATTGCTTTGCCACGCGGTGGTGCAGGATGGTGGGCACCACGATACTGACGAGGTCCACAGAGCCAAGAAGTTCCGCAGGGTCGGAAAAGGAGCGGGTGTTCAGCTTCTGCGCGATCAGTGCGGCCCGCGCCGGATCAGCATCGGCCACGCCTGCCAGCTCCACCTGGGGTAGTGACGCATATTTCTCAGCATGGAACTGTCCTAGATATCCAACGCCGATGACTCCGGCCCGCAGCTTCTTCATAAGGTTCCTTGCTCGTTCTGCACAGCGATGATCGATATCCCCGCCCGGTCCGCCTCTTGCAGCAGCGTTTCACGGTCAAGGATGATGGTTTTACCCGCTTCGATGGCAAGGCAGGCTGCTTTCACCTGTACCATGGAAGCGATGGTCTGCGGGCCGATTGCCGGCAGGTCGAAGCGGAGGTCCTGATGAGGCTTGCATACTTTGATTACCACTGCACCGCTTCCGCAGAGCAGTCCTCCCCGTTTGATGGCCTCGTCCGTCCCTTCAATGGCTTCAACGGCCAGCACTGCCTGATCCTTGACCACCAGTGTCTGTCCAATATCCAGCTTGCCTATCTCTTTGGCCATCTGCCAGCCGAACTCGATATCGAGGTTCTCCTTTTTCGAAGGTTTTCGCTTTGTCAAAACGCCGGGCGTTGCCAGCAGATTGTCGAGATAGAGGGTCGATTCACGTACCGTGATCCCTTCGGACTCCAGTTCTGTTGCTACGGCACGGAGCATCGAGTCGTCCTTTTTGTGGATCATGCGGGCGAGAAATGCCATGCCGCGCAGATCAGGAAGTGCACCGTCGAACAAATGGGTCTTCTTTATCCCGCCTGCCATAAGAACGTCATGCACGTCATGGTCCTTGAAGACCTTGATCAGTTTGCCGAGCTGCCCTACCTTGACCCAGGAGATGCTGTCCACCCATTGCGCAAGCTCCGGCAGGGTCTCACCTTCATGGGCCACGGCGATGACCGCAAGCCCCTTCTGCTTCGCGGCGCGGGCAAAGGCCAAAGGGAATGAACCATTGCCGGCTATGAGACCGATCTTCTTCATGGTTTACCGGGTCACGCCGCGTTTCGAGTGGCGCATGAAGTCGACCAAATGATTCACTTCTTTCGCATTCGGGAATTCCTGCAGCGCCGTCTTGAACGCTTCTTCCTGGGTCAGGCCGGACCGGAAAATGATCTTATATGCCTTTTTGAGATTATTGATCACCTCGTCGCTGAAGCCTTTTCGCTTGAGACCGATGGTGTTCAGCCCGTACAACTGAGCACGATTGCCCGTGGCGTTGACATAGGGCGGCACGTCGAGCACGATGGCGGACTGCCCGCCGATCATGGAGTATGCGCCGACCCGGACGAACTGGTGGATGCCGACGATCGCTCCGAGAAGGGCAAAATCCTCGACAATGACATGTCCGCCGAAGGCGGCGTTGTTGGCCATAATAATGTTATTTCCCAGTTTGCAGTCATGGGCCACATGAATATAGGACATCAGGAAGTTCCGGCTGCCGATCTCGGTCTTCCGGTCCGCCTTGGTCGTGGCGCGATGCACGGTCGCATATTCGCGGATGACGTTGTCGTCGCCGATGATCACGTAGGTCTCTTCATGGGGCTTATACCCGATATCCTGGGGCGGCGTGCCGATGCTGGTGAACGCATGGATATGGTTCCGTTCTCCGATGGTGGTCCACCCCTCGATCAAAGCGTGGGAGCCGATCTTCGTATCCCTGCCGATGCTGACGTGTTCGCCAATGACGGTGTAGGGACCGATCTCAACGCCTTCGGCGATCCTGGCCTGGGGATGCACTATCGCTGTTTTGTGAATGCTCACTTCTTTCTCCTGAAATTGTTTCGTACTATTACTTGTCTACGATCATGGCCATCATCTCGGCTTCGGCCACAACAACGGTTCCCACCTTGGAAACACCCTTGAAACTGTGAATGTTCCCGCGGGTCTTGATTATTTCCAGCTCGAACCGCACCTGGTCTCCGGGAACGACGGGCTTGCGGAATTTTGCCTTATCGATGCTCATGAAATATAGGACCTTTTTTTCCGGCTCAGCGGTTGACATGAGGGCCAGCACGCCGGCAGTCTGTGCCATCGCTTCGATGAGCAGCACGCCGGGCATGATGGGATGGCCGGGGAAATGCCCCTGGAAAAAAGGTTCATTGATGGTCACATTTTTTATGCCGATGATGCGTTTGGCCGATTCCCACTCAAGGATCCTGTCGATCAAGAGAAATGGATACCGATGCGGCAAGAGGCTCATGATCTTGTTAATATCAAGCACCTGCTCTCCCATGTATTTCCCCCCTACTTTTCCTGTAATTTTGATTTCAATTCCAGAATCTGTTTTCCCAAACTGGCGATGAGCTTTTTCATTTCCGGCAGTTTGGGCAGGACCGCCTGCACCTTGAGCCATTCCCTGATCGGCATGGCATAAAATCCGGCGATAACCTGGCCAGCGTCGACATCTTGAGCTATTACTGCTTTGCCGCCTGCCATGACTCGATCGCCCACCTTCGTGTGGTCAGCCACACCGACCTGGCCGCCGAACACGACATAGCTGCCGATGGTGGTGCTTCCGGCGATCCCCACCTGGCCGGCGATAAGGCAGTGTTCGCCGATCGTGACGTTGTGGGCAACATGCACCTGGTTGTCGAGCTTGGTGCCTTTCCTGATCAGCGTATTCCCCAGCGTGGCCCGGTCGATGGTGCAGTTCCCGCCGATCTCGACGTCGTCTTCGATAATGACCCCCCCTACCTGGGGGATCTTATGGTGCCGGCCGCCGTCGGTCACAAAACCGAAACCATCGCTGCCGAGCACGGTGCCTGCATGAATAATGACCCGTTTGCCGATCATCACCCGGTCCCCGATGCTGACCTGCGGATGGATCACGGCGTCGTCATCAACAACGGAGCCTTTTCCGACGAATACTCCCGGATAGAGCGTAACGCGGTCGCCGATCCGTGCGCCGTCTGCAATGGTCACGAAGGGATGGATCGACGGCTCTTTACCGATAAACACGCTCTTTCCGATCGATGCCTTGTCGCTGATGCCGGCGGGAACAAAAGGCGCAACGTAGAACAGCGTGAGCGCCTCTGCAAAAGCGAGTTTGGGGTTCTTGACCCGCAGGAGCGGCATGGGGCCCGCGGGCGTATCAAGAGGCGCGAATGCCGCCGATGCCCGGGACCGGACAAGGTCCTTGAGGTACTGCGATCCCGCAATAAACGTGACGCACCCTTGAGTTGCCTCATGGAGACCGGCAACAGCGGTGATCTCCATATCATCGGGACCATCCAGCTGTGCGTTTACGGCAAGGGCCAGGTCTTTTAGTTTCATGGTCGATTCCCGTGCACCTGCGGAAGCGGAGCCGTCCGGCCGGAGGAGCCGGGGGACTCCCTGTCAGCGGTATTGGCCGGTTATTTCTTTGCGTCTTCCCTTTTATCCATGTCAACAATGACCTTGTCGGTAATGTCCAGGTTTTCGTCGGAATAGAGGACCACCGGCGTGGGCGGAACGCCGGCTTGAGGCGCGACGTCGATGATCTTGTTGACCACCATTTCGATCTTTTCCTTTTTGGCAAGGTCTCTCACGGCGGCCATCAGGTCCTGATTGAAGCTTTTGAACAACTCTTCCTGCTTTTTGCCGATCTCGTTGCCGAATTCGTTCTGTTTCTTTTTAAAGTCATTATATTTTTTGTTGATGGACTCTTCGATCTCCTGCTGCGCTTTATCATTCAAGGTCTTGCCCTGCTTCTGCTTAATGAAATTCTCCTGCAGTTTCTGAAGTTCATCAGCGTCCAGGTCAAGGATCTTCTTGCGGCTTTCATAGTATTCCTTGATGATCCCCTGGTACTTTTTGCCGAGCTTCGTCTTGTCGAAAACGGTCTGGGTATCGACAACAGCGACCTTGGAGGCCGCCATCGCGCCGGTGGCCATAAGGCCGAGCATGAGAACCATAGCTACTATTTTTTTCATTGTACTGTCTCCCCTCTTGGATCAAAGTATATACCCTGCAGCATCCTGTGCTGCCGGGTTCTCCATGTCAGAACTGCGAGCCGATAGAGAATTCGAACTGGCTTGCCTGGTCGACAGCCGGTTTTTCGTTTATGATATAGCCCCACTCGAAGCGCAACGGTCCTATGGGAGACAGCCAGTAGAAGCCCCAGCCGGTGGAATGCCGCAGTTCCCGATAGCTGACCGACTCGTGATCGTCGAAGGCCTTCCCGATATCATAGAATAATAATCCCTTGAGCCGGGCTGCCGGAACAAGGGGGAAGCTATATTCGAAGTTGAAGACCAATTCCTTGTTCCCGCCGATGCGGTCGTTGCTGACGGGATCGAGGGGGCCTAACGTGCCATATCGGAAGCCGCGGACGGTGCCCGGTCCTCCCACATAGAACCGTTCACCAAGCGGCAATGGCTTGTCATTGAGCGAAGCTGCCCATCCCAGCCTGCCGCGGGTCATAAAAACGGTGTCCCAGAAGAGCGGGAAATACCAGGCCACATCGCCCACGGATTTGATAAAGTGCGTGTCCCCGCCCAGCGGTCCGCCGGCATACTGCGCAAATATGGAATGGCGTGACCCTGTCTTTGGATCAAGGTAAAAATCGCGGGAGTCCCAGGACAGGCCAGCGGTGACCGCGCTGGTCGCAATGGCCGGACCGTAGATGGCCATCTGCCGTAAAAGCTGTGTCGGAAGGGTGGTCGTGGTGAATTCCGTAACAATGGAATTGTCAAACCCGTATTTGATCGAACCGGAAAAATACTCATTAAAGCTTTTCCCCACACCCAAGCCGATGCCTTTTGTATCGAGCGTGTATCCGTCGTATGCCTGGTCCTGTTTATAAAGGTCCACTTTGCCCCAGACCGGCTTGTCAAAGAGATAGGGTTCCGAAAAGCTCAGTATGAACATTTTGTGTGTGCTGCCCCACTGGGTCTTGAACTTGAGCAACTGGCCCCGTCCTCCCAGGTTGCCCTGCGTGATCTCTGCAATGCCGACCAGCTTGTCCACGGAGCTGTAGCCCCCGCCGATGCTCATGGTACCGGTCATTTTCTCTTTCACCTTGACGTTCAGGTCCATCAGTTCTTCGCCGCGCTGCCGGCGTTCGGGAACGATATCAACCGTTTCAAAAAAACCGAGGTTATTGATCCGCTCGTAGCTCCGTTTGAGCGCTTTTTTGCTGTACAGGTCCCCCTCATCGAGGCGCATTTCCCGACGAACCACCTTGTCGCGGGTCTTGCTGTTTCCGGTGACGTCGATCCTGCCGATGCGTACTTCGCCGCCCTCCTGGATCTCTATGGCGATATCCACCGATCTCGTGTCGGGATTGATGTTGAACTGGGGAACAACACCGGCAAAAGGCCGAGCAATACCGTCATAGCGGTCCATGATCCTGCCGACATCCTGCCGGAGACCGTCCCTGCTGAAAACATCGCCGTGTTTCAGTTTTACTTCTTTTTCGAGTTCATGGTCGCTGAGCGTCGTATTGCCCTTGAACGTGACCGAAGCGATGCGGAACTGGTCGCCCTCCTTGATATTAAAGTGAACAATGAGCTCATTCGAATGGTCGATCGTTACGGTGTTCGGCGTTCCCAAAAGATCATAGGTGCTGGTTGTAGGCGGCAGGTCCTTTTCGATGACCGGTTCGTCCACCTGTACCTGAATATAGCCTTTATTGAAATAAAGATTTCTGATCGTTTCCACGTCCTCGCTCAGCTCATCCATGCGCAAGGTGCCGCTTCGGCCAAGAACCGAAAAGAACCAGTGTTCCTGGGTCTTCAACGCATCCTTGATCTCATTGGTGGAAATGGCTTTATTGCCCGAGATCCTGATCTCCTGCAGCGTTACTTTCTTTCCTTCTTCGATATAAAAAACGACATTGCGGTCGCCGTTGCGAAGTTCGGTGACGACCGGCACGACTACGGCCCCATAATATCCTGAATCCTGGTATTTTAAACGGATCTTTTCCGCGTTCTCCTGCAACAGTTGGGCATTGTATGCGGTCCTCGGCAGCAGGGTCACCGCTTCTTTGATCTTCTCCAGGGTAAGCTCTTCAAAGCCTTCGTAGCTGATGTCTCGGATCAGTGGTTTTTCCCTGATCTGGAAAATGATCTTCAGGCCGCTCTCGAAGCCTTCGGTCTTGACCTGCACATCTTCGAAATGGCCAAGTTGATATAGTATCCTGATATCTTCTCTGATCTGGGACGGAGAAAAGATATCGCCTTCTTTTGTTTTTATCTTGGCCAGGACGGTAGCCGTCTCTATTCGCCGGTTCCCCTGGACCTCAATGAGAGTGACCCTGGCAGATTCAACGGCATGGAGCGGCGCTGACAAAAGCGCGAAAATAAGTAGGCCGGCTGCCATGGCCGCAAGCTGTTTAAACACGTGTTCGAGACCCCCCATTGTTCCCAATAATAACGCGCCACTATAGCATTAAGGCCATACGGTGTAAACAAAAATTTACAGGGAAAGCCTTCTCAGGACCGCATTTGAGAGCACCATCCCGCGGTCAGTCAGGAACAAACGGCCATCTTCTGCGTGAAGCAAACCTTGACCGATCATCGGCGCAGCCTGCGCCAGCAGGCGGTCCCGCAGGGCAGAACCAAACTCGCCTGCAACGCCTTCGAGTTCGATGCCGTTCCTCGTCCGCAGTCCCAGCATCACGGTTTCGAGCGCTGCCTCGGCCGGGCCGACCGTTTCTTCCTCAGCAATGACCGGAAATGCGTTCGTAAGCCCTGTGCAGTAGGACTTCAGGTCAGGAACAGTACGCCACCGGCGCGCGGCGATAGATGACCATGCTCCCGGCCCGAGCCCCAGATATTCGCCGCGCCGCCAATAGTTAAGATTGTGGCGACACTCCGATCGCGGCTGTGCAAAATTCGATATCTCATAGTGCAGAAAACCGGCAGCGGTCAGTCGTTCAACGCCCTTATCATACAATTCCGCCACGGCATCGTCATCAGGCATGTGAAGCTCTCCTGAAGCAGCCCTATGATAATAGTCCGATCCTTCATCCAGAGAGAGGCTGTAGGCGGAAACATGATCAGGACGGAGCGTAAGGGCACGGTCAAGCGTCTGGGTCCAGTCGCCGAGGGTCTGGCCGGGAATCCCGTATATCAGATCTATCCCGATGTTCTCGAATCCGCAGCGCCGGGCGTTTTCAAAAGCATCCAGTGCCTGTGCCGCATGATGAGGCCTGCCGAGCGCCGCCAGCAGCCGGTCGGAGAAGGATTGCATGCCGATGCTCAGCCGGTTCACACCAACCTCGCGCAAGGCAAGAAAAAGCGGTTCCGATCCTGACTGGGGATTTGCCTCGACCGTTACCTCGGCATCCGGCGCTATCTTGAAGTGCGACCGTATGATACGTATCACCGTGGTCAGTTGCTGAGAAGAGAGGATTGTTGGTGTGCCGCCGCCGAGATAGAGTGATCCGAATTCCTTTCCCGAAAAAGCCTCGGCCATGCCTGCCGACTCAAGGCGCAAGGCATCGATAAAGCGGTCGGCATGCTCTGCTGTGTAAGGTGTTGAATAAAAACCACAGTATAAACATTTCTTGACACAGAAAGGTATGTGGATATAGAGCGATAACATATTGATTTATCAGCTTTCGGCTGAGCGATTTTGTCCCCGCGCACTTGTTTCGCGGGATATATGCAATCACTATGCCACTATTTCGCGGAAGGTTCTGCAGGGAGGGTCGTTACAAGGGCGATCTCATCGCAGTTCGGAAATTTTACGCAGTTCAGGCAGTCGGTCCATATTTTATGCGGCAGCTCTTTTTTATCAATCACCGCAAAGCCGAGCTTTTTAAAAAAACCGTCCTGATAGGTCAGCACAAAGACGCGTGCGACCTCGAGTTGAACAGCCTCTTCCAGGCAGTGGCGCACCAGTGTCGAACCAATACCGTTCTTGACTCGGTCATTCCGCACCGCGAGCGAACGTATCTCTGCGAGGCCCTCCCAGCTTACGTGAAGCGCACACACCCCGATAAGTGCCCCGTTCTCTTCATAGACATGAAAATCTCTCAGGTGCTCGTACAATTCATTGAGCGTGCGCGGCAGCATCTGGCCGGAATCGGCATACTGGTTTACGAGCGCCTGAATTGCTTTCACATCGGTCAGCTTTGCCTTGCGGATCATAGGGCAAAAACTACCCTTTTGTTCACATAAAGTCAATGAAAAAGAACAGCAGCCAAAGCGCCGGGATGCAATAGTGACATTCGTCAAATGGAGTTCCCCGTTAAAACGTAAACACCGGTGAATGTCAGGACGCGACGGGCGCGGCAGAGGAGCGGGGCCGCCGCGGTGAATTGCGATAGGGACATCTTCCTGTCAGAAAAGCACTCTTGACTTTAACATTACGATTGGAGTATATTTTAAGCAGGTAAACGAAACGCATGTCATCTGAAGGCGGTTATTAAAAAATGATGTTCGAAAAATTTACTGAACGAGGAAGAAAAGTGATCGTTTATGCCCGCGAGGAAGCAGAGCGGCTCCAGAACGATTACCTCGGTACGGAGCATATCCTGCTCGGAGCATTGCGCGAAGAGGATGGTATCCCCGTGGCTGTGCTGCGGAAAATGGGCATCGATGTCGATCAGATCCGCGTGGAAGTAGAACGGAACCTGCCGTCCAGCGGAAACACGTTGACCTTCGGTGATATCCCCTTCACTCCCCGTGCAAAGAAAGTCCTCGAATATGCAGTAGAAGAAGCGCGGCTGCTTGGCCATAACTATATTGGAAGCGAACACCTGCTGCTCGGCCTGATCCGTGAGGAGGAAGGGATCGGCGGCAAGATCCTGCGCAGTTTCGGGGTCAACCTGCTGGGTTCCCGCCAATTGGTCATCAATTATCTGCGCCGTGCGGCGACACAGGTGAGCGCAAAAAAAAGCCAGACACCGGCACTCGATGAATTCAGCAGAGACCTCACTCTGCTCGCAAAAAGCGGGAAACTGGACCCGGTCATCGGTCGCGATCAGGAGATCGACCGTGTATTGCAGATACTGTCACGGCGGACCAAGAATAATCCGGTCATCATCGGCGAGCCCGGCATCGGCAAAACGGCCATTGTCGAAGGCCTTGCCCAGCGGATCGTCAATACCGACGTGCCCGAGAACATTTTGAACAAACGGGTCGTGTCCCTCGATCTTGGCGCCCTCATCGCAGGCACCAAGTATCGCGGACAGTTCGAAGAACGTCTCAAGATCGTTATGAAAGAGATCGTGCAGGCGGAGAACATCATACTGTTCATAGATGAATTGCATACGCTGGTTGGCGCTGGCGCGGCCGAAGGCTCCATTGATGCATCAAGCATGTTGAAGCCGGCCCTGGCGCGGGGAGAAGTTCAATGCATCGGTGCAACGACGCTTGATGAGTTCAGGAAGCACATCGAAAAGGACGGGGCCCTCAAGCGAAGATTTCAGCCCATCTATGTGCAGCAGCCGAGCCTGGATGAGACCATCAATATCATCAAGGGTCTCCGGTCTAAATATGAGACGCACCACAAGGTCAAGATCACCGATGAGGCCGTTGTTGCCGCAGCCAAGCTTTCTGAACGCTACATCACGGATCGTTTTATGCCGGACAAGGCCATTGACGTGATCGATGAAGCCGGCGCCAAGGCAAAGCTCAACCGCTACACCTGCCCTGCCGAAATAAAGTCCATTGAGAAGAAGTTAAAAAAACTCGAGCAGGAAAAAAGCCTGTTCTCGCGCATCAAGGATTATGTCAGGGTTGAATCGATCCACGAGGAGGAAGAGCAGCTTCGCGAGTCGCTTGACGGGATCCATAAGGATTGGAAGGACTCCCAGGATAAGAACGTATCCATAATCGGTGAAGAGGAGATTGCGGTCGTCATTTCCCATATCACCGGTATTCCCCTGTCCCGGCTCGAAGAGAAAGAAGCCTCACGGCTGCTCCGCATGGAAGAAGAGCTTCACAAAAGGATCGTGGGACAGAACGAGGCTATCGAGGCGGTATCGCGCGCCATTCGGCGCTCCCGCGTAGGCCTCAAGACACGCAGGCAGCCCATCGGGTCGTTCATTTTCCTTGGCCCCACCGGGGTCGGTAAAACAGAGCTCGCCCGCACGCTGGCCACATTCCTCTTTGATACTGAAGATGCCCTGATCCGTGTGGATATGTCCGAGTACATGGAGAAGTTCAGCTCGTCCCGGCTGGTCGGGTCCCCTCCCGGATATGTGGGCTATGATGACGGAGGGCAGTTGACGGAGAAGATCCGTCGGAGGCCCTATTCGGTCGTGCTCTTCGATGAGATCGAAAAGGCGCATCCCGACATCTTCAACATGCTCCTGCAGGTCCTTGACGACGGGTTTATGACCGATAGTTTCGGCAGAAAAGTCGACTTTAGGAATACCATCATCATCATGACCTCCAATCTCGGAACGCGCATGATCGACAAGGATACGACCCTTGGTTTCCAGCAGGCGTCAGCCAAGACCCAATATGTTAAGATGAAAGACAACGTGATTTCTGAACTGAAGCGGTCCTTCAACCCGGAATTCCTGAATCGGATCGATGATGTGGTCGTTTTCCATACACTCACCAATGAACACCTAATCACGATCGTAGACCTGCTGCTCGAAGAACTGAACAGTCATATGATCGGGGACCGCAGCATACAGCTTGAGGTCGGACGTGATGTGAAAGAATGGATCATCCAGGAGAACTATCAGCCTACCTATGGCGCAAGGCCCATGCGGCGTGCCATACAAAAATTCATTGCCGATCCGTTGTCAGAGGAAATCCTTCGCGGCAGGTTTAAAGATATTCACAGGATCGTGGTGAGCCTGAAAAATGAGACGGTCGTTTTTCAGGAAGAAGAGGCTGGCGTTCTGGCAAAGGTATAGCGGCGCGCGACAATCCCTCCTTCATCATCCCCGGCAATACCCCCTACTGCAACTTGAAAAGTTTGTTGGTGAGCGCAGGCGGCGGCACAGCCGCCTGTTCCACGATATAAGCGATCCCGGTGGTTTCCCCTGCTTGTTTCGCGAGCGCGGTGGTATCCTCGATCTCAAACAACGGCAGGACTTTCCGTGAGTGCGTAGCGGGGATAGCGATGATCATTTTTGCCGGGTCGCTCTGCATCGTGGTCGCGGATTTCACCATCCGCGAGAAATGTTCCAGGTTCTTTTTGTAGCTCCTGCCCTCCTGCCCATCACTTTCAGCCGATCGAAGTTCAAACCAATAGAAGTCGATAGCAAGATTTCTGAAGGCTTTCATATCATAGGCAAACCGGGCCAGCGCCTGTTGCGGCGTTTCACCGCCGGGGACATGAAGCGGGATCCCGAACTTAATATCGCCCTGAACAGCGCGGCAGGCCTTGCCGATCTCCTGCGCAGCGGTCACCATCGCGTCCTTTTTCAATTCCGACCATTGCCAAAAGCTCTTATCAAAGTCCTTGATGTCGCTATCGGTTATGGCGGGCGATGTTTTTGCAAAGACCTTTCGAGCAGAGAACGGTGAACCATATAGGCGTGTGTATTCCCTGAGAAGCGGGGCACTCATGCCTTCCGTGCTCTCATAGCCGAAGTCCTCGTCGAGCAGTATACCGTCAACGGAAAAAGCAGCGACTTCTCTGAATCGTTTCACCAGGTGCGCCACGACCCGAGGGTTGGCAAGGTTCAGGAGGCCGGTACGCTGCAGCGTGCCGCTTTCCAGGTCATAGCGAATCTCTTCCCATGCTGGATGTGTTTCGAGCACACAGCGGTCAAAACGGGTCGGCAGGACCACATAGATCTGTAATCCTGCCATGTGTGAAATAAAGGTCAGATTCGTAAGCACTGCGGCATTGATAGTGCCATTTTTTTTCAGAGGTCGAGCGATGACGGTGTTCGCCCCGCCTGACTTCAAGCGCTGAAACAGTATCTCGATATCATGATAGCGCTTAGGAATTGACTGAAGAAAGAAAGCATTCACCTGAGAGGCAGAGCTCTCTGCAGCATGCACGGTCGACGCCGAAACAAGGCACAAGAGGATCAATCCCGATAAGTGCCATACGTATTTCCTTGCCCGGATTAAGAGACCTGTCAAACAACACCTCCCTTCAACGGCTCGATCGAGGGTAAAGACCGGTCAGGATCGAGGCGCGACAGCGATCATTTCAGTACCGTTACTACAGTATTTCCGCCATTCGCACCGCAGCGGCAACGGCCTGTACCGGATGGCCAGATTCATCGCTGATGAAGTATAAATTTTTATCCGATCCCCGTTCAAGCCGGACCATGGCGGCCTGCTCTCTTCCCTGCATGGCGGACGGTGTCTCGTACTGAGTGTCATCAGGTCTCTGCACATCCATAGTGTCGCTGAAATCATCTAAAAACGGTATGATCTCCCGGATCGGATCGAGAAGCGTTCCCGGTTGGTCGCGATCAGGCGCCCGGAACGGGAACCAGGCGGTCAACGCCCGTTTTCCGCGTGGTGCCGCACTTTCATCACCGTACGTGCTTAAGGTGAGACTGAAAAGATCATCCGGCCGGTTGTAGTCGGGAAGGCTAATGACCCCATGGCGCATTCCGACAGGAACGCCCTGGTTCATGATGCCCATAAAATTGAAACTGTCCCGAAATCCTCCCCTGGTGTTCAACAGAACAGCTCTGGATTCCACCGGTCCGCTGGTGGCCACCAGCCCGACCTTATTGCCCCGCTGTGGCACCATTTCGGGAAAAGGTTCTGAGAACCGCACGACACCGTCATGCTTCAAGATCACCTCAAGCAAAAGTTCAGCCACTCTTTTAAATCCATGCGGCTCATAAAGCGGAGAGGTGTTGATCATGGATACCAGCTTGCTGAGCGGCAGATCATGAACGGATTGACCAAAAAAATACCGGGATTGGATGTCAAAAAAGCTCAGGAGTTCACGGCTGAAGCGATACCTATTCAGCAGCGTTTTACTGCTCCGGCGGCGCGAAAGGAATGAAGATACGCGGCTGTTGGACGAGCGTGCGGCGATCTTATCGACTGCTTGAAAAAACCTCGTTATCCCATCAATCTCCTTGGGGTATTCTCGGCTAAGTTCCTCCAGGGTCTCGCTCTTTTCCGGGTGGACCGTAAGCCGCCTGTCCGGCAGTGCTACCTGGTAACTGGTTGAGCGCACCATGTCGCCGTGAGAGATGCCCAACTCGGTATAAAGCTGCTGCAGTATTCCGGCGCGCTCATTTCCGAACGACAGGGTCGGGCCCAGAGGGAACTGGTAGCCGTCAATTCTGGCAGGTATGAAGGCTCCTCCCGCCTCTTTCCCTGGCGCAAAAACAATGACTTTCTTCTTTTGCCTGGCAAGAATCGCTGCTGCCGCCAGACCGCCAAGTCCTGCTCCAAGAACAGCCAGATCAACCTTCGACAAACTCCCCCCTTGCAGGAGCGTACTGCGCTCCACGTACGAAAAATATCCTCTTCAAGAACCGGACCGGCCGAAGCAAGCCTCAATAAAAAAGGAAATAGGGTTCTATGCAAGCTTCCTATTTCCTTAGAGTGACATCAGGCATCATCCTGCGATGTAATTAGGTGGACTGTGATTTTTCCTTGTCCCGTATTGCTTCTTTGCGGGACAGCCGTATCTTGCCCTGCCGGTCTATCTCAAGGACCTTAACGAGGATCTCGTCGCCTTCCTTAAGCGCGTCAGTTACCTTCTCGAGTCGTTGTTCCGATATCTGCGAGATGTGCAGCAGGCCGTCGGTGCCGGGGAAGATCTCGACAAATGCGCCGAAATCCATGATCTTTCGAACCTTGCCCATGTAGAGCTTGCCGACCTCGGCGTCCTGGCAAATGCCTCGGATGATCTCCTTGGCTTTATTGGCAGCGGCCTCATCCGACGATGCGATATTGATCGTGCCGTTGTCCTCAATGTCGATCTTGGCGCCGGTCTGCTCCACAATGCTGCGGATCACCTTGCCGCCGCTCCCGATAACATCCTTGATCTTGTCGGGATTGATCTGCATAGTGATGATCCGCGGTGCAAAGGGATTCAGGTTCTTTCTCGACTCGGCCAGCGTCTCAAGCATTTTACCGAGAATATGCAGCCTTCCCTCTCGTGCCTGGTCCAGCGCTGTTCGCATGGTCTCGATGGTAATGCCCTCGATCTTCATGTCCATCTGAAGTGCCGTGATACCCTTGCTCGTACCCGTAACCTTGAAATCCATGTCGCCCAGATGGTCCTCAAGGCCAAGGATATCGGACAGGATGATCACCTTGTCGCCTTCCTTGATGAGGCCCATGGCAATGCCGGCCACCGGGGCTTTGATCGGAACGCCGGCGTCCATCAGTGCCAATGTGCCGCCGCAGACCGTAGCCATCGACGAGGAACCGTTGGATTCAAGGATGTCCGACACGAGCCGTATGGTGTACGGAAATTCCTGTTTCGTAGGCAGCATGGGCTTCAGTGCCCGTTCTGCCAGGGCACCGTGTCCCACTTCCCTCCTGCCGGGTCCGCGAAGGGGTTTCGTCTCCCCCACGCTGAAAGGCGGGAAATTATAGTGGAGCATGAAGGTCTTGTAGTACTCGCCTTCCAATGAATCGATGCGCTGTTCGTCCTCGGACGTTCCGAGGGTCGTCACGACCAGTGCCTGCGTTTCACCGCGGGTAAAGAGCGCGGAGCCGTGCGTTCTCGGCAGCATTCCGACGACCGAGCTGATGGGCCTGATCTCGGTAGGTTTGCGTCCGTCTGCACGGGTGTTCTTGTCCAGGATGATCTTGCGGACCGCGTCCTTTTCGATATCATGAAAGATCTTTGATATCTGGAGGCTGCGGGTCGGATCTTCGTTCTTGAGCTGTAGTTTGATATCGTCAAGCACGGCATCGAGTGTTTTCTGGCGCTCCATTTTGTCCGGGATGATGATCGATGTGCGCATCCGCTCCATCGCCAGCGTGGACACCTGGGCTGCCAGATCCTTGTCGACCTCAATGGTCTTGACGGACCGTTTGGCCTTCCCGACCTTCTTCGCAAGATCGTTCTGGAGCGCTACGATCTTTTTGATCTCGCGATGGGCGGTCTCAAGCGCTTCCAGCATCTGATCTTCCGTCAGTTCCTTCGCCCCGCCCTCGACCATCATGATGGCATCTGCCGTGCCTGCAACCACGAGATTCAGCGCGGACAGCTCGATGTCCTTGTGTCCCGGGTTTATGACGAACTTTCCTTCAATAAGGCCGACGCGAACGGCGCCGACCGGGCCGGCGAACGGCACATCGGAAATAGCAAGTGCCGCAGACGACGCTATCATTGCCATGAGATCCGTGGAGCTTTCATCTCCCATGGAGAGGACCGATGCAATGACTTGCGTATCAAAGAAATATCCGTCAGGGAACAATGGCCTGATGGGGCGGTCGATAAGGCGAGAGGTGAGGATTTCTTTCTCGCTCTGACGCCCTTCACGCTTGAAGAACCCGCCGGGGATCTTCCCCGCAGAGTATGCCTTTTCCTGGTAGTCAACGGTCAGAGGTAAAAAATCCACGTTCTGACGCTCCACCTTGGAAGCAACAGCGGTCGAGAGCACCACCGAATCACCGTAACGGGCAACGATAGAACCGTTTGCCTGCTTTGCCATCAAGCCCGTTTCGAGTATGAGCTTTTTGCCGCCTATTTCAATTTCAACTGTTGTTACCATGAAACCTCGCTCTTCGTTAGATGCGTTCGATTTACTTCCGAATGCCTAACTGTTCGATGACCTGACGATACTTGTCCAGATCGTTCTGTTTGAGATAATCCAAGTGACGACGCCGCTGGCCGACCATCTTCAGGAGACCTCTCCGTGAATGATGATCATGCTTATGCGCCTGCAGATGCTCCGTCAGATGCGTAATGCGTCCGCTCAGAAGCGCGATCTGCACTTCCGGTGAACCTGTATCTGATGGATGCCTGCGATACGTATTGATCAGACCTGTTTTCTGTTCCTTATCCATTCAACCGTCCCTCCTTTCTCAAAGCATTCTAAAGCGTGCTAAAATATCATATTTTCAGGATGTTGTAAAGTGTTTTATTCATGCCCGGTCAAGAAAAGACCAACTCCGGCCGGATGTCGCCCCGGACCTGTTTCCCCAGCGCCAGGAGCTTTCCCGAGGAGTCATGTATTCTCAGCATCGGGGAGCCCGTAATTGAGGCCTCGCCCAGCCAGGGAACGCTATTCCCGTGCAGGATCCTTCCTGCCTCAAGCTCATTAAGGGCAATGGAAGGCATGTCTGCAAGCGCTTCATCCATCGAGACCAGGGCCTGGTCGAGAGTATTGTCGGCAACGAGAGCTGCAAGACGGTCAAGCGTCACCGCGTGGTCGATGGTAAAACGGCCTGATCGGGTCCGTACTAACTTCGTGAGGTGCGCCCCGGCCTGAAGGACCTCTCCCAGGTCCGCACAGAGCGTCCTGATGTAAACACCCTTGGAGCAGCGCACGGCAAGGCTCAGGAAGGGGTCATCGAAAGCCTGTAATTCGATGGAGGATATCGTGACCGCCCGTGGTTTGAGGGGCTCTGCCTTCCCCTGCCGGGCAAGTTTGTAAGATGGAACACCTGCGACCTTTAAAGCAGAGTAGGCTGGCGGCTGCTGCATGATCGCTCCGGTAAAACCTTCCAGCGCCTTAAGCACCTGTGCCCGGTCGGGCGGGATATAGGTCCGCGTCTCAAGAACACGGCCTTCAGCATCAAGCGTGTCCGTGGTCTGGCCCAGGCGCATGACCGCTT
>Ga0154443_1157_pt1 | contig 17045 bp, 19 predicted proteins | sample RifGroC2_FD_105636 | JGI IMG/M metagenome (GOLD analysis project Ga0154443, IMG submission 105636) | Nitrospirae bacterium GWC2_56_14
CTCAAGCGCTTTGATCGAAGCATCATCAACGAGCACGACCTTGATGGTGCTGGGGGGGATTTTGTCCGACCGGAAGATTTTTGATTTTGCATCAAAAGCGAAGAGGTCGGGTTTCTCAAATGCACCATATGAGTAAGCGAGGATAGTGATGGTAAATACAAGGAGAGAAATAAAAAAGGCGATGAGGATTTTTTTTATCATAAAGATTCTATCGCCTTTTGAGCCCTGAGGAGGATTTTACTGGTGTGGTCACGGCGACATTCTGTCTGTTCGACAGAAAATACTGTCACGCACCATGAATAAGTGTAGCATCATTTTGCAAAAAATTCTACTTTTTTTGGCTTCACTGTCTCTTTTTTTCCACGGACTCAATGCTACAAATGAACAACAGTTATTGACGGTAAATTTAACAATATTAAACCAGCATGGATGAGAACAGGGGGAAAGCCGGCACAGCCGGGCTTCATTCCATGCCCGCATAGCCCCTGATGCCTTCAAGCTGGATGGTTTTCCGGTTTCGGCATATGAATGGCCGTGCCATGAACGTCCTCGGCTGCCTCCATCACCGCTTCAGCCAGCGTAGGATGGGCATGGATCATCTGTCCAAGCTGCATCGACGTTGCCCCCATCCTGATCGCCAGAGCACCTTCATGGACGAGGTCTGCTGCATGGGCTCCGCAGAGATGCACACCGAGGACCCTGTCGGAAGCAGCATCGGAGATCACTTTCGCCATCCCGGTAATCTCGCCCATGGCATGCGCTTTGCCAAGCCCGCGGAACGGGAACCGGCCGACCTTATACGCGATCCCCTGTTCCCTGGCCTGTTGTTCCCTGATGCCGACACTGCCGATCTCAGGCATTGTGAAAATCCCCGCCGGCACCACGGTGTAATCCATCTGTTCATTCCCGCCAAGGATATTATTCACCGCAACCAGACCCTGCCGTGAGGCAACATGGGCCAGCATGATCCGGCCGGTCACATCTCCGACAGCGTAAATGCCCTTTTTGTTCGTTTCCATCCTCTCGTTCACAAGGATCTCGCCCCGACTGCCCGTTGTAACACCCGCAGCCTCAAGGCCGAGATTCTCTGAATTCACGTGACGGCCGATCGAAACAAGGATTGCCTCGGTCTTTATTTCCTGGCCGTTTGAGAGCACTGCGGTCATCATGCCGTCAATGCCTTTTGCTACGGACACTACCTTCACATTCAAGAGGAGCCTGATCTTCGCCTTTTTAAACTCGCGCTCCATAATAGCGGACAGTTCTTCATCCTCTGTTGACAACGCATGAGGCGTCATTTCCGCTATGGTCACTTCAGCGCCGAAGGTCCGGTAGATGAAAGCAAATTCGCTGCCGATCACGCCTGCCCCGACAATGAGAAGGCTTTTCGGTATTTTCTTCAGCTGGACCGCGTCGTCGCTGGTCATCACCTGCTCCCCGTCAAAAGGGAAACCGGCCAATTTCGCAGGACGCGAACCCGTGGCGAGAATAACGTTGTCCGATGGGACATCGACGATCGAACCGTCTTTTCTCACAACGCGAACGAGCTCATTTGAAATCAATGAACCGTGCCCTTCCATAAGCGTGACACCCCAGCTTTTCAGCAATCCGCGGATGCCTTTTATCTGTGTAGAGACGACCTTGTCCTTTCGCTCCCGTATCCTTGACAGATTAAAGCTCACCGGACCGGTCACTTCGACGCCGAACTCTTCCGCACGTCTGGTGAGCTCCAGCGCCTCTGCAGATGCAATGAGCGTCTTCGTCGGTATGCAGCCCCAGTTGAGGCAGGTCCCGCCAACTTCGGCATTTTCGACCACGGTCACCTGCGCTCCTTTTTGAGCAGCCCGGATCGCGGCCACGTAGCCGCCCGGACCTGCACCTATGATCGTCAACTTTACCATCATGCGTCCTCCCTGCAGTTCATCGGCGTATTTGCATACCCCACGCAGAACCTGATCATGACGCCAGTGCTGCCTGGTGTTCATCATTCAGGCGATATACGCGCCAATAGAAAAAGGAGAGTATGCACTCTCCCTTTTCCTTCAATAACAATTATCGGTCACTCACCGGGACTATTTTTCTTCTTCCTCTTTCAAGAACTTTTCATACTCAGCCTTGCTCATGAGGTCGCCCACTTCGGTCGGGTCGCTCATCTCGACCACAACGAGCCAGCCGTTGCCGTAGGGGTCCTCATTGATGATCTCGGGAGAATCAGCAAGGTCTTCATTGATCTCAACGACCGTACCCGTGATCGGACTGACCACCGGCGAAGTCGCTTTCGTCGACTCGATCTCGGACAGTTCGGAATCGGCGTCTACCTCTGTATCAACCTCGGGGAGGTCTACATACACGATATCGCCGAGCTGTTCCTGCGCAAAATCACTGATACCGATGGTTGCGCGCTTGCCTTCAACCCGCACCCAGGAATGTTCTCTATGATATTTTATATCGTCTGGATTCATTTTGTACCTCCATGATGATTAGCTGGCAAGAATGAGTTTGTTTTTATCCTATGCGCCTTGTTTTGTCAAGCAAAAATATAGTCGCAACATGGCATTGCAGAATAAAAAAAGGGATGCGAAAACGCATCCCCGGGAACAGCGTAAATTTCCTTCTGCAGGTGCTCGATCTGCAAATTTCCGTTAAGCCCCTGCAGACACGGTTGCCTGCTTTCCCGTCACCTGCTGTGCGGCAGCGATCATGTCAATGGCCTTTTTCGGGCAGCGCGCAGCGCACATCCCGCAACCGATGCACTTTGACTGATCGACGACATGAACCGCATTCGGATCGCCGGAAATAGCATTCACCGGGCAGACCTTGGCACAGACATCGATGCCGGCGCACTTGGCAGGATCGATCTGCGCCTTGAGGCGCACGGGAATGTAATCATAGATCGCCTTGGTGGGGCATTTTTTAACGCAGAGACCGCAGACGATGCACTTGCTGTGATCGATGCGCGCCAGGTTGTTGTCGATCTTGATCGCCTCAACCGGGCAGGTTCGGACACAGATGCCGCAGGCGATGCATCCGACCTGGCATTTCTTCTTGACATCGATCCCCTTGTCCCTGCTGTGACAGCTGATCACGACCGCTTTGGACTCCACTGCCAGTTCGATCACCTGCTTGGGACAAGCGGCAACACACTTGCCGCAGGCCGTGCACTTTTCTTTACTGATGATCGGCAGGTTATCAGCGCTCATCGTGATCGCGTCAAAGGGACAGGCGCGCATGCACGTTGCATATCCCAGGCAGCCGTATTCGCACGATTTATCGCCCCCTGCGGCCAATACTGCGGCAGTGCAATCCTGTACTCCGGTATAGATGAATTTCCGCTGACTGAGGCTCTTCCCTCCCTGACAGAAGACCCGCGCGATCTTGGGTTCGACTTTTTCCGCTTTTTTGCCGGTTATATCGGCGATCTTTTCAGCCACTGCCGCCTTGCCGGGAGCGCACAGGTTCACGGCAACATCCGGATTGCCCACGACATTCTCAGCGTAGCCCATGCAGCCGGCGAATCCGCAAGCGCCGCAATTGGCGCCTGGCAGGGTCTCGCGGACCAGGTCCACCTTGGGATCGGTCTTTACGACAAACCGCGCTGCAACGATGGCGAGCGCCACGCCGAAGACGACGCCCAGTGCGGCAAGCACCACGAGGCCGAAGACGACATACTCCCAGGGTACTTTTTCAAGTGTTTCCACCGACCCGCCGACACCGACCAGAGGCACCAGTTTGTTGGCGAAGATGTGCACCGCCCGGGAGAGTATCTGAATCAGAAGACCGCTTAATTGTTCATACATGGTTTTGCACCTTCAGTTTAATTAGACATGCACGGCGGCGTTGCTGTTCCGCATTCATCCTACAGCGTGATCATTCCAGAAAAACCTAAAAAAGCGAGGGCGATGAGCCCCGTAAGAACAAAGGAGATCGGAAGTCCCTGGAAGGATTTCGGCACGTCGGCAAGTTCCAGTTTTTCACGAATGCTTGCCATGATAATAAGGGCAAGGCTGAAACCGAGCCCCGAGCCAAGGGCCAGCGCCATGCTTTCGAACAGGCTGTAATGCTCTTCGGCATTGATAAGCGGCACTGCCAGGATAATGCAGTTCGTCACGATCAGCGCGAGGTAGATCCCCAGTTTGTAGTAGAGCGCAGGCGTGACCTTCTTCATGATCGTGTCCGCCGCCTGCACGAATGCGGCCACCACCCCGATGAAAATGACGATCTTCAAAAATCCCAGGTGGAACGGGATCATGACATATTCATAGATCACCCAGTTCAGCGCGGCGCCGATCAGCATCACCGCCGTAAAGGTAAAGCTCATCCCGATGGAAGTCTCCATCTTCTTGGTCACGCCGAAGAAGATGCAGAGGCCGAGATAGCGGGAAAAAACAAAGTTATTGATGAGCGCCGATGCTATGAATATGGTTAATACATGTTCCCACATAATACCCCCCGATAAAACTATTGCGGATTTCGGATTGTGGATTTCAGATTCAGGTTGTTAATCCGCAATCCGAAATCAACAATCCGCAATTGATTAGTGTCCTCCGCCGCCACCGCCGGTACCGCCGAAGAATTTCCGGTCGATCCAGTTCAGCCAGCCCATCATGAGACCCATGGCAAAGAACCCTCCCGTGGGAAGGATCATGATCAGGAGCGGCTTTGAATCCAGGATCTGGTAGCCCCAGAGAGAACCTTTGCCGAGAAATTCCCTGAAAACGCCAAGCATCACAAGAGCAAGAAGAAACCCCATGCCCATGGCGGCGCCGTCCACGATGGACGGGAGCAGTTTGTTCTTGCTGGCGAACATCTCCGCGCGGGAAAGCACGATGGCAAAGGCAACGATGAGCATGATGTAGAGGCCCATCTGTTTGTACACGTCCCGCGCAAAGGCGGCCATCACGAGATCGGTCACCGTGACCCAGGTGGCGATGATGAACATGTAGGAAGGGATGCGGACTTTCGGATTGATATAGTTTCTGAGAAGGGAAACCGTGCCGTTCACCATGATCATGACGAAGAACACGGCAACTCCCATGAGGAAGCCGTTCTTCACTCCGCTGGTAACGGCCACTGCCGGACAGAGGGAGAGCGCCAGGCGGAAGACCGGGTTCTCGCCGAAGATGCCGTTCTTGATAATGGTCCCGTAATTGACGTCATTGCTCATTTCGCCACCCCCTGTGCAGCCATCTTGACCCCCGAGCCATACTTATCAACGAGCGTCTGCACTGCGTCCTTCACGCCGTTCGTGACCGCACGGCTCGATATGGTAGCACCCGAAATGGCCTGGATGTTCTCGGTTGTCTCCGATTTGAGGAGAACGATCTGGGAAAGTGCCTTGCCCTTGAACTGATCGAGGAACAACTTACGGTCCTCCACCTGATCGCCCAGACCCGGGGTCTCGCCATGGTGCAGGATCTTCACATCCTTGATCTTCAGGTCCGTATCCATTGACACGAGCATCGCGATATAACTTGAATATCCCTTTCCGGCGGTGCTCGAGATGTAGGCTACCGGCTTTCCACTGGACGTTGCCAGGTAATACTCGTAGGGTTTGCCGTGGCTGCTGGTCCAGTTTCCCGCAGGCAGAATGGGATCGGTCGCATCGGGCGCCATTTCTTTGAGCGCCTCTTCTTTTTCCTTCTTTTCGGCGATAAATCTCACCGGCGACGTATACTTGTAGGTGACCCCCATGATCAGGCCCGCGGCGATAAAGATCGCGACGAGACTCAGGGTTATTTTCAACATCTCCTTCATTTCTTCACCCCCTTGGCCTCGGCCTTGCCGAAGACCGGGCTCCGCATGCCCCGGTCAAGGAGCGGCGCAAAGCAGTTCATCAGGAGGATCGCGAACATGACGCCTTCCGGATACCCTCCCTTGAGGCGGATCAGCACGGTCAGCGCCCCGCAGGAAATGCCGAACAGTACCTGCGCGCTGCGGACCGAGGGGCCGGTGACGTAATCCGTTGCCATGAAGAATGCGCCGAGGATAAGGCCTCCCGACATCATGTGGAAGATGGCGTCGCCCGTCATGAGCCCTTCCTTGCCGCCGAACAGCCAGGAAAGGATACCGACCGTCGCAATGAAAGGCAGCGGAACATGCCAGGTTATGTACCGTTTCATCAGAAGAAATGCCGCTCCCAGCAGGAGCATGATCACCGACGTTTCACCCAGGGACCCCGCACGGTTGCCCAGGAACAGGTCCTGATACAAGGCGGCCTTGGTGTGAAAAACCTCGAGGAGTTTTGCCATGCCTTCTTCTTTCAACAGCACCAAAGGCGTGGCAGTGGTCTTTGCGTCCATGGCCATGACCCGCATGGTGGGCTCCACGTAGGTGGTCATCAACTTGGGGAAACTGATCAGGACAAAAGCCCTGCCGATGAGTGCTGGATTGAAAATGTTGAACCCGAGGCCGCCGAAGAGGTGTTTGGTAATGACAATGGCGACAAAGGACCCGACCGCCGGGATGTACAGGGGTACATTTGCAGGAAGGTTCATGGCAAGGAGCAAGCCTGTGAGGAATGCGCTGCCGTCGGTGATGGTGATTGGTTTCTTCAACATCCACTGTACCGCGGCCTCGGAGACCATTGACGAGATGAGGCAGACAAGCATGACCAGGATGGCCGGCATGCCGAAGTAATAGACCGACATGAGCGTTGCCGGAAGAAGCGCGCCGCTTACCGTCCACATGATCTTCGCGGTGCTTTCCGTATCGTGCACGTGCGGCCCGATTGAGACGATCAGCTTCCGTGGCTCTTTTGGTTGTTCCTTTGCAGGTGCTTCCATTCGGTTGACTCCTTCAATCGTCTAATTCTTCTTCTTTGCCAATTCCTTTTTCGCCTTCTTTACCCACTGGACCATTGGGCGGTTTGCCGGGCAAACGTACGTACAGGAGCCGCACTCAAAACAATCCATTAAATTGAACTCTTTTGCGTCCTGATAATGGCCCTTTTCTATATAGATGCCGAGCAGGGAGGGTTGCAGCATCATGGGACAGGCGTCGATGCAACGACCGCAGCGTATGCACGGACCATAAGGCTTTACGACGACTTCATTCTTTGGCAAAACGAGGATGCCCGAGGTGCCCTTGATCACCGGCACCGTCAGGTCGTGCTGGCTCATGCCCATCATCGGACCGCCGGCGATGACCTTGGCAGCATCTTCGGTGAGGCCGCCTGCTTCCTCGATCAGCTGCAGAAAGGGCGTGCCGATCCGGGCGAGAAAGTTCTTCGGTTCCTTTACGCCGCGACCCGTCACGGTCACGTAACGTTCGACCAGCGGCCTGCCGTAGCGCACCGCCGTATAGATCGCTTCCGCTGTTCCCACATTCTGTACCACGACACCCACATCCATGGGCAATGCTCCCGCGGGAACGGTCCGGTGCGCGATCGCTTTGATCAGCATTTTCTCAGCGCCCTGGGGGTACTTGACCTTCACCGGCCAGACCTTGATCTCAGGCGATCCGGCTGCTGCTTTCGTCATGGTCTCGACCGCGTCAGGTTTGTTCGCCTCGATGCCGATGTATCCTTTTTTAACGCCGAGGATCCTCATCAGTATCTTGAGTCCGTCTACGATCTGCTGAGGCCGTTCGAGCATCAGGCGATGGTCGGAAGTGAGATAGGGTTCGCACTCGGCGCCGTTGAGGATCACGACGTCGATGGGTTTTTCCTTGGGAGGACCGAGCTTCACGTGGGTCGGGAACGTTGCGCCGCCCATGCCGACGATGCCTGCCTCCAGAACGATCTTCTTGAGTTCTTCCGGGGACAAGAGCGCGTAGTCCGCATTCTCCTTGAGCCCCGCCACCCATTCATCCTTGCCGTCGCTTTCAATGACGACAGCGGGAAGGTCCATGCCGAGCGAATGAGGAAAATTCCCAAGCGCGACCACCTTGCCGGAGATCGAGGCATGGACAGGCGCAGAGACAAATCCGGTGGTTTCACCGATCTTTTCTCCCTTTTTCACTTCCTGTCCGATCACAACGACTGCTTTGGTTGGCGCTCCGATATGCTGACTGAGGGGTATGACTGCTCTTGCGGGAATTGCGGCGGCAACGGCGGGTTTGTGTGCTGACAACTGTTTGTTGCCTGCGGGATGCACACCCCCGCTGAAGGTATCATGTGCGTTCATTGTGGCTTCCATGCGGTCTCACCTGTCTTAACGTTAGTTATAAAGAACGTTGAAATTTTAGTTTGAGATTTTTTAAAAAAGCCGAGGAGTTTATAACAGAACGATGAAGAAGTGTCAAGCGATTTTTTGCCGGTCAACGAGAGGAACATCGCGGCCTTGTTGCATTTCGAAGCAATCTCGAATCTTTACGAAAATACCGTTCAAAGAGCAGATCGGATACGATGTTCTAAACAAAAAAAAGGATTGAAATAACAGAGGGACTTCCTCTGGACCTCAATCCTTTGGTAAAGCACGATACCGGAAGTTACGCAACCTGTACGACTTCCTTCACTTCGGGGATCTGCTGCTTCAGGTGTTTTTCAACGCCCATTTTAAGCGTCATGGTCGACATGGGACAGGACCCGCAGGCCCCTTTGAGGCGGACCTTCACGACCCCGTTGTCCTCCACGCTCACCAGTTCGATATCGCCGCCATCCCGCTGGAGTGCCGGCCGCACCTGTTTGAGTGCTTCCTCAACTTTTGCCTTATCCATCGAATGTTCTCCTTTTCCGTTCAGGTATGATTCCTGTGCTTGAAATATACACCTTTTTACCCTTCTTGAATAGTTTAATCTATGATCCTGATCATACAGACGGACCGGCACTGCATTTTCATTGACTCGTGGCAGCGGTTCTGATATTTTTATTCCAGGTCAGTTCAAGGGGATTATGATCAATGCCTTCATCATAGGTTTGGGCGGGTTCTTCGGCGCCATCGCGCGGTACAGCGTAGGACTCTGGATCGGCCAGCGTTGGGGCCGAAGCTTCCCCCTCGGCACCTTCGTCATCAACGTCAGCGGCAGTTTTGTGATCGGCCTTGCCATGTCGCTCCTGACCGAACGGTTCATCGTCAACCCCCAGTGGCGCCTCCTGCTGGTGGTAGGTTTCCTGGGCGCCTATACCACCTTTTCCACCTTTGAATACGAGACCGGCGCACTGCTCAAGGACGGCGAGTGGATGTTTGCCTCCCTGAACGTGGTTTTGAGCGTGCTCGCCGGATTTATCGCGCTGAAAGCCGGGGAAGTCCTTGCGAAGAGCATATAATTAAGGAGACACCATGATTAAAAACGGCCCTGCGAAAAAGCTCACGATATACGTTGACGAGAACGAGAAGTTCCATGGAAAACCCGTTTATGAAACGATCCTGGACATCCTCGCTCAAAGAAAGATCGCCGGGGCGAGCGTGTTCCGCGGTATTGCGGGCTACGGGAGCCATGGCAAGCTCCATACCGCCAAGATGCTCGAGCTCTCCACCACCCTTCCGGTCAAGATCGAGGTCGTGGATTCCGAGGAAATGATCAAGATCATCATGGCAGAACTCGCCTCGGTCGTTGAAAAAGGGCTGATCGAAGTGAGCGATACCGTGGTCATCAAGTGCGGTGGAGGGGAAAAAAGCTGAGACTGAAGCGGCTCTCTATTTTTTAAAGGACCCGTCTTACTTTCTTACTTCTTACCTCTAACTTCTAACTTCTTACTCTCGCCGTACCCATTCCGCATTCCGAATGGAGACCTGTCCCGATTTATCGGGAAATCCGCAATCGAATCACTCTTTCCACCCGTGGTTGCCGATGAGCGGTACGAACACGCAGGGGACGCTCTGCTCCGTTATGACCCCGCCTGCGGTCTTGACCATCTTTATCAACCGTTGTCCATACCGGTCCCCTACCGGTATCACCATCCTGCCCCCTTCTCTCAGCTGCTCCACCAGTGCATCAGGAACATGCGGCGCGCCTGCGGTCACCACGATCGCGTCGAAGGGCGACATCTCCTTCCAGCCATAGGTCCCGTCATAGACCTTGAGCGCCACGCTCCGGTATCCGAGCCGGTCGAGCGTTGCCCGGGCCTTGTCCGCCAGGACCTTGATCCGCTCCACGGTATAGACTTTTTCGCACAGTTCGGCAAGCACTGCCGCCTGGTAGCCCGAACCGGTGCCGATCTCAAGCACACGCTCCGTGCCGCTGAGCTTCAACAGTTCCGTCATAAGCGCGACCATGTAAGGCTGCGACATGGTCTGTCCCTCGCCAAGCGGCAGCGCCTGGTCCACATAGGCATTGCCGCGGATCGCCTCCGGCAGGAATTCATGACGGGGCACGGTGCGCATGGCTTTGAGCACCCGCTCGTCGCTGATGCCGCGACCCATGATCTGCTCCTCGACCATGCGTTGACGCTCGCGCTCAAAGGCCATCATGCATCACTCCCGCCCGGCCCGCTCTGCCCGTAGGACATCCGCTCCAGGGGACGGAGCCGGTCGAAAACAGCGTAATCGGTCAGGTCGAGATGGAGCGGCGTTATGGAAACGAGGTTTCCGTCGACTGCGGCGAAATCAGTGCCCTCTTCACGCTGCCAATCAGGCTCGCCACCGCCGATCCAATAATACTTTTTTCCCCGGGGATCGACACGCTCCACGGTCATCTGGTGGTAGATGCGCTTGCCGAGACGGGTGATCGCCGTGCCTTTGATCTCGGACAGCGGGAGGTTCGGGACGTTGACATTGAGCAGCGTTCCCTCAGCAAGTCCCTGGCTGAAGATCATCGCCGCAATGGTCAGCGCCACGTCCGCTGCATCGGCAAAACGATAGTTCTCCCGAGCCGCCAGCGAGATCGCAAATGACGGAACGCCGAGCAAACGCGCCTCGATCGCGCCCGCCACCGTGCCCGAATAGGTAACATCGTCACCCAGGTTCGGGCCCTTGTTGATCCCCGAGACGACCAGGCGCGGCACTTCCTTCAGCAGTCCCTTGACCGCAATGTTCACACAATCGGTCGGGGTGCCGTTGACGCTGTAAACAGAATCCCGTATCTCTTCGATCAGGAGCGGCCGGTGGAGGGTCATGGAGTGGCCGGCTGCGCTCCGCTCCCGGTCCGGCGCGACGATCACGACGGAATCGAGCTCTTTCAGCCGCTTGGCGAGAAGCTGTATTCCGGGCGAGAGCACCCCATCGTCATTGGTCACCAGTATCATAGGTTGTCGCATTTCTGTGCAGCAGGATTTTGATCACGGAAAAGTTTATACCATACTGAATGCGACCGTGTCAAACAGGGTTTCCCGCAGCCGGGCACGGCAGCAGGGAATTTGCGCGGGATGTACATCGGGGAGGACCGTTGAAGCAGGAACATGCGCCAACCAACAGGAACGACCTCAATGACAGTATATCTGCTCCAGAAGCTTGCGGTCTTCAATGGCCTTGGCGGAAAGCCAGGGCAAATATTCGAGCGTAACAACGCCGTCCCAGCCCAGCTCATGCAGCCGGTCGAGAAGGTCCATGCAAAAAGGATCGTTATCGATGGGCCGGAACTGACGGCCGGCGGTACGCCCGCCTCCGGGTGTCACTGCGGAAAGATGGATATTGACGAGATGGGTCCGGTAGCTTTCAATGATCCAGGTGACCTCGGTCTTCGGGATATAGGAGGTATCCAGGACCATGGGCAGGCGGTGCTCCATGATCTCATCGGGCGTCAGGACCCGCTCTTTGTCCCAGAGGGTCTCAACGGCGATCATGACCCCGGTCCGGTCCTGCAGATATTTTATGTTCAAAAGCGCCGAGGATTGTTCATCCTTCCGCGTTCCTTCGGGACGTTCTTCAGGATGAAACACCAGCATGTCGGCGCCCAGGTCCTCGGCGAATTGTATGATCTTTCCGGCCCAGTTCCGGAATGATCCATGCCCCAGCTCTCCGTGCGGTGCGTGCACCGAGCGGACCGGGATGTCAAACTCGCGTATCTGCCCCGCCACATCGGCAAGCCGGTGCTGGTCGCGCAATAACGTGTCGAGCGATGGAGGCAAGGCAAGTTCTATGGGAATGCCGCGAACCTGTTCGAGCTGCTTGCGGCTGTTCGCAAAATCTATTCCCCTGCGAATGCAGAAACGCATAGGTGCCTGTTGCATAGTCGGCTGCGGAAACGTCCTTTCATGGCCTGCGGTCCACTACGAGTGTCGAGAGTATAGCACGAAAATAATTGCATGGGTATGAAAAAAAGGGATGGCCGCAGAGCCTCCCCAGAAATTAAAGGTCTGAGATGGTCCTTTGATTCAGCTAAGGTTGATAGACACGTAAAAAGTCTCCAGTGCTGTCATTGCGAGGAGCGGAGCGACGCGGCAATCTCGATTTATCAGGCAGATACGAACTACGAGATTGCTTCGCTACGCTCGCAAAGACGGCTTTTTCGACTTATTACGAATGCATCAAGGCTACTTACTTTCTTTCGATTCATAGGTAATTAAGGAAAAGGGCGGTTTTGAATCGATGAAGAGATCATTTATCAAATAATTTGTTACGGAGAATAAAGTATGCCTGTCCGCTATGGGACCTATTGAGATAGTGCGAAAATAACCCTCGATTTGCCAAGGGCTTTCTGCCCGCTGCGCATATTGAGAAAAGGCCAGCCCGTTTGTGTTCAGCCATGCACGCAATGCTGTTTCGTGCGCTTTGCGAAGGCTAAAGCGCGTCGGTATATTCGGCTCCTCCCCGTCAGCGTCACAAGGGGTATAGTTGATTCCTGGAGACCTGCTGTCGATAGATTTTTGTATTATGGGAACCTCCACAAAATATTTCTGCATAAAAAAAGTAACATTAACCTGCCATGACGAATCCGACGAACGAACAAATCCTCTCAACCCGTTGGAGGGCTGGCTTGTTACGCCAGCCCAGGAATGAAGTCTCTCCAGGAGTCCCTCCCGGGTAGGAAACTCCTCCTGATGCTTCGTGGAAACCAGTCCTGATTTCTGCTCTTGCCGTCGCTTGTTTTCCGCTTCGGCCTCTATGTCCGGGGGTTCTTTCAAAGAAATGCGCGAAAAAACCTCGGTCGTTCCATCGGGCTTCTGATAGGTTATTGTTCTTGAATCGGGGTCATAGGCCAGCCGCATTTCCTCTATTTTCCCGCCGCCCGCAATTTTCAGCAGGATTCCCGAGTCCGTGCGGGACCACCGGAGGAGCGTAGACATGACAGCCGTGCCGAACACGCCGCGGCCGTCTCGGCGGAGATGAAAGCTGAGCGTGCGGAACTCAGCACGTCCGTTGCTCCAGCTGCCAATTAAACCACTCAACGGGTCACGAGCATCAGCGGGGTCCTGCTTCAGTTGAACCAAATGAAGAAATTTCAAGCTGGTATCAGCGGTATTCCTGCAGTCAATAGGCCACCCGGATGCGCTGTAACAAAGCTGCAAAGAAACCCTCCGGCGGTCGGCGATGACGTAGAGAGGCTTTGCTTCCGGACAGCTGATAACAATGCGATCCGGCTTCTTGGAATCTGGTGTTGCAAATATACAGGTTCTCTGATTGGGAACCGCGTAAGCATCGGTGACGGGAGAATCTATGAACAGCTTGCCGTTAATGAATCTGTACCGCAGGTATTTCGTGGGTTCCTCGGATATCTTTGCGACATCATCTTTCGCTGAAATCAAAACCCATTCGCCATCGACGATTTTGTTGACTCCATCGCCGGCCAAAACAACGGCGTACGGTGACAGCAACCCACATGCAATGATGAAGCAATATATCTTCTTGATCACGATAGCTCCAATTCAAACAGAACAATTAATCTCTGGATAGAATATTTTTAAGTCCTGCCCCAGGAAGTTCCAGAGTATAGCACCCTTTTCCTTGACCATTTCCACTACTCAACCAGACTAAAGGTGTTCGTCCTTAAGCTCGTAGTGTTCGATGCTGGCTTAACTGCAAAGGTCCTCCGGTCGGTGGCAGGCATAGTGACCGCCAGCTCATTTATTATTACGATTGTTTCACTCTTTTGCGCTGGCCTTTTCCAACATATGTACCAAATCTTTGTCGTTGTTCTTTATTGCAAGTCCCAGTGCTGTAGGACCGGCTGCCATGTAGTTGAGATCAGCACCGGCCTTTAATAAGAGGTCAATGATTTTCTTATTGCCCAGGCGAGCCGCTTCTACAAGAGGAGTTGTATTATGGATTGTACAATTAATGGGGCCGCCTGCTGTGATCCACGCATTGACGGCTTTTACATTGTTTTCTTTCACCACCGCTACAATCATCCACGGATAATCCTCCATCTTCCGCTTGGTCGTGGTAAAGAGCATTTTCAGAGCCTCACCATTGCCCTCCGACACCGCTATCCAGAACGAATCGCGATTTTGCCTGTTATTTGCAGTCGCATCAGCGCCGGATTCAATCAACAGTCTGACCATGTCTGGATTTCCGGTCTTCGCGGCTATCATAAGCGATGTATTATCAAGTGCATCCCTTCCGTTTACATCGGCACCGTTTCTGATCAGCAATCGTGCTGCTTCCAATCTATTCCCGCTGACGGCGTTGATCAACACGGGATAAGCGGTTTTCCGATTAGGATCCGCACCAGCCTGAAGAAGGATCCGCACGATATCTGTTCTCTCCGCCTTGACCGCTTCGTCCAAAGCAAAATGATACCGCAGGTTCATCGCATTGAGATCCACTTTTCTCCTGACCAATGCGCGTACGCTCTCCGCTTCGCCATGCCCTGCAGCCCAGGGCAATATTTCTTTTGCGTCATCCTTGCCCAACTCCATCGACGTATTGAGCAACATCCTCATTATTTCGGCGTGATTATGATCAAACGCCACTCGTATGGCTGTTTTCCCTTCCGTTGTCTTTATGTTGAGGGAGACTCTTTTTTGGATCAAGGATGCTGTAATTTCCTGCTGCCCTTCCCTTGCCGCCCATAACAGCGCCTGCCCACCGTCCTTATTTTTCACATCGGCGCCCGCCCCGAGTATCAATGAAATGATCTCCGCATCCCCTTGTTCTACAGCAGCGGCTAAGGACGATACTCCCCCCTGCGCGGCGCCATTGACAGCCGCACCCGCCCTGACTAAATAGCGTACAATATCATTATTACGCATACGAATCGCAATGGTGAGGGGATTGTCGAGGGAGGTCACTGCGTTTATGTCTGCTCCCGCTTTATGCAGAAGCTCCACAATTTCAACCGAACCATACATGGCCGCGTACATGAGCGGCGTCATGCCTCTTTCGTCCCGCATATTCACATCAGCGCCTGCACGAATGAGGATTTCGACCTGCTCTTTACGATTTTTGGATATGGCCACCTGAAGAGACGGCGCGCCGTCGCGTTCCCTATAATTAAGTGGATTGGTGTACCCATGGTCTATCGTAGTTTTTGTCCTGCCCTGCTCAATCCTGTCGAGAAAAACGATCGCAGGAGCATAGTCAGTCTTTGCAGCCATTCGCATCCAACGCTCGCCCACTTCCCGGTTTTTTGCCGTCTTGTTCCCGCAATAATTCATTATCCCGTTCATATACTGAGCTATGGTGTTTCCCAGCTCTGAAGCTTTATTCAACCACGTGGTCCCTTCCGCTGGAGAGGAATAACCGGGAAGGTAATAGCGCGCCATAATGAGCGCCGCCTCCGCATTTCCCGACTGCGCCAGTTTTTTCAGCCCTTCTCCCGTAGCGAAACTTTTCTTGACCACCTGAGACGGCCGTGCACCCTTAAACAGCGAATCACCTGCCCGGTAAAATACCTCTTCTTCTTTACCGGCAGACAGCTCAAGCAGATCAGCCGTGGCTTCATAGCGTATGGTTACCTTACCACCAGCCAGTTTCCGTAGTCGTTCCGCGACATCCACATCATAATCGTTCGGGCTCGAGAACGTCAGTTCCACAGTTGCGCCAGCCGTGATTTTCCACGTAAACGGAAAGACATCATTCAATCCTGCGATGATCACGCCGGTCCCGTCTTGTTCAAAATTAAGGTAACGGTCATTGCCGAATGCAGCATTACTTTTCGCCCAAAAACCGACAAACGGTATGTTCTGAAGAACCACCTCGGAACGGGCATTAGCCGGTAGCGACTTCTTCATCCGACGGAGAACTTTGGAGGCAAATCGTATTTCGTCAAGATTTGAGTCATACGCTATTGTTCCTTTTTCCTTCTTTTTCATATTTGGATTGATAATAAGTTCGATGCTTCCATTATCAAGATGATGCCATGATGCGCTCGTTCTGGATATTCTCCCATATGAATCTGAGTCAATTGCGTAGCCAGTACCATCCGGATTTAACTGGATAGCCAGTTTCTCGTCATCAAATTCGTATGCGTCTTCTTTTTCAACCCAGGAGCCGCTGACGGCTGTGTGCCCATTTGCGGTACGCTTTACTTCTTGAGCATCCTGTCTTCTGACAGGTGCCTTGGGAGTTGAGGAGTTATCTGATTCATCACTGTTTTTCTAACGGTATTCAGGCGGCACTTTTGACAAGTCATCGGAGATATGAAAGGTGCCGCTTTTGTCTGTCCAGGAGTACGTCCCAGCAAAGACCGCAGGAACAGACATCCACGCAGCCGCGAACAGGGCACCCGTTAATAAGAATTTTCCTGAGACACGTTGAAACTTCGATACTGTCTTTTTCACATCAAATCTTCCCGGAGGCATTGGAAACATTCGAGCACATCCTTTCTCTGTCTTCAGGGCAGCATTCTTCATTAAATAACAAAAAAAGTTATGACTGAAAAACGGTTAGGTAAAACTATTTGACGGCATACCCGCAGCATCTACTCCACACCTTCTGGATGATTATCGGGCCTTGAATTTTATGGCACTCTAGCCCAGATGTGGCTGCCTCATATGCGTTTCTGTTCGTCAGTCCGGGATTTTCATACAGATTCATTCAGATTCCTGGTCGCTCCGGACACCATTGTTGTTCGGATAACGGTTCCTACCATCAATGATCGTAAAAGACTTGCACTCTAGAGTCACAAGTCAATCACAACACTTGACCTGCCTGTACCGAAGTGCAGAGCGTAATGTCTGGCATACCATAAAAAAGCCGCCGAATCATACGATCCGGCGGCTCGTGGAAACCGATCCTGTCAGTGGATCACCCTGATGATGTCCACACCCTCGAACAACGTTCCGCCAA
>Ga0154443_1178_pt3 | contig 16692 bp, 16 predicted proteins | sample RifGroC2_FD_105636 | JGI IMG/M metagenome (GOLD analysis project Ga0154443, IMG submission 105636) | Nitrospirae bacterium GWC2_56_14
CGCATTGCGGAGATCGACACGGACCTCTTTGGCACGCCGGAAGCAAAAAAGCTCCTGACCTGCCTGGAGCCCTTTTCCGCCAAGAAACATATTGTTCCCGACGACAACCTTGAGCTCGACCTCGGCCTTGACTCGCTCATGCGCGTGGAGCTCGTGGTGAGCATCGAGAAGACCTTCGGCATCAGCCTGCCCGAATCGTTCGGCTCCGAGGTCTTTACCGTAAAGGACGCCGTGGTCAAGATCCAGGAACTGCTCGCTGCAGGGCCTGTTGCCCCGGGCGAGCGGGTGCGGCTCACGTGGGCGGAGATCCTTGCGCAGGAGCCGTCGGATGAGGTGAAAGAGACCCTCAGTCTTGAGGCTGGACCGGTCTGGAATATGGGCCGGTATGCGATCAAGCTCTTGGTGAAGATCATCTTCAAGCTCTATAACCGGCTGTCGGTCCGCGGACTGGAGAACCTGCCGACCAAGGGGCCTTTCATCATAGCCCCGAACCACCTGAGCCTGGCAGATGCACCATCGGTCATAGCCGCAGTGCCGTGGAACATCGGATCGCAGACCTTCTTTCTCGGCGCGACCGAATATTTCAGCGGGGGGCTCACCTCGCGCATCGCAAAGCTGACCCAGGTGATCCCCGTGGACATGGACACCCGCCTTTACAGCGCGCTCCAGCTCTCGGCCTATGTGCTGCGCCAGGACAAGATCCTTTGCGTGTTCCCCGAAGGGACGCGGGCCCGTGACGGCAAGCTTCATGAGTTCAAGAAAGGTGTCGGCATCATTGCCCGGGAACTGAATGTGCCCATCGTCCCGGTTGCCATCAGGGGGACCTACGAAATGCTGGCTCCGGGCAAGGCCGTTCTCAAGCCTGCAAAGGTGACGGTAACCTTCGGCAAGCCGGTCCTTCCCGGGGACAGGGACTATGACGAGATCGTGAAAGATCTCTACGAGAAAGTTGCCGGAATGATGGAGAATAGAAGTGAGAAGTCAGAAGTGAGAAGTGAGAAATAACCTTCCTTCCCAAATGTACATGAGGTAACGATGAAAACGATAAAACTGATGTCGCTTGTAATTGCCATGGGCATGCTCGCTTCCTGTGTTTCAGTGGCACCGCCCCTTGTTGAGCTGCAGAAGCCGAAGATCGCGCTGGTGCTCGGCGGCGGAGCAGCCCGGGGATTCGCCCATATCGGCGTGATCCGGACGCTGGAGCAGGAGAAGATCCCCATCGACATGATTGTCGGTACGAGCGTGGGCAGCCTGATCGGCGCGATCTACGCCAGTGATATGAACAGCTTCGAGCTCGAATGGACCGCATTCGCTCTTGAGAAGGACAGCATCTTCGATTACGGCATCATGAACGCTTTTACCGGCATGGGGCTTGCCAATGGCGACAAGCTCGAAGAGTTCGTGAGAACGAAGATTGCGACGTCCAATATCGAGGACCTCAAGCTGCCTTTTGTTGCAGTGGCCACGGACCTGAACCGCGGCACACGCGTGGTGCTCGACCGGGGTTCAGTGGCGAAGGCGGTTCACGCCAGCAGCGCTGTTCCGGGCGTGTTCAATCCCGTGGAGCATCAGGGCAGGCTGCTCGTTGATGGCGGCGTGATGGACAATATCCCGATCGCTGTTGCGCGCGAAAAAGGCGCCGACATCGTGATCGCCGTGGATATCAGTGAGAATTTGGCGAACTTTAACATCACCAATCTCGTGGACGTGATGCTCCAGGCCGTGAACATCATGTTCAACGAGAACGTGCGCTACAAGAAAAAAGAAGCTGACGTGCTAATTACACCGCACGTCGGCAGCGTGGCTATGCTCGATTTCACCCAGAAGAAGCGCTGCATGCAGGCGGGGATCGAGGCTACGCAGAAGGCCATGCCGGAGATCAGGAAGAGGATCGAGGAGTGGGGGAAGAACAAGACAGCGCAGAAATAAAAAATTACCATCGATGGCAAAGGAGTCCCATGCTCAACAAGATCAAGATCATCCTCGAGATGATCAAGTTCGAACACACCATCTTTGCCTTGCCCTTCGCCTTCACCGGGGCGCTGCTTGCGGCCAAAGGACTGCCGACGGTCGGCCAGATCCTCTGGATCACCGTTGCCATGGTGGGCGCGCGTTCCGCTGCCATGGGCTTTAACCGCTGGGCGGACCGCAGCTTTGATGCCGAGAATCCGCGCACCAGGACACGCGCCCTGCCGCAGGGGCTGGTGACGCCGCTCCAGGTGATGGTCTTTACCGCGGTTTCCTCAGGTGTGCTGATCTTTGCCGCGTATATGCTGAATCCGCTCAGCTTTTACCTTTCGCCGATAGCGCTCGCAGTCGTGTTCTTCTATTCCTATACCAAACGGTTCACCTTCCTGTCGCATGCGTTCCTGGGCCTCGCCATAAGCCTGGCCCCCATCGGCGCGTGGATCGCGGTCACCGGCCGGATCGAAGGCGCGGCGCTCCTCCTTGGCGCAGCGGTCCTGTTCTGGCTCCTGGGGTTCGATGTGCTCTATGCCCTGCAGGACCGCGAGTTCGACGTCAGGACCGGCCTTCACTCCATTCCGCAGCAATTCGGCGTCCGGCGCTCGCTCTGGATCTCCCGCGCGTCGCATGCATTCACCATGGCGGCCCTTTTCTGGCTCGGTCTCTTATGCTCCCTGGGAACGTTCTATTTTGCCGGGGTCGTTATTGCGCTTTTGCTGATCGTGTACGAACACACCCTGGTCAAGGAAAACGACCTGACGAAGCTCGATATGGCGTTCTTCAGCATGAACGGTTATATCAGCGTGACGATCTTTATTTTTACCCTTCTCGAAGTGCTTCTGTGATATTTTCTGCGGCACAAAGCAACTAAATATACCTTTACGCAGTTATATACTGTTGCAATCGCTCGTATGATCAGTGCACAGAGTGCAATACTCTGTGCACTGGTGCCCCAATTTCGCGCAAAATATCAAGGCCCTTGCATTTTTCTCCCACTTTGACCGCATTTCCCCATGAGCCTGGCAACGATGCGGTATAATCAAAGTCATTGCATATATACGCATTCGCGTAACAGCCCAGGCTAACGGCGGCAGAGATGTTCATTGTTTGGTTTAAAAATAACAGGAGGAAGCATAACATGAATGAGACGCGCTTGTGGTTGAAGGGCATGACCGTCGTTGCCGCGGTTGTCCTGCTGGCATGCATTCAATCTGCATCAGCGGAAGAGCAAGGGGTCTCGGTGAACGAGGTCATAATCGGCATGTCGAACGCGCTCACCGGCCCGGCATCGGCGCTGGGCACCGGGGTGAAGAACGGCGCGCTCGCTTATTTTAATAAAGTGAACAGCGGCGGCGGGATCAACGGCCGCAAGATAAAGATCATCAGCTATGATGACGGCTATGAGCCGAAGCAGACCGTAGAAACGACGAATAAGCTTATCACCCGGGACAAGGTGTTCGCTTTGTTCGGTTATGTAGGCACGCCGACGTCAACGGCGATCGTGCCGATCATCAATAAGGAGAAGGTGCCGTACTTCGCCCCCTTTACGGGAGCCGAGTTCCTGCGCAAGCCTGTCAACCGGTACATCTTCAATGTGCGGGGAAGCTATTTCGACGAGGCGGAGATGCAGGTGGAGTATCTGACAAAAAAGCTCGGGAAAAAACGGATCGGCGTTTTTATACAGAACGATGCCTACGGTCTGGCGGTCAAAGGCGGCGTGATCAAGGCGCTCAAAGCGCGCTCCATGGCGCTGGCAGGAGAAGGAACGTATGAACGGAATACTACCAACGTGGAAGCCGGCCTTGCGGCCCTGAAGACCGCTGATCCCGATGCCGTCGTCATGGTAGGCACCTACAAGGCCATGGCGGCATTCATCAAGAAGGCCAAGGCCCAGGGTTTTACGCCGGTATTCCTGAATGTGTCCTTTGTAGGCACTGCGGCCCTGGTCAAGGAACTCGGCGGGTCCGGCGACGGGGTCATCATCTCCCAGGTGATGCCGTCTCCCACGGACGCTTCGCTGCCGCTGGTGCGTCAATATCAGGCGGACATGCGGGCTGCCGGGTATTCGGACCTCGATTATACCGACCTTGAGGGGTATGTGGATGCCGTGGTCTTTACCGAGGTGCTGAAAAAAGCCGGCAAGAACCTTACGCGCGGCAGCTTCATTGCGGCGGCGGAAAGTCTGAACGTCACCGACGGCGGTTTGACCTTTGTGTTCAGCCCGTCGAACCATCAGGCAATGTCTCAGATCTATCTCACCAAAATATCGGGAAACAAGATCGTGATGGTGCAGTAAACGGGAGGTCGCCATGTTCTTCGATCGCTATCACCAGGAAGGATCAGCAGTAAAGCGGACGGGCCTGTTCCGGTCGGACAGGCTCGAAAAAACGCTCCTGCTCCCCAGCCTCGTCTTTGCCGTCTGTCTCGCCGGCGCCCTTGCCGTCGTCAGCATCAAGATCAACAACGACAACCTCAGGTCGCAAATGGACCAACGCGGGAACGCCATGGTCAAATACATGGCCATGTCGAGCATCTTCTACTATCACAATTTCGATCTGGGCGCGCTGGACGGTTTTGTCAAGGAGATCACTCAGTCTCCGGAAGTGACCTTCGCCGTTTTCTACGACGATAAAAAGGCCCCGGTGACGATCTCATCGAAAGCGCCGCAGGACACTTCATCCCTGCTGGTATATGAAAGCGCGATCAAGGACGATACCGGGACCCTGCTCGGCTATCTTGCGCTGGGGTACAGCAAGCAGGCGCTGGTCAAAAGCTTCCAGAAGTTCCTGGGAGCCATGATCATCGGCACCCTTTTGACCGCGGTCGCGGTCGTGGTCGGCATGAACTTTCTGGTGCGGAAATACATCATTCGCCCTCTCGGTCAGGTGGTTTTCGTGGCGGACCGCCTTGCTCTGGGCGATCTGACCGTTACCCTGCAGACGGACCGGCACGATGAGATCGGCCATCTCCAGACCTCCATGGGAAATATGGTGGCGGAGCTCAGGAGCGTGGTGACCACGGCGGTGAACGCAGGCGACATGGTGACCACCGAAAGCCAGCACGTTTTCGCCAGCTCCGGTCAGATGGCGAAGTCCGCCACCGAGCAGGCGGCAGTCGCAGAGGAGGTGTCGTCGTCCATAGAGCAGATGTCCTCCAATATCAGGCAGACTGCCGGGAACGCGAAGGAAACCGAAACGATCGCGTTGAAGGCGGCCGAGGACGCCCGTGAGGGCGGCACCGCCGTGGCGTTGACCGTTTCGGCAATGAAGGAGATCGCCGGCAAAATATCGGTCATTGAAGAGATCGCGCGCCAGACGAACCTGCTTGCGCTCAATGCCGCCATCGAGGCGGCGCGGGCTGGCGAACACGGCAAGGGGTTTGCCGTGGTTGCCTCGGAGGTCAGGAAGCTGGCGGAGAAAAGCCACGCCGCGGCGGTCGAGATCGGCCAGGTTTCCGCGTCCAGCGTCGAGGTGGCAGTGCGGGCCGGAGAGCTGCTCGCCACCATGGTGCCGGCCATCGAAAAGACGGCGCAGCTGGTCCAGGAGATCAGCGCAGCCAGCAGCGAACAGAACGCCGGCACCGCGCAGATCAATACCGCCATGCAGCAGCTCGACCGGCTCATCCAGCAGAATTCGGGGGCGTCGGAGCTGATGTCCACCACGGCGCAAGAGCTGGCATCGCAGGCTGAACACCTGCGGGGCGCCATTGCCTTTTTCGACATCGGCGGCGCGGGCCGGGTTCAGGGCGGTGCAGAAGAAGCAGTAAAAAAAGAATCAAAGATGACTGACTATTCAGCACCTCTGAAAACAGAAGGGAGCTGCATCAGAGCAAAACCCTTTTATCCGCAGATTCCGCAGATGGGCGCGGAGTAAAAAACTGATTCAGACTGGTATCGGATAGTCTCCCGCTCATTGTCTACAACGGCCAAGCCCCGCAGAATACTGCGGGGCTGTTTTGCGCTTTGGCACCGTGCCACAACACAGCCTTTCCGGGTTTCGCTTGAAAAAAAGGCGTAATTCAGGTAAAGTCCCTTCCCATGACCCCTGAGAAGAAAACTTCCGCATCTGGCTGGCGCAAGGGCCTTACCCGCAACGTTGTCATCCTCGGTTTCGTAAGCCTCTTGAACGACGGCGCTTCCGAGATGATCTACCCGCTTCTGCCGGTCTTCCTTTCTACTGTGCTCGGCGCAGGCCCGGCGGCGCTCGGGATCATAGAAGGCATTGCCGAGACCACGGCGTCGCTGCTCAAGCTCTATTCCGGATACTGGTCGGACCGCGTGAAAAAACGCAAAGGCTGGATCGTGGCCGGGTACTCCATCTCGAACGTCATCAGGCCGCTCATCGCATTTTCAACGTCCTGGCTCCACGTGCTGGTGCTCCGGTTCTCGGACCGCGTGGGCAAAGGGCTTCGGACCTCGCCGCGCGACGCCATCATCGCCGACTCGACGCCGGTCGAGTCCCGCGGCCTTGCCTACGGCTTTCACCGCGCCATGGACCACAGCGGCGCCATTGTCGGGCCGCTCGCGGCGACCGCATTGCTGCTCGTATTCCACGATGATCTCAAGACCATCTTCCTGCTCTCAGTCATCCCCGGCATTCTCGCCGTCTCCCTGCTGCTTTTCGGGCTGAAAGAGAAACAGGCCGAACCCGTCAGTGCCGCATCGAAGACGACCTTTAATTTCCGCGCCGCCTGGAATGAAATGCCTCCTGCTTTCAAAAAATATCTTGGCATTATACTTATCTTCACCCTCGGGAACTCGACGGACGCGTTCCTTTTGCTTCGGGCGCAACAGCTCGGTGTGCCAATTGCGCTCCTTCCGATGATCTGGGTCGTGCTCCATATCGTGAAAATGGGCCTCTCGGTCCCCGGCGGCATCATCTCCGACCGCATCGGCAGAAAAAAAGTGATCGTCACCGGCTGGGTCGTCTATGCCCTGGTGTACGCGGCTTTTGGCGCGGCAACCCAGAACTGGCACGCCTGGGCGCTGTTCGCCGTGTACGGCATCTACTTCGGTCTGACCGAGGGTGTTGAAAAAGCCCTCGTCGCCGACTTCGCTCCCTCCCATCTCCGCGGTTCGGCCTTCGGTCTCTACCACCTGGTCGTCGGCCTCGGGGCCTTGCCCGCATCGCTGATCTTCGGTCTGGTCTGGCAGCAGTTCGGCTCTGCCGCGGCCTTCGGCATGGGGGCATGCCTGGCGGTCCTGGCGAGCGTGATGCTCATGGTGCTTGCGATCAAGAGGCCGGAAATTGCCGGTAATCATGTGTAGGGCTTCACTTGTGGTTCCCTCCTTATGAGGAGCTAAGATTGTGAATAACGACAATGTTGCTGAAAAGAATACAAAATGGGTATGTATATCGACAATCGTGCATGGAGCGATTGGTTTATTAGTGGGTTTTTCTGGTCCACTGATAATGTTTCCGGAATCCAACCAGGGGCCGCTCGTGGGTATATTTATAACCGGTCCAATGGGATTTATAATAGGGATACCGATTGGCTATCTCCCTGTAATTTTCAAGATATTCGAGAAAGTAAAAATGAAGGCCTATTTGGTAGTTACGGGAACGACCTATGCTATCCTGTGCTTTGTGTATTTATCAGGCCAGAAACAACACTGAAGATTGTACATATCGTTGAACGTCGTAAATTGAAATCCAATTCTTATGAGACGCTATCTTTAAGACGACGCATTGAAAAACTAGGTTGACATGGCTGACCGACAACAGAAAGATCCTCTTCACGGAGTCACGCTGGAAATGATGCTGACCCAGCTCGTGGAACATCACGGGTGGGAGAAGATGGGGCAGATCATCGATATCCGGTGCTTTAACAACGACCCGAGCATCAAGTCCAGCCTGCAGTTCCTCCGGAAGACCCCCTGGGCGAGGACGAAGGTGGAAGAGCTGTACGTGAAGTACAGAAGAAATGTTTTGAAAAAGCCGAAAAGAAACTCAGAGGATTAGAGTGTGGGAATGGTTGCGGCGTGGAACAGGAAAGCCCCATTCAAGGCTTGCATAAACCTGCCTGTCGTTGTAAGATTTAGCTATTGAGTATGGAATGGTCTCGCAGGAGGTGCTCCCTATGCCTTTAAAAGCGCATGAACTGGAACAAGAAGCGTTGCGTCTCGACCCTCGCGAACGGGCTCTCCTTGCAGAGCATCTTATCAGCAGTTTGGATGCCGACGAAGATCCAGATGTTGAGCGGTCATGGATCGAGGAAGCCGAGCGGCGGTTTAAAGAATATAAACAGGGCGGGGTAAAGGGAAAGCCTGCGGAAATGGTACTGAGAGAAGCGTGCGCCAAATTTAAATGAAGCCGATCATCTTCCTTCCCGAGGCCGAGCAGGAAATGCTTGAGGCAGCGCAATACTACCAAGAGCAAGCATCCGGCTTGGGATATGATTTTCTCCTCGAAATTGAACGGGCAGTTCATTCCATCGCACAATCTCCCCATACCTGGCCGGTCCTTGAGGGCGAGCTACGAAGGCGGCTTATCCGAAGGTTTCCCCTGGGAATTTTATACAGGATAGCTCCCGAAGCAGTTGTTATTATTGCCGTGGCGCATCTGCGAAAGCAGCCTGGTTACTGGAGAAAAAGAATTAAGCAGGGCTAGTCCGTCATCACCTGTTTAAATAGAGTAAGAAAGAGGTAACTCATGGCAACCTATACCGTAGCGATCACCGGCGCCTCGGGCGCGCCCTATGCCCTCAGACTGCTTGAAGTCCTGGTCAAGGGAGGTCACAAGATCTACCTGTCCATGACCGGCGAGGGGCTTTCGATCATGAAGGACGAAACAGGGCTGATGCTCAAAGGCTCGGAGACCGACATCATGTTCGCGCTGGAAAAGCGGCTTGAAGCCAGGGAAGGGCAGATCGAGTATTTCGGCGAGGACAATATGTATGCGCCGATCGCGAGCGGGTCGGTCAAGATCGACGCCATGGTCGTTATCCCCTGCTCCATGAAGACGCTGGCGTCCCTGGCGAACGGGTATGCCTCGACGCTCATCGAGCGCGCAGCGGACGTGACCATCAAGGAGCAGCGGAAGCTCATCATCGTGCCGCGTGAAACGCCGCTTTCACCCATTCATCTCAGGAACATGCTGACCCTGGCGGACCTGGGGTGCCATATCATTCCGGCCATGCCGGGCTTCTATCATCAGCCGAAGCGCGTCAGTGATCTCGTGGATTTTGTCGTTGCCCGGGTGCTGGACAGCATGGGAGTGGAGAACGATCTATCGCCGAGGTGGGGGGTGTAGATCAAATTACAAAATTCAAATAACAAATCCCAAATAAACTCCAATTTTCAAATCTCAAATTCGAAAACAATTTGTATGTTGATATTTGACTATTCGATATTATTTGGGATTTGTAATTTGGAGCTTGGGACTTTGTAATGGGGCGGTCGCCCCATTACGCATTATATTCCGTCCCGCCGCCCTCGCCGAGGTTCTTCATCCACGTATCAAGCGTTGTCGCATCCTGCTTTGCCAGGACCTCTTCTTCCACGAATACGGGTGCTCCGATCCGGATGGCGACGGCGATGGCGTCGCTGGGCCTTGAATCGATGTGGAACTCCTTGCCGTTCTGGAGCAGATACAGCGAGGCGTAAAAGGTGTTGTCGATCAGGTCGCTGATGACGACGCGGGCGATCTCCACATCCAGGCGGTCGAATATGTTCACCAGGAGGTCGTGGGTGAGCGGGCGGGCTGCCTTGACATTGCTCATGGCAAGGGCGATGGAGTTGCCTTCAGAGGCGCCGATCCAGATCGGCAGGAGTTTCTTTCCCGTATCATCCTTCAGCACAACGATATAGCTGTTATTCCTGCTGTCGAACAGAACGGTATTTACGGTCATCTGGACCCACATAGGATGCCTCGCTTCTGATATTTTTTACCATACCACACCACCCAACCCAAGTAAAGAGGGATTATTTTTATTGACTTTTATCGGGGATACGATATACTTCCATGCTCGTAACAGTAGAATAACCAAAGAGAAACAGTACCTTAACCGTTCCCGCGTTCCCGTTGCCGACCGTGATTTTCGGCCAGCTTGAGATCTTGTCCTCGGCCAGAGAGTGCCGTGCTCCGGAGCTGTTGATCCTGTCGGAGCGATACCAGAAAAACGAATTGCATGAAAAATACCGTAACTGATATTCTGCTTGAAGCGCTTGGCCGGGCGAAGAGCAAAGGTGAGCTGCAACTCGTTGAAATGCCGGCGATCGTGCTCGAATCTCCGCGCGAGAAGAGCCACGGCGATCTGGCCACGACGCTTGCCCTGACCCTGGCAAAACCGGAGTCCAAGGCCCCGCGGAAGATCGCCGAGATCATCGTGAGCAACATCCAGGACACCGGTGGCATCATTGCAAAGACGGAGATCGCCGGGCCGGGCTTCATCAATTTCACCTTTAAACAGGACCGCTGGCAGCAGACGCTCTTTGAAATAGATTCCGAAGGCGCCGAGTACGGACTGCGGAACATCGGCAAGGGCGAGAAGGTGCTCGTCGAATTTGTGAGCGCCAACCCCACGGGCCCGCTCCACGTGGGCCATGGCCGGGGCGCTGCCCTGGGCGATGCGCTCGCGAACCTGCTTTCCGCCGTGGGCTATGACGTCTCCCGCGAGTTCTACATCAACGACGCAGGCAGGCAGATCCGTTTGCTGGCCCTCTCGGTCTGGACGAAGTATCAGCAGTCCCAGGGCAATGACGTGCCCTTTCCCGAAGACGGCTACCACGGCAGCTACATCGAGGAGATCGCACAGGCCTTTGCCAAACTGCACGGAAATAAGTATCTCAAGGTCCCTTTCGATGACTGCGTCGATGTGTTCGGCGATTTCGGCAAAGAGTCGATGTTGCTTGACATCAGGACCGACCTCGAAGCCTTTGGCGTGCGCTTCGACACCTGGTTCAGCGAAGCAAGCCTGCTCAAGGACAATTCCGTGCAGCGGTCCATTGAAGAGCTTCTGGAGAGCAGGAACATGTATGAGCAGGACGGGGCGCTCTGGCTCCGTTCGACCCTTTTTGGCGACGACAAGGACCGGGTGGTGGTGAAGCAGGACAAAAGCTACACCTATCTGGCCACGGACATCGCCTACCACCGGAACAAACTGGCGCGGGGGTTCAAGTCGCTGGTGAACATCTGGGGCGCCGATCACCACGGGTATATCCCGCGCGTGCAGGCCGTGATCCAGGCCTTCGGCCATCCGAAAGATTCGCTTCATGTGCTGCTGGTGCAGCTCGTAGCCATCCTCCGGAACGGCCAGCCCGTGCCCATGTCGAAGCGCGCGGGCAATTTTGTGACGCTGCGCGATGTGGTGCAGGACGTGGGCAGCGACGCGGCACGGTTCATCTTCCTGACGCGCCGTTCAGACAGCCATCTGGACTTCGATCTCAACATCGCCAAGGAACAGTCCCGGGAGAACCCGGTCTACTATGTCCAATACGCTCATGCGCGGATCGCAAGCCTGTTCCGCGAGGCCGAGACCCGGAACATCGCCATTCCAACGAAGGATGCGGTGAATATCTCGCTCCTCGGCCGCGAAGAAGAGCAGAACATCATCAAGGCCCTGGCAAAATATCCCGAGGTCGTGGAAGAAGCGGCCCTGGCCTATGAGCCCCACCGGCTCACGTTCTATCTGCAGGACCTGGCAGGACTGATGCATAATTATTATTTCAAACACCGCGTCATCACCGAGGACGCAGCACTGACAGCCGCCATGCTCTTTCTCATGAAGCAGGTAAAGACGGTGATCAAGAGCGCGCTGACGATCCTGGGAGTGAATGCGCCGGAGAAGATGTAACGACAGGGGCCAGTAGCCAGGGTACAGTAGTCAGGGTTAAAAATCCTGGACCCCGGACCCTGGACCCTGGACCCTGAACCCTATAATGTTTAAGTTTTCTTTGATAAAAAAAGATACCGAGTCCTCGGCCCGCAGGGGCGAGCTCACCACGTCGCACGGCGCGGTCCAGACGCCGGTCTTCATGCCCGTGGGGACGCAGGCAACGGTCAAGACGCTGTCCCCGGAAGACCTGAAGAGCATGGGCGCCGAGATCATCCTGTCGAACACGTATCACCTGTTCCTGCGGCCCGGGCACGAACTGATCCGCGATTTCGGCCAGCTGCACGGGTTCATGGCCTGGGACCGGGCGGTCCTGACCGACAGCGGCGGGTTTCAGGTCTTCAGTCTGGCGGAGCTCCGGAAGATTTCCGAAGAGGGCGTGACGTTCCAGTCGCCGGTCGACGGCGGCGCCAAGCACCTGCTGACGCCCGAGTATGCCATGGAGATCCAGGAAGCGCTCGGGGCGGACATCATCATGGCCTTTGACGAGTGCATCCCGTTCCCCGCAACACACGATTATGCGCGGGAATCCGTGGAGCGGACGCAGCGCTGGGCAAGACGCTGCAAGGACGCAAAAAAGGATACGGGCCAGGCGCTCTTCGGCATCGTCCAGGGCGGCATGTACCCGGAACTTCGCAAGCAGTCAGCGGAGGGTCTTCTGGACATCGGTTTCGACGGCTACGCTCTGGGCGGCCTGTCCGTGGGCGAGACCAAACCGGTGATGTACGAGATGATCGAAGCTTCGGCGCCGCTGCTGCCTTCGGACAAGCCCCGGTATCTCATGGGCGTGGGCACTCCGGAAGACCTGGTGGAAGGCGTTGACCGCGGCATCGATATGTTCGACTGCGTCATGCCGACCCGGAACGCCAGGAACGGCACGTTCTTCACGTCCTTCGGCAGGGTCGTGATCAGGAACGCGCAGTACGAACGGGACAAGCAGCCCATCGATCCTGCCTGCGGCTGCTACACCTGCAGGACCTTTACGCGGGCCTACATCCGGCATTTGTTCAATGCCAACGAGCTGCTTGCGCTGCGGCTCGGCACGATCCATAATGTCTATTTCTACCTGAATCTGATGCAGAACGTCCGAACGAGCATCGAGCAGGGACGGTTCAAGGAATTCAAGAAAGAGTTTTTGGAAAAGCGGGAAACAATTGCAAATTGAAAAGTGCAAAATGATGTCGAGCCGGCATCCTGCTCACTTTACATTTTGCATTTTGCAGTTTGAAATTTGCACTAAACTCTTAAGGAGGTACACATGTTTATAGCTACAGCATATGCAATGGGAGCACCAGGCGGCGCAGCAGGGGCGCCGGCCGGCGGCGGAGCATCGGGCCTCATCATGATGGCCGTCATTTTCGCGATCTTCTATTTCATTCTCATCCGCCCGCAGCAGAAGAAGATGAAAGAGCACAAGAAGATGGTGGATGATCTGAAGAGGGGCGATGAGATCATCACCGGCGGCGGCATCTACGGCACGGTTGAAGGCGTGGCGCCGGACACCCTGACGGTCAAGATCGCAGAAGGCACGAAGGTGAAGATCACCCGCGGTTCCGTCGCCCATGTGATCACGGAAGGTTCGGAAAAACCGAAAGAGTAACAGCAGGTTTTGCCACAGGTCGCCAGGGGGCATACAGGGTCCGTGCTTTTCTATATGATCTTTGCGACGCGGTGGCTGAATACTACTTAAGAATTCAGCAGGAGGCGATTCAATGAAAAAAAGCATTCGATGGAGACTGGGGCTCATAGCCTTATCGGTTGTGGTCGCAGTGTTTTTGTTCCTGCCGTCCACGCCGCTGACAACGCAGTTGCCGCAGTGGTGGCACCAGAGCGTGCCCAAGATCGCGCTCGGACTGGACCTCCAGGGAGGCAGCCACCTCGTGATGGAAGTGGAGACGGACAAGGCCGTGGAAGCGTCGGTCGACAACATAGCGGCCGACCTCCAGACCACGGCGGCCTTGCAGAGCCTGTCCGTTACCTTCACCAGGACCGGCCAGGAGATCACGGCCAAGTTTGCCGATACGCTTGATGAAAAGGTGGAGAAGCTGATCAAGGACACCTATGCAATCCTGGAGTACAAGTCGCGGGCAAAAGGCGAGCTGGTCTACGGGCTCAAGCAGGCGGAAGTCAGGCGCCTGAAGGAGAATGCCGTGCAGCAGGCTTTGGAGATCACCCGCCGGCGCATCGACAAGTACGGCGTGGCTGAGCCACTAATCTATAAACAGGAAAACGACCAGATCGCGCTGCAGCTTCCGGGCATCAAGAACCCCCAGGAAGCGATTGCCTTCATCAAGACCGCTGGCAGGCTTGAGTTCAAGATGCTCAACACGGTCGGTGATCTTCAGCAGGCCCTTGCCGGCAAGGGCCCCGCTGACAGTGAGGTCCTCTACGGCGAGGAGGTGGACCAGTCGGGCAAGATCGTGCGATCTCCCTACCTGGTCTACAAACAGACCATGCTCACCGGCGATCGATTGAAAGAGGCCAAGGTCGGGATCGACGACCGCGGCAGACCGGCAATTTCCATCTCCTTCGACGGCCAAGGCGCGGAGATCTTCGGCAGGGTCACGGGCGAGAACGTGGGCAAACAGATGGCCATCGTGCTCGACAATGTCGTGTACTCGGCGCCCCGGATCCAGGACCGCATTACCGGTGGCAGCGCACAGATCACCGGCAGCTTCACGCATGAAGAAGCGGCAAAGCTCGCCATCGTGCTGCGCGAATCGCTGCCGGCCCCAATGAAGATCATCCAGAACGTCACCGTGGGTCCGTCGCTCGGCCAGGACTCGATCAACAAAGGCGTGCGCGCAGCATTGTTCGGCGTGCTCGTCGTAGTCGTGTTCATGGTGGTCTATTACCGCATGTCCGGCCTGATCGCGGATTATGCCATTATCCTGAACCTGGTGCTGCTTCTGGGCGCCATGGCGCTCCTGAACGCTACGCTCACCCTGCCGGGTATCGCGGGCATCATCCTCACCATCGGCATGGGCGTCGATTCCAACGTGCTCATGTTCGAGCGCATCCGGGAAGAGATCGTGTCCGGCAAAGCGCCGCGCGCCGCAGTGGACGCCGGCTATGACAAAGCGTTCCTGACGATCCTCGACTCGCATGTGACCACGCTGATCACCGCCGCGGTGCTCTTCATGTTCGGCACCGGTCCGATCAAAGGTTTTGCCGTGACGCTGAGCCTCGGTATCATGATCAACCTGTACTCGGCCCTGGTCGGGACCAAGGTGATCTTCGACATCATCAACTCCAAGTGGAAGCTGGAGAAATTGAGTATATAGGAACCGTGAGGAGTTAAGCGGGAGGAGTGAGGGGGGAAATAAAAAAACCAACTCCTGGCTTCTGATTCCTGACTCCTAACTTACTATCATTCCCGGAGGGAACAATGCTTCATATTCTAGGTAAGACCAATATCGATTTCATGGGCTGGAAGAACGTGTCGTTCACCATCGCCGCCCTGTTCATTGCGCTGGGGCTGGTGGGCGTTGTGCAGATCGGCCGGCACAAGGCCAACCTCGGCATTGACTTCGTTGGCGGCACCACGGTGCAGCTCAGCTTTAAAGACGCGCTGCCGGTTGACCAGGCGCGCGCTGCGCTCGAGAAGAACGGCTTCCAGGGCGCATCGATCCAGGAAGTGGGCGAGGGGAACACGCTCCTGATCAAGGTGCGTGAGACCGAAGGAACGTCGGACAAGATCCAGACGATCTTCAAGCAGGAGTTCCCGAACAATCCCTCCGATCCCGACAGCATGCAGATCACGGAGATCGGGCCGGTGATCGGACAGGCCCTTCAGAAAGACGCCCTCAGGGCCCTCGTGGTCGCACTGCTCGCGATCATCGTTTACATCGCCTTCCGGTTCGAGTTTAAGTTCGGCGTTGCAGCGGCGTTCGCCACCTTCCATGACATCATGGCGGTGCTCGGCATATTCTACATTTTGAACTGGGAGATCAACCTGCTGATCGTGACGGCGCTGCTGACGCTCGCCGGGTATTCGCTCACCGACACCGTGGTGGTCTTCGACCGGATCAGGGAGAACCTGAAAAAGACCAAGCGTGATCCTCTGCCGAAGCTGGTGAATACCAGCATCAATGAAGTGCTGTCGCGCACCATCGTCACTTCCCTGACCGTTGTTCTGGTGCTTATTCCGCTCGTACTGTTCGGCGGGGACGTGCTGCACGACTTCTCCATCGCCCTCCTCATGGGGGTGATCGTCGGGACCTACTCGTCGGTATTCGTGGCAAGCCCCATCCTCGTGGTGTGGCATGCGAAAGCGGGCGGACGGCTGATCGGGAAGTAAGGAAAAAGCGAAAAATCATTTGGACGCTGATTTACGCGGAAAATGCGGATTAAAATCTGATGCGAACGGGTTGGTTGTCGCCCATTCCATCAAGTTGTATCCGCGTTCATCAGCGTAGATCCGCGTCCACTGTTTTTGTAGGTGTTTCATGCAAAACAAATCTGTAATATCCATAACCGTTGCCGGCGCCGATGCCCGGGTGCTGGTGGAATCCGACCTGCTGCAGCTCACCTGCGGCGCCGCCGGCTGCAGTTCCACCTGCTGCAAGGCGACGGCCCCCATCGTTCTGAACCCCTACGAGATCGCCAGGATCCGCAAAGCCACCGGCATGTCCTACGAGGACCTGCTCGACGTTCTCGACACGGACCGCGCGAAGGGCTTCCCGCTCGTCATGCTGCCGCGCGACCCCGCCTGCCATTTCTGGACCGCGACAGGCTGCCGGATCTACGAAGCGCGTCCGCTTGCCTGCCGTCTGTTCCCGCTCGGCAGGGTCTTCGAGAACAACCGTTCCCACATCGTCCTGCCTGAGGTGAACCGCTGTTCCGGCCTTGTGCCGGCGCCTTCCCGAACGGTTGCCGCCTATCTGCAGGAACAGG
>Ga0154443_1228_pt1 | contig 16315 bp, 15 predicted proteins | sample RifGroC2_FD_105636 | JGI IMG/M metagenome (GOLD analysis project Ga0154443, IMG submission 105636) | Nitrospirae bacterium GWC2_56_14
CGCGGTTCCCGCCCAGATACACCAGCACGGCGTTGGCCGTGGCCGCAATGCCCACGAGCCCGATGGCCAGTCCGTCGAGGCCGTCGGTGAGGTTCACGGCATTCGACGATCCCACGATCACGACCACCACAAAAGGGATGTAGAACCACCCCAGGTCGATCAGGACGTTCTTCATGAACGGCACCGAAAGATAGGTGCTTTTGGGATCGCTCGGATTATAAAAAAGGAAGAACCCGACGGCCAGTGCCGCGGCGATCTGCAGCCCGAACTTCTCCAGGGCCCGAAGGCCTGTGGAGCGTTTTTTCACCACCTTCAGATAGTCGTCCCAAAACCCGATGGCGCCGAAGGCAAGGGTGGCAAGGAGCACCACCCAGACGTATTTGTTCGTGAGGTCGGACCACAGCAGGGCCGAGCCCGCCAATGCAACAATGATGAGCAGGCCGCCCATGGTCGGCGTGCCCTGTTTGGTGAGATGGCTCTGGGGGCCGTCGTCGCGGACCTGCTGCCCCACCTTAAGCCTCCGGAGCCAGGCGATCATGGGCTTGCCGAAGACGAAGCTCACGATAAGCGCGGTCAGGACCGCACCGGCGCTCCGGAAGGTGATGTACTTGAAGACGTTGAACCCGGAGAAATGGTCGCGCAGCGGGTAGAGCAGATGATAGAGCATTAGAATTCCTCCAGGATCTTTTCCATCTTCATGCCGCGCGAGCCCTTGATGAGCACGGCGTCGCCGTTCTTGGATTCCTTCGCCAGCCGCGCCGCGGCCCCGGCATGCGATCGTGCCGCGAACAGGCGCTCTTTCGGCATCCCCGCCTCGCGGGCGCCTTCGAGCATCTGCTTCGCCTGCGGACCAACGGCGATCAGCACGTCCACGCCGAGGCGCGCAGCGATCCTGCCGATCGCGCGGTGCTCCTCGATGGAAGAAGCGCCGAGCTCAAGCATGTCGCCCAGCACGGCCACGGACCGCGCTCCCGGCCGCAGGGTCACCAGCGTTTCGAGCGCAGCCTTGACCGAGCCGGGGTTGGCATTGTAATGATCGGCCAGCACCGTCCTGCCCTTGACCACTTTGAGCTCGGAGCGCATGGCAACCGGGGCAAAATCATCAAGTCCGTATTTTATCGTCTCGAGCGGCAGGCCCACGGCGAGCGCCGCGGCTGCTGCGGCCAGCGCATTGTAGATATTGTGCCTGCCCACGGCGCGGAGCCGCACGTTCGCCTTCGAACCCTCCGCCTCGAGCGTAAAATCGGTGAACTCTTTGTCCTGCCGGATACCTGCGGCCCGCACGTCCGCCTGCTGTTCGATGCCGAAGGAAAGGACGCGGCCGGTCCACTTCTTTTTGAGCGTTTCGAAATAGGGATCATCGGCATTCAGCACGGCGGTCCCGTCGGCCTTAATATTTCCGAGCAACTCCGCCTTGGCCCCTGCAACCCCGTCCAGGGAGCCCAGGAACTCAAGGTGCGCCGGGCCGATGTTCGTGATCACTCCCACGTCGGGGTTCACAAGCCGGGCCAGCAGATCGATCTCGCCCGGGGCGCTCATGCCCATCTCGACGACCGCGGCGCGGTGGTCCTTCGTAAGCTGCATCAGCGTAAGCGGTACGCCGATGTGGTTGTTCAGGTTCCCTTCGTTTTTCAGCACCGGCCCCTGCTGCTTCAGAATGCCGGCGGTCATCTCCTTGGTCGTGGTCTTGCCGTTCGACCCGGTGATGCCCACCATGGGAAGAGAGAACTTTTTGCGGTGCAGGAACGATATCTCCTGGAGGGCCCGCAGGGTATCCTCCACGGGAATGATGTTCGGCAGGCCGCCGATCTTCCCGAATTGTGTTTCCAGGATGGATTTATCGACAATGGCGCCCCAGGCGCCTTTTTGCATCACCTCGGGCACGAAGTCGTGTCCATCGAAGCGGTCTCCCTTGATCGCCACAAAGAGCTCGCCTTCCTTGATCTTCCGGGAGTCTATGGATACACCCTTGATCTCCATTGCCTCGATCCTTTCGAGTACGGCCATCAGCTTCATTTTTTCAGCGTCATTCATTGCTTGATTTCAATTCAGCGTGACGGAGTTCGCATACACCGATCCCGAACCGGAATCGCATCTGTTCGTGCTTTAATTCCGCAATCCGCAATTTCATTCCTCTATGCCCTGCAGCCGCATTCCGCACTTCGCTTCCTCTTCCCGATCGCTTCGCGCGCCACCTCGCGGTCGTCGAAATGGTGCTTCGTGTCGCCGATGATCTGGTAATCCTCGTGCCCCTTTCCGGCAAGCACGACGATGTCCCCGGCCTTTGCAAGCATGATCGCCGCGCCGATCGCATCGGCGCGGTCGGGAATGACCAGATAGGGCGTTTTCCCGGGAATGGTGCGATCTGCTTCCGCCGGCGAAGCGACCCTGCTCCCCGAAGCGATCATGCCGCTTTCTATCTCACCGATGATGGCCTGCGGGTCTTCGGTCCTCGGATTGTCCGTGGTGACGATTGCAAGGTCGCTCCTGTTCACCGCAACAGCGCCCATGGCGGGCCGCTTGGTCCGGTCCCGGTCTCCGCCGCAGCCGAACAGCGTGATCACCCTGCCTGTTGCTATTTCCCGGACAGCATCAAGCAGCTTCTCCAGCGAATCTTCGGTATGCGCGTAGTCCACGATGACACCGAAGCACTGCCCCGCTTCCACCTTCTCCATCCTGCCCGGCACGGCCTTCATGGCCGTTATGCCCTGGCTGATCGTTGCGGCGCTCAAGCCCTGAGACAGGCCGGCGCCGATGGCGGCGAGAATATTATAGACATTGTGCTTCCCGATAAGCGGCGACTCCACCGCGATCATGCCGATGGGCGTATGCGCGGAAAAAGAGAGCCCGCTGATGCCGTGGCCGATCTCCTTTGCCGGATAAATGTCGGCCTCTGCGGTCATGCCGTAGGTATACACCTTCGCCTTCGTCTTTCCAATGATGTCCGAAGAGACCGCATCGTCTCCATTGACCACCGCGGTCTTGTCCGCGGCAAGAACCGTAAAGAGCCGGAGCTTTGCCTGAAAATAGGACCCCAGGTTCTTATGAAAGTCCAGGTGGTCCTGCGCCAGGTTCGTGAAGAGGGCGGTCTCGAACACGCAGCCGTCGGTGCGGCCCAGCGCCAGGGCATGGGAGGAAACTTCCATGACGCAATAATCAACGCGGGCGGCCGCCATCTCAGCCAGGAGCCGTTGCAGATCCAGCGACTCAGGCGTCGTGTTCGGCGCGGGATATACCTTGTCCCCCACGCGATAGTCGATGGTGCCGATGAGCCCGGTCCGGTAACCGGCGGCTTCGATCATCGACCGGACCAGATAGCTCGTGGTCGTCTTGCCCTTCGTGCCGGTAATGCCGATGAGCTTGAGCCGCTCTGAAGGCCTGCCGTAAAAGACCGTTGCAAGGCGCGCAAGGGCAACGCGGGAGTCCGGCACAACAATGACCGGCGCAGCGCCCGTGCCTGTCGCCTCCCGCTGTTCCTCGGCAATGACCGCGACAGCACCCTGCGCAAGGGCCTGCGGAATAAACTGATGGCCGTCCGAGTGAAATCCCCGCACGGCCACAAAGAGCGACCCGGCGGTGATCGTCCGGGAGTCCTGGGAAAGGGCCACAACCTCGCTGTCCCGGCAATGCACGGGCAGCGCGACCTGCAGTGCCGTGGTCAGCAATTCACTGAGCTTCATCGGTTCACCAGGAGCATGCCGCCTCCCGCATCATCGGGCGCCACCTGCAGATAGGCCAGGCTCTGCTCCGCCACGGCCCGGAACACAGGCGCTGCCACCGTTCCGCCGTAAATGTCCCCTTCAGGGGTGTCGACCATCACGAGGATCACCAGTTTCGGCGACAACGCCGGCACGAAGCCCACAAAGGAACTGACATACTCTTTTTTCGAATACGAGCCGGTCAGCGTGTCGATCTTCTGGGCCGTGCCGGTCTTGCCTGCCGCGCTGTAACCCGCGGGTTTCGCCTGCTTCCCGGTGCCGGTGGCGACGACCCGCTGCAGCATCTTGCTCACCTTTGCGCAGGTCTCTTTCGAGATGGCCCGGCCGACCGGCTGCGGTGCGAATTTTTTTCCAAGCCCGCCGTCCTGTTCCACGATCCGGGAGACGAGATAAGGTTTCATGAGCATGCCGCCGTTGGCCAGCACGCCGTAGGCCGCGGCCATCTGGATGGGCGTCACGCCGATCTCCTGGCCGATGGCGATGGAGCCGATCGAGACGCCCGACCACAGCCTGCGGTCCTTGAGCAGCCCCGGGATCTCGCCGGGAATGTCCACGCCGGTCTTCTGTCCGAACCCGAAAGCGGTGATGTATCTGGCGAAGCGTTCCTTGCCGAGCCGCAGGGCGACCTTGATGGTCCCCACGTTGCTCGAATCGGCGATCACGTCCGTGAACGTCAGCACCCCGCTCCGGTGGGCATCGCTGATCACCCGGTCGGCAACCTTGATGCTCCCGGCGCTGCAGTCGATCTTCTCCAGCGGGTGCACGACCTTCTCTTCCAGCGCGGCTGCTGCAAGCACCACTTTAAAGATCGAGCCGGGCTCGAACACGTCGGTCACGCCGCGGTTCCGCCACTCTCCCGACCGGTATTGCTGCGGCTCGTTCGGGTTGAAGGCCGGCCGGCCGTGGGCCGCGGCCACCGCCAAAGCAAGCAGCTCGCCGGTGCCGGGGTCCATGACAATGCAGACCCCGCCCTTCGCCCGGGCGGTCGTGACCGCGCGCTCAAGCTCCCGGTCGGCAATATGCTGGATCACCTCGTCGATGGTGAGGATGATGTCGTTGCCTGACTTCGGCAGCCGGTACTGGAAGCCGGGGCCGCCGGGAAAGACCGTCCTGCCCACGGCGTCCTTTTCCGCCAGCACCCAGCCGTTCACGCCGCGAAGCTCCTTGTCATAGGTGCGCTCCAGGCCTTCGAGCCCTTCGTTGTCCATGCCCGTAAAACCGAGCACCGGACCGGCCAGCGCCTTCTTGGGATAGAACCGGCGGCTTTCGAACCTGAACCCCACGTCCTTGGACCCCAGGTCCTTCACTTTCGCGGCGCGGCCCGGCTCCACCTTGCGGCTGATCCAGACGAAATGTTTATCGCTCCTGAGCCGGCGCTCCAGCGTCTTCGGGTCCTCGCGCAGGATCCGCGAAAGCTGCTGCGCCATCTGCCGGGGGTTCTCCATATCGGACGGCACGCCGTAGACCGATTCCACCTCGAGGCTCACGGCAAGTTCCCGCTCCTGCCGGTCGAAGATCGTCCCGCGTTTTGATTCCAGCTTGACCACGCGCTGCTGCTGACGCTCTGCGCGGGCTGCAAGGTCCGCCCGGTCGATGACCTGCAAATACACGAGCCGCCCTGCGACCAGCGCGAAACCCAGCGCGATCAACGCAACTATAAGGAGTATCCTCCCCCGCCTGTCCATCCGATCCTGCTCCATGGTGCTACCCCGACCGGTCCCGGCCGCGGGCCCGAACCGGTTATTTCGCCCGCTGCGCGGCCTTCGGCTGTTGCTTCACCACGATGAGATTTTCCTTGGCGATCCGCACCATACCGAGACGCTTGAGCGCGATCTCCTCGATCCGCGCCGGCGACGACAGGCTGGCAGCCTCGATGCGCAAAGCGCGGTTCTCGCGTTCCAGATCGCGCTTTTCCTTCTCCAACGCCTCGATCTGATACCCCAGCTGGACGATCTTGACCTTGCCGCCCACATAGAGCAGCAGGGCCGCGACGATCACGAGGACCGCCAGGACCCGGCGCAAGCTTCCCCGGTTGCCCCGTTCGAATACAAAAGACCCTATGTCGCCTGTTCGTGTCTGCATTATTTCACCACACCGGACTTCTCTGCATTATAATGCTGAGCTGTTCACTTTTCCTCAAGGTATTGTTGTTATATCCTAAACCGGACAAGCCGAAACCAGAATTTGCCACGAAGACTCGAAGTCACGAAGAACAACAAAAATTGTTAAAGATACTATTATTAATAACTTGGTTTAAGGCCGTACTTTGTGTCTTCGTGCCTTCGTGGCAAAATATTCCTGCCGTTTTGAGTAGTAGAATCTAATCCGCTCGCTAACTCTGCGCTGATAGCTTCTCCGCACCCCGAAGCTTTGCGCTTCGCGAAGCAGGGTTGCGGTCGACCTCGTCAGGCCCCGCGGTGACCGGCCTTTTGGTCAGCACGCGGAGCTCCGGGACCTTTCCGCAGGCGCACTGCGGCAGCTTCGGCGGACAGACGCAGGAAGTGGCGCCCGCCACAAAGGCCTGTTTGATGATCCGGTCCTCAAGGGAATGAAAGGAGATGACGGCGATCCTGCCGCCGGGCCTGAGTGCGCGGATCATGTGCTGCAACCCCTCGCGGAGTGCGCCGATCTCGTCGTTCACCGCGATGCGGAGGGCCTGGAACGTCTTGGTGGCAGGGTGAATTCGCCGCGGGGGATACGGGGGGAACACGCTCGCGACGATGCCCGCGAACTGGACCGTGCCGGTGATCGGCCCCCGGGTCCGCGCACGCTCGATGGCCCTGGCGATGGCAACCGCTTTGTCTTCCTCCCCGTATTCGCGGAAGATCCGGACGAGCTCCGCCACGGGAAGCGTATTCACGAGGTCCGCTGCGGTCTGGTGCCTTGAGCGGTCCATCCGCATGTCGAGCGGTCCGTCGAGCATGAAGCTGAAGCCCCGCTCCGGGGTGCGCAGATGGAACCACGAGACCCCCAGGTCGAGCACGATGCCATCGACAGCCTCGTAGCCCAGTTCCTCCAGCACTGCAGGCAGGTCCCGGAAGTTTTGCTGGCGCAACACGGCACGGCTGCCGTAGGGTGCAAGGACTTCGCGGGCCCGCGCCAGCGCCTGTTCGTCCTGGTCCAGCCCGATGACCACGCCGTCGGGCGCCGATCGCTTCAGGATCTCCGCTGCATGTCCGCCGCCGCCGAGCGTCCCGTCCACATACAAGCCGCCTGCACGGGGTGCAAGCAGGTCGATTGCTTCGTGGAGCAGAACGGTGATGTGTTCCGATTGCGGATTTCGGATTTCGGATTTCGGATTTGGATCAGGATCAGATCTCATGCTGCAATCCTCAACACACGATTCCGCGCCCTACATTCCGCAATCCGTAATCCGAAATCCGCAATGCTCCTCACAGTCCCAGCGGAAGGTTCGTCGCCGGCTTTGCCACCCCGAAGCTCCGGGCGGCCTGGAGCGGAGAATCAAACACCTGGAACTCCTCGAGCATGCCGGTGGTGCGGAAAATATTCTTGATATAATCCGACAGCCCGGCAAGCCTGAGGTCCCCGCCAAAGGACTGGAGCCGCTTTTTCTCATCCACCAGCGTTGAGAGGATCGTAAAGTGCACGTGCTCGACGGCCTCGAAGTTCAGGATGAGCCCGTACATCTCGCCCTTGACGAGCTGGCCGATGACGCGGTCGACCTCTGCCATCTTTGCGGCGTCGATCTCGCCTTCGAGGTTCATCTGATATACTTTGAGTTTGGTCTCCATGCTATAGGCCCAGTGCTGCAAGCGTCTCGTTGATCTTGTCTCCGTTTTGAGAATGTCTCGCCTCCCATGCCCCGCTGTCCCAGATCTCTATCTTGTCGATGATGCCGATGAGCACCACGTTCTTGGCGATCGTCGCGTGTTCGCGGTGCGGCGGCGGGATGAGAATGCGGCCCTGCTTGTCCAGTTCGCACTCCGTTGCGGACGAGAAGAAGAAGCGCATGAAGTCTTTCACTTCCTGCTTCATCATCGGCAGCGCCTTGATCTTCCCTTCCAGCTTCTCCCACTCCTCAAGCGGATAGACCGTCAGGCACTTGTCGTAGTCCATGGCCAGCACGAGCCTGCCGTCATAACGGTCGGCAATGATCTCCCGGAACTTCGACGGAACGCTCACCCTGCCCTTGGTGTCAACAGTATGTTCAAAACTGCCTCTGAACACCGGATCCTCCGATATAGCCCACTTTTCCCCACCCTATACCACTTGCCAGCCAAAGTATATCTTTCGCATCTATCGATGTCAAGAAAATTATTAATTTTATAGTAGGTTACGAGGTGGGTAGGCTGGACACAAAAAACCCGTTTTTGGACGTGACAAGGGATGGTGAAAAAGGTAGTATGGGTTTCTGAGATAACAGAAGTCAGCGCTCGGAAACCGGCTTGAAATGAGGAGCTGCACCGATCATAGGTGCGGTCTCACCTGTATTCTGAATCCTGCCGTCTTAATTTTACTATGACCGACTCCTTTTTCTATACAGCGGACGAACAGCATATAAAGCGCGAAAAGAGCAAAGCGCGCGAGCTCCGGGCCTCGCAATGGTGGAAGCGGAAACGGTCGAGCGGTCGATGCTACTACTGCGGCCGGACGTTCAAGCCCGCGGAGCTGACCATGGATCATCTCATACCGGTCGTGCGCGGCGGCAAGTCCGTGCAGGGGAACCTCGTGCCGGCATGCAAAGACTGCAACAGCAAAAAGAAATATCTTCTTCCGGCGGAATGGGAGGAGTATGTAGCATCGCTCAAAGAAGAACCGGCCCACGGACCGGAGAACGGGCCCGTGGACAGGGAACCGGCCTGAAGAGGACGCATCGTTTTTAGGCGCCTTGTTTCCACACAATGCCCGTTCTCACGTTCACGCCTGATAAACAAAACCAGGTTCCAGCCAGGACGATCCAGGAACATTGGACGCACCACTATTTGCCATGATCAAGAACCTCCTGCAACTCTCCCTCGCCATACTGTTCATCGTGGCCCCGGTCCCGTCCTTCGCAACGGAAGAGCGCCTGATACTGCTCGACACACGGCCCGGTGTTTCCGTCATGCTCTCTTATGCGAAACACGCTGATGCCAAAACTACGGTGGTCCTGCTGCCGGGAGGGACCGGCGGCTTCCGGCTCAAGTCCGGCGCCCCTGCTTCCGGCGGCTTTCTCTTCGACAACCGCGACAATTTTTTTTCCAGCGGTTTTAACGTAGCCGTTGTCAACAAGCCGAGCGATGTACAAGACCTCGACTTCGATTTCCGGTCGAGTCCCGAGCATGTGGCAGACCTTCGCCAGGTCGTGGCATTTCTGAAAAAAGAGGGAGGACTTCCCGTCTGGCTGGTGGGCACCAGCCGGGGGACCATCTCTGCAACCGCTGCGGCAATCGCCTTTGGGAATAACGAATTGGCGGGTATCGTGCTGACCTCGAGCATCACGGCCTGGTGGAAGAACGGTGATGTCCCGTCACAGGACCTGGAGGCCATTCGCATCCCGGTGCTGGTCGTGCACCACGCACTGGATTCGTGCTCGATCTGCGTACCCAATCAGGCCTCCCGGATCGTACAAGGCCTGACCAATGCGCCGGTCAAAAAATTGATCATGGTAACCGGCGGTGGACCGCCCTCGGGAGACGAGTGCACCTCGTCGCATTGGCATGGGTTCGTGGGACGGGAACAAGAGGTGGTGCGGACCATTGCCGACTGGATCAAGAAGCCGGTGAATTGAACGAGCCTGAATTTTCCACCCCGAGAAGGGAATACGTTCCGGTCAGAGCTTACGTATAACGCTGCGCTGCGCACACCATCAAATCCCCTGCCCGCCCGGGCAGCTCTCCGTCATTGCACATGACCCGGCGTCATGTCCGTTAGGATGAATATGAATGAGCCGATCCTGATCGTGCTCTTCATGAGAACAGGAACCTTCCGGTTGTCATCGGTAAGCCAGATAAAAACCTCCCCCTTGTTCAGGAAGACCCCTTCGTACAGCGGATGGGTCTTGACCTTGATCGCGGCAAATTCGCCGGCGGGCGTTTTCACCGTCTCCCTGCCCAGCGTGAGGACCTCGATGGACCAATTCTTGTTGCTGTCAAAAACATTGACCGTGATCACCTTGCCGATGGTGAATTCATCGATCGTCCGGAGATAGTAGAGCGACGACAGTGCATCCTGCACCTGGTCGGGGATGTCCAGGGTCTTCGGGGCATCGTCGTTCTGTGTGCTGATGGCCTTTTTGCGCGGATGGTCGAAGACCACGTCGCGGCGCATCTTTTTCTTTCCATGGCTCTGTCTGATACTGTAGGAGAGGCTTTTCATGATCTGCGGATCAAAAGTGCTCCGGACGGTGTCATTCACCGGAAAGATCTTATTCACGGCCCCTTTGGAGCTGCCTGTCGTGACGAACAAAAGGCCCGGCCTTTCACCCGGCAGGGTTTCGCTTTTGATCTCCATGACCGCGGTCCCTGCGGAGAGGATCCTGGACCAGCTGACATCGTAGGTCAGTCTTTCGCCGGGCAGGAGAGCCCCAATGCCCGGTTGGGCGGAAACGAGCTGCTGCTCTGCTGCGCTGACAGCGCCGGGAACGAGCAGGCGTCCGTACAGGAAAAGAGACAGGACCGCTGTTTTCAACAAGATATGCCGAGATTCGCCGCGTGAAAAGATATCCATGCGCTGACTGTATCAAAACATCGGGCGATAGTCAAACAGCGGGATATGATGTCCAAGAAAAACGGCATTTGACCCTGATCAAATTTGATGAAGTCGTAAAAACTGAAGATGGCCACAAAATGCACAGAAAGCACAAAAGTAAAATCATTAAAAACTAAAATTTTTTCTGTGCTGTGCCTTTTGTGACTTATGTGGCTAAAAAGACTCTTTGCGATTTTATCAAATTTAATGATTTCGTAAGAGGTCTGCGGCTGTTTTTACCGTTGATGGTCGAGGAAGAAAGAGGCGTTGATGATACAATGGCAGGTGAAGTTCGTGCCGGCGCAGTGGGCGGCCTAAATCTTTTTCATTCTCCGGGCCCGGTGCCGGTATTTCCTGACCGGGGGCTCCTGGAAAGAGATCTCGAGGTCCGGATTCGTTCCAAGCTCGGCCAGCGTCTGGGTGCTCTCCCAGAGCCGGAACCGTGATACGGCCCCCAGGACCGCGGTATAGATGATGCCCTTCTCCGTATCCATGGCGCCGACGAAACAATGCTGCGCGCTGTTCGTAAATCCTGTCTTGCCGCCGAGCATGTTGCTCCGGTACCACAGCATGTCATCGGAATTTTCCAGGTAGAGCTCCCTGCCCGCTGGGGTGATGACCAGCCACTCTTTTTTCCCCAGGACCTCCTTGATCAGCGGATAGGTGAGCGCCCGTTTCATGATAATGGCCAGATCGCGGGCGGTGGTGTATTGCTTGCCTTTGGGCAGCCCCGAAGCCGTAATGAAATGCGTATCGCAGGCCCCGATCTCCTCCGCCTTCCGGTTCATCAGCTCCACAAAAGCATCCTCCGAGCCGGCGGCCTCTTCAGCCAACGCCACGGCCGCGCCGTTGATGGATTTCATGAGCGCCAGATGGAGCAGATCGGAAACCGTCAGCTCCTCGTCCGCTTTCAGCCTGGGTTTGATGGAGCGCGTTGCCGCCGCGGTGCGGCTCACCGTAACCAACGCTTCCGGCGAAAGGCGGTCCAGGGCCACCATGGCGGTCACCAGCTTTACCGTGCTGGCAGGCGGCAGTTTTGCCGAAGGGTTCCTGGCGTACAGGACGGAATCCTTATCATCCATCACAAAGCACGCCTTGGCGGATACGACCTGCGAAGAAGGGGAAAAGGGGGAAGCCGGCTGGACCGCTGCCAGCAGTAGGACCACTCCCAATAGATACAGACCAGATCGTTTCAAGACAGCTCCTGAGATCCCCGTCGACATCGAGCAAAATACGTCCGCATACTTGCTATGGAGGCCTGCGCTTCGGGCTCACACGCACCGAGAGTATCAGGACTGAACTGAAATGTCAAACAGATAGACATCTGACGGACAGCGGCGATTTACGCAGGACGTTTCCAAATAATACCGGGCTGTTGCCGCCAATGCATTTTATTGCACTTCGCATTTGCTGCGGAGTTGAGGAGTTCGAGCGTTCATGCTATAGTTGCACTGTCATTGCTGCCTGATGGACAAGGAGCCACCTTATGGAAGACAAAGTACCGGGGCCGGTCAAGGGATACCAAAAACAGGTCAAGAAAGAAGAAAAACCAATCAAGCCGCCAAAGCCCAAGGGAAACTATGCTCCCTCGCCGACCGCGCAGAAATGGCCGGTCCTTGCCGAGGCGATCGAGAAGGGAAATGTCGACGTCGTAAAAAAGCTGATCGAAGAGGGCATCAATGTCAATATCGGCCGGAACGGCATCACCCCGCTGATGCTTGCCGCGTCAAAAGGGCAGACCGAACTCGCCGAGATCTTCCTGCAGGCTGGCGTGAATATCAATGCAACGGACGATGACGGCTCGACCGCCCTGCATAAGGCGGCCGTTGATCAGGCAGGGACCGCCATCATTGAACTGCTCATTCACTCGGGCATTGACGTCGCTGCGCTGAACAATTCCAAAAAGACCGCCCTGATGCTGGCTGAAGAGGCAAAGCACCGTGACATCGTCCTGCTCATGAAGAAAGACCAGCAGAAGCTGGAGACCGACGCCCGGGAATGGGAAGCGTTCCTGAACTCGCCTGAAGGAAGGCCCTATAAGCAAAAAAAGCTTCAGGATTCCCTGGCCTCGATCAGCAAATTCATCTGGCTGCCGCCGGTGGCGCTGGGCGTCGCCGGTATGGTGCTCGGCGCGCTCTTTCACGCCGTTATTCTAACGGCGTTCATCGGCATCGTGCTGGGACTGCTGGCAAGCCTGGCAGGGTACGTACTGCAGGAGAATACCAGGAGATACCTGGATGGGCTTGAGCCGCTGCCCTACCTCGATATCCATATGGTGCGCGAAAAGCATAAGGCCGGCCAAAAGATCACGGTCGGGAAAAAAAGCAGGCATGCTATTGCCGAAAAACCGGCCAGCCACGCTCCGGCCGCCGTCGCGGCCGAGATGCATCAGGAGGCTGTCACCCACCTTGCACATGCCGATAAACCGGCGACTGCAGAAGTACCAGCTGACCACGCTCCGCTGAATGACGCTCTGGATCTACATCTGGACGCCGCACCGGAGAGCAGGCCGCACCATGCACCAGCTGAAAAACCGGCGCTTGCAAAAAAACCGGCAACCAGGCCCGGCTTGAACCTTCGGGTAGTTGCCGCTGCAGCCGGCGCGCTCGTGCTGGTGCTCATCGCCGGTTCGCTGTTCCTGTATCGGGGCCCGCTCTCGAACTGGTATTATGCGAAAAAGATCGAACGCGCAGGCCTCGACTTCTCCGGCCAGGCCTTCCTTGCCGAGGTGTCAAAGAACAATGAGGAGGCGGTGGACCTGTTCATCAAGGCGGGCATCCCCATCGATGCAAAGAACAAGAAAGGGCAGACCGCCCTGACGATCGCGGCCGAAAAGGGGAATGTGAACATGCTGGGCAAGCTCACCACGCTGGATGCGGCGCTGCTCAGCCATGCTGATGCGGACGGGAACACGGCGTTGATGATCGCCGCGCGCCAGGGGAAAGAGGAGAGCGTCAAAGCGCTCATTGAAAAAGGCGCCGAGGTCAATTACGTGGTCCCGGCCATTGAGGGCGCTGCAACCCCCTTGCAGGCGGTCCTAGATGTTGCGGACTTTTCCGCAGCGCATATGATCGTCACCAACTCCCTTCTGCAGCACGGCGCGACCGTAACCGGAAAAAATACGGCAGGACGGTTCCCGTTGTTGTTCGCTGCGGAGCATGGAAGGACGGACGCGGCCGCTTTGCTGATCGAAAAGGGCGCTGAGGTCAATGACACTGATCTCAAGGGGAACTTCCCGCTGCTGCTTGCCGCCTGTAAGGGAGAGAGCGCCTTGGTGACGCTGCTTCTGGACAAAGGCGCGAACATGCAGATGGCATTGCCCGACGGGCAAACGCCGCTCATGTGCGCGGCAAGGGAAGGCCGCGAGGACACGGTCAAGGTGCTGCTCGAGCGGGGGGCGGCTGTCAACGCCGGAACAAAGGACGGCAATACGGCGCTGACCGCCGCTGCCAGGACCGGGAACGTCGCTATGGTGAAATTGCTTCTGGAAAAAGGGGCCGATCCCTCCGCCGGCTTTCTGCCCGGTCCGTTCATTGGCCTGAACGGCAAAGCGATCGCCATCAGCGCAAAGAAGGGCAAACTGGGCGACGTACTCGGGAAAATAGCGAAGACAGCTTCTTTAGACGGCTATACCGTCGCCCTTGCATCAAAACCGGAGCAGAAGGTCAACGTGCGGATCAAAGGCGCCTGGAACAAGGTGCTGGCGGAAGTAGCCACGAAAAACCATCTTTCGCTGGTCGTCAAGGACACGACGGTGTTCGTGCTGCCCTATGATCCCGCGGCGATCAAGCGGGAAGTGCTGCAAACAACGCCGGTTGCCGCGGTGCCGTAGCCGGGGTTTGTCCACAGCGAGCCGGCTTCCATGAGTATGCCGGTTGACTCGGCATCGGCAGTTGCCGTAAACCCCCTATCGACCCCACGGGGTCCCTTCTTCTGCGGTCTTTTCCATGACGATGAGGCTGCAATTGTCGTTCAGCAACTCCTGCCGTATTTCCTTGTAGCCCAGTTTTTTATACAGATGCAGGTTGCGCTCGCTCTTATGCCCGGTAGACAATTCATATCGGTCAACCGAAGCTGCATACCGACATTCAATCTCCCGCATCACCCGCGATCCGATACCTTTGTTTTGCAGATCGGGATCAACGATAAGTTTTTCTATATAAAGCGTACGGTCCTTGACAAAACATCGGATGCTTGCGACGATCTTCCCATCCAGGACCATTTTGTAAATGTCTTTCGAAGCGAATTCCCTCTTGAGGTCGTCCTGTGTTTGTATGAGCGATGGCAGGCTGAAGTCGTTGTAGATCAACGCCTGGCCGTGAAAAGCTTTCTTTTGAAGCTGCAATATCTGATCCAGGTCTTTTTCTGCTGCTGCTTCAAGTTTCATCGCGATATCCACCGTAACCTTTGACCATGGCTCTTTAATAATCGTCCATGAACTGCATTCCTGACCGTCACCCTCCCCAACCCTTCCCATCACGGGAGGGGCTACAACGGGAGATTTCAGCGGTTACCCCGGACAGCAGCGACAAAGAAAAGAGAGTCCCACTACTGTTCCTTGCCGCAGGCCCTGCAGTACTTTCCGTATACCGGCGTGGCCTGATCGCAGGCGCCGCAGGTCTTGAACTGCGCAAAACCGCAGAACGGGCAGGCGTTCGATCCCGGGGGCAGGTGCTTCCCGCACTGCTGGCAAAGACCCTTGGCGATCCGCCGCTCCATCAGTTTCTCCCGCGAAAAGAGCTTTTTCTGGAAAAGATAAATAACGAACAGGGCCGCCGCAATTGCCAGCGCAATGACGAGGTAGTGCCAGAGTGCGACGAGCTTCAGCGACTCCAAAAGGTCGATGAGCTTCTTCAGCATCTTCTTCGGGATGATGTCGTAGACGGTCTCGATGATCTTGAAGAAAACCGGGATGAACGAGACGACCAGGAGGTGCGAGGAGACCAGCACCTGGATGCCGCGGTTCCTTCTGATGCTTGCAGTGTTCCAGAGGTAAAAGACCGCAAAGAGCGGCACCAGGAAGATCATCTGCATGCCCAGTCTCTTGACCGGGTACCAGAAGTACAGGGTGCGGAGATCGGCTTTCAATTTTTCCCGGTCAACCGCAGGCAGGGTTTCCAGTTTTTCCCACAGCAGCCTTACTTTCTCGCTCCCGTTGATCTTCTGCTCCAACGCCTCGATCTGGGCGCGCAGGGTGTTCAGGGCGGATGATTTTTCCTGAATGTCCTTCTTTATACTGTCAACATTCGCCTGACCTTCCTTCTGTCTGGCGATGGTTTCCAGGAGGGACGTATCATAGCCCCCCTTCAGATTATTGATCTCCCGCTGCAGGTCTTTTGCTTCATGGTCAAACCTGCTCCGGTCTTCGAAAAAGACCGTCAATTCCCTGTCGTTCTTCATCTGGTCAAGGAGATCAAGATAGGGCGCGCAGACCGGGTGGCGCCCCTTCTTTTTCTCTTCGATCTGATAATAGTAGTTGTTGTACGAGAGGATGATGTTCGAGAGATTGTCCGTCCGGTTCGTGGGGTTCCAGTCCCGGTTGATAACGATCTCCCTGCAGGAATAGGGAATGTAGTCATCGGGAGAGGAAAGCTGCCGGGTGTGTTTCTCAAGGCCGTCGAAGATCGAGATGAGAATGAAGAGATCGAGGAAAAGAATAATGATCAGCGAGGCTTTGCTGATCGGCTGGCTGTCGAGGCTGGTGAGATTGGATTTGATCCTGAAAAGTTTGTCCTTCATCGTTCCGAACATGCTCATGGTCTCTCCTTTTAATCAACAGTCCCCTCCTTGCCAAGGAGGGGTTGGGGAGGGGGGTACACATCTACTGGGTCAATCTTGATTGTTCTCTTACTTTATATAGTAGCCGGACACCCGCCACGTCCCGTCCCTGTCCATCATGGGCGTGA
>Ga0154443_1192_pt1 | contig 16190 bp, 15 predicted proteins | sample RifGroC2_FD_105636 | JGI IMG/M metagenome (GOLD analysis project Ga0154443, IMG submission 105636) | Nitrospirae bacterium GWC2_56_14
AAGGCGGCGCAGCCCGGTCCATTGCGACATCCCACCTGGTCGATGCCGTGGCAAAAAAACACGGTATCGAGGTCTATGAAACCGGCGTGGGGTTCAAATATATCGGCGACCTGCTGGTCCAGGGCAAGATCATCTTCGGAGGAGAAGAAAGCGCCGGGATGACGATTAAGGATCACGTCCCCGAAAAGGACGGTATCATTGCCTGCATGCTGGTGGCGGAGATGGTCTCGCAAGAGAAGCGCCCCATCAGAGACCTGCTGAAGCGGCTGTACAAGGAAGTAGGCACGATCCTCAACGACCGAGTGAACATCCGGCTGACCGAGGGTAACCAAAAACAGGTTGCAGAACGGCTGGCACAGCCGCTGACCGAACTTGGCGGTCTGCGGGTCAAGGGAAAGAAGACAACGGCCGACGGGACCAAGTATATGCTTGAGGACGACAGCTGGGTGCTTATGCGTGCTTCCGGCACTGAACCGGTCGTGCGCATCTACGTTGAGGCCGAGTCCGAGACAAAGATCCAGAACCTCATTGAAGCAGGCAAGAAGTTCATTCTGGGACAATAAGATCATTGCGGATTTCGGATTGCGGATTTCCGAATTTAAATCTTTATAATCCGCAATCGACAATCCGCAATCCGAAATTACACAGGGGGGATTCATGAGCGAAATCATTGATGTATTTGCGCGCGAGGTGCTGGACTCTCGGGGGAATCCGACGGTCGAGGCCGATGTCATTCTCGAAAGCGGCGTTATGGGACGGGCGATCGTTCCGAGCGGCGCGTCAACAGGCGAACGCGAGGCTTTGGAACTCCGTGACGGCGGCAAACGCTACATGGGGAAAGGCGTTCAGAAGGCGGTCTACAATGTTATCGAGATCATCGGTCCGGTGATCTCCGGAATGGATGCCACGGAACAGGCCGTGATCGACCGCACCATGATCGAACTGGACGGCACCGAGACCAAGAAGAAGCTCGGCGCCAACGCGATGCTTGCGGTCTCTCTGGCAGTTGCCAAGGCAGCGGCTGAGGACTCCGGTCTTCCCCTGTACCATTACCTCGGCGGGCCGAATGCGAAGGAGCTTCCGGTGCCCATGATGAACGTCCTGAACGGGGGGGCCCACGCAGACAACAACGTGGACTTCCAGGAGTTCATGATCATTCCGGCCGGCGCGGAGACCTGCACGGACGCGATACGGATGGGCGCGGAGGTCTTTCACAGCCTGAAATCGGTGCTGAAGAAAAAAGGATATAATACCGCTGTGGGCGACGAGGGCGGTTTCGCTCCGAACCTCCGGTCCAACGAGGAGGCCTGTCAGGTCATTCTCGAAGCCATCCAGAAAGCAGGGTATAAGGCAGGCAAGGAAGTGTTCCTCGGCCTCGACGTCGCTTCCAGCGAGTTCTATGAGAAGGGCGTGTATAACATGAAGGGCGAGGGCAAGAAGATGACCTCGGACAAAATGATCAAGTTCTACGAGAGCTGGGTCAAGCAATACCCGATCATCTCCATCGAAGACGGCATGTCCGAGAAGGACTGGAAGGGGTGGAAGCTCCTGACGGACCAGATGGGCGGCAAGGTGCAGCTCGTGGGCGACGATATCTTCGTGACCAATACGAAGATCTTCAAGCAGGGGATCGAACAGGGCATCGCCAACTCGATCCTGATCAAGCTGAACCAGATCGGGACGCTGACCGAGACGCTCGATGCCATCGAAATGGCGAAGCGGGCGCGGTATACATCGGTCATATCGCACCGCTCGGGTGAGAGCGAAGATGCTACCATCGCCGATCTAGCTGTTGCTACCAACGTCGGCCAGATCAAGACGGGCTCGCTTTCGCGCACGGACCGGGTTGCAAAGTATAATCAGCTTATTCGCATTGAGGAAGAACTTGGGGATGCAGCCGTGTTTCGGGGCAGGGAAGTGTTCTATAGTATAAAGTAAAACGCAGATACCAACCAAAGCCGGAGGTCTTTAGGGTTAAGATCTCCGGCTTTTTTTATGAAGTGACGTCCGGGTCAGATAAACTCCATACTGTCGACAGAGCCGAACGGAGTTCCATGGACCGTATTTCCTTTGAAAAAATCGTTCAAAAGTCACTTACTCGTCTTCCTCGACGATTCAAAAACAAGGTAAAGAATATTTCCATTGAGGTCGAGGACCACCCTTCACGGGAGACTCTTGAGGACATGGGGATCGAGCACGGGACCCTGCTCGGTCTGTATCAGGGAGTGCCTTTGACCGCACGGGAGTGGAACTACGGCAATGTGCTGCCGGACCGCATTGTTATCTACCAGCGTCCCATCGAGCAGACTGCGCAGTCGCCCGAAGAGATCGAGGAAATCGTTCTCGAAACAGTAATACATGAGATCGGACATTATTTCGGGTTTGATGATGATGAGTTGTATCGAATAGAGAAAGAAAAAAGAAAGAAGGACGCTGGTTAGTCTCTGCAGCTGTCGCAGTGTTCCTGATTATCTATAGATTTTCAAAATTCTCTCAATGATCCCCGTTGTCGACGCACCCTCAACAAACTTGACATTCACGACCCGCCCGCCCCGCGCCTCCACGACATCACGCCCGATAATCTTCTCGACCGGCCAGTCGCCGCCTTTGACCAGCACATCGGGCTGCAAGGCCGTTATGACCTTGTAGGGGTCGGGTTCATCGAAGATCGTTACAAAGCTGACCGATTCGAGCGCTGCCAGTGTTTCCGCTCGGTCGCTCTGCATCGTGATCGGCCGTTTGTCTCCTTTGATCAGGCGCACGGAGGCATCGCTGTTGATGGCGACGACGAGGATGTCTCCAAGGGAACGAGCTGCTGCCAGATACCGTGTGTGGCCGGGATGGATAAGGTCAAAGCAGCCGTTGGTGAAAACGATTGTTTGGCCTGTCGCCCTGAGCAGCGAAAGGAGGGGAGCCAATTCAGCGATTGTTTTAATTTTTGCGAGCATGCAGAAATATACTACAACATTGCAGGGAAAGCAAGCTGAGACAACTTCTGACCGCATGGGGTCTAAACTTGTTAGACCTTTTGTTTATGCAGGGATAAACCGGGGAGAGGTGCCTATTCATCCTGGCAGGTGGTGAAGATATTGTCAAACTCGGGTGCGATCCTGATGAAGGCGTCGAACACTTGAGGGTCAAAATGCTTAGGCATCGTGCGCTCATCGCCTTTAGTGATGATGTCAAAGGTCATTTGATGGTCGAAGGCTGGTTTGTAGGGCCGGGCACTGCGCAGGGCGTCATATTGATCGACCAGCATGACGATCCGACCCTCGATGGGGATCGCCTCTCCCTTCAGGCCGAGCGGGTAGCCCTTTCCATCCCATCGCTCATGGTGATGAAGCGCGATGGATGCTGCCATCTGGATCGTAGGATAGTCCGAGCCGTCCAGGATCTTCGCTCCCATGGAGGTATGGGTCTTCATGATATCGAACTCTTTGCGGGTGAGCGGACCGGGTTTGAGCAAAATATGGTCCGGGATACCGATCTTGCCGATGTCATGCATGGAACTGGCAAAGGTCACGATATCAACGAAGTCCGGCGACAGGCCGAGTGCTTCGGCCATTTTATGCGTATAGAGGCTGATCCGGGAAATGTGAGCCCCCGTATCGGTATCGCGGTATTCGGCCACGGTAGTCAGGCGAGCCGTAATTTCCCTGGCAATGTTCTGGACCTGTTCAAGCGCATTGGCCAGCTCCTGCGTTCTTTTCCGAACAGTCTCCTCCAGCATTTCCTTGTAGTTCTTCTCCATCTGAACCAGCCGGGTGTATTTGACGGCCTTTTCAACGGCATAGAGAAGGTATTCCGGATTGTAAGGTTTCGTAATGAAATCAAAGGCACCGCGTTTCAGCGCATCAACGGCAACGTCAAGCTCTGCGAATGCGGTCATCAGGATGACGGGGACCATGCTGTTGTTGGTATGAATGCGTTGAAGCAGTTCAATGCCCGTGATCTCGGGCATCTTGATGTCGGTCAGGATGACGTCGAAATGCGTTTTTTTTAGCTTCTCCAACGCCTCTGATCCACCGCGACAGGTCGTGACCTGATAGCCATATTCCTGCAGCAACGAGGCTATTGATTCGAGGACGTAGGGATCGTCATCAACAACAAGCAGTGATTCCTGGTCTTTCTGGTTCATGGTTCTGCTTCCTCCGCCGATCTTGCGAGAGTACCGCTCCATCGTGCCTGCATCCTTGGCCAGAGACAGGAAACCTCCGGTTGCGGCCCTCATTCCGGCATGCTGCAGCAAACGAGTTTAGTATAACATTGCCGCGGGACACGGCCAAATAAAACCTGTTTTCACAGTGGTCGGGTAGTGTGACGATCGTGCACGGTGAGCGCCGGGCCTATCGTATATACGCCTCGGTCACATAACGCCGCATCATACGGTGACTGTTGAAATAGTAGGCATTCTTGCTGATGGCGTTCTTCATCATGCGGCTCCAGTTGCTCTTATTGGGGTTATAGTATTTCGGGATGATGAGGTTCTCGAGCTTGTCGTAGAGGTCGGCGACGTCCTCGGCATCTGAAGCTCCGGGTTCCGATGTTTCCGTAGGTTTGGCGCCGATAGACCAGCCGGTAAAGCCCTCGATATGACCCTCGATCCACCAGCCGTCGAGCACGCTGAAATTGACCACACCGTTGTGCGCGGCTTTCATCCCGCTGGTTCCCGATGCTTCGAGCGGCCTGAGCGGCGTGTTGAGCCAGATATCGACGCCCGAGACGAGCTTGAGGGCTATGTCCATATTGTAGCCCGGCAGGAAAGCGATGGCGATCTTTCCTTTGAGCTTGTCGCGATACCCGTAGATCCCCTGGATAAGGCGTTTGCCGTTATCATCGTGCGGATGGGCTTTGCCGGCATAGATGATCTGGATCCTGCCTTTTTCATTGATCTTCAGCAGCCGTTCGATGTCGGAGAAGAGGAGATGCGGCCGTTTATAAGCTGTGGCACGCCGCGCGAATCCCAGGGTAAGGACATTGGGGTCCATTTCCACGCCGGTTGTGTTGCTCACATAGGCCAGCAGCTTTCGTTTCGCCTCGCGGTGCGCTTCCCACAGTTCGAGTTCCGGAATGTTGCCCGAACGAACGAACAGCTCCGGCTCATTGGCCCAACCGGGAATGTATTTATCGAAGAGCTTGGCCATTTCCGAGCACGTCCAGGTGAAGGTATGCACGCCGTTCGTGATGGCATGGATGTGGTAGCCGGGAAACATATGCTGCGATACCTCCCCGTGCTTTTTCGCGACGCCGTTGATGTACTTGCTGAGATTGAGCGCCAGCATCGTCATGTTCAGGTTGTCCTTGCCTGCCAGGTCCTTGAGCACGTCGAAGGGAATGATCTCGCCGAGCACTTTGCTGACCAGGGGATAGGAGAACTTGTCATGCCCGGCCTCAACCGGGGTATGGGTCGTGAATACGCAGAGGTCCCGCACCCGGCCGACGTCCCAGACCGAACGTTCGTCCCACACGGTCTCGATATCGCGCTTGAACCGCAGAAGCAGCTCCAGCGCCAGAAAGCTCGCATGCCCCTCGTTCATATGATATTTTTTGATGTGAAACTCAAGAGCATGGAGCATACGCACACCGCCCATACCCAGCACGACTTCCTGCTTGATGCGGTAGGCGCTGTCGCCGCCATAGAGATAATCGGTGATGCAACGGTCCTCGGGCGTATTCTCCGGAACGTCCGTGTCCAGGAACAGCATGGGCACCCGTCCGCCGGTGGGGCTGATGACCTGATAGAGCCAGGCCTGGATATGGACATCGCGCCCCTCGATCTGCACTTTGACCGTTTCTTTCAGGAGCGTCATGTGCGTGGCAGGGTCCCAGACCACGGGTTTTTCATGCTGCCAGCCGGAATTGTCGAGTTCCTGGGTAAAGTAGCCCTTCCTCGTGATGAGCGTTACGGCAACCATCGGCAGGTTGAGGTCCGCTGCAGACTTGATCGTATCGCCGGCCAGGATGCCGAGGCCGCCGCTGTAGGTCGGAATATCGTTCTTCACGCCGATCTCCATGGAGAAATAGGCGATCATCGGCTCTGCGGTGAATGCATGCAGGGTATTGTTCATAATGCTCCTTCGGTGCGGGAAAACGCTATGGTCAATTCCCACGGTTAAAGATATCAGAAACGGCGGTACATTTCAACTGGCAGGCGGCTAGGCAGGAGGATGAAACAGAATGCGTCGCGGGAAAATTGCTGGAGGAAGTGCGATAGCGGGAAAAAAAGCGAAGGACCCGTTTCAGCCTCATGATTTTCCTAATCTGGCCTTCGCCAGTTCAATCAGGCCGAAAACCTTCAAGTCGATGAGCGTTCCCGCCTTCTGCATGGTCATCAAATAGTCCTGCACGCCCGGGAGCGGCACGTCGATCACCTCGATGATCTCATTGTCGTCGCCGCCGTTCCTGCCCACGTGGGTGAGCCGGGTGCAGAGATAGGCCCTGAGCATTTCCGTCGAGGCGCCGGTAGAGATCGGGCCCTCCGTAAGAAAATCAATGCTGCCTGCTTCCCAGCCTGTTTCTTCGATCAGTTCCCGTTTTGCGGCCGCTTCCATGGACTCTCCGGGTTCCACGAGACCGGCAGGGAGTTCGATGACGTCGCGGCCCAGCGGTGGCCTGAACTGTTTTTCCAAAAGGATCGATCCGGCAGGCGTGATCGCTGCCATGACCACGATGCCGCTGATGCCCACGCGTTCAAGCGCTTCCCAGGTGCGCACCGTGCCATGAGCGTCGCGGTAGGTGATCTCCACGGCGCTCATGAAACTTCCCTTCCACATCACTTTTTTGCTGAGAATTTCCATAGGAGCAAGTTCATTCCGAAATCCGCAATCCGCAATCCGAAATGTAGTTTAGAGCCACTTCTTCAGATCCAGCGTGAGGGCCGCCGGGATGATGGTGTCCACTTCGCGGATACGTTTACGCCCGGCTTTGACGAACATGGCCTTCTGGAGCTTCTTTTCCTCGGTGTAATGATCGAAGATCGGGTAGTCGGCCTCGGGGATATCCTTTTTGAAATAACCGCAGCCTTCAAGCTGGACCGAGCGGCGCGGACCTCGGATGGTGGGGCCGAAAATGCGGCAGATGTGCGGTCTCATCTCATAGACCATGCAGATGCCGTTCTCGAGCGCCGGGCAGGACATCTTGGCGGACCGGCGTGAAATGGCATCGATGGACGGCAGGGTCTTGAGCAGCGGGTCCTTGCGGGAAAAGGCTTTTTTCTTCTCCAGGATGTCCAGTTGCTCGTTTGCCCGCGCGATCACGCGTTTACGGACCTCGGCCGGGACCTTTTTCAGCGCCGACCGCAGATGGATCGCATCGAGCAGGGTGATGTCGAAGAACCCTACGGTACAGCACTCGTTGCAGCCGCGCTTGCACTTGACGCCGTTCTTTTTGGTCGCCGCGCCGAAGGTACTACTGGACTTTTCCAGGAAGGTTGAATACTTCTTTATGATACGGTTCATTTGCGGGTTACCTTTCATGAAGACAGTAGGGGATTATACGGGCTCGCAGGGTTATTTGTCAATAAGCGATATGAGAAATGGAGTTTAGTGAGGGTAGGGGAGGTGCAGTTGAAGTAGTTTAGGGTGTGCGTGTTTTAGGGAAAGTTCACGAAATGGAGGGGTTCGTGTTCCTTTTCAGCGAATCCTGCCGGCCCCGGTCGCATCGAAAATTTCACGATGTCCTTCTCCTCAAGGGTTTCAATCGCCTCCGCTTGTTCAACGCAGCTCATACACGATAACCTCCGCATTGCCGGTTCCCATGGTTGCGCCGGTGCTCTGGCCCGAATAAACCGTGCTGCCGTGAACTTCCAAAGATGGGCGCATCTCGCCGCCGCCCTCTCCCCATACCACGCTTCGCCCGATCTCCTTGTTGAGCGGATCAAAGTTCTTGTCGAATATCTTGATCACCGCCCGCTGTTCGCCGGTCGGTGGAGCACCCACGGCCTGTTTGTAGGTCATATAGAAGTACTTGTCGTCCGTGCGGAGGCCGGTTATATAGTTCTCCCGGTCATTGGCTTCGTCAGAGATGGTCCGAACGTCGATCTGGGGATCAAAGGTCCAGTTCGTGGTCATCTTGACGAGGATGATGTCACACTGAGCGCCGTCATCGGACATGAGGTTCTGGTCATTCACTCCCAGGTCGGAAACCGTCGTAGCAAGCGCCATATAAATGGCGTTGTTCCAGTAAATGAGGCTGGCCACCCTGCCCCTGCCGTCGGCAACGCCGGACAGGTCAAGGTCGAACTGCCTGATCTGGGCAAGGGTATCCTTGCTGAACTCCCGGACCCGGTAGATGGTGCTTCCGCTCATTGAGATCGACGACATGAGGCGTGTGGCCACAAAAACCGAAACAGGCCCGACCAGCGGCGCAGGATCGTTCAGAACCTCGTCACCTTCCACGGCATCGAACACCGGCATGGAGCTTGCGATCGGTTCAGGAGCCCGGGCGACAAGATCAAAGGAATCGTTCAAGGCATATTTCGCCCCGTGGAGATAGGTCGTGGTCGTTGTAGCAGTTTCATAGAAGGAGTAGACGTACTGGCCCTCTGATGCGATCCTGATGTCCGTAGCGGCACCGTATGCTACGGAGGGAGGCACGATCGTTGTTGTGGACATTACTGACGCAAGGTCGGCGTCGTAGATTTTGACGTCGAATGATCTCGTGTCAAATCCTCCGGCGATATGTCCCAGATAGATCGCAAAGACACGGCTGTCGGTTGCGATAATCTCCGGCCGGGCAGAACCGCCTTCGGCATCGGTGGTCAGCGTGACTGTTTTGACCAGATCGAGGGACACTGAAGCCGACGGATCGGCGGACCCGTTGCCGTCGCATCCTGACATCAGACCAGCGAGGACGACGCATACTGCGCTGCGCAAAATGCTCTGTACAATGTTCATTTCTGCACCTCCACGAACACCGGGCTGTCGCCGATCGTAAGGGGGGCGCTTCCCCGGAGACGACAGCCGTGCTTTTATTAAATGCGGCTGAATAGTCCGTTACTGCAGCGGCGCCATGATGAGCATCTTGACGTTCATTGCAGAACCTCAACGAATACGGGGGCCTCGCCAAGGCTTACCGTTACCGTGCCGCTTGATATGGGCAGGGACTCGGTGCGGAAGGCAGCCGCATAATCCGCGACCTCAGCCCCCCTGGCAAAGTACTGCACGCTCCCGGTAGTGAGCGCGGTAGTGCCGGACAGGCCTGTGATAGCCACCGGCTTGATCGCGCCGGGCGTGTATCCGTCCCACCAGGCCGCATATACCGGCTTATTGTTTTTGTCGAGCTTGTAGACGCGCAGATCGCCGGATTCATTGATGACCTGAATGTTCTTCCAGTCGCTGCCTTCGAGCATTTCAACCATCTTCTTGTAGGTATAGTAGGCGAGCTTTTTGTGTGACAAACCGTCGCTGTTCAAAGCATTATTGATCAACCCCACGTTATCAAAGTATCCGTTCACTTCTCCGCCGAAATTGTGCTGTTCGATGATCCCGGCCCAGAAGATCTTCGAAGCGCCGCGCGACAGGGCATACAGATACCGCTTCACCACCGCCGCTGCATGGTAGCTCTCGGTATGGTTCGGGTAACCCGCCGGTGAGTCGCTGTAGTCCGACATTTCGGTGATGTAGACCGGGACGTTGTCATGCCCGATCGCCGCGAGCGAGCCGCGGACGTCGGCGATATAGGCGCCCAATTCGTATGTCTTGTCCAGGGTAACGGCGGCGTAGTCATTATCGCCGGGGAACTGACCGGACCAGTGGAGATCGAAGATATCGAAATACCGGTCGCCTGGCGCGTCTTTCAGCCTGTTCAGCTCCGCCAGTACAGGCTTATAGAATGAATGAAAACCCCAGGGCGTGGCCGTTCCCGCCATGGCGACCTTGATAGCGGGAGCAACGCTCTTGATCGCCTTGTACGATTCTTTCAAGAGGAGAGCATAATGCTCCGGCGTATCCTGCCAGAATGCCGGGCCGTCAACCTCGTTTCCGATCTGGATCACGTCTATCTTCGGAGACCCCGGCGCATCGTCCCGCCCGTCCCCGTCGTACCGCTCGGCTGCTTTCTTGAGAAATTCCAGGTACCAGCTCATGTCCTTGGGAAGTTGCCCCGTGCCGGGGGTCGTGCCCTCAAGACTGTTTTGCGCTGAAGCGGTCACGAACAGTTGAGCGCCGGTCCCGTATCCCGTTGTCATGACCAGATCCGAAGCCGACCAGTCGTAAACTCCTTTTTGCTTTTCGATCAGGTCCCAGACAAGCGATCCGTAGGGCGCAACCCGTGCGGCTTTCGCGCCGAGATCGGTCACGGCTGCTGCTTCCGACGGATGGTTGAAATGCACTTCGTGGAGAGCAAAGGGCGATTCCGCGGTGATGGAGAGAGAAACTTCGGCGCCGCTGTCATTGCTGTTACTGCACGCAAACAGGGCGCCGAGGAAGAGCGCAGCCGTGGTTATTTTCATCTTCATTGAAGTATCTCCGCAATTACGGGATTTTCGTAGAGGGTCAGTGTCACTGCACCGCTTGAAACCGATACGGTTTGCGTGTCTCAATGCTGTTCCAGTCCGACCATTCCAGAATCCCGGTCATTTTCTTATGCATTGACACGGTTGAAATGGAATGTTTCAGGAGGAAGCGCACGGAAGGCCGCTCCCTCCTGAAAAAGGTCTTCAATACCTATGGCATTATCAGGTTCAGATCGATACCGGCCGCATCACTGGTGCTCAGGTTGACAAATCGGGGAACCGCTACACCCCTGGTCGCGGGGTTCTCCGAGGACCAGCCGACAACCTCCATTGCGTAGCATGCCCGGGGAAAGGGGAGCTGTGCTGTCCCGCCGGGGAGGTTCGTCATGGTGTAGCTCCCGCCCGATGCGATCTGGGCATTCACGTTCATCGCATTCACGATCATGCCGCCATGGACCGCGAAAAGGATGCCTCGGTCAAACCCTGTTCCCGGGGCAAAGGTCTCCGGCACCATGATCGAGCCCGAAACGCTGCGAGCAGCAAGCGGGGCCGTCACGTTCAACATGCCGAGCGAAAGCGTGCCGGTCGAGGACGAAACCGGCGCGGAGCCAAGGTCAATAGTATAGAGAGGGGCTCCTGCAACTGCCTGGTATCCGCCCGTTCCTTCAACAGGGGTGACCGTGGACAGGGTGATGATCGAAGCGTTATAGGTTCCGACCTGGAGCGGGTCCGATGACAGCGGAAATCCGAGGATCTGCCCGGTGAGCGGATTGAAATGCCTGAACCGGATGTCGTACGGTACTTCGCCAATGCCCGGCAGGGTCTGCATGAAATTCACCCAGGCGCCGGTCGGCGAGGTTATGGTCGCATCCAGCGTATAGTCCGGAGTGGCAGCCCGGGTCATGGTGATGGCCGGCACCACGGTCGGGTTGTTTTGCGGTGTCGTGCCTTTCACGACCGGAATGCCTTTTACGATGACGGTCTCGTAGTTGATCCCGCGTATCACGAGATCGTAGATCCCGGGAGCGAGCGGGAACAGGATGAATTTGCCGGTTTGATCCGACAGAGCGGTGACGCGCCGCACCACATGGACCTGGCCGTTCGGAGCCATCTGTTCCGCCTTGAACACGAACCGGGCGGAGGGATTGCTCCCGGTCGCTGCTGAATCGATCGATCCGATGATGGCCCCGGCGTTGTCGAGGTCAAAATGTGCCAGGCGCGGCTTTAAAATATACTCGGTATTCCCGTTGCGTTCGATCTTGACCACGTCATGGCCGGCGTCGAAATCTATGGCAATTTTCAATTTTGTGTTCTTTTTGACGCTGAACTCGCCGGTCAGGCTGATGCCGCGGCCAGCATCAGGCACCCGCAGGGGATAGGCCGTCGCGTCACCGGTCACGTCCACTTGATTATTGTACGCAAGGTTTTCCGCGGACGCGGAATCGGTCAGCGTATTCTCGGTCCTTGCGAGGAAGACCCTGAGCTGAGTGTAATCGCCCTCGGGCAGTTCAATATTGTCCCAGACCGGTGCGCTGATCGCGCCGTTGCTGAGTTCGAGGAGATCGAGGGTTATGGGGGCGGACAGGGGGAACTTGACCCATCCCGCCTGCTCGGTTTCCGCCGTGTCGCTGGTGTGGAACCAGAGGTCCCGGACAGTTACCCAAACATGGTCAAGCCCATAGGCAGGGGCATCCGTGAGGCTCACCGACACGATGCCCTTGTTCAGGCTTCCCGCGTCCGTGGTGCTGCTATTCCCCCCGCTGCATCCCTGGATGCTAAAGAACACTACTGCGACGATCCACAAACAATATTTGCGATACATGGCAATGCCTCCTTTTTAAAATGACGTTTCCTGTGTCTTGCATGATTAGACCGTGGAACGTCAAAAAGGTTTAATCAGTTTTATTCGTATAGGAAATAAAAAAGCCTGAGCGGTGTTCCGGCTCAGGCTGGGAGTGAAAGGGAAGGGAGTGGAGCGATTATCGGGGAGGGCGGGACTGCACGTCCCTTTCGGGATAGTCGTTCATCGGCCGCCCCTCCTGCCTGGACCTCCCGGACCCTTGCCGCGGGCGCCGGAGATCATGTCCCGCATCTCACGCTGGAACTCATGCTGGAAGATCAGAAACCGGGCCTGCTGTTCGATCGTAAGGATGTCCTTCAGCCCCTTCAGCTCCTGGTCCTTCAGACCCTGCATCTCTTGGCGGTTTTTCTCGAGTTTTTCGAGCAGGGACATGATCTTTGCTTCATCCGGTTTTGCGGTTCTCAGCAAGGACCGCAGGTCTCTCATGGCCTCCATCTGCTCCCGCATGGTATTACGGCGTTTCAGGTCCAGCGAACTCAGGAGGGATGAGAGCTTCGCGCTCGAATTGGTGTCGAGCTTCAGTTCCTCGGTGAGCCGCCAGATCCGCACCGCTTCTATCTTCTTCCTGACCTCTTCACGCCGTTCTTCAGAGGGCGGTCCTCCCTGCCCCTCGGGGGAGAATGGACCTGCTTCCCGTTGTGGCTCATCGGCCATTGGTCCGGACAGCTGCCGCTGGGCAAAGGCAGGCATGCCGGTCAGGGTCAGCGCGATCGTCAGTATCAGTATTTGTGGTATCTTCATACAAGGCCTCCTGCTGCATCATTGATTTATTCGTCTATCCTGAGCGGCTATCCCATACGTTTTTCGTTTACGGGTCTCTTCTTGAGCTTCTCCCGCGCATCCTGTTCCTTCTTATTCAGCATTTCGTAGATCCGGTCAAGTTCACGGGCGCTCAGTTCGGAAAGATCCTCAGAAAGGTCCCGTGAGGTGGGCTCCTGAGCGTCGTTCGTGATCGCTTCCTCTATGGGCGTGAACTCGTTCTGTGCCCACTGCGCAGCGGCATCGAACTCCTCGGATGAAAGCTCGGAAAGGTTCACCGGATCCGCGGCGCTATCCTCTAATGCAGTTCCGGTTGCGGGCGGGGTCATGCGGGCAACGTCCTTCGGAATGGGGCGGACCATGAACCACGAGACCGCGGCAATGACGATGACCGCGGCCGTTGCCCATGCAAAGCGGGGCATGAACGTCCAGCCCAGGAAGTCCGAAAGCACGAATTGCTTTTTTTCCTGTTGCCTGCCAATCTCAATTTCCCGGTAGATCCGTTCAGGCATTCCTGTCCAGAAGGCCTCGTCCGGGACCGGGACGGGATCATCGGCGAGCATGCTCAGCAGCGCCAATTCCGCCCGGCAATCCCCGCAGGAGGCAAGGTGGTGCTCCACGCGGGTGCGGGTGGCAGGATCGAGCGTTTTCTCCAGATACGCCGGGAGGAGCTCTTGTATGTTGGTATCGTTGCACATGGCAGTGGGTGCCCTGGCTACGGGCGGTTTTCCTTTTCCTTCAGCAGAATTTTCATTTTCTGCACGGCATGGTGATAATTTGCCTTTGCGGTGCCGAGAGAGCACTGCATGATGTTCGCGATCTCCTCGAACTTCAGACCGTTCTGCACCCTGAGCGTGAGGGTCATACGCTGTTTTTCCGGCAGCGACCCGACCGCCTCCAGGAGCAGGTTATGGTGCTCTTTGCGGATCAGGACGTCGAGCGTCCTGGGGTCCTTCCTGAGTACGACATCATCGAGCGAAACGTACTGGACCTTCGCGCGGTCACGATAGGTGTTCTTGGCCAGGTTGATCGCGATCTGGTAGAGCCAGGTCTTGAAACTCGACCGTCGCTCGAATCCGGACAAGCCGGTGAACGCCTTGACAAAGGTCTTCTGCAGAAGATCGGCCGCATCCTCGTGGTTGCTCACCATCCGGTAGACCAGGGCGTAAAGCGGTTTCTGGTGTTTTTGCACCAGCGCATTGAACGCCTCCCGGTCGCCTGCAGCATATCTGTCGATCAGATCGTTATCCTGGTCCATAGGAAGCCATTCACTTATTGAGACACTGCAGAGGGTAAAAGGTTAAATACGGGTAACTATTCAGGTTGAAGGTTGTAAGGCTGAAGGCTGAAGGAGGGGAAACAGGATGTTTTACCGTCCTGGTTTTGATTTTATTCTGTGCACTTACCTTCAGTCTTCGGCCTTCAGTCTATTCACCTGACGGTTCGTCCTTCAGCCTATCCACCTGACGTACAGTCTATCCACCTGACGATACGGCGGCATCGGCGCCCGGGATATCGCTAAAGAGGCAGACCTTGTTCCTGCCGGTGTGCTTGGCATGGTAGAGCGCCTGGTCGGTCTGCGCAATGAGCACTTCCTTTTTTCCGCACCCCGGATAGTAGGATGCCACGCCGATGCTCACTGTTTTTTTCAGGGTGATCTTTCCGGCCGTGATCACCGTGCTTTCAACGGTCTTCCTGATGCGTTCCGCCATCATCTGTGCTCCTGCCGTGTCCGCGCCCACCATGCCGATGGCAAACTCCTCGCCGCCGTAACGCGCGACAAAATCTATGCTGCGCGCCGTCTGGCGTATGACGTTGGCCACGGCCTTCAGCGCGATATCCCCGACCGGGTGGCCATGCTCGTCGTTCACCTTTTTGAAGTGATCGATATCGAAGAGCAAAAGGGAGAAGTGCTGCTGTTCGGCCCGGTCGAGGCGGTTAAATTCTTCATCCATTTTTTCCATGAACGTCCGGTGGTTCAAGAGGCCGGTCAGTCCGTCGGTGTGGGCCATGTTCCTGACCTGCCGGTGCAGGATGGCATTGTCCATAACGACCGCGACCTGGTTCATGAGCGTATCGAGGAACGCACGGTCATCGTTTGAAAAGGCGTTCGCCTTGACCGACCCGATGAAAAAAGCGCCGATGAACTTTTTCCCGGCCACGAGCGGCCAGCAGGACAGCGACCGGAGAGACTGAGTGAGTTTGATCGAATCGTCGAAAAGCCTGATCTCCTGTCTCCTGTCCCCGGTGTCCGGGAAGTGATAGGGCGAAGCCCGGCCCTGTCCCTCATCCCAGAGCCGCAGCATCTGTCCGAGGACTGCACTTTTTTCGATGGGGAATCTGCGCTCCATTGCGGGTCCCTTGCTGCTGTTCTCCGGAGTTATGGCCGTCTTGATCATTGCGGCAAACGAGTGGTTTTCCTGAGCGAGACTCACGGCGCCGCTCTGGTGGACCAGGACCATCTCGCTGTATTTGTCGTCATAGTGGGCAAAGATGCAGAGGTCGTACGAGACGAGGACCCTGATTTTGGCTGCCAGACGCTCCAGTACCTCACTGAGCTCAAGACTGCTGTTCAGGACGGAGCTGATCTCGTGCAGCGCCTCGAAGATCGTTGCCCGCTGATTCAGTTCACGGGAGACCCTGATCTTGTCTATGATCTGGATGAAGAACGGCGCGAAGCGGGACAGCGTGTCCTTCGTCTCAAACGAGAAGGCGCCTTCCTCAAGACTGTCGACAACGAGCAAGCCGGTGGGGTCCGCATCCTGGACGATGGGGATCGCAAGTGCGGTCCGTACCGGCACCGGCAGAGGCGTCGTGTAGTAGCCCAGTTTCTGGGACACCGGATCCAGATCTTGCGGCTGCGTGCAGTGCAGGTACGCGCCCAGGATGCTTCCCGGAGGCAAGGTATCTCCGACCACGGACAGATATTGCTTTCCCGAAGCGCTGCGGATGGCTCTGAGCACAAAGACCTGGTCCTCGTTAACGCGTTCCTTCAGGTACAGCGCATAGGTGTGGGCGGGAACAAACTCGTAGATCATATCGATCAGTCCGTTAAAGGTGATCTCCCGCTGCATGACGGTGTTCAGGTTCGCCGCCTGCCTGCGCTCGTTGGTCAAT
>Ga0154443_1248_pt1 | contig 15860 bp, 11 predicted proteins | sample RifGroC2_FD_105636 | JGI IMG/M metagenome (GOLD analysis project Ga0154443, IMG submission 105636) | Nitrospirae bacterium GWC2_56_14
CCCGCTCTGCGGGTGGTCATGACTTTATACAGATCATGGTATTGCATACCCCATAAACCATGTTTTTTCGTCCATTGCGCAACCACCAGTGCCCTTTCGAGCGGTTGCCCCGTGAGCCCATCTACTACCGTACCTTTTATACCGGGATAACAGCCGGAACAAAATAAACATAACGTAATAATTACTAGTAATTTTTTCATGCTCTCCTCCTGTTTGGGGGTAACCTCAGAATCCGTAAATACGCCAAATCCCATTTTCATCACGCGTAAAATTGATTGGATAGGCATATACTCCATCATCTTCCTCCCTGATCGCTCCGCCTTGGGCTGTGTCGCCCAATATGGTGTAAACTTCTATGGCACTAATTTCATTTAGCCGCGACATTATTTCTATGGACGGATCATTAAAAATGGCTTGATACCTGTCTCGGGTAGCCACATCGAAATACAATCCCGCGCCCGCAGTATCACCGGAGGCTATTTTCTGCTTCATCCCCTCCCACTTCCCTTTCAGCAGGTTCTCCAATTGATATCTTGGTATAGCCGTTATCGTCACCGTATCGCTATACGTCTGTCCATCCGGCCCAACAGCGCTGGCAGTGAAGGCAAGAGTTCCCTCCGATGTGATTTTAGCCACATACTCGGACGGGCTTGCTGAAGGCAACCATTGCATAAGAGCACTACCGGTTATTGTGATCTGTGGATTGGTTATGGTGAAAGAACCATCGATCCGCAGGCTGACCTCCATGGGTGCGGTGCCCGATTCGATGTTGCTCGTGATCCGGATGTAGTGGCCCGGTTGTGCTGTTATGCCTTGTGTGGCGGTTGCCGTCAAGCCGTTCACGTCTGTTGCAGTGATGGTGATGGTGTTGGCTCCCTCTTGCAGCGGCACATGATTGGCGATGAAGCGGTTGCCGCTGACCGTTGCGGGAATGCCGTTGACCGTGATACCGGTTTCCACGCCGGTTGTATTGATGAAGGTGCCGCTCACGGTGACATCCGGTCGTGTGATAGTGTCGCCATCGGTCGGGCTGTCTACTGCCAGTTCAAGGCTGGGTGCCACATTGCCGATATTCCCTTTGCCCTGGGTCAGTTCGGCAAACCTTCCGGCCCACGCCTTGCGCAGGGCTTCAATGGCGGCCGCCGCGCTGGTGGTGTTATCCCCCGCCCGTGTCAACAACACAAAGCCTACTTTGAACTGTTTCTGTGATGTCGTAGTGTCCGGGATCCTTGCCCCTTCGGCGGCGATGACGTCGTCGATGGTGACCGTTTGTGCCGTGCCGGTGATGGTTGCTCCTGCTTCCGGCATTTTTGTCTTGTCTATGTTTGGATTCTCAACCAGCAGCATGGGCGGTACCTGTTCCTTGGGGATTATCCCCATCAGGTAGAGATCAAGCGGGCTGTAGCCGGTCATTACGGAAGTGGCGGTAAAGCTGCCGTCTGCGTTCTGCTTCCAGCCGTTGCCGTACATTATTGAACCTTGCGTGTCGAGCAGATAGCTCCAGTGGGCGTTGCCTTTGCCAATAAGACTGGTGTTAAGGGTGCCATCAGGATTTTTGTATCTCACATAGGCGCCGAACCGGTGCATTAGTTCGTGACCGAGAATCATGAGCGTCTCTTCCAGTGTTGGACCATAGATATTGGCTGCCAGGGCCGTTACGTTGCCCAAATCAACAGTCCCCTGCAGGTTGCCCGCACTGCCGTATTGGGCGGATTTGTCGAAAATCGGCTGGTTGATGCCCTGGGTATCGTTTTTCACCGCCGAATAAAAACCCTTGGCAGAGGTTTCGAGCATGGCATAGTCGAAGGTGGAGAGGAAGACAACGAAATCAACTTCTCCGTGGGTACGGATGTATTCCATGGCCACAGCTTGACGGGGCTGGTCATTGGGGCTGCTGTCGGGGTTGATGGCGTCGAAGCTCCCGTCTACCTGCATCAGCGACACATTGCCGTTTTCGCCCAGTGGTGTGATGGTAGCTGCCGGTGTTGTGACGGTCTGGTCGGTTGAGACAGATGTAAAACCATAACTGTTGGTGGATTTGACCCTAAAATGATAACTGGTCAGGGGTTTGAGCCCGGAAAGCGTTATGGCGTGTTGCGTGGCCAAGGCTGCATCAGACGAGGAACTACCGTAGGAAGCAGCCTCTCCATAGTCCACCACACTGTTCGCAGCCTGGTCGGTTGTCCAGCGGATCAGGGCCGTGGTAATAGCCGGTAGGGCGCTGATGGCGCTGATATTGGGCAGGATCGGGGCAAGCGCGCCGTTGATGGTTACTACCTGTTTGGTGGCCAGATTTCCGTTAAAGGAGAAGGAGGCGTACCCTTCCTTGGTGATAAGGCCGTTGTAGTCGCCTGTCGCAGGATTGGCGATCAGATAGCCGCCGGTACTGTCGGTTTGTGCCGTCTGTACGGTAGCGGTAGCATCCGTCACAGTAACCGTGGCACCTGCAAGCGGAAGACCCGCTGTGCCGTCGGTCACCGTGCCAGTCAAGGCCGTCTCAGGCAGCAATGCCGTCCCGATCATGTTGACCGTGACACTCGGCATGTCCGCATCATTGGACGGGATCACGAGAGAGGACGACAGCACCCCCGCCTGCTGAGAGGTAAACCGTACGGAAACCACGCAGGAAGCGGCTGCGGCAAGGGTCTGTCCCGAGCAGCCGTCCGACTGTGTGGTGAAGGGGCCTGCGGGGATGGTTGCCGTGCCGAGCACTAGGTTACCGCTGCCGGCATTGGTCACAGTCAACGTGCCGTTAGCCTGCACGCCCCTTTCGACGTAGCCGAAATCCAGCACAGCCGGGGTCACGGCTATCTTCATGGCATCCTTTGGCCCCCTGTTGCCGCCGCGTACGCAGCGCAGGCCATGGGGCCCGGTCTTGGCGGTTGAGATGATGTCCGCCAGATTGGAGAGGTATACCTGGGTGAGATTGCCCTGGGCGTCCGGACGGTTGGAGGGGGTGGTTGACCAGGTGAAACAGTTGTCGATATGGCAACTGGCGATTGATAGCGCGCCCAGTTCCTTGATGGTGGGCAGGCGCCAGTCGTGATATCCGGCATAGGCAATGGAGCCGCAAAGCCCAAGTACACTGTCCCAACCGTTGTCTACGTTTATGTCACTTCCCATCCATACCAGCCCCGAATCATCATCTACGATAAACGCCTCGGAAGGATACGGGGGGTTGTAGGTACTGTAAAGACCGTTTACGGTGAGTGATTTACCCCGTACGCATCGCACCGCTGCCGTGGTGGCCTTGTCAAGTGGATGGGCCTCGCCGAAGGCGAAGTTTACTGCCCGTGCCCCCGGAACGGAAGTGGAGCCGTTGTAAACCGTTTCCGCCGTGGCGGTCCAATAGTTATCCGGCCTGGTGGACGGGAATATCGACGGGTCTATGGAGGGGTTGGACTGGCCGTAGTGGACAATGGTTATCAGCTCAATAAAACTCGGTAGCCGCCAGCCAGTATAACCGTCAAGAGAAAGATTCCGGCAATAGGAGTCCGCCGTCGCCCAGCTCTTCAGCATTTGACCAGCCTGTCGTTCCCACATGAGCCGGGTATTTTCGTCGGTGACAACAGCGGCGCTGTTAGCGGTGTAGTTGAGGGGATTCCTGACAGAATCACCCCTGCCCGTGTCAGGCAATGCGTAATTGATATTCGTTACGGCTTCTCCATTCATGGTCACAGTCAAGTTGGGATAGTTTTCATCGTTGGATGGGATGGACAATGCATCGTAAAACGTCCCTTCCTCGACAGGAGAGAATTGGAGCGTAATCATGCAACTGGCTGAGGGCACAAGTGTGCCGCCGGAGCAGCCGTCTGACACCACCCAGAACGGCGCAGTTGCCGAACGCAGCACCGTACCGAGCACAAGGTCGCTGTCGCTGGCATTGGCCACGCTAAGATTGACAGATCGCGAGTTGGATATCTCCACCGTACCGAAGGAAACCTCGGCAGGTGTTATACTGATACGCGCGGTCGGGGCGGTTTGCAGGATAGTGATCGTAAGCGTTTTGCTTGCGGAAATGTTATTGGCGTCCTTGGCCTGTACGGTGAAGATGCTTAAGCCGGTTGTGGCCGGCGTGCCACTGAGCAACCCCGAACTGCTGAGGCTGAGACCATCAGTGAGACTGCCGGCGGCAACCGACCAACTGATAGGAGCCTTCCCGCCAGCGGCCGACACGAATTGCAGGTAGTCCGTACTCAAATAGCCGTGGGGAAGGGTAGTGGTGTTGATGGACGGCACCGGATACACTTGGATAAGGAAGGTTTTGGCCGCTGTGTTATTGTTGGAGTCCATCACCTGTACGGTGAAGCTGCTGCTCCCAGTCGCGGTCGGTGTGCCGGTTAAGGCGCCGGTGGCTAGATCTAGAGAAAGCCCAGCTGGCAAGCTGCCGCTCTCGACACTCCAAACGTACGGCGCTTTGCCGTCTTTGGCCGTTAAGATCTTATTGTAGGCGGAGCTGGTGTAGCCATCCGGAAGCGAGCCCGTTGCAATGGAGAGGACGGCTGTCGCTGTCGTGAAATTCCAGGTGACGTTTGATGGAAGACGTATGCCGGCCTGACTCTTGATCCCGGGGTTGAGTGTCGCCTTGATGACGGCTTCTGCCGGCAATGGAGCATCAGGAGTGAATGTGGCGGTGAGCGAAGCCTGGTCCCAGCTCACCGAGCCGGAAATGGGGGTCTCGTATGGGGATATCGGTGCCACAGATTGGCCATATGCATTGTATCCCCAGCCAACCATGGTCCCATCCGCTTTAACGGCTAATGTGTTGTAGGCACCCGCCGAAATCGCCACCACACCTGAGAGTTCAGGAGGTACGTTGGTCTGGCCACTGTAGTTCTCTCCCCATACTACCACAGTGCCATCTCCCTTCAGCGCCACAGTATGGTTTCCACCAGCCGCAATCGCAATTACGCCGGAGAGTCCTGCTGGCACAGTGGCCTGACCTTTGATATTGTCCCCCCAAGCCACTACCGTACCGTTGTTTCTCAACGCCACGGAGTGATTCCATCCCGCCGCAATAGCAATCGCATCGGATAATCCGGTCGGGACCGTGGTCTGACCATATTCGTTATAACCCCAGGCAACAACGCTGCCATCGGCCTTCAACGCCACGCTGTGGCCAGTGATCCCATAGTACGCGTTGGTACCATCACCGCCAGCAGCGATAGCTGCAACCCCGGACAGGCCCGCCGGGACAGTGGTTTTGTCGAAGTCGCTGTCTCCCCAGGCCACCGCCGTTCCGTCATTCTTCAGAGCAAGGCTGTGAGCCTCTCCTGCCGATATAGCGATTACCCCGGACAACCCAGCCGGAACAGGAAAGTCAGGAGGGTTTCGATCAAGGTCAACAACCGTACCATCACTCTTGAGAGCAATGGCATGCCTTCCACTGGCTGAAACAGCCACAACTCCGGTGAGCCCGGCCGGCATTATCGTCTGGTCATCGTCGTTCAAGCCCCAGGCGCTAATCGTACCGTCGCCTTTCAGGGCAACGGTGTGATAACTGCCGGAGGCAACAGCCATTACACCATTGAGATCCACGGGCACAGTTGCTTGGTTGTAGTCATTGCATTCCCATGCCATTACCTTGCCATCCGCTACGGTTTTAGGCACCTTCAATGACCACACCGCCACCGTGCCATCGCTCTTGCGCGCCACGTCGTGGATCACTCCCGCGGCAATTTCGACTACTCCGGAAAGCTCTACGGGAACCGACGCATGGCCGTCACTATAGCTCTCTCCCCAGGCGACAACGATACCATTGGCTTCCAAAGCCAATGTATGCCGCCCCCCCGCAGCGATGGCTGACACCCCATTAAGGCCTGGTGGGATGGTGATCTGTCCCTTTGTGTTATCGCCCCAGGCAACAACGCTGCCATCGTTTTTTAAGGCAACGGTGTGGAATCGTCCCGCCGCAATCGCCACTACCCCGGATAATCCGGCAGGGACAGCCGTCTGATTATAGTTATTCAGCCCCCAGGCAATGACCGTTCCGTCATTCCTTAACGCAATGGTGTGAGCATATCCGGCACCCACCGCGATTACCCCTGATAATTCCGCTGGAACCGTACATTGGCCATAGCTGTTATCACCCCATACAACTACGGTGCCATCATCCTTCAAAGCAACTGAATGAGAATCACCGGCCGCCACGGCCTTCACTCCCGAAAGCCCGGCGGGAACGTAGGCCGACCCTGAATAGTAGGTTCCCCAGGCGACAACCGTGCCGTCATTTTTCAGGGCCAATGAATAGGCCGCCCCCGCCGAGATCGCCACAACATCGGATAATTCAGGAGGGACGCCAGCCTGGGCAGCCCAATTATCTCCCCAGGCCGCCACCGTGCCATCGCTCTTCAAGGCCAGTGTGTGGGTGTCTCCAGCCGAAATTCCGGTAATTTTCTCCGTTCTTCTAACAGTGAAACTTCCCTTGGTGATGGTGTCGGGATTCATTGAATCACTGAAAGCGGCGGTCACAGCGGTAGGGGCAACGTTAATCGCATCTGGGATCGGGTAAACCTCGTTCAACACCGATACCGCTTCCACATGGAGGTCGAGGCTTTTACCGGTTGTGGCGTTGTTGCTGTCACGCACCTGAACGGTAAAGGGGTAGTCCCCTGAAATAGTTGGCCTCCCGTTGATGACACCGGTTGCCGCGTCCAGGGAGAGTCCGGGGGGAAGACTGCCGCCGGTGATGGTCCACCCGCTGTAAGGGGGAAAACCTCCCCTAGCCGAAAGACTTTGATTGTAGATATACGGCGCCGTTACATATGCATAGGGCAATACGGGAGTGTCTATGGACAGGGGAGCGTTTTTGATATTGATGCTGAACGTCTTTGTGGCAGGCCCTCCATAGGCATCGTTAGTTTGGATTGTGACCGTGCTCGTGCCGGTCCCCCTTGGGGTGCCTGAAATTACTCCAGTGGCGCCATTCAAAGACAACCCGTCTGGCATATCGCCGCTCAGGTGTCTCCAGTTGTAGGGAGGAGTCCCGCCATCGGCAGTCAGTGCCTGGGAATAAGACACGGTGTCATTGCCATCTGCTAGCGTTGCGGTCGAAATGATCGTTCCGTTGACGGATATTGTGGAGGTGAACGCCTTGCTGGCCGTTTTGTTGTTTGCATCTTTGACTTGGATTGTATAGGAATAGGTGCCGACCTGTGTGGGAGCGTCGGTGAAGGATCCAAAAGAGCTGTCAAGCGTAATGCCGGGCGGCAGCGAGCCCTGTTTTACCGTCCAGGAATAAGGTTTAGTGCCGCCGCTGGCATCGAGACCGCTGGTCCAGTTTATGCCGATATATCCATTGATGATGGGATTCGAGAGAATCGTCAACGGGGCTATATTGATTGTCAACGAAAGCGATTTGATGGTCGTCGTGCCAACCGCATCCTTGACCTGCACAGTAAAGTTACTGGTTCCCGCTGCATATGAAGTGCCGCTGATAACTCCGGTTGCCTCATTGATAGACAGCCCTACCGGCAGACTTCCCGCTGTCTTGGTCCATGTATAAGGCGTGACGCCGCCGGTTGCGGTGAGAGTCTGACTGTAGAAAGTTTCTGTTGTGCCTGCGGGTAGACTGGTAGTGGAAATGCCGAGAGGCGCAATAGTGATCGTTATGGAAAGTGATTTGGAGGTAGTCGTGGCAACGGCGTCTTTGGCCTGTACCGTAAAGGTGCTGGTTGCCACTGTCGTGGGTGTTCCACTTATGACCCCGGCGATGCTCAGTGTCAGCCCTGCCGGCAGGGCTCCTGAAGTGACGGACCAAGTATAGGGTGCCACGCCACCGGAAGCGGCCAGGGTCTGACTGTAGGAAGTGTTGGTAGAACCATCCACCAGGGAAAAAATCGTGATCGACAACGGTGCGGGATTTGTGGTGATCGACAACGCCTTGGTGGCAATCACTCTGCTTTTGTCCTTCACCTGAACGGTGAAGGAACTGGTTCCGGCAACTGTCGGGGTGCCGCTGATGACCCCGGTGCTGCTGAGCGAAAGTCCACTCGGCAGACTGCCTGCGGCTATCGACCATGTGTAGGGCGTCGTTCCCCCGGTGGCGGCCAGGGTCTGGTTGTAAGCGGAGCCGACAGTCCCTGCCGGTAGAGAAGATGTGACCACACTCAGGGTTGTTGTGGCGGCCATAACAGCAGCGGTATTGGACTGCGTGGCAGTCGTCAGCAAAGACTGTGCAGACAGCGGCTCTATACCACTTACAAGAACTGCCCTGCCGCCCCTTACCGGCCAGACGTATCCGCCCCGCTGATTCTTGTCAAAGCTGCCTATACGTCCGGATATGTCAACTTTCCACCCATTTTCCGCAAGCGACGGCAGCGTGCCGGACGACCAGTACTCCTGTTGCACATTCGAAATTCCCTGGCTGGCAAGCCACGCGGCAGGGTCCGATTCGGCATGGTTGATGATCGAGGCCATTTCCAGCCGATTGGGCAGCCGCCAGTCTCTATATCCGAGATAACCTACCTCGTTTAAGGTTGCAAGGTAATCCAACGCACCCTGCCATGATACTCTGCCGTCGACATTAATGCCGAGTGACACGCTGCTCGCCATGCCACCATCACTGGCCCAGATCAGGCCGGTTAGTCTGTCGCTGACCGTCTGGTCTCCATTGATTGTGAAGCGTGGCTGCGGCCAGGCGACCCCTGTGCGCGTTTCGCCGTCCTGTCCCGTGCCAGAACAGTAAACAGCGGTACCGTCCGTGTCGAAGCATGTGTTCTGACCGGTTTTGGGCAACAGGGGGGTTCCGGAGGTTAGGACGCCCCTTACTGGCCAGAGGTATGCAAGTTGTTTTTTTTCAAGCGCGGATACGGGACCGGCTTCGATGTGCACCGTCCAGGCCGATTGCGGCTCGAACAAGCAACTGCTCGACGACCAGTACATCCCTCGGATGACGTTGAAGTATCCTTCACTCTCAAGCCAGAGCGCTTGGCTGCCTGGCCCTGGTGCACCAATGAGGCAAGCTCGTTCAGGTTTGGCAGGCGCCAGTCATTGAACCCCAGGTAGTTTTCCACGTTCAGCTTCTTTATATACTCCAAGGCGTGTTGCCAGGTAATAGCCCCATCGCCGGCCGTGCCATCCGAGTCGAACCTTGTATCGCGGCCTTTCATGAGATCAGCGTCCCGGCACCAAAAGAGGCCGGTGAGGTTATCGACTATTGTGCCGTTCCGATTGTCCGAAAATCGCGGTGCAGGCCAAGGGTTGCCGGCCCTCATATCACCGTCGTCCGTGGCAGAGTAGATGGTTGTCTGTCCACTCTGGGGAGGTTGAATAGTGGATGCGTGAGCAATAATGGTAAGCAGCAGCAATAGGAAAAAAACTGGGAGCAGCAATCTGTTCATAGAATTAACCCCTTGTTTGAGTCATATCATAAGTGGCGTTAGTCGAGGGGAGTCCAACTCGCTGGGTTGAGAAATCGATAGTTATTGTTAGCAGGCGCGAGCCGAAAGAGGCGGAAATTTATTGGAATAAGGAAGTCATGAGATCGTTTCCGGAAACCAGGGGGAGGAACGCTTGATCTGGCCCGGCCCGACAGGTTCAGGAGGACTCGGGCACGTTCAGTAAAATCATGGAAATATGCGTTCTCGGCAGCACTCACATGGGCCTCAAATACAGTGCCCAGAAATGGCGTCTTCGTTGCCGGCAACGCAAACGTCTTTTTCACGTTTTCCCTCGCTATTTTATAAATAAACTCATCGCATTGGAATATGACATCAAAAGTCCGTAAGTAATAATCAATTAATATGCCAAAATTTAGAAATATAAATTATGTTTATGATTATTGTGTAATTATAAATGGTTATTATATTTGACACGGCTTCATTCAAAAAATATGTCGTAGCCTGCAACTTTTTGAAGATCAGAACAACAGATCAAAGTGTTAAGAAACTTTACATTCAAATTCTGATCCATTGATTTTCCGTTAATTATTTGATTAGTTATAAGACAGTAAAGCTTCTTTACACTATTTATTTAAAATGACCACATACCCTGTATTGGCGGGTAATTATACAATTTGTAAAGAAACTTTACGATGGGAGATTCAGGAGGAATTAATCGGCAGGAAAGGAGGTCAGGATAATGTTCAACATTAATATGAGCGGTTCGATATTCTAAAGGGCCAGGACGTCATTTCCCCTCGCACCATTCGCACTTGAAGCTGCCAGTAGTCACCTTGTGTAGGGGCTGGAATGGGCCTTATGTTCTTCGTAGTAGGTGTTTCTCAACCAGCGGCTTGTTCCTTCTCGACGTTCTTTTCCTCGGCGGCATTTGTGAAGTTGAAACTGACTGTGATAAGCACGTTCCGGTTGATGATCCTGATCTTGTTGTGGGTAATGGCGTGTGCCAGGGTCGACCAGTGCGAGACCAGCGTTGGCGAGAAAGGTGTCGGCCGAATACTTGGCGTTGCTCTTGTCCAGGACGGCTTCGATCTTCACCCCGCGTTTTCTTAGCATCGATAGGCTTTCTTGTGAAACTATAGGTTTTGAACCAGCACCTCGCTTCTAACCCTTGCCGATCTCCGCGACGTCCGCCTCAGTGGCTCCTCCCCTGGGGAGAGAAGAATGCACAGCTCTGATATGCAGAAGGGTGATGTCGTCGATTGGCATGAGTTTTCACAAAAACAGCAGATAGGAAAATAACCTATCTGCTGTTTTTGTGTTTGCTTGGCGGTAATTCATCAACACCTTATCCGACCAGCTTGGAAATCTCCGGACGGCTTTTTATCAGCAAAATATTACCGCTACCATGTCAGGGTAGCGGTGTAAGCAGCACGTCTCCCAGAGGGGTATCGCTGCCGCTGATCACCGGTTGCAGCGCAGACGAATAGGGGACGAAGCCGCTGGTTTGAACATGCACGCGATAAGTGCCTGCCGGGACAAACGCACTGAAGGCCCCCTCCCAGCGACTGGCGGAGATGTTGCTGAAGATAGTGCCGCCGGCAATGGCACTGGACCCACCCTGGGGGACAACCGTTACGGTCGCGCTGGACCAGTCCTTGAAGGTAGATATGACCGTGCCAGTCAAGGAGCCAAAGCTGGCAAGCGGGCCGGCAGGTTGGACTATGCGGATGCCGGTTGGCTTCAGGTTGTAATCGCCGTTGCCGCGGTCCACGATGGCGGTATTCGGATCAAAGTCGAGCAGGATGGCGTTGATGATGCCCGGCTTCACCTCGAATTGTCCCAGAACCTTAAGCCCCGATTGCTGGCCGCTGGGGGTTTTGAGGGGGATCTTGACGCTAGGGTCGCTCTTCAGGGTGAGATAATTGACCGGATCCTGCCCCTGCCCATTCGGGTTGGGTTCAAGGATGAGGCGGACCTGGTTGTAATTCCCGGCGGGAATGATGATGGTGCCCAGGATTTCCTGCTGGAAACGCAGGGTGAGGATATCCACGATGTGCGGGGTGCCGTAGGATACGACTATCGGCAGGCGCGGGTCGTTATCCTGTGCATTCTCCAGTCCGGCCGGCACCAGCCGCACCTCCCGGATCGTTACCACGACCTGCTGAAAGGCATCACTCTGCTTGTCGGTCAAGCCGACCTGGAGCGTGCCGCTAGGCGCCGTCCCTCCACCGCTGCCGCTGCATCCCGGCAAGTGTGCAAGTGCAACGACAAGCAGCAACAACATCCCGACCACACTGCAAACCTTTTTCAATTCCCTGTACATAAAGCCTCCTCAACGTAATTTCCCTTCAGTTCCTGATACCTGTTCCCGGAAACAGAACAGCCGGGGCCGAATATCAGGTGATATTTCGGCAACCCGGCTGTCTCGTTGAGACCCTGTAGGCTTTCCGCCCCATCCTCACGGATGGTTGAGTATTATCGTGTACCACTGGGGTTGTAGTGTCTGGATTATAACTGTGACTGATGAAAAGTCAACCCAATGATCGTCTATTCTGTCTCAGTGGGTCCAGTCGATGATCTTTGTATCTGCCCCCAGCTTCTTCTCGACAGCACCTTTGATGGCAGCGAAGTGCGGACAGGGATACCCGATGGGGTTGCCGTTCTTCATGCAGGAGGCGAATACGATGGCCTCCGCCCCCCGGTCAACCATCATCCTGGCCCTGGTGACCGCTTTTTTGCCGGAACAGCCGCCACACGAGAGAAATCCGATGATCTCCACCGGACCGGTTTCCTCGAAAGCCATGGTTCCTTCCCCGGCAACCTTGAAATCGGTGCTGCCGGGACACATATCCTCGGTCAGCTGACAACGGATGATTCCTACTTTCATGTGAGTCTCCTGTTCATTGAACTAAAATCGTAGGGCCTTCTGTGTGCATTCATCGATGCAATATGAGCATTTGAGGCAATCTCCATCGGCAACAATGCCATCCTCTTTATACGCTCCCGGATAAATCTGCATACGACACACTTTTTCGCACTGTCCGCAGCCATTGCAGCCCGAAGCAACCAATAACGGCTGTTTTTTTCTCCCTAGCAGGTTAGCCATCGACCCCATCGGGCAGAACATGCACCAGATTCTTTGATGGTAAACCATGCCGGAGATGATGCCTACTACCGTTGTCACGAGCAGAAGCGTAACGAATGGCTTCCCCATGCTGTACCAATCACCCCACAGTGGCGGCAGGCGCACAGCGAGAACAGACATCAAAACAGTCATCCACGCCGCCCGGAAGGCCCAGTGGCTGAAGAATCCAGGCACATCCCGCTGACGGCTGAAAGGCTTCAGCAGGACATCGAAGAAGCTTCCGCGCGGGCACATCCAATCGCACCAGGATCGCCCACTTACAACACCGAAAGCCATTGCGGCAACCATGCAAATCAGCATGAAATAACCGAACGGAGGATAGAATATTCCACCAATGAGCAAGCCGATGAATAACATGGCCATCCAAAACTGCGCCGTCCAATTTCTAGTGTTTCTTGTTGCTGCTGTTTGCATCTCCACTCCATTTCATTGATTCATACTAAAGGCGCATTCTTGTGCGCTTTTATTACCACAAATCCGCCTCTACCGTGACCTTCCCGAATTATCAAATCGGTATTCTCATCCGGCAACAGGGTTTGACGGAAGGCAAAATTGGAAAAACCGGCTGCGGTCAGTTGCGTCTCAACTTCTGACACTGAATAAAAACTGGCTTCGCGGTAGAAACGACTCTGTTCTTTTTTCTGACTGTACTGCCGTCCCAGTTCGCTTTCCCGGTCGATGAACCCAATGACAAGAGTTCCATTCAGCTTGAGGATGCGGAATGCTTCCCGGAATGCCTGGGCCACATCTTCCAAAAAGCAGACAACCGTTACCATGACTGCGAAATCGAAACAGTCGTCAACAAACGGCAGAGCTTCCGCAAAAGATTCCAGAACCTTGATTCCTCGCTGTCGTGCCTGTTCGGCCATCTGGGGCGAAGGTTCAATTCCGATGGGAATGCCGAGCGGCAACGCAAAGCGTCCGGTGCCGACGCCGATCTCGACCCCGTTGCCAGTAGCTGGAATGAAGCTGCGCACAGCCTCCAGCTCGGCCAGATAGAGGTCACGATGCTTCTCGAACCAAGCGTCGTAATCGCTTGCCTGCTCATTGAAAGGTGCTGTCTTGGTCATTGACATTTTCGGCCACCTCACCGGCAGCAAGTGGCTCATCCGGAAAGTGGTTTCCTGAAGAGCAAGCCGTAGTGGTACGGCTGCAGGTCATAACGGTTCCGCTCGTTGAAACGGAATCCCGCTTCTCTTCCCCATTCGATGCACTGTTCCGGCCGGGGACGTATCTCCATGGCCGGGCCGCGCGGCGTTGCGGGGTCGTAGTTCCAGTGGATCACCGCCAGCTTGCCGTCCGGCTTGAGTACACGGAGGGCCTCTTTCATCAAGGCTACCGGCTCTTCGTGGTGCAGGATATTGAATAGCAGCGCCGCATCCATGGAGTTGTCGGCTAGTCCGGTACCGGTGGCGACAAAGTCGCGTAACGTTACAGCCACATTCTTTACCCCGGCATCTCGGCACTTCTGCTGGACTACGGCTTTCATCTCCGGTTCGATATCAAGGGCATGAACGGTTCCTGAAGCAATACCAGCGGCGGCCAGGGTAAAGGTTCCATAGCCGCAACCAAATTCAACCAGGTCCTGAACGCCACGGTCGAGACCAAACGTCGCCAGCACCTTGGCGGGTTCGAAAAAACCATCCCACATTTCCTCATCCGGCATCCCGCTGTCACGAACCTTCATGCGTACCCCCACTGGCCTGTGCCTGTTCAATATACTCCTGCATCCTGCCCGCCGATGTAGCGATGTCGAGGGGAACCCATGCGTCATTGAGAAAAACGGTTGTAGCCGCTCTCAATACGTAGTTGGCGGCTTCCGGAGAATCTATCAGATATATCGATACGTCAATCTCGTCACCAAAGTGAGCCCTCATTTTATTGGCTACACCTGTAGCCATGGCACAACTTGTTCAACCCTTACTTCCGGTGTGAAATACAACCATTTTCAACATGGAAACCTCCTGTTCATGTGGCTAAAAGGTAACTACCCGGTCAGATTCCTTGACCAGGGTGTACATCACCTGCATGGTTGAAGACGGGCAGATTTCAGAACCTTGTGCATCGCGAGACTTGAGACAAGTACCGCACGCCTGGATATTTCCACCAGCTTTAACGAGGCTCTCTGCCTGGCCACAAATATCGAAGCGCTCATTACATAAATGTTCCAGTTCAACGCCTTCCGCTGTCAGGAATACGGAGACGGCATCTCCTTCCTTTAACGCGAAATTGGCAAATCTCATCGCCGTGAATACTTGTTCAGGATTGTTCTGAGTAATGATGACTGCGAGTTTCATGCTAAACCTCCTTGATATTGATCAGTGCGGAGAGAGCCATGGCACAGACTTTCAATGCGGTTTCATGGCCATCGTCGCCACCTTTTTCAAAGTCGTCTTCACGGGTCGCCATTGAGTTTGTAATGTGAGCAAAGCAGATGACTGGTTTATTGAGGGCTGCCCCCATCGCCAGCAAGGCAGCGGCTTCCATTTCCACGGAGATGATGCCTTCATCTCGTCGCGCCGAAATAAGTTTCCGGGTCTCGCGGAACGGGGCATCAGTTGTCCATGACTTGCCGCATTCATGCTTGATGCCAGCATCGGTAAGGATTGTGGCCACTACTTGAAGCAATGCTGGAGATGCCTGCGCATAGCGTTCTGCAGGCAAATAATGATAGCTTGTACCTTCATCTCGTAATGCTTGCTCGATCAGCAAAAACAATGGAGTCTGGTATTGCTCGGCAATGAGCCCGGCAGAGGAAATAGTTACCAGTGCCTTGCATCCCAAGGCAAAGAGTTCTTCAGCGACAAGAACCGCAAATGATGCCCCGACAGTCCCACCAATAATGCCGTATTCTGTTTCGTTAACTGACCAGCGGTATAATCGAGTATGAAAACAGGGCCATGCGGGTTCCTGCTTTGCTTTACCGTTTGCCACCAGGTAGTCCACCAGTTCACCGTCAAAGTCCAGCAGACACCCTTCCGGCACTGTCAAACGTTGCAGGTTCTTCTGTATTCTTGCTGATTCAAGCATGTTGCTGGCAAGGAATACAGGCTCGTCATTATGGTTGTGCTCGAAGAGAGGCGAGTTGGAATTAACGGACACAGCAAGCTCCTCCTGACGAGTGTTTTTCCCGGTCGAGCTCATCCTTCGACTTCCGAATGGCCGGCTCAGCTTCAGCAAGCAGCGAAATCACGGATGAAACCAGCTTCGGGCGGCTGACATAATAACAACGCATGGAGCCATCCTGGGCAAAGTCAACTAGACGAGCATTGCGCAGCACTGTCAAATGCTGTGAAATGTTGGCTTGAGACGCGGGAAGAATCTCCTGGATGTCGGTTACGCACTTGGTGCCCTTGAGCAATTCCACGACAATC
>Ga0154443_1249_pt4 | contig 15540 bp, 10 predicted proteins | sample RifGroC2_FD_105636 | JGI IMG/M metagenome (GOLD analysis project Ga0154443, IMG submission 105636) | Nitrospirae bacterium GWC2_56_14
GCGTATGCCACCGAACTCGCTTCGCATACTCCTGAAACGGGCAGTGCTATTATTCTTCCGGCGAGCTTTTCCGCTCCGGTTGAAACGATCTATCTTCCCCTGGGCGATCTCTTTCGTCCCCTTCTGGCAGATCCCAAAGAACCTCACTTCTATCTCAGTTACCGCTACTACGTGTATCAAGCGCAGTCCATTAACACCGCGACCGGCGGCTTCGGCGAGATCTTCGGGATAAACCGGTATGTCGACCGCAGCGACGGGTCAGCATGGCAGATAAACTTCGGCGGCGGCATCCATGCGCAGTTCAACCTCGATATGCCGTCCCGCGCGCTGGTCAATGCCGACTATACCATCGGTTTTCCCGTGAGCTACCGGAAGGGTCCAGTATCGATGCGGATCGCGCTCTATCACCAGAGCTCGCATCTGGGCGATGAGTACCTGCTCCAGACCAAAACGAACCGCATGGAATTTTCCTATGAGGCGCTGAACGTGATCGGGTCCCGTGAATGGCGGGAGTGGCGTGTCTATGGGGGCGGCGAGTACTTGCTCCACAAGGTGCCGAACGAATTACGTCCGTGGGCGGCGCAGGGGGGAGTCGAATATTACGGGACCGGCCCGGTGCTGGGCCGCGGTCGACTCGTCGGCGGGCTCGACCTCAAGATCGATCAGGAGCACGACTGGGCAGTGAACGGCTCGCTCAAAGCCGGGCTTCAGTTCGACAGCTCTCTGTCCAACGGCCGATTTATCCGTGTGCTTGCCGAGGCTTATAAGGGATATTCGCCGCACGGACAATTCTATGTCAACAGATTATCCTATGGCGGGCTCGGTATTGCGCTCGGTTTCGATTAAAACAGGGACGTACAGGACGCAGGTCACAGGATCCATAGCGATCAAGGGATGCAAACCGCCTTCTATTTCTCCATAGCTCAACGACCTGCAGCATCTTGCCCGTGCCTGTCGCCTTGGCTCTTATGATATCCCTCATACACTTTTTCCCTTGCTGATGGTATACTGCACGCATGAGAACTGAAGCCAAAGGGTATTTCCTCAAGGAATACGGCTCCTGGAGCGTCCTGGTCATCGCGTTCCTTGTCGGCATCGGCGTCAGCCGTGGTTTTACGTGGTTGGTCTTTCCGCTTTTCCTTGCTCTCGGCATGCTGATCAACTCGAAACAAGCTTTCACGAAGTGGCTCAGAAAAAAAGGTGACCAGCGGTCCTTTTTCATTTTTATCGGTCAGATTGCTGCTGCAACGGTCATTCTCGTTGCGGTTTTCGGGGGGGACGTCCCGCGGCTTTTGCCGCTTCTCGCGATCCCTGCGGCCTATCTGCTGATGAACCGGTTCGCTGGCGAACATTTTCTTCTGACCGAGCTGCTCGGATTCGCCCTGCTCAGCCTCGCTGCGGTGCTGGCGAAGTTCCTGATAACGAACGGGCTTGATGTCCGTCTCTTTGTCGCGGTGGCGCTGTATTTTACTGCAGGCGTGTTCAAGATCAAGGCGGTCCTGTTCAGAAAATCGATGGATCGCGTGCTCACGGTGCTGTATGTACTGTTCGCCGCTGTTATATATCGCGGTTTTCACCTCCCGCTTCTCCTGCTCCTGCCGCTCCTGGAAAACCTCGTAGCAGCAGTCACCCTGTACAAGGTCAGGTTGCAGACCACGGGCTGGATCGAAGTGGCAAAGAGCCTGGCCTTTTTACTCCTTATGCTGCTGTATTATTGACGGTCTGTACTCGCAATTCAACAATCGGGGGAAATATATGCACGTTCTCACGGAAAAAAAAAGGGTCAGAATACGCTTTTGGATTTGCTTACTGGTTCTTTTTTATTCGAGCGGTTGCGCCACAACGATAAAAACCAATGTCCTCATGCCCGGCAATATTGACCGGGCGGCCCAATTCAAGAACGTTGCCGTTCTGCCCTTTGACGGTCCTGACGGCGAGGTGGTCACCGCTGTTGTAGAGAGCACGCTGGCAAGCGTGATCATTGACGGCCAACAGTTCTTTCAGATCGTGGACCGCGGGGGCCTGGACAGGGTCATGAACGAAATGAAGCTTGGTATGGCGGGCACGGTGAATGAGGAGACCGCTGCCCAGGTAGGGAAGGCGGTCGGAGCCAACGGTATCTATACCGGGACCATCGGTAACTCCTCAGTGCTGGAGGAATTCTATTTTGAAAAGCGTCAGACCTGCTCCTTCTACAAGGCCGCAATTGACAGCAAAGGCGGGAAAACGCAGGAATGCGTAAGTTGGTACGATGCTCAGGTGTCCTGCACCAGGAGGACTGCTGCGTTCAGTTTTACACCCAAGCTCATCGAAGTTGAGTCCGGCGGGATCATTTTTTCGAATACCTACGAGAACAAGGTGGAATCGAAGGTCTGCGCAGATGAAAGAGGTTTTTTGGATGACGAAAAGGTGATGAAGAAAAAGGCGCAGGAAACGGTCATGCAGAAGTTCCGGATGGACGTGGCGCCCTACTATGTCATGATGTCCTTCACGCTGAAAGATTCAACCGCCGGCATTCCTTCAGACGCGGCAAAAGCGAAGCTCAAGGAGGGAGCGGCCTATGCCAAGGCCAACCGGATGGACCGGGCCTGCCCGATCTGGAGGGAGGCGATGGTCCTTGCGCCAGGGTCCCTAACCCTGATGTACAACGTCGGTATTTGCGATGAAACCGAGGATCGGCCCCATGAAGCACTTGCCCTTTATCAGCAGATAGAAAGGTCGTTGGCTTCGCCCGACGACCTGCTCACCGCGGCGCTTGCGCGGGTCAGAGCGCAGATCGAGAACCGCAGAAAACTGGCAGGCCAGGTGGCACGGTAGCCCATTCCTATGACCTCAAACGAATTTATAAAAACATTCCCTGTTCTCTCCAGCAGCCGTGACTCGCTCGTGAAGGAACTGCTGGCCGCGAGCCGGGTGCAGGATGTTCCGGCAGGGAGCCGGCTTTATGCGGAAGGCGACGCCTGCGCGGCCATAGCTTTTGTGCTGGACGGAGAGATCCGGGTGTACAAGATCAGCGAGAGCGGCCGCGAGATAACGCTCTACGAGATCGGTCAGGGAGAGACCTGCATCCTGAATGCTTCGTGCATTCTTTCGGGCACCTCCTACCCGGCCAACGCGGTGACGCTCACGCCGACCCGTATCCTGCTCATCCCATCGACGATCTTCCGCAAGCTTATGGGCGAGCATGAACAACTGCGGGAGTTCGTTTTTTCTCTATTGAGCCTGCGGCTGTCTTCGGTCATGGAACTGGTCGAAGAGGTGGCTTTCGCCAGGATGGACCAGCGGCTCCTGGACTATCTTGTAGAAAAGTCAGAGAACGACAGGCTCGAGACTACCCACCAGAAGATCGCCAATGACCTCGGATCTTCGCGCGAGGTGGTAAGCCGGCTCCTGAAAGATTTCGAACGAAAAGGCCAGGTAAAGCTTGGCCGCAATGAAATTACCCTCTTGAACAGACCCTGACAGCTCCCTCTCCAAAAAATATACAAAAACCGCAAAGCCAGCTGTGTGACATAGTCACAGACAGACAGATCGGTTTCCGGTATCGTATGATGCAGAAGCAAACTACGGCAAAACGAGCCGTGAATATAACCTTACAAGGAGAAGGATCATGAAGAAGAATGTCGGTGGTGCAGAAAGAATTATAAGGATCATCGCAGGACTTGCCATACTCTCGCTCGCTTTTGTGGGGCCGCAGTCGCCCTGGGCCTATCTCGGGATCGTTCCGCTTGCAACCGGAGTGATTGGCTGGTGCCCGCCCTATGCGCTCTTTGGTTTTTCTACCTGCAAAAACTGCAAGTAGCGCCTTCACGGGAGAAGCAGGATGCAAACAACGTCCTGTCTCTTGTTGCAGAATGTCCGTTTTGCAGTGAAATTATTTATTTTCCCGGAGCTGCCCCTTACTCAGAGCCGGAGAGCAGCTTCGAAGGTCGAGTAGAATGATATGAAATGGATTGCTTGATCCTGTTTTTCGCCAGCCCCGTTCTTGAACGGGGCTTTTTTTATTTATGCTCGCTATTCCGCAGCGCGGCTCTGCCGTTCGCCAGAAAGCTGTCCCGTCTTCAGGACAGCCGATATGTTCGAAAGTATGCAATCAAAATCTCCTTGACAGACAGTGAGAAAAAAGCAAAAATAGGCCTCCACTTTCGGCAATGCTTTGCCGAGCAAGGCCTATGATGAACGGAAGCTCCTTACCGAAGAATAAAATTTCCTCAGGTGTTGCAGGCCTTGATACGCTGATCGACGGATTTTCCGTGGGCGACAATGTCGTCTGGGAAGTGGAGTCCGGGACCGCCTACAGCGTCTTCATCAGGAGCTTCCTCTCCCGGGCGCACCAGGACGACCAGAAGGTTATCTATGTGAGCTTCAACCGGTCGCCCCAGACGGTATTGAACGATCTCAATGCGATCATGTCCGCCGAGCACTTTACGCTCATTGATTGCTTCACCTCGGGCAAAGGGAAGAACGACAACACGTTCCTGAAATTCTATGAGAAGCCGTCTCCGGGTGTGGTGCGGATCGAGGCGCCGGGCGATATCGAACGGTTCTCGGCAACGCTCAATGCCATCGAGGACAAGCTGCCTCCTGGAGCGCGCTACGTGTTCGACAGCCTCACGGGCATGCAGGACCTCTGGGGGGAGGAGAATGTTACTCACCAGTTCTTCACCTATATGTGTCCCCGGCTCTTTGACCTGGGGACCGTGGCCTATTGGATCCTTGAAAAAGAAGCTCACAGCCCGCGTTTCAAGGCGAACCTGCGGCACATCACGCAGGTCGTGTTCGACCTCGCGAAACGAAAGAACAGCCTCTTCCTGAAGGCCCTGAAGCTGGAGAACAGGCAGGACCGGGAGGTGTTCAAACCCCACCAGTACGAGATCCGCGGCGACACGGTGACCATAACGTCACTCAAGAGAGAGCCTGCTACGGACATCGGCAGCAAGCTGAAGGAAGAGCGGATGCGTATCGGCATGAGCCAGAAGGAGCTCGCCGATCTGGTAAGCCTGACCCCGAGCTTTCTGTCGCAAATGGAGAGCAATCAGGTAAGTCCCTCCCTTGGCTCCTTTCTTCAGCTGTGCAGAGCGCTCGGCATCAATCCCGGACAGTTCCTCGAAGTCAGCGAAGAAAAGACTTCGGCGCCCTGGCTCGTGAGGAGGGAACATCTCTTCTCACGGCCGTTCACACGCGAAGAAGCGGCAAAGGTGTATGAAGTGACGTCAGGCGGCAAGCTCTCGGCGCGGATCGTGGTCATGCCGCCCGGCGCTGCTATGAACCGGCATTTCTTTTATCACAAGGAAGAGGAGCTGATCTATATCCTGAAAGGTGATCTTTCCGTAACTGTCGGGGGCAGGGAGGAGCGCATCAGAGCTGGAGACATCATTCGTCTCAAGGAATCGTTCCCCTCGCACTGGAAGAACGAAGGAGGAGGTGACGCTGAGCTGCTTATTCTATGGTAGTCGGTTGCAGATTTTTTAAGTGGGTACGAAGGAGGATTTTTTTTTGTCTTGTTGATGTAGTGGAACTTAATTGCTTGGTGTGAAAATTAAGCTACAGTAATGTATGTTCCTTGGAATACGAAGTTTTACGCTTCCGCTGGAGGCCCGGGCTTTCCAGTAAATAAAAAATAAAAAGGAGAGAACCATGAATCTGCAACAGCCGAATGCCAATGATGCAACCAGAACAGCAAACAGATCGAGAAGTGTTTCACCCATGAGCGGGCTCTGTACCCGTTGCATTGACGGATGCCGGGGGAACTGCGAAGTGTTCAAGGCGACCTTCCGGGGAAGGGAACTGCTCTACCCGGGACCGTTCGGAAGCATCACCGCCGGCGGCGACAAAAACTATCCCATCGACTACTCGCATCTCAATATTCACGGGTATGCCCTGGGATGCAAGGGGCTTCCCGCAGGCCAGGTGGGGAATCCCGATACGGCGCGGTTCCCCAATGTCGACACCGAGACCAGCTACGGCTGGGACAAAAAGGTCAAGATGAAAGTGCCGATCTTTACCGGAGCGTTGGGGTCGACCGAGATCGCGCGCAAGAACTGGGAACACTTCGCCATCGGCGCGGCTATCTCAGGCGTTACGATCGTGTGCGGCGAGAACGTGTGCGGCATTGATCCGGAACTTGAGCTCGGCAGCAACAAGCTGGTCAAGAAGGCGCCGGACATGGACCGCAGGATCGCGTTGTATAAGAAGTACCATCAGGGATACGGCGAGATCCTGGTGCAGATGAACGTCGAGGACACCCGCTTGGGCGTCGCCGAGTACATTATTGACAAGCACAAACTCGATACCATCGAGCTCAAGTGGGGCCAGGGCGCCAAGTGCATCGGCGGCGAGATCAAGGTAAACTCCCTGGAGCGCGCGCTGGAACTGCAGAAGCGCGGCTATATCGTCACGCCCGATCCGTCCGATCCGGTCGTGCAGGCAGCGTTCAAGGAAACGGCGATCAAGGAATTCGAACGCCACAGCCGTCTCGGATTCATCGGCGAGCAGGAGTTCTACGCAGAGGTCGATCGGCTGCGCAAGCTCGGGTTCAAGCGGATCACCCTGAAGACCGGCGCCTATGGTCTGCGCGAGCTGGCCATGGCCCTCAAGTGGAGCTCCAAGGCCAAGATCGACCTGTTGACCATTGACGGAGCTCCTGGCGGGACCGGGATGAGCCCCTGGCGCATGATGGAGGAGTGGGGCATGCCGTCGCTCTATCTGCATGCGGCTGCCTACGAGTTTGCGAAGAAGCTGAAGGACAAGGGCGAGCGCGTTCCCGACATCGCCTTTGCCGGCGGGTTCAGCAGTGAGGACGGCGTGTTCAAGGCATTGGCTATGGGCGCTCCCTTCGTGAAGGCGATCTGCATGGGCCGGGCGCTCATGATCCCGGGCATGGTCGGCAAGAACATTGAACATTGGCTCAAGGACAACGACCTCCCGAAGACGGTGAGCGAGTTCGGCAACACCGTCGAAGAGATCTTCGTGAACTACGAAGATGTGAAAAAGCAGGTCGGAAACAGCGAGATCAAGAATATCCCGCTCGGCGCGATCGGCATCTACAGCTACTCGAACAAGATCAAGGTGGGCTTGCAGCAGATGATGGCCGGCGCCCGGTGCTTCAATGTCGATTCGATCACCAGGAACGAGCTGATGTCCCTCACCGAGGAGTGCGCCAAGGTGACCGGCATACCTTATCTCATGGATTCCTACCGTGAAGAGGCGATGAAAATACTTAATTCGTAACCGGAAATGCATTTTAACCACTGAGAACACGGAGAGAAACAATAACGAGGATGTATCAATAATTCTCTCTGTGCGCTCTGTGGTTAATTTATCTACAATACGCACATGACTCATGGGAGGACTATGAACATGAATCCAGGCAAGGCAAATGCAAGTTCGGCAACAGGAACACGAACCAGAGTTGAGGACGCGGCGCCGCAGTCCGGGATCTGTTCGGTCTGTCTCGACGGGTGTCCCGGTCCATGCGAGGTGGGCAAATCGTCCTACCGCGGCAGAGAGGTCATCTATCCGCTGCCCTTCGGCAAGGTCACCGCAGGAGCGACGAAGCAGTACCCCGTGGATTATGCGCATCTGAACATTCAGGGGACGTGCGTCGGCGCGGTAGGGATCGAAGCTGATTCCGATAAGGCGATCTTCCCCGCGGTAACGACCGAGACGGAGCTCGGGTATCGGCACAAAATAAAACTCTCGCTGCCCATATTCACCGGTGCGCTCGGTTCCACGGATATCGCCAGGGACAACTGGGAGGGGCTGGCGATCGGCGCGGCCATTTCCGGCATCATGGTCGTCATTGGCGAGAACGTGGTCGGCATGGATCCAAAGGCAGAGATCCATGGAGGACACGTTACCCATTCCCCTGAGCTGGAGCGCCGCGTCAAATGTTTCAAAGAATGGTATAACGGCGCGGGAGAGATCATCCTGCAGCAGAATGTGGAGGACACCCGTCTTCGCTCTGCCGAGTACGCCATCGACAAGCTTGGCGTGAACTGCATCGAGCTCAAATGGGGACAGGGAGCAAAAGACATCGGCGGCGAAGTGAAGCTTAAGACCATGGAACGCGCGGAGGAACTGAAGAAGCGGGGCTACATCGTTGTGCCGAATCCAATGGATGCATCGGTGCGGAAGGCCTTCGAGGAGGAGGAATTCAAGGAGTTCGAGCGCCACTCCCGGCTCGGCATGGTCGAGTTCGATGGTTTTGAAAAGTCAGTGCGGCGCTATCGCTCAGCCGGAGCGAAGTTCGTCTCGCTCAAGACCGGCGCGTACCGCGTTTCCGACCTGGCGAGGGCTATCCGCTACTGCTCGGATGCGGAGATCGATCTTCTGACCATCGACGGCGCAGGCGGAGGCACGGGTATGAGCCCCTGGCGTATGATGAATGAGTGGGGCATCCCGACCCTCTATCTCCAGTCCCTGGCTTACAAGTTCGCGTCTCAGCTCAAGGCAAAGGGAAGGCATGTCCCTGATATGGCCATTGCAGGCGGATTTTCGCTGGAGGACCATATCTTCAAGGCCTTGGCGCTCGGTGCGCCCCACTTTAAGGCGGTTTGCATGGGCCGGGCGCTCATGATCCCGGCCTTCGTGGGCAAGAATATCAAAAAGTGGATCGACGAGGACAAGCTGCCTGTTGAGATCAAGAAGTACGGCGACATCCCGGAGCGCATCTTCATCACCGCGGAGACGCTTAAAGCGAAATACGGCAAGGACTTCGCCAGGATCCCCTGGGGCGCGGTGGCAATGTACACTTTCGCCGACCGCCTGAAACTGGGTTTGCAGCAGCTTATGGCAGGCTCGCGCAAGTTCGGGTTGCAGCATATCGACAGGAATGATATTGTTTCCCTGACCAGGGAGTGTTCGGATGTGACGGGCATCCCCTATGTCATGGATTCCGATATGAAGGAAGCAGAGCGCATCCTGTGCAACGGCGTGTAAAGAATGGTATTCTTAGAATGGAAATTAAAAAGCAAAAAAGTTTTGACAGGATAACAGGATTGACTGGTTTTGTTAAAATCTTAATCCGCTCTTATCCTGTTATCCCGTCAAAATAAATCATATTTTTGGTTTCGCTTGTCCGATTTTGGAGATTTACTATGAACAAGACCCTGCATGCTATTCTCTCCCTTCTCGATAAATGTTCTACCATCACCGGATCACGGGAGCTCTCCCGTAAGCTTACGAAACACGGGGTGGAGCTCACTGAACGTACCGTGCGGTATTACCTGAAACAGCTGGACAGCAAGGGGTATACCGAGGTCTTCGGCAAGGAAGGCAGACGGATCACGGCCCGCGGAAGGGAAGAACTCAGGCACGCTCTGGTCTCGGACAAAATAGGATTCGTGATCAGCAGGATCGAGACGCTTTCCTATCTGACTACGCTGGACCTGGCGTCCATGGAAGGCGACGTTATTCTGAACATCTCCTGGTTTCCGAGAAAGAACCTCCGGAAGGCGCTGGAATTGCTTAAGCCGGTCTTTCTTTCACCTTTTGTGATGAGCGACCGGGTGATCCTTGCCGAGGAAGGGGAGGAGATAGGCGACGCCAGGGTACCCAAAGGGATGGTGGGGCTGGGCACGATCTGCAGCGTGACGATCAACGGGATATTTCTCAAAGCGGGTATCCCTGTCGCATCGCGGTACGGGGGGGTCGTCGAAACAATGGAGGGCAAACCCCGGCGCTTCCTCTCCCTGATCAGCTATGCGGGCTCGTCCCTGGACCCCCTTGAGCTGTTCATCAAAAGCAAAATGACCGCGGTCTCCGAAGCGGTGGCCGGCCGCAATGGCAGTATCCTGGCCAGCTTCCGGGAGATTCCCATCGTCTGTCTGGACAAGGCGGCAAGGCTTGCCCGTACGCTCGAGGAGCGCGGCATCCGCGGCATCCTGATGATCGGAAGCCCGAACCACCCGCTCCTGGAAGTGCCGGTCAACATCGACAAGGCGGGCATCGTGATCATCGGGGGTCTCAATCCCGTGGCGGTGCTGGAGGAGCACGGCATTGCCACCGTGAGTAAGGCCATGTCAACACTCTTCGAATATTCCCAACTGGTGCCGTTCAAGCAGCTCATGCCTTATTTGCCCTCCCCGGAAAAAATCCGTTCCCTGGCCAGGTAGCCTGTACCCCATCAGCGGGATTTCCCCTCCTCTTGCCGGCTCAATTTTTGCTTGACAGCAGAGCGTAACCCGGTGTATTTTACCCACTCACACGGCAATGTATTGCCGAGCAAAAAGCCCCTCGTAAAGGGGCTTTTTGACGCTGGATGAGCAGGTGATCGCAGGTTGTTTTCCCCGCCTGGAAGCGATCGTTCTCGCCGGCAGCCCGGATCGTTCAGGGCAGAAAATAGCCATAGCGAACATCCTCAATCCGATACTTCCCGTCTATAATTGAAGGGTAGTCCCCTACGGTACCGGCAGGAGACAACGCATGGTTTTCCTGCCCGGTGATATTTCCCCACCATCACTGGCGGTAAGAAGAGGAGCAACAGCATGTGTCGTTTGAGCGCAATAACATCGAGTGACTATTTCTCCCCCATGGAAAACATCCATGCGCTCGAGACCATGAAGGAAGGTCATGACGGGTCCGGGCTCGGCCTGATGCTCAAGGACCTGGGCGGGCCGTTCGCGGAGTTCAAAAGCTTTCCTGTTCTTTCCGCGGTCTGCTCCAACAAGGGGCTTCGGGACCTGGAAGAATACATGAAGGCCCACGGGTTCAAAGAGAAGTTTACCTGGGCCCCCTCCATCAAGAACGTACCGGGCATCGAACGCCGCGAGCACTACATCGCCAAGGTCTATGATTATCCTGAATCGTACCGCGATAAACCCATGGGCGAGAAGGAGGACCTGCTCATGAATACGCGGCTGGCCCTCCGGTGCATGGGCGAGCCCGACGGGTCGCTCTTTGTCTTCTCGTTCTACCCCGATGTGCTGACGCTCAAGGAGGTTGGCGATCCGCTCCAGGTGGGCGAGTTTTTCGGCCTCGAAAAGTCCGACGTCAAATCCAAGGTCGTGCTGGCCCAGGGCAGGCAGAACACGAACTACGCCATCTATCTCTATGCCTGCCATCCCTTCTTCATCCAGGGATACGGCACCATGACGAACGGAGAGAACACCGCTTTTGTGCCGATCCGCGAGTTCCTCATGGGCCGCGGCAACCCGGGGTACATGGGTTACAACTCCGATTCCGAGGTCTTTACCCACATCATGCACTACACGAACCGGACCCTTGGGTATCCGCTTCCCTATTATAAGGACATCATCACCCCGATGAAGGACAGCGAGATCGCGGGCCGTTCCGACGCTCCGGCGCTCAAGCTTCTTAAAAAATCGCTCCGGCCGCTCTGCATCGACGGCCCTAACTGCGTTATCGGGTTTACGCCCGACGGCACGGTCTTTATGGTGCAGGACTCGAAGAAGCTTCGGCCCGGCATCGTCGGGGGCAAGACCGGCAAATACGCGCTCATGTCCGAGGTCTGCGGCGTGGACAGCGCGGTGCCGGACAGGGACAAGTCAACGGACATATTCCCCATGAAGTACGACATGGTGATCATCGCGCCTGGCGCGCGGGAGGTTAAGGTATGGAATCAGCTGCACGGTTAGATAGAAACTATCAGCTCTCGCTAATGGTGATCATTGCGCCCGGAGCACAGGAGGTGCAGGTATGGAATCAGCTGCGCGGTTAGATCAGAACCATCAACTCTCGATCAAAGAGTTTCCCTATATCATCAAATGGCGCGAGGACCGCTGCACGCGCTGCGGACGCTGCACTGCCGTCTGCCCGGTGAAGGCCATCGAACCCGCGGTCAACACCCAGCGGACCGTGACGTCCGAGGGTTCCAGTCCCGAGCCGAAGGTTACCCGCAGGCTGACCCACGTGGTGAAGCAGTCCATGGAGATCGAACGCTACTGTATCGGCTGCGGCTCCTGCGCGCTGGTCTGCCCTACCGAAGCGATCTTCCCTGAGTACAATTTTCAGCACAAGTTCTACCATTTCAAGAACAAGGGCGGCATCCCCTATATGCGCGGCGGCCGCAGGAACGATCCGTCTGTCTCGACGCTGGACAAGCTCAAGTTCACGCGCATCTCCATGCTGACTGACCCGGCGCTCGACGCGGGACGCCACGAATTCCGCATCAGGACCCTTCTGGGCCGGAACCTTCCGGCGGAGCATCTCCCGATAAGAGTCGAGGGCGGCAAACTTATCACGATCCCCGGCTCATTCGTCCCGCCGGTGCGCGAGATCTACCCCATCCGTATCGGCAGCATGTCCATCGGCGCGCTCTCTCCGCATATGTGGGAAGGCCTCGCCATGGGCATCACCTATCTGAACGAAGTCGAAGGCCTTCCCGTGGTCATGTGCTCGGGAGAGGGCGGTCTGCCGCCGAGCATCCTCAAGTCGCGCTATTTGAAATATTTCATTATCCAGATCGCGTCAGGCTATTTCGGCTGGGACGAGATCATCCGCGCGCTCCCGGACATGATCGAAGACCCCTGCGCCATCGAGATAAAGTACGGACAGGGCGCGAAGCCCGGCGACGGCGGCCTGCTCCAGGCCTATAAGGTGCTGGGCCTTATCTCGAAGATCCGCGGCGTTCCGCAGTTCATCGATCTGGCCTCGCCGCCCACGCACCAGACAAAATATTCCATTGAAGAGGCTGTTGCGAAGATGATCCAGTCCATGTCCATGGCCTGGGGCTTCCGTGTGCCGGTCTATCCCAAGATCTCGGGGACCAAGACCGCCCGGGCTGTGCTGAACAACCTGGCCCGCAATCCCTATGCCGCGGCGCTCTGCATCGACGGCGAGGACGGCGGCACGGGCGCTGCCTATAACGTTTCCATGGACAAGATGGGCCATCCCATTGCATCGAACATCCGCGACTGCTACCTGGACCTGGTGAAGCAGGGCAAGCAGAACGAGCTTCCCTTGATCGCAGCGGGCGGCGTGGGCAAGGGGGGCAACCTGGCTGCGAACGCTGCAGCGCTCATCATGCTCGGCGCATCGGCCGTGGACATCGGCAAGTACATCATGCAGACCGCCGCGGGCTGCTTCGGCGACGAGTACAACCGCTGCAACGTCTGCAACCTCGGAAAGTGCCCGCGGGGCATCACGACGCAGGACCCCAAGCTGTACCGCAGGCTCGATCCCGACAAAGTGGCCGAGCGGGTCGTCGAGGTGTTCAAGGCGGCCGACGTGGAGCTTAAAAAGATCTTTGCGCCGCTGGGGCGGAGCACCGAGCTTCCCATCGGCATGTCCGACGCACTGGGTGTGGCGGACAAGGACATTGCGGACCGGCTTTCGATCTCGTACGTATGTTAGAAAGACAGTAGACAGAAGTCAGGAGTCAGTAGTCAGAATGAAGGTTTATATTCTGGCTCCCGGCTTCTGGCTCCTGACTCCTTTTTTACAGAGGAACCAATGATAATCAAAGGCAATATCGACGGAAAACGGGTCTCTTCGAAAACACTCGAAGAGCAGATCCAGAAAGCCATCAAAGACGGCGCCAGGGAGCTGATGGTCGTTGCCGACGGTCAGCACGGCATCGGCGGCCGCATCTGGCCGCAATTCGGCAAAGTGAAGATCACCATTGAAGGTACGTCCGGCCAGCGCGTGGGCAGCATGGGCATGGACAGCACCGAGATCGTGGTCAAGGGCTCGACTTCCGACGACACGGGCTGGCTCAATTGCGGCACGACGATCACCGTGCTCGGCGACGTGGCGAACGGCGCGCACAACGCAGGCGCACAGGGCAAGCTCTATGTCCAGGGCGGCGGCGGCGCGCGCTGCGAGACCATGACCAAGAAGAACCCCCGGTTCCCGGACCTCGAATCCTGGTACTTCCGGGGCGTGGGCGATTCCTTTGCCGAGTTCAAGGCAGGCGGCATTGCCGTGGTCTGCGGTGTTGATCCCCGCGATCCCGAGAATATTCTGGGCTACCGTCCCTGCGTGGGCATGGTCGGCGGTACGATCTATTTCCGCGGCGCGATCAAGGAATACAGCAAGGCAGACGTAAAACTCGCGGATTTGTCGGAGCAGGACTGGGCGTGGCTTACCACGAACATGAAGCCTTATCTTCAGGCCATCGACCGCATGTCCCATTATGAAGCCCTCACGAAGGACATGGGCGCCTGGAAGAAGCTCATCGCTTTTACCCCGGCTGAGAAAGCCAAGGCAAAAGGTAAGCTCAAGATGGGACTCACAGAGTTTCGCCTGAATATGTGGGAAAAAGAAGTGGGCAAGGGCGGCATGTTCGGCGCTTACCTCACCCATGACCGTTCGGTGCTTCCTTATATCACGACCGGCGAAGAGCGCCGCTGGATGCCTGTCTGGAAGAATGACCAGTACCTTCCGCCCTGCGCCTACGCCTGCCCGTCCCGAATCCCGTCGCATAAACGGGCGTCGCTCATCAGGCAGGGAAGGACCGCCGAGGCGCTCTCCCTCGTGCTTCAGTACAGCCCGCTTCCGGCAACGGTCTGCGGCACGGTCTGCCCGAACCTCTGCATGACCGACTGCACCCGCGGCCGCGTTGACGAGCCGTTGAATATCAAAGAATACGGCTCGGCCGCGTTGAATCTTAAAGCCCCGAAGAAGGCAAAGTCTACCGGCCAGAGCATCGCTATTATCGGCGGCGGGCCCGGCGGTCTCTCGGCTGCATGGCAGCTGGGACTGAAAGGCCACAGCGTCGACCTCTATGAAGCCTCAGGCAAGATCGGCGGCAAGCTCGAAATGTGCATTCCCCGCGAGCGTCTGCCCAAGAAAATCCTTGATAAGGAACTTTCCCGTTTTGCCGAGATCGGCGTGAACGTGCAGGTGAAGTCTCCGGTGGATAAAAAGAAGTTCGAGAAGATATACAAGGACCACGATCTGGTGGTCATCGCCGTGGGCGCCCAGGAAGGCCGCGTGATCCCGTTCCCGGGGCACGAGGATGTGGTCAAGGGCATCGATTATCTGAAGGAGATCAACTTCGGCAAGCCCCGGAACGTCAAGGGTAAGAAGGTCGTGGTGATCGGCGCGGGCAACGTGGGCATGGATATCGCCTGCCAGGCCTACGACCAGGGCGCGGAGAGCGTGATCGCCGTCGATGTGCAGAAGCCGGCCGCCTTCGGCAAGGAGATGGAGCTCGCCTCGTCCAAGGGCACGACGATCCAGTATCCTAAATTCACTGAAAAGTACGACGCGAAGGCGAAGAAGATATACTTCAAGGACAATACCTCCCTCGATGCGGACCTCGTCATCATCTCTATCGGCGACAAGCCGGAGCTCGATTTCCTGCCCGCCTCGGTCAATACGGAGCGCGGCTACATCACGGTGAACGATCTCGGTCAGACCTCGGACGTGAAGGTCTTCGCCATCGGCGACGCCACCAAGCCGGGGCTCGTGACCCATGCCATCGGAGCGGGCAAGGTCGCGGCGGACAAGATCCACACCCTGCTGATGAACACGGATTATGTTCCCGAAGAGCGGCGTGTGATCCCCTACGAACGGATCAAGACCCAGTATTACGAGGTCTGCCGGTTCGACACGATCAAGTTCAATGCCAAAAAA
>Ga0154443_1176_pt4 | contig 15481 bp, 14 predicted proteins | sample RifGroC2_FD_105636 | JGI IMG/M metagenome (GOLD analysis project Ga0154443, IMG submission 105636) | Nitrospirae bacterium GWC2_56_14
CAACGTGGCTTGAAACCCCAATGTGTTCTGCAATCAACGATGGCGTTCGTAGGCGAGCCACCTCCTTTTTACGGCAATCCCAGCTTGACAAGCGTTATTCCCTTCGGTATATTACGCTATGCACGAGGACAAATCGACTCACCAAAAGAAAACCGGCGGCATGCCAACTGTTCGCGGCCGCATCTGGATCGACGGCCCGGAAGGCACTTTTTTTGGCCATGGCCGGGCGGTCCTGCTCGAACGGATCATTGAGCATGGCTCGATCACCAAAGCAGCCAAGTCCATGGACATGGCCTATCGCCACGCCTGGGACCTGGTGGATTCAATGAACCGGCAGTCAAAGGAGCCCTTTGTGGAAGTTGCCACGGGCGGAAAAGGCGGCGGCGGCGCGCGGGTGACCAAGGCCGGAGAACGGGCGATCAAGATGTTCTGGCGATTCCATAAGGATCTCCAGGCGTTTTTGACTCGTGAACAAAAAAAATTCAAATTATAGCGCCAGGGAGGAATTCATTGAACAGAAAAAAGATTTCGCTCATATTGACGAACGCGGTTGCTCTCCTGCTTATATTTATGTTCACCCAGGGCCTGTCCGCTCAGCCTGAGCAACAGACAAAGATCATGCTTGCCAGCACCATCGGTCCCATCGATGCGGGCATCGTCGGCGTCCTGGAAGAGGCCTTCACGAAAAAGACCGGCATTGTTGTCGAGCATACCGGCGCGGGCACCGGCCAGGCCCTCAAAATGGCCGAGACCGGTAAATTCGACCTCGTCCTGGTACATGCCAAAACACTTGAGGAAAAATTCGTGACGGACGGTTTCGGGACAAAACGCTACGACCTGATGTACAACGATTTTATTGTCCTTGGTCCTGCAGCCGACCCTGCCGGCATCCGCGGCATGAAGGACGCTGCTGCGGCATTGCGCAAGATCGCCGACGCGAAAGCGCTCTTCGTCACGCGGGGTGACAAATCGGGCACGCACGTAAAGGAATTAGAGGTCTGGAAAAAAGCGGGCGTGGAACCGCAGGGGACCTGGTATGCCGTCTTTGAACAGGGCGCAAGAGGGAACGCGCCCACCCTGGCCCATGCGAATGAAATACAGGCGTATACGATCATGGACCGCGCCACCTACATCACCATGAAGCCAAAGATCACCTTGCAGGTACTGGTCGAGTTGGACGATGTTTTGTTGAATTACATAACCCTCATACCGGTCAATCCCGCCAGGTTCCCGGGCATCCATCATAAAGAGGCAATGCAATTTGTGAAGTGGCTCCAGGGCAGGGATGCCCAGCTCATCATTCGCGATTTCGGCAAAGATAAGTACGGCGAGCCGCTGTTCGTTCCCAACTCGCCGAAAGGAAAGAAACTCAGGCGCGTATCTCTCAGGAGGATATTACAATGAAAAGAATTTCAATTTTGGTGTTGTTGCTCGTGATTGTTGCTGCAACCGCTTTCGGCGATACCCGCATCCGCATGGCTTCGACCACCAGCACGCAGAATTCCGGGCTCTTTGACTATCTGCTGCCGATCTTCGAAAAAAAGACGGGCATCAAGATCGACGTCGTCGCCGTGGGCACCGGCGCGTCCATCGAGATCGGGAAGCGCGGCGATGCCGACGTGGTCTTTGTCCATGCCAAAGAACAGGAGCTGAAAGCCGTGGAAGAGGGCTTTTTCGTGAACCGCCACGACGTCATGTACAATGACTTCGTCGTCATCGGCCCCACGAACGATCCGGCAAAGATCAAGGGCATAAAATCCACAACCGATGCGTTCAAGAAGATCGCCGAATCAGGCTCTTCCTTTGTTTCGCGCGGAGACAAATCAGGCACTCATACCAAGGAGCTTTCCCTTTGGAAGAAAACGGGGATTGAACCAACGGGCCAGAAATGGTATCTTGAGGTCGGTCAGGGAATGGAAAAAACCCAGCGCATTGCCGACGAGAAGCGGGCTTACACGCTGACCGACCGCGGCACCTGGCTTGCGACCAGCGGCAAGGACAAACTCGACATGGTCATCGTGCTCGAGGGAGATCCCACGCTCTTCAACCAGTATGGCGTCATGGCGGTCAATCCTGAGAAGAGCAAAACCGTGAAGTTCAAAGAAGCCATGGAGTTCGTGAACTGGATCATTTCCAAAGAAGGTCAGGACGTTGTAGCATCATTTAAAGACAAGAACGGGAACGCTCTTTTTATACCGAACGCTAAATAAAATGCAGGCCTGGCACGGATCGACGCAGCATTAACGAGTCGATACTCCCAGGATCGCTCCCTGCGTTGATCCGTGCCTATTTCTATGGACTCAATAACTCAAGGTTTTATCCGGGCTTTCGAGCTGATCTTCCACCTCAATGCCGAGCTCTTCGGCATTATTCTACTGTCTCTCAAGGTGTCCGGCCTCGCCCTCGTGATCGCTACACTAGCGGGTCTTCCGCTTGGCGCCATGCTTGGCCTGAAACGGTTCCCTGGACGAAATCTTGCCATCAGCGCTGTTAATACACTCATGGGCCTCCCGCCGGTGGTCGTGGGGCTCTTTGTCTATCTCATCCTTTCGCGCAAGGGGCCGCTCGGTTTCCTGGGCTTGCTCTATTCACCTACTGCGATGATCATTGCTCAGTCGATCCTGGCGATCCCGATCGTGACCGCGCTCTGCCACTCGGCCATCGTGAACGTGGACCCCCTCATCAGGCAGGCCAGCCGCACCCTCGGCGCTACACAGCGACAGGAGACCCTGGCGATCATCCACGAGGCGCGGTATGGGATCATCTCGGCAATTGTGGCCGCCTTCGGGAGGGTCATGGCAGAGGTCGGCTCCATCCTCATCGTCGGCGGAAACATAGCAGGCTACACCAGGGTCATGACCACCACGATCGCACTCGAAACGGACAAGGGGAATTTCGAGCTCGCCCTGGCTCTCGGCATCATCTTGCTGTTGCTGTCCTTCATCGTTAATGCCGTGCTGCATGCGATCCAAAGAAAAGGGATGGTGGCTACTCAGTGAAGCTCGATGTCTCGCATTTAACCAAGACCTATGACAAGAAGACGATCCTCAATGACTGCTCGTATGTCTTTGACAAGACCGGCACCTACGTGCTCATGGGCCCCAATGGCTGCGGCAAATCAACGTTCCTCAGGATCTGTGCAATGCTCGAGCGGCAGGACAGCGGAGATATTGCCTATTTTGACAACAGCACGGTACTCGCAAATGACATAACACTCAAGCGCAGACTGACCCTGGTGCTTCCCCGCACCGGCGTGTTCAATACCACGGTATTCAAGAATGTTGCTTACGGCCTCAAGATCCGCGGCCTCCATCATACCGTAATAGAGCGGAAAGTGAACGCTGCGCTCGATTTCGTCGGACTGGGGCCGAAGACGGGCCAGCATGCCCGGACGCTTTCGAGCGGAGAGACCCAGCGGCTCGGCATCGCCCGCGCGCTGGTTTTGGAACCCGAGGTCCTTTTCCTTGACGAGCCCACGGCTTCCATCGACGAGGAAAACACACAGATCATTGAGTCGATCATCGGCGCAATGAAAAAAGAAGGCCGCTCAACGATCATCATGACCACCCACGACCGGGAACAGGCGACCAGGGTCGGTGATTTTCAGCTGGTCATGAGGAATGGAAGGATCGAAACATAGCCACAAAAGAACGCAAGGAACGCAGAGAGAATTAAAACTGAAATACATCTATGCCGGCTTTCCTTTGAGTTCTTTGCGTTCTTTTGCGGCCAACCCGAGCTTCTTACCGGTTGCGGTTTTCCCTGAGATTGTGTAAGATTGCACATCCATGGGTTACTACCTCCTCAAACGGGTCCTCCTCTTCATCCCAACGCTCCTCGGCATCACGCTCATCACGTTCGTCCTGATGCAGGCGCTGCCGGGCGACCCGGTGCAAGGCATGGCAGGAGAACGGGCCACGGCCGAGACCATTGCGCGGATCAGGTCGGAGCTCGGCCAGGACCGGCCCTTGCCGCTGCAGTACCTCGGCTATGTGAAGCTTCTTGCCACCGGTGAACTGGGCCGTTCGTATTACACCAACAGAAAGATCTCCGACGACCTGCTCCAGAAATTTCCAAACACCCTCCGGCTCGCCTTGGCAGCCATGCTCTTTGCCTCCATCTTCGGGATCGGTCTGGGAACCCTTGCGGCTGTCAAGCGCGGTACAAACTGGGACCGGGTCATCGCATTCGTTACCGTGGGAGGTATTTCGATCCCGGTCTTCTGGCTCGGCCTGGCGCTCATGCTGGTGTTCTCGCTTTATTTCCGGGTGCTTCCTCCGTCCGGCATGGGCAATGGACGGCTCGAATACTTGATCCTTCCTGCTGTTACCCTCGGCACCTTCTCGCTGTCCTACATCGCGCGGGTTACGCGCTCGTCCATGCTCGAATCGCTCTCGCAGCCCTACATCGCTGCGGCGCGCGCCAAAGGGCTGTCCGAGACCAGGGTGGTGCTGAAGCACGCGCTCAAAAACTCGCTCATCCCGATCGTGACGCTCATCGGCCTCGACCTCGGCTCCTATTTGAACGGCGCGGTATTGACCGAGACCATCTTCGGCTGGGACGGCCTCGGCCGCTACGCCCTGGACGGCATCCTCAAGCGCGACTATCCCGTGATCATGGGGGTCGTGCTGTTCGGCGCGTTTGTTTTTGTGACCATGAATCTGCTGGTCGATCTGTCCTATCATCTGCTCGATCCGCGCGTGAGGATAAAGAGCGAAACATGAGGCTGACCCGAGACCTATTACGGCTTGTATGGCATTACTTATCAAAACTTGACAGGCTCGCGCGAGTCTTATACGAGTTTCCTCCCCTTCAAGGGGAGGATTAAGGTGGGGATGGGTCGTGCAGAATCCGCGTCAAACCCATCCTCACCCCAGCCCTCTCCTTGAAGAAGAGGGAGTTTGGTAGCGGCGGGAGGCCGCGCTATGCTATTCAAAGAACTTAAAACGAATATCCCTGCGCTCGTCGCCGTGGTGATACTGGTGCTGCTCGTACTCACGGCGCTTGTCGGCCCCAGGCTTGTTTCCTCAGACCCGCGCTTCATGGATCTTGAGCACTTGAAGGAACCGCCGAGCGCGGCCCACTGGCTCGGCACGGACAGCACGGGCCGGGACATCCTGTCGCGCATCGTCTCCGGCGCTCGCATCTCGCTTAGCGTCGGGGTCATCGCCTCGGCGCTTTCGCTCAGCATCGGCATTTTTTTCGGCCTCATCGCCGGGTACTTCGGCGGCAAAGTGGATGCTCTCCTCTCCCAGGTCTTCGACATCTTTCTCGCGTTCCCCAGCCTCATCCTTGCCATCGGCATCAGCGCAGTCATGCCGCCGGGGCTCACCTCAGCCATGCTCGCCATCACGCTCGTGGGCTGGTCGGGCTTTGCCCGGCTCGTGCGCGGCATTACGCTTTCGCTCAGGGAACAGACTTACGTGGAAGCCTCGCGTGCCATCGGTGCTTCTTCTCCAAGGATTCTCTTCCACCACATTCTGCCGAATGCGCTTCCCTTAATCCTCGTTGCCGGCAGCTTGCGCGTGGGCGGGTTCATCCTGCTAGAAGCCGCGCTCTCGTTCCTGGGCCTCGGCGTCCAGCCGCCTACGCCCTCCTGGGGCTCCATGATCAGCCTGAACCGCGCCTACATCAACTCAGCGCCCTGGATGGTGATCTTCCCCGGCCTCGCCATCAGCATCACGGTCATCAGCTTTAATATGCTGGGAGATTTCCTGCGGGACAAACTTGATCCGAGGATGCAGGTGTAACGAATGGAGAAACACTAGAACACTGCGCCTCCACTCTTTCTCAGAACCTGCAAGATGGACATATGAATATTCGTGACAAAAGCTGGTCTCAAGCCGAAAATAAAACATTTGACGTCGCCATAATCGGTGCCGGCATCAATGGCGCTGCGGTATATAAGAGGCTCTGCTCTGATGGATACAACGTGTTGCTCATTGATAAGGGTGATTTCAGTTGTGGAACGAGTCAGGCTTCCGCAATGATGATATGGGGAGGATTGCTTTACCTCAAAAATTTGGACATTTCGTCAGTATATGCTTTATCTAAAGACCGGGACACCTTGATCAGTTCATACAAAGAGCAGATCATGCCTGCCCATTTCAGATACGTGTTCAATAAAAACAAAGGCAGAAATAAATTTTTTGTTTATTTCGCTCTGCACTTTTATTGGCTCCTCGGATTTTTCAGACGTGAGAAGCCGGAGTTTCAGGATTATTTCGATGAATTAAGCTTCATTAAACACGATGCTGCTGATGGCTCTATAAATTACCAGGAAGGTTTTCTGAAATGGTCCGATAGTCGATTTGTTCTTGACTGGATCCTATCATGTCAATCGTTAGATTCCTTGGCACTGAATTATTGCGCTATCCAGGAGGGAAGTTTCGATCAGCAAGATAAACAATGGTCATTAAGTCTTTCCGATCTCACTTCAAACCACCGCTGTAATGTTAAAGCAAAAGTGCTTATTAATTGCGCTGGCGTATGGACCGACAACGTTAATGAACAATTCAACATCCAGAGCCGGTACAAACACGTATTCAGTAAAGGCGTTTTTATAGCGTATGAACGCCCCAAGACGCACCGTCAACCCCTGATATTCGATATGGGAGAACACGGGGACACATTGACACTCATTCCCTGGGGGCCTGTGTCCTTGTGGGGTCCAACGGAAACCCTGGTGCAGTCTATTGAGGAAGGCTATACCATTACGACCGAAGACATTTATTTCCTTCAGGAACACGCACGGAGACACCTAAAAAGCACTTTAGTTAATTCAAAAATCGTCTCTTTTCGATGTGGTCTTCGTCCACTTGTTGTTAAAAAGGGCTTTAAGGCAGATTGTTACCCTCTTGACCTCTCTCGCCACTACAAAATACTCGAGGATCCTGTGCTGCCGTGGATATCCGTATATGGTGGGAAGTTGAGCGGATGTATTTCTCTGGCTGCGAAAGTAGCTGCGAAGATATCCCGCAAAATCCCGAAAAGACAGGAAGGATTGCCATTACGCAATGATCAGGCTGAGAATATTCGCTGGAATTTTTTCCCGGGACTCGAAGTTAGGGTTCCCGCAATTGACTGGTGTGTCGAAAATGAATTTTGTTGCACGCTTGAAGACTATCTGCGACGCCGAACCAATATTTCACAGTGGATCCCGCGGGAGGGCCTGGGTTATAATAATGAGAATATCTGGTTCCTCGAGGAATTGGCGGCACACCTGCCGGCAAACAATGCGAGAACGCCTGGGAACCATTTAAAAGCGTACGTGAATACGGTTCATGATGGCTGTGATCGGCTCATTAAAACGTTCGAAAACCATACGGGAGGGTTCAATGAACCATCAGAAGTATGACCTGCCGGCTGTCTTAGGCGGCACCGCAGCGGTTACGTTGGATCATAGCGTAACGAACACTTGGCCTGATCTCGACCAGACCGACGAAAATGCCGTTGTACAAATCATCAGGGATGGGAATATTTCCACGCACCAGGTGATTCGCGAGTTGGAAAAGGATTACGCTTCGTTTACCGGACGATCCTATGCGCTCGCTCACAATAATGGCACTTCCGCCTTATTAGCAGCTTTTCAGAGCATCGGCCTTATGCCAGGCGACGAGGTCTTGGTTCCTTCGGCGACATTCTGGGCTTCAGTCCTTCCAATGTTATGGATCGGCGCGGTGCCGGTGTTCTGTGAAAGTGAACCGGAACGGATGGGGATCGATCCAGTTGATTTAGAAAGAAAGATAACACCCAAGAGCCGGGCTATCGTTGTCGTACATCTTTGGGGTCTTCCAAGCAAGATGACCGAAATATTCAAGATCGCGAAAAAATATGACCTGAAAATTATTGAAGACGCTTCTCATGCACACGGCGCTTCTTGGCGCGGCAGACCTTGCGGCTCACTTGGAGATGTATCCGTGTTCAGTTTGCAGGGAGACAAGCTTGCACCAGCCGGTGAAGGAGGGATCCTCCTGTGCGACAACTATGATTACTATGAAAAGGCCGTGTGCCTTGGTGACATAACGAGAATTATCGAACTCCAGACACCTGCAAGAAGGTTTGCAGCAACCAGTTTTGGCATAAAAACCCGAATTGCCCCCCTGTCAGCCGCCATAGGCAGAAACCAGCTCAAGCACTTGAAAGAACATAATGAGCTCCGGAATAAAAACATAACATATCTTTCAAGTAAACTTGAAAAACTTGGATTTGACACGTTTCTGCCCCCCAGCCACGTTCAACGGGTTTATTTTGAATTCCTGATCCGATATGCTGAAAAAAAATGCACTGTATTGCCGATAGAAAAACTTGTTGGGGCATTGAATAGGGAGGGCTGTCGCGTGGGTGCGCCACGATACCCACTACTTCACAAACAACCATTTTTCACTGAAGGGGCTTTTAAGGACATATTGCGCCTGCCTTCAGGTGCTGACCTGCCTTCTTATAGCGACTGTTTTCTTCCATCAACAGAAGCGGCAAACAAAACGTTATTAAAACTGCCGTCATTTCCAGGCCCAGACAATGGCATACTGGATCAATATGTGCATGCTTTTGAAAAAATCATGAGCTATGCTAACGAGATATCAAAGGTTACCATTGAAAATGACTAGCCAACATTTAAAAAGAGCGTTATTAACTATTTTAAACTTTTTATTCCACGTTCTCCACATGACGATCATTCTCTTTTTTCTTTTTGGTTGGCTTGTAAAGGAAACCAGGCAGCTCCACTACCTTCTTACGCTCCTGATCCTGTTTTCATGGTATGGCCTCGGGATATTTTATGGATTCGGCTATTGCCTGATCACCGACATTCAATGGAGAATAAAAAGGCACTTGGGCCAAACGCCTTCCACAGAATATTATATTAAATACATGCTCGACAAAATTACCGGCCTAGATACTCGCGCAAATTTTGTAAATAGGTTGACTACTTATACGTACTTCGGGATATTCATAATTGCTACCGGGCTGTTTTTGAAAAAGCTAATCGTTTCGGATGTTTTTCTTAATTAAGAAACAACCTTTTTTTGCCCTTGGATTACATCATCAAAAGCCTCGAAAATACCTGACATTATCAGTTTGTAAATCTCCGGATTAGTGTTAGGATACACAACCATGATCGACAGCATTCGCGCAAAAAAATCCCTGGGCCAGAATTTCCTCAAAGACCCTCTCTACCTCTGCAAGATTGCCGACGCGGCACAGGTCTGTCCGGACGATCAGGTGCTTGAGATCGGCCCGGGGCTCGGCCATCTGACAGGGGTGCTTGCTAAGCGCGCGCGGCGCGTTCTCGCCCTTGAACTGGACACGCGGCTTATCCCGGTGCTGGAACGCGAGTTCTCCGGCCAGGATCACGTTGCGATCGTGCACGCTGACGCGCTTGAGTATCCTTACGCTGCACTCACCGGCAAATGGAAGGCGGTCGCGAACCTTCCCTACTATATTTCCACGCCGATCATTCAACTGCTGATCGATCATTGCGATAAGTTCTCGACCCTGACGCTGTTGCTCCAGAAGGAAGTGGCCCGGCGCATAGCGTCGCCGCCGGGAAGCAAGGAGTACGGATTTCTCTCCGTTCTTGTCCAGCTGTCTGCTGAACCACGGATCGAGTTCATGGTCCCGGCAGGCGCGTTCACTCCAGTGCCTAAAGTGGACTCAGCCGTCGTCACCCTCAGATTGCGCGAGCATCCTGCAGCTTGCAAAACGGACAAGGCCTTCCTGATCAGCATGCTCAAGGCCGTTTTTTCACAACGCAGAAAAACCCTGCGCAATGGGCTGAAGCCCCTCGCAATACCCCCCGATCGCCTGGACGCCGTACCCGGCCAGACCGGCATCGATCTGTCCCGAAGGGCTGAAACGCTGAGCGTTGAGGAGTTCTGCGCTCTTGCTGATTTTTTACGAGAGCAGCAAACAGCGTGAGCCCCTGTTCGCCGAGGCACGAACCTTGACGCATTGTAAATAGTCCTTAAAGCCGTCTTTGCGAGCGCAGCGAAGCAATCTCGTAGTTCGTCTTACCTGATAAAGCGAGATTGCCGCGTCGCTCCGCTCCTCGCAATGACGGCAGTGGGCCTTTCGCACGATTGTAAACCCGTGCGACCCGCATTTTTACAGGCCTTTTTGCCTTGACATTTACCTGCCGTACCCTATAATAATCAGCGTTGCGGAGGGGTATTATGAAAGACGCCATCATACAGGCATTTGAAGAGAGCGCAAAGGTCAAGGTCGCTTTTGTGCGCGACAACGTCGACAAGATCGTCGAGGTGGTGCAGCTCATTGCCCAGGCGTTCCGGGAAGGGAAGAAAGTGCTCCTTTTCGGGAACGGCGGCAGCGCCACCGATGCGTCCCATATTGCCGCTGAGTTCGTGAACCGCTTCCTGATGGAACGGCCGCCGCTGCCGGCCATCGCGCTGAACACGGATGTGGCGGTCCTGACGAGCATCAGCAACGATTACGACTATACGCAGGTGTTCTCAAAGCAGCTAAGCGCGCTCGGCCACGAAGGCGACGTAGTGATCGCCATCAGCACGAGCGGCAATTCGCCGAACGTCATCAAGGCCCTGGATGTCGCAAAGAAGAACGGCATGAAGACCGTGGTGCTGACCGGCGGGACCGGTGGCAAGCTGGCGAACACGGCCGATTACACCTTTATCGTCAAAACCAAACATACACCGAGGATCCAGGAGACGCACATTACCCTGGGCCACACCATCTGCCAGATGGTGGATGAGGAACTCTTCGGGAACCACCACAAATAAGCAACATGAAAAAGCTCGACACCTCCAAGATAAAGACCTACTCCCTCAAAGACCGCCCGAGCAAGGTGCGCATGGGCGATTTTGCCAAGCCGCATCAGCCTGGCGCAAGCTTCAAGGACTTCTTCTCATCACTCCCGAACATTCTCGGCGCCCGGCATTTGAAGGACGTTGTAGCGGCCCTGGTCCAGGCCCGCAAGGACCAGCGTCCGGTCATGCTCGGCATGGGGGCCCACTCGATCAAGGTCGGCCTGAACCCGGTTATCATCGACCTGATGGAGCGGGGCATCATCACGAGCCTTTCCTTGAACGGGGCCGGTATCATCCACGACTTCGAACTTGCCTTCGTGGGTCAGACCTCGGAGGACGTGGACAAGGAGATCCTTTCCGGGGCCTTCGGCATGGCGGAAGAGACCGGCAGCATGCTGAACCAGGCGATCGCAGCGGCATCGAAGGATGAAGGCATCGGGGCATGCGTCGGCAGGATGATCCAGGCGGGAGACTTCCCGTACAAGAACAACAGCCTGCTTGCCGCCGGCCACAGGCTGGGCGTTCCGGTCACGGTCCATGTTGCCATCGGCACCGACATCATTCATATGCACCCGTCCTTTGATGGACAAGCCCTGGGAGCCGCTGCGCAGCGGGACTTCCTTACTTTTTGCGCGCTCGTGTCGGAGCTTGAAGGCGGCGCCTATATCAACCTCGGCTCCGCCGTGCTTTTGCCCGAGATCTTCCTCAAGGCTGTAACGCTCTGCCGCAACCTCGGCCATCCGCTTCAGCACTTCACGACGGTGAACATGGACTTTGTACAGCACTACCGGCCGAACACCAATGTAGTGCGCCGCCCCACCCAGGGAGGCGGCAGGGGCTTTGCTCTGACCGGCCACCACGAGATCATGCTTCCCCTGCTTGCCGCCGCCCTGATCGAGCAGTTCTAGCGGAATCGCCTTCCTTAGTCATTCCCAACCGGAGCAAACCGGAACAAAAAGCTTTGACGGGATAACAGGATAAAATCGGGTAAAAGCATTTCATCCTGTAAATCCTGTCAATCCTGTTATCCTGTCAAAGGGGTTTTATTTTTTCTGGAAGGAGGAGAAGCGAGCGGGGGTTACGACGCAGGTCCGTTGATGACCCGATGCACTACTTCGCTCAGGTCTTTGATCCTGAACGGCTTGGCAATAACACCGCTGAACCCGAACTGCTTGTATTCTGCCATGACCGGGTCCTTGGAATATCCGCTTGAAACAATGGCTTTCACCTTTGGATCGATCTCGATCAGTTTCTTCACTGCTTCCCTGCCGCCCATGCCGCCTGCAATAGTAAGGTCCATGATGACGGCATCAAAGGGCGTACCGCGCTTGTCCATGGCATTCGCGTAAAGTTCGATGGCCTCTGCGCCGTCTTCGGCGAAGGCCACTTCGTATCCCAGGCGCACCAGGATGTCGCGCATGGTCGTGCGGATCGTTTCCTCATCATCCATGACCAGCACCCGGCCTTGCCCGGTCGTGATGGTTTCGGCCTCAACCCGGGCGGGAAGGAGCTTTTTGTCCGTTGCGGGAAGGTAAAGACGGAAGGTCGTTCCTTTGCCGAGCGTGGATGCAAGGGTAATGTGTCCGCCATGATTATTGATGATAGAGTAGGTGACCGCCAGCCCCAGACCGCTGCCGCGCTGCTTGGTCGTAAAATAGGGATCGAACACTTTGTCCAGGTGTTCTTTCGGGATGCCGGTCCCGCGGTCCGTGATCGTCACGAGTATATATTTCCCGGCGTCCAGGGGCGGGATCTCGTGAGCCTTCAGCCTAACGTTCTCGCAGCTAATGGAGATGGCCCCTCCTTCGGGCATGGCCTGATCGGCGTTGATCAGCAGATTGTTGATGACCTGCGTCATCTGCGCTTCGTCGGCCTCAACGAGCCAAAGATCGTCGGGGAGGTGCAATTCATGTCTTACACGCGATCCGCGAAGCGCAAACCCGGCCGACTCCCGGATGAGCTCGGCCAGGGACGCGACGGTCTTGACCGGCGTGCCGCCCTTTGAGAAGGTCAGGAGCTGCTGCGTCAGGTCCCGCGCCCGGAGCGATGCCTGCTCCGCCTCGGCCAGATGCCGGTGGGCCCGGTCCGCAGGCGGAATGTCCAGCTTGGCAAGCGAAACATTGCCCATGACCGACGCCAGCAGATTGTTGAAGTCGTGAGCGATCCCGCCTGCCAGTATCCCCAGCGATTCCAGTTTTTGGGCGCGCAGCAGATCGCCTTCGACCTTCTCACGCTCGGCGATCTCGCGTTTCAGGCGATCATTCGCTGCAGTCAGCTCGACCGTACGATCATCGACCAGGTCCAGGAGGCGCTCGCGGTGATCGCGCAGTTCATTTTCAACGCGCTTGCGCTCGGTCACGTCCCTGATGATCCCGATCATGGCAATGGGCTCGTCCTGGTCGTTCTTGATCAGGGCCGTGGACAGCCATACGGGAAACTCCGAACCGTTCTTGTGTTGAACCATGATCTCGCCGCTCCAGCGGCCTTCTGTCCGGATGCAGGGAACGATCACGGACGAAGCAAAGTCCGGGTCCACGTTCATGGTATTGACGTGTCTGCCCACGAGCTCCATCTGGGAATATCCGTAGAGCTCCTCGACGGCCTTGTTGGAGTAGAGAATGTACCCGTTGAGATCAATGATCTGAACTCCGTCCATGGCCTCTTCAATCGCCCCCGAGAACAGCTTCACTTTTTCCTCGGACTGTTTACGCGAGGTAATATCGCGGATAATGCCGGTGGAAAACCAGCGGCCTTTGATCTGGATGGTCGAGAGCGAGATCTCGACCGGGAACTCCGTACCGTTCTTCCGCAGGGCCTGCAGCTCCACGGTCCTGCCGAGCACACTGCCCTCGCCTGTTTGCCGGTACTGTTGGAACCCCTTCTGATAAGCGTTGTGATAGCTTGGCGGCGCGATAAGCAGGTGCAGTTCCGTGCCCAGTGCCTCATGTGCGAGATGGCCGAAGATCTGTTCGGCGGCCGGGTTCCAGAAAACGATCTTTCCCTCGTCATCCATCATGATGATGGCGTCTTTTGCCGTGTCAGCAATCGTATGCAGCGTTTTCTCGCTCTCGCGAAGCAGCATCTCTGCTCGTTTGCGATCGGTAATGTCCCGCACCAGCTCGATGCCGGCGATCATCTGACCGGATACATCCTTGAGCGGAGAGGCCGTTATCTCGATGGAACGATCCTCGCTTCCGGTCAAGTTCTTTTCTTGAGAGTGGCTTTGTCCATCCTGAAAAGAAAGGTTCACGGGACAGCCAGGGCAGACTTCATCGAGCTTCGAGTAGGCCTGGTAGCAATATTCACCCTGATGCTCTCCGACCATGGCTTTGTGCGCCTGGTTTTGATATAAGATCCTGAAATCAGTGCTCTGGATGCTGATCCCGTCGCCAATGGCCCCCAGCACCGCCTCGGTCCTGGCCTTTTCATCGGCAAGCTTGGTGAAGGCCTCCTGCAGTTCTTTATCAGCGTGCCTGCGGCGTGCCATAATGCGGGAGATCAGGATTCCGAACACAAGGAAAGCAACGAGGAAGAGCATGCGGAAATACAACTCATGGAAGGACATATCGAACAGCAGGGAATCGACGAACGACACTCCCCCGAAAAAGAGCGTATCAATGAAGGCGTCAACGATCCAGAGCGATATGCCGCCCAATGCGGATAGCAGAATGATCTTTTTTTCTTCTCTAGACATGCTGAGAATACCCGTCGGGACCTGAAGCGATTTTCTTCTTAAGCCTGCAATAAGATCAGTTGCTCTTGATCAGGATCAGGATTAGTATCATAACAAATCATAGCCGCCGAGTACATAGAAAAATTCAGTCTGTTCGCGACGAATACAAAATGCAACCTGCGCTGTTTCAAAGAAATGCAACTTCAACCGCTGCAGGATGTACTTTACATCCGCAACGGTATCATAAATACCATGCTTTTAACAAAATTCCAGCGGCCGGTTCTCATCTCTAACAAATAAAGGCCCGCGCCAGGGTATCGGCGCGAGCCTTCTTGAATATTAACTATTGAACCTTAACTGCCGTGTGCGCCTTAAAACAACCCTGAGACCTTGCCGGTGTTTACATCCACATCCACCCGACGGAATGCCGGGTTAGAGCTCGTTCCTGGCATGAGGCTGATCGTCCCTGCGCAGGGGCAGAGGAACTTGGCGCCGGAATAGATCAAGATGTCCCTGATCGGCAGCGTCCAGCCCTTGGGCACACCCTTGAGGGTCGGATCGTGGGTGAGGCTCAGATGGGTCTTGACCATCATGGTTGCGTAGTCCGCGTACTTGGGATCGTCTTCCAGCATCTTGGCCTTGGCTTCCGCTTCGGGCGACCAGGAAACGCCATCGGCGCCGTACACTTCTGTGGCAATCTTCGCCACCCGGTCGCGCAACTTCATCTCAAGGGGGTAGAGGAACTTGAAATCGGTCTTCTCATTGCAGGCATCGATGACCGCATCGGCCAGTTCCAGGGCTCCCTCACCGCCTTTGAGCCAGTGCTGGGATTCCGCGCAGCGGGCGCCGGCTGCTTCTGCGGCCTTCTTTACTGCTGCCACTTCGGCGTTCGTATCGGTGTAAAAACGGTTGATGCAGACCACCGGGTTTATGCCGGACTTGCGGATGACGTTGATCATGTGGACCATGTTGGCGCAGCCCTTTTCGACCAGGCCCACATTCTCCTTGGTGTACTCTTCGGGCAGGG
>Ga0154443_1191_pt1 | contig 15467 bp, 17 predicted proteins | sample RifGroC2_FD_105636 | JGI IMG/M metagenome (GOLD analysis project Ga0154443, IMG submission 105636) | Nitrospirae bacterium GWC2_56_14
GACATCGCACCGGTTTTCGTGACATCGCACCGGTTTTCGTGCATACGAACTACCTCATCAACCTTGCGTCGTCAAAGCCGGAGCTGTATGAGAAGTCGATCGAACAGTTCGTCATCGACCTTGAACGGACCGAGACCCTGGGCGCTGAATATCTGGTCACCCACCTCGGCTCAGCCAGCGGCCAGAGCGAGGACTGGATGATCGAGCGCGTGGCAGGCGCGTTGAACATGGCCATGAAGCTCCATAGACCGAAAGCGACCATTCTGCTGGAGAATACGGCAGGGGAAAAGGGCGATGTGGGCTACACGCTGGAGCAGGTGCAGGAGGTCATATCGCGGCTTTCCCCTGCTGATCATATCGGGCTTTGCTACGATACCTGCCACGGGTTTGCCGCAGGCTATGACATCCGCACGAAAGAGGGCGTGAACAATCTTGCCGACAAGATCGCTTCCACGGTCGGCCTGGCGCGGTTAAAGGGAATGCATCTCAATGACTGTTTGAAGGAGTTCAACTCCCGGGTCGACCGGCACTGGCATATAGGCGAGGGCACTATCGGTCTTGACGGCTTCAAACTGCTGCTCAATCACCCTGCTTTTAAAGAGATGCCCAAGGTCATGGAGACGCCGAAGAAAACGGAAGAGGACGATCCGAAAAACATGAAGGTCGTACGATCACTGATAGCGAAGCAGTAAGTTCTTTCTCGTACGGACCTCTGGCGGAGGTCTTTAATCATGGTACTGGGTCATTATGCAGTAGGTCTGGCACTCAAGCGGGTAGAACCGGAAATGTCCCTGGGTATGCTGCTGCTCGGCGTGAACCTGGTCGATATTTTGCTGGGCATCCTCATGCTGGCCGGTATTGAACATGCCCGCTTTGTTCCGGCCATGGCAGGTGTTTACCCTTTTGATTTTTATGACTACCCTTACAGCCACAGCATGGTCGGAGGAATTGTTCTGTCCCTGCTTGGTTTCCTGCTCTATCAATACTGGCCCGTTATCCGCAAGAGCGGTTCCCGTCTGCGGCCAGCGCTCATTTTCGGGGCTGCGATCTTTTCCCACTTTCTTTGCGACATCATATCGCACCGCCCGGACCTTCCGCTCTTCGGGAATGGTTCTCCCAGGATCGGATTGGGCCTCTTCGGCAGTATGGCGGGGAGTGTCGCCCTTGAAGGGACCCTTTTAGTTTTGGGACTGTATTGGTGCCAGAGGGCTGTTTCCCCGTCTTCTTCAATAGGTCGTCCTGGTTTCATTTTTTTCATCACGGGTCTTGTGATCGTTTATTTCTGGACCCTGACCGACGCACCCTTGAGGGCTCTGCATTATCCGGCATCTTCGGAGATGAGAATGGCGGTCTTATTGGTTTTTGGCAATCTGCTCTTTGTCGGGGCAGGCATCCTGCTCGATGCCAGCTGCGCGAAGGAAGGTCCGGCTGGCAGTATTCAATAAGCCACAGGTTTTTTCATAAACCTTGAGAGGAGAGCATTCATGGTAAAAAAGCAACTTCTGGCCTCGCTGGTTCTGATGATCATAACAGCGACCTCCGCATATGCAGCAAGCGGCGACGATATCCTGGGCGTCTGGAACAACCAGGAGAAGGACGCCAGGATCGAGATTCAGAAGTGCGGCGATCAATACTGCGGCAAGATCGTCTGGCTCAAGGTGCCGAACTATCCTGAGGGGTCCGACGAGGGTGTTCCGGGAACGCCGAAGGTCGACCATAATAATCCGGACAAGAACCTCAGAAATTCGCCGGTCATCGGCCTTCAGATAGTGCATGATTTTTCCTATGCCGGGGAAAACAAATGGGCGGGCGGCAAGGTCTACGATCCGAAGAATGGAAGGACTTACAGCGGAAAGCTGACACTTGTTTCGCCCGCTCAACTGAACCTGCGGGGGTTCATCGGCATCTCGCTGCTCGGCAGGACAGCGGTCTGGACGAGATAGGGATGAACGGGTCGAGGAGGAGCCTGCTCTGATGGAAGTAAACAAGGCTGACAGGGAGTATGCCCGGTTCAAGCTGGCGCAGGCCAGGGAGGCGCTCAATGACGCACAAGGCCTGCTGGCCGACAACGCGGAGCTGAGTTATGTCGTGAACAGCCTGTATTATGCTTTTTATTATCCTGCGCTTGCGCTGCTCCATGCCAAGGGAATACCATTGGCAATGCAGAGCGTATCGATCGCGCTGTTCGAAGGAGAATTCGTCAAGACCGGAATGATCGATCAGCGCTTCTTTCATGCCCTTCGCAGGTTATTCGAGCTTAAGCCGAAATGCTCGACGCCGCAGCTGCACATGGTCTCCCGGCCCGAGGTGGAGACCCTGCTGGCCGAGGCTTCAGGGTTTATTGACACAGTGGAACGGGTGGTCGGAGATCGTTAGACCTGGACGGCAGGAACAAAAGCATTGACGATTGAGCGCAGCGCCGATATACTATGCACGTTTTTCATAATTTCACTATCTGAAAGGCTAAAAGGGGGAATCATGGCGGAAAAGAAAAGCGATATCTTAAAGAACATTCTCATTAATCTCGGGGTCCTGCTTGTCCTTGTCGGCGCTACGGCAGTAAAAGGGGACACGGCCTTCTTTGTCATCGGCCTGGTCCTTTTGGCGGTCCAGACCTTTGAGCTCCCGTCGGTACAGCCTAAAAAACTGGTGATCGCCGAGATCATCCTTGCGGCGACGCTGGCTATTGGCGCAGTCACTCAACTGACCGGCACGCATGCGGTCAGGATCCAGCAGATCTTTCTGGTCGTCCTGCTGCTGGGAGCGCTCCTGATCATCGTGGAATCCACCCGGAAGTACGCCGACCTGTAAATGCGATCACCTGTCCGGGGCCTCTTTGCGGGCCCCGGACGAATTCCTTTCTGGATTTTTCCCCATGCGTCTGGTATAGTGTCAAATCCGATTTCCGTTCATACTCCAGGGGCCCCCGGCAACAGGTCATAGCGCATGAAGGCTGCAGCTCTATCCCATAAAAAGACAGCGACCAGGCGGTACAACGCTTTCGGGCAGTATATGAAGGAGTTGTACCACCAGCCGGTCTACAAGGTGAACGTGGACGCAGGATTCACCTGCCCCAACCGGGACGGCAGTGTGGCCACGGGCGGCTGTATTTACTGCAATAACGACAGCTTCAGGCCGTCGGCCTGCACGAGCACTGCATCGCTCAAGGAACAGATCGCCAAGGGCATTCCCTATCTCCGTTCCCGCTACGGAGCGGAGCAGTTCATCGTCTACTTTCAACCCTACACGAATACCTATGCTTCCGTTGATATCCTCGAGGGGCTCTATCGCCAGGCTCTCGATAACCCGGGCGTTGTGGGGCTCGCCATCGGGACCCGCCCTGACTGCGTGGACGAGGAAAAGATCGCGCTTTTGGAACGGTTGGGCCGCGATCATTTTATCCTGGTGGAATACGGGCTTCAGTCTATCTACGACAAGTCGCTGAGGTTCATCAACCGGGGACATGACTACGCCTGTTTCAAACATGCTCTGGAACTGAGCACGGGCAGGGGTATCCATCTCGGGGCGCACCTTATCCTCGGTTTCCCGACGGAAACGCGGGAAGAGATGCTCGGTATGGCCGATGAGCTGTCAGAACTTCCCCTTGAGTTCCTCAAGATCCATCAACTGCAGGTGGTCAGGGAAACGGCGCTTGCCGACCTTTATGCGGAACGGCCCTTTCCGACCTTCGGCTATGATGAATACATAGAAATGCTGTCTGATTTTCTGGAGCGGTTGTCTCCGGAAATCGTGCTGCAGCGGCTTTTTGCCGCCGCTCCCGATGAGATTCTCATTGCTCCGGTCTGGAACAAGACCCGCAGCGAACTGCTGAACGACCTGGACGCGCATATGGCGCGGAAGGGCGCGTTCCAGGGCAGGCAACGTCTGCGGTAAACTGAAAGAGTTCGATAAGGACAAAAGATACTGCGATGCACCACTATAAGGAGCTGCCATGATCGATCTTCACACTCATTCTCTTTTCAGCGACGGCGTGCTGGTGCCGTCGGAGCTGGTGCGCCGGGCGGTCATGAAGGGCTACGAAGTGATCGCCATAACCGACCACGCTGATGCCTCCAACCTTGACTTTACCATCCCGCGGGTGGCCGCAGCATGCAGGGAACTGAACCGCCGATGGAAGATCATCGCGCTGCCGGGAATCGAACTGACGCACATTCCGCCGGAAACCTTCGCCGAACTGACCCGGAAGGCGCGCTCCCTCGGCGCAGCCGTCGTGGTAGCCCATGGAGAGACGCTGGTGGAGCCGGTCCATCCCGGCACGAACCGTGCTGCTATCGAGGCGGGAGTGGATATTCTCGCCCATCCCGGGCTGATCACGAAGGATGAAGCGGAGCTCGCTGCGCAGAGGGGCGTTCATCTCGAGATATCATCGCGCAAGGGCCACAGCCTTTCCAATGGATACGTGGCGAAGATGGCCGTTGAAACCGGTGCGAAACTCGTGATCGACACGGATACCCATGAACCGGGCGACCTGATCACCAAGGAGTTCGCGGAGACCGTGCTGAGAGGCGCCGGTCTGGCAAGTGAGCAGATCACCGTCGCGTTCAGGAACTCGAAGGAACTGTCGGTGGTGGCGCTGGAAAGGTTTAAGAAGAGCTCGTAACGATCGTACTGATTCCGCATCGGATAAAAAAAACCGGTGAATTCCATCTGAGGAGGTCGCACGGATGCAAACAATAAAGAAAAAAGGTTTTTCCCCGTCAAAGAAATCGGAGCCGCAGCTCATGACCATGGCGAACAAGGCCCTTGATCTCGTTTCACTGCACCAGAAGAACCTTACGCGGGCGGCCGTTGTCCTGGCCGCAGTGGTCGTCATTGCCGCGGGTTATACGCTGTTGCAGTCCAGCAACGACAAAAAAGCCTCGGCAATGCTTGCCGCTGCACAGGGGTTCTATCAGGAGCAGGCGGCCGGCGCTGCGCCTGATTATGCCAGAGCGCTCGAAGGGTATCGCGATGTGTTCAAGAAGTATCCGCGCACGACGAGCGGCGCAATCGCCCAATTCTACATCGGCAACTGTCTCGTACAGCTCAACCAGCCCGCCGAGGCCCTTCGGGAATACGAGGCCCTTGCCAAAAAGAAATTCGTAGATAAGGGGCTGGCCGGACTGGCCTACCAGCGTATGGGGTACGTGTATAGTGCGCTGGGCAAACAAACTGAAGCCATAACGTCGTTCGAGCAGGCAGAGGCGGTTCTCGGGCCGGGGCTTGCCACGGTGGAACTGGCCAAATTGTACGAACGGTCAGGGAACGGAGCGGAAGCGCAGAAGAAGCAGAAGGTGATCGCTGAAAAGCTCGGCGGTACCACCTTTGCGCCTGCGGTACAGGGCGCTGCTGCTTCGGGCGCGGCTGCGCCTCCTGCACCGGGACCGGCTGGTAAATAAGCGTGCCGGGAAAGCTTCCGATCATGAAGGCGGGTCCTTTTTTCCGGACCATACGGGCGACTCTGATCGTTTCCCTACTGGGAGGGGCTGCGTGCTCTTCCGGAGCCCCTCAGCTCGTGATCGAAGAACCTGAGGCCAAACTGTCACCCGTCATACTGGGCGTTGTCTCCGTGTTCATGAAGATCGTGAATTCCGGGAACGGTGACGACCGGCTCCTGTCGGCCCGTACTGATATCCCTGGAACGCTGACGGAACTGCATGACGAAGAAGACGGGAAAATGAAGACGGTCACCAGCATGGATATCCCTGCGAACAGCACATTGGTGCTGAGGCCGGGCGGACAGCATCTTATGATATTCAAATTGCCGCGTACCCTGCAAACGGGGTCGGAGCTTCGTATCGTTCTGACCTTTAAACGCTCCGGCGAAAGAACCCTGCTCATAAAGTTAACAGAGTATGCAACAAAGGCCCCGCGGACGCGCAATCATTGATGTAAAATTATAATTTGAAGTTGACGGCGTTGTTATCCCTGTGTTAGTGTATCGCACGAGAAGAAATCCTCTAATCAAACTTCAAGGAGGTGCCAGGGACAACGTGCTACAGAAGTATTATCTTGAAGAACTACTTTGGTGAAGTTAAATAATATTCTAAAGGGGAGGAACAGTATGAAAAAGGTTTTGGTTGTATTGACCATATGCGCAGTTGTTGTTATGGGCTACCTTGCTTTTACGACCGTTGACTCGACAACGCCGGTCGCTACCGCGGCGGGCACCACCTACAGCGGCACGACCTATGTCGCCGGTATGGGCGGCCACTTTGCCAAGGCCGAAGTGACCATCGACCCGAGCAATGAAAATGAGCCGATCAAAGTGACCAACCTTGACCGCATTGTTATCGGGGACAAGAAGACCCATCCGACCCATGACGCACGTATCGATGTGAAAGACCGGAACACCATGTTCTGGTCGACCTATGTTCTCGACCCGAAAGGCAAGCAGCATGTAGGCAAGTCCGACCTCAAGACCGGCAACGTGATCAAGGATGTGGCCATGGACCCCGATGCCAGCGCAGGTGGATCGAAGCCGCCGCTCTTTTGCGCATCCGGCCAGAGCAATGGTTCCTACATGCCGGTTTTCATGGGCCAGGAAGGTTATGTCGATGTCTATGACAAGGCCACGATGAAACACAAGGAGCGGGTATGGGTGAGCGACCTGGGCTATGAAAAGGGGAAGTACAAGTTCACGCACGGCATTAACTCTCCCGACATGAAGACTTTCCTCCTGGTGCTCAATCAGGCTGCAGGCGGCAAGGGCAACGGTTCGATCGACTTCATCCTTGTGGATATGGCAAAGCTTGAAAAGGGAAAGTTTAAGCAGCTCGCCAAGAACACGCTGAAGGGTGCGCCGGACAAGACCATCACCTTCCGCCAGTACTTCTCGAACGACGGCACGCGCATCTACCAGTCTGCAGGCGACCGTCTCTGGGTGCTTGATGCAAAGACCCTGGCGCTGATCGACGAGAAAATGATGCCGGAAGGAAACCAGATCCACGATGCACAGACCACGCCTGATGACAAGTATGCCATGCTGACGGTTCGTACCGTGACAGCCGGCTGCGATGCCGACGGCAGGGCTATCGTAAAAGAGGGCAAGGGCGTTGACATCACCGACGGCACGCTCATGCTCTACGATGCTGACGCGAAGAAGCTGAACGTGAAATCCACCTCGGTCTGCCTGGAATGCCATAAGGGTATGGGCCTCGGCGACAAGAATGCCGTTCTGTGCGGCCTTGACACCAACTGGAAGTAGTAGTATAAATACAAACAGCTGATACGTCCTGACCTTCTCTGCGGGATATTCCGCAGAGAAGGTTTTTATTTGCCTCCAAAACCCTATGTCTGATCAATTTACGCTCTCATCCATGGCTTTTCGCAACCTCCGCCGCCGGCCCCTCCGGACCGGCATCCTCGTGGCGGCGCTGTCCCTGATGGTGGCCGCTCTCGTTTTTGCCCTCTCCTTTGTCACCCGCGTGAATTCGAGCATCAAGCTGACGTCGGACCGACTTGGCGCCGATCTGCTGATCGTGCCTACGGGAGCCCGGGGAGGGGCTGAGGACATCCTGGTAGAGAACCGTGCCACGTCCTTCTATATGAACAAGTCCTTCGTGGACCGGATCAAAAAGATCGAGGGGATTGATAAGGTTTCCGCGCAGACCTATCTGGTAACGCTCACCGGCCTTTGCTGCTCCGTCCCGTCCTCCATGGTCGTTGCCTTTAACCAGGAGACCGATTTCATTGTTTCGCCCTGGATGAAAGACAAACTGGGGCGGAAACTGCGAAAAGGGGAGGCCATAGTCGGCAGCGAATCGGCCTTTAATATCAATCTCGGACTGGTGGAGATGGAGGCAAAGCTGTTCGGCAGCGTGTTCAGCATGGTTGGCGTACTGGACAAAACCGGCTCGGGCCTCGATACGGCGGTGTTCATCAGCGATGAGAATATCGCAGAGATCGTCAAGAACAGCGATGCTGATATCAAGCCCGACCAGATATCGGTGATCTTTGCCAAGCTCAAAAAAGACGCGGACCCCTATATGGTCATGTCCGAGATCGAGAACAACATCATTGAGCTGGACGTGGTGATGCGCAAGGACATCGGCAAGAGCCTGATTACGACCCTGGGGGACATCAGCAAGATCTTCTATCTCACCATGGTCCTTTCAACAATCCTTTCGCTCTTCCTGGTCTGGGCGATCTTTACCGCCATTGCGAACGAGCGGACGCGTGAGGTAGGCATCATGCGCGCTCTGGGGGCGAAGGAAAAGCACGTAGTCACCTTGTTCCTCTTCGAGGTCCTGGTGCTCGGCGCCATAGGGAGCATTGTCGGTATTGTCGCGGGGACCTCGCTGACGCTCATCATGGCGCAAAGTTTTTCGATCCTGAAGAACCTCCCGGTAGATCTCACGAACTTCACCCGCACGGTCATCGCTTTCGCCGGGTTGTTGTTCGGAACCGGCATTTGCGTGCTCGGTGCGTTGTCGCCGGTGCAACGGCTTAAAAAACTGGAACCCCTGCTCGTGATCAAACAGGAGTAATTCGTGCCGCAGATCATTGTTGAAAATATTACCAAGACCTACCTGGTGGATACAGCTCCCATCGATGCCGTTCGTTCCGTTTCGATGCGGATCGAGAAGGGGGATTTCATCTCGATCGTCGGACATTCCGGGTCGGGCAAAACGACCTTGCTGTCCATGATCGGTGGAATTACCCGCCCCTCCTCGGGAAAAATCCTGTTCGAAGGCGAGGATATCTACGAGCTGGCAAGCGACCGGGTTTCTGAATACCGCTGTGAAAAGATCGGATTTATGTTCCAGTTCGCCAGTCTTCTTCCCATACTCACGGTCAAGGAGAACCTTCTGCTGCCCACAGTCTTCAGACCGCGTCCAGCCGGGCGGGAAGCGGCGAAAGCCGAGGAACTGCTTCATCTGGTGGGCCTCACGGAAAAGATCAATGTCTATCCTGCGCAACTGTCGGGCGGACAGCAGCGGCGGGTCGCGATCGCCCGGGCTTTTATGAACGACCCTGCCCTGGTGCTGGCCGATGAGCCCACGGGAGACCTCGATGAAGAGACGGAAGGGGATATGATGCGTTTTTTTAAGACCATGAATGAGTCCAAAGGGGTCACGTTCATCATGGTCACCCATAATACCGACCTGGCGAAGCAGACAAAACAGCATCTCCGCATGAACCAGGGGACCCTGCAGACCGTCTGAGTCATTGATTGTACGGATTGAGACAAATAAAAAGGCCGGGATCGCTCCCGGCCTTTTTTCATTTAAACGTTCTTCTTTTCAGATCTGATCAGAGTCGACGATGAGCTTGATCTTCTGGCCCGCCCGCACCGATCTCCCCAGGCCCTTGTTCCACTCCCTGATATCCGAGACCGTTACATTATGATTTCGTGCGATGCCGCCAAGTGTCTCGCCTCTCCGGACGCGGTACAGGATGTCCTGCAGTTTACTGCCCTGGTTGATGGTCAGGTAGCTTAAGTCCTGGGTTTTGCTGTTCAGGTCGAGCGGGATAAGGATATGTTTGCCTGGAATGACGCGGTCTTTTTTAAGCCCGTTGATGTCGCGGAGCGCCTCGGGAGTCGTATTGTATTTCCTGGCAAGGACGGCCAGGGTCTCTCCTTTTTGCACCAGGTGCCGCTCCCATTTGATCTTCTGTTCAGCAGGGATAGCCGCATAATTCTCAAGAAAAATATCTTTTCTGCCGTTGGGGATCCGCAGAACATAGCGGGCATATTGAGGCGGCGTCACCCATCGTTTGATCTCGGGGTTCAATTCCTTGACCTCTTCATAGGTGCAGTTGGCGCACCGGGCGATCAAACGGAGGTCCGTGGACTGGTCGACCACAACCTCGTCGAAATTGAACGGTTCGATGCTGGTGACGCTGAATCCATAGGCCTCGGGATTCTTGGCAAGGATGGTCGCGGCCATGTACTTGGGAACGTAGTTCTTGGTCTCCTTGCGTATGTAGCGCGATGCCCTCAGGTCCCAGAAATCATCGGATCGCGTCCGGAGCACCGCACGCTGGACCTTTCCGGCGCCGGCATTATACGATGCCAAGGCAAGAGGCCAGGACCCGAAGAGGTTGTGAAGGTCCTTCAAATGCTCTGCCGCCGCCATGGTCGACTTGATCGGATCCTTGCGCTCGTCGATCCACCAGTCGATCTTGAGACCGTACAGTTTGCCCGTGGCGGGCATGAACTGCCAGGGGCCCACGGCCTTGGCCCAGGAAACAGCATAGGGATTGAATCCGCTTTCGATCATGGCCACGTACACCAGGTCTTCAGGGAGGTTCTTTTCCTTGAAAATATCCTTCATGACCGGAATGTACCGCGCAGAGCGGTCGAGCCAGCGCTGGAATGTATCCCGTCCGCGGGTTTTGAAATACTCGAGATGGTTCTCGACGCTGTCGTTCAGGATCATGGGGATGTGATAGGGCTTCTCTTCAGCATCCTCATCCACGAGCTCTTCAAGCTGTGCTATGTCTTCGGTTGGCGGCTTAAGCTGGGAGGGGATCGTTGTCTGGGGGGCCTGATTTGCAAGCGTCTGGGCCTGCAGCGAGGCGGACGACAGTACCGCGAGCATAACGACCAAAAATTGGATAAAACCGCTTTGCATGAATCCTCCGTTGTCTTTAGTATTACCCTATTCATGTTTAATTGTCAATAGTGAAAATTGATAAAAAACCCTGATTGATCAAGCTGTTACGTCTAAATGCCTGATTCGACTAGGTAAAATGGTACAGGCATTTATTTTCCTTGTTCTTGTAATTCTGCATCATGTTCTGTATTATCCTGCATTATGAAGACCGCCTTTGTTGATGAAGTTTTTTCGTCTGTGCAAGGTGAGGGGCCCCGGCTCGGAGAGCGGCATATTTTCGTCCGATTTCAGGGCTGCCATATCCGATGCCGCTTTTGCGACACGCCGGCCGCACTGCAGCCAAAGGGCGCTGTCTGCCGGCCGCAGCGGTCGCTCGTCTCTTTTGAACGTGAAGCCGTTGACAATCCGATGACCGCCCAACAGCTTTCGGAGTTATGCGCGCGTCTTGTTGTTCCCGGCCGGTCCCGGCAGGTACTGAGCCTCACCGGCGGCGAACCGCTGCTCCAGCGGGATTTTTTATCAGCATGGCTTCCGCGGATGAGGCCTTTGTTCAGGATCTATCTTGAAACGAACGGCATCCTGTTCGAAGCGCTGCAGCAGGTCGTCGATCTCATCGATGTGGTGAGCATGGACATCAAACTTCCTTCTGCCACCGGGCTGCATCCCTTCTGGGAAGAACACCGGAAGTTCCTTGCCGCCTGCCGCGGGAAGGAGTGTTTTGTAAAAGCTGTCGTTACCGGCGACACCTCCGAGGCCGATATCATTACTGCCGCCGGGATCATTGCAGGGGTCGATCCCTCAATTTCTCTTATCCTCCAGCCGGCCACCGGGAACGCGGCACCGGAGCCGGCCCTGCTCCTTGCTTTCCAGGAAACAGCGATGGGGATACTGAACGACGTGCGGGTGATCCCGCAAGTGCACCTGATGCTGCAGGTCCCCTGACAAAAAAGTGCTTTGTTTCTTGACAAAATCAGCTGTCCGTTTATAATCAGGACAGTACGAGGCCGCTTCGGGGGCCTTATTTCTGAGGACCGGCAACAACCGGAGCAACTATTTTCTATGGATAATCTGGAGCTCTTACACCATACCATGCTGTTCAAGGGATGCAGCGACGAGGAACTTGAACTTGCGCTGGGCCTTTTCCAGGAACGCCAGATAAAATCGAACACGACCATCTTTACGGAAAACATGCCCGCGGAGGCGCTCTACATCATCAAGAGCGGAAGCGTCAGGATCTCGGTCATGGCCGGTGACGGGCACGAGCGAGGTTTGCTGCTGCTTGCGCCGGGAGAGTTCTTTGGCGAGCTTGCGCTGATACAGGGAGAAGGACGTCTGGCGACGGCAAAGTCCGAAGGGCAAACGGAACTGTTGACGCTCACCCGGAAGGACTTTCAGGCGCTGCTTGACCTGGACCCGCGGACCGGCTCCCGTCTTCTGATGACGATCACCAAGCTGCTTGCAATGCGCATACGGGCCTACGGCGACCGTTTTAGGAATCTGCTTACCGCATGATCCTTGCGGGGATCGATATCGGTACCAATAGTATCCGTCTTCTCATTGCCGAAACCGGCCCCGGCGCGTTCCGCCAGTTATATTCGACGCGCAGGACCACCCGCCTCGGCAAAGACCTCGACCGCACCGGCATGCTGTCGCCCGATGCCATGGCGCGGTCCCTATCCGCCCTCATCGAATTCAGCGCCTGTATTCATCGTTTTTCAGCCGTTCAAACCTCGGCAATCGGCACCAGTGCACTCCGGAACGCCTCGAACGCGCATACTTTCATTGCGGACGTGCGGCAGCGAACGGGTATCGATATCAGCGTCATCAGCGGCGAGGATGAAGCGCGGCTCACCCTCCGGGGAGTAAAGAGCGCGCTGCAGGAGGAGGGGATGAAAGCCGATGCGCTGGATTCGGCGCTGGTCATTGATATCGGCGGCGGCAGCACCGAGTTCATCGTTACCAGCGAAGGCAGCAAGCCCCTGGTGCAGAGTCTGCCCCTGGGCGCGGTCTATCTGTCCGAACGATACAGTACCGCTGATCCGACTGGAGCGGACGCGCTTGCTGCGATTCGGCAGGCCGTCCGGAGCGAACTGGACAAGGCAGAGCAGAGCGGACCGGCATTGCCGCACGCTGCAGGGGATCGGCCGCAACAGCTCATCGGGACCGCTGGCACGATCACGACCCTGGCCGCCATGGACCAGGCCATGACCGTCTATGATCCTGCCAGGATCAATGGATCGGTCCTTACGCGCGGCGCCGTGGACAGGATCGTGCTAACACTGGTCCGCTCCACCTCGGCAGAACGGCGCACGCTGGCCGGTCTGGAACCCGGGCGCGAAGACATCATTCTCCCTGGCGCGATCATCACGCAGGAAATAATGGAACGCTACGCATACCGGGAAATGCTGGTCAGCGACTGGGGCCTGCGTGAAGGCATTATCGTGGACCTCTTGACAAGACGATCGTGATACATTTGTGCGGATCATTATCCGCCGGCCGCAGAGGCGGAGAACTACGCATCAATAAAAAACATAAAGGACACGGAACGATATGCAGGAAACACGCATTCTGGTCATGGATGACGAAGCACAGGAGCGGAACAGGATCGTAACCTTCCTGGCGGACAGGAAATTCGAAGTTCTGGGGGTCGGCAGCGTTGCCGAGGCCATGGAAACGATCAAGCGGGAGCGGTTCGATCTGTTCCTTACCGATTGTAATATCCCCGGCGTCGATGCGCTCAGGACGTCGGGCGAAGCGCGCAAGCTCAATCCCGACATGGCCGTCATCATTATGACCTCCTTCGGCACCATCGAGACGGCGGTGAAGGCGATCAAGGCCGGGGCCTATGATTATCTTCCCAAGCCCATCGACCTGGAACAGCTGGCCCTCCTGGTCGAACGAATCTCGGAGCGTCAGAACCTTATCCGCGAGAACTCTGAACTGAAAGAACAGCTGCGCGAACGGTATAAGTTCGACGAGATCGTGAGCACCAGCCACGCCATGGAAGAGGCGCTGAACCTCGCCGGCCGCGTGGCAACAAGCAATGCCACGGTGCTGCTGCGGGGAGAGAGCGGTACGGGCAAGGAACTGGTAGCCAAGGCGATCCATTACCACAGCCTGCGGGCGAACGCTCCGCTTATCAAGGTCAACTGCGCAGCGCTCCCCGAGAACCTGCTCGAAAGCGAGCTCTTCGGCCATGAAAAGGGAGCCTTTACCGGCGCCTCGGCAAAGCGCATCGGACGGTTCGAAGCAGCTGACACCGGGACCATCTTTCTCGATGAGATCGGCGAACTGACGCCGGGAATGCAGGTGAAGCTGCTGCGGGTGCTGCAGGAACGGGAGTTCGAACGCATCGGCGGCAACCAGACCATCAAGGTCGACGTTCGCGTGATCACGGCAACGAACCGCGACATCGAAAAGGACATTCGCGAGGGGAAGTTCCGGGAGGACCTCTACTACCGGCTGAACGTGGTGTCCGTGGTCATTCCGCCGCTGCGCGACCGGAAGGAAGACATCCCGGCATTGATGGAGCACTTTATCAAGAAATACGCGGAAGAGAACAAAAAGGCGATCTCGGGCGTGGCAGCGGAGGCACGGGACCTCTTGATGCGGTATGCCTATCCGGGAAACGTGAGAGAGCTGGAAAACTTCATCGAACGCGCCGTGGTGCTGGCGAAACGGGGGACGATCACGAGCGCAGACCTTCCGCTGCATCTCCAGGGCGCCGGCAACGATGACCCGGTCCCCGCTGTTCCGTCACAAGGACAGCTCAATGAAACGCTTGATACCGTAGAACGGGGGCTGATCCTGGATGCTTTGAAAGGGTCCAACGGCGTCCAGACGCGCGCCGCAGAACGGCTCGGCATCAGTGAGCGGGTGCTGCGGTACAAACTGAAAAAATACAAGATCTGAGAACGGGAGAAAGCAATGCGCGCAGACGGCAGAAAAGCGGATGAACTTCGCAAACTGAAGATCACCAGAAATTATCTCAAAACAGCCGAGGGTTCGGTCCTGATCGAGTTCGGCGATACGCGCGTGCTCTGCACGGCCACGGTGGAGAACTCGGTCCCTCCTTTTCTCAAGGGCAAAGGGACCGGATGGGTCACGGCGGAATATGCCATGCTTCCCCGCTCGTCGACCCAGCGGATCTCGCGCGAGCGGAGCAAGGTCGGCGGCCGCACCCATGAGATCCAGCGGCTCATCGGACGGTCCCTGCGATCGGTCGTGGATATGAAGGCCCTGGGCGAACGGACTGTGCTCATCGACTGCGACGTGATCCAGGCGGATGGCGGCACCCGAACGGCTTCCATTACAGGCGCCTATATTGCGCTGGTGGACGGGCTCCGGCGCGCAAAAAAACAGGGGATGATCACGACCATACCCGTCACGGACTACCTTGCGGCGATCAGCGTCGGGATCGTAGGCGGCAAGCCCATGCTCGATCTCTGCTACACCGAGGACTCCACTGCCGAGGTCGATATGAACCTGGTCATGACCGGCAAGGGCGGGATCGTTGAGGTGCAGGGCACGGCGGAAGGCGAACCCTTCTCAAAGGCCGAGCTCAACAAACTTATTGCTCTTGGTGAGAAGGGGGTCAAGGCCCTTATCAAAAAGCAGCAGGAGCTGTTGGGAAAAGCCTAGCAGGCCAATGGAAAAGTCTTCTTGCTGTATTTGCGAGCGCGGTGTTTAGACGAGGGTGGAGAACTGCCAGTCCTGCACATTATGGTAGAGGCAGTTGGAAATTTATCCGCATGCTGCGCGGCTAAGCGATGATTTGCCCAAAAAAGCTCCTATCCTTTGTCTCTTTTGTCTCTTTTTTTAACCCTACCGCCCGTTTCCCCAACAGAAAGAGCATTAAAAAACGGTACCCGTAAGCAGGGGGTACCGTTCACTGGAAGGCCACAG
>Ga0154443_1061_pt2 | contig 15273 bp, 17 predicted proteins | sample RifGroC2_FD_105636 | JGI IMG/M metagenome (GOLD analysis project Ga0154443, IMG submission 105636) | Nitrospirae bacterium GWC2_56_14
GCTGTCGATCGTGATAAGGAATACGTTCTTCTGCGCTTCGCCGGTCCCGTTGAACGCGGTCGTTCCGGAGATGCCGGGGTAGGCGCTTAGCGCTGCAATGCCTTCCCGGACGGCTGCAGGCGTGTCTTTCTGTTCCTGGATCAACGAGAGGACCATCATTGCGGCATCAAAGGCCTGGGCTGAGAGGACATCCGGGTCTTCCTGGTACGCGGAACGGTAGGCTTCCACAAATTCCTTTACCGCAGGGGCGGTGTCCTCCGGCATGAACCCGTCGGTAAAGACGGCACCTTCGGCATGGCGGCCGGCGCGTTCGAGCAGGTCAGACGTATGCCAGTTATTGGACCCGATCAGTTTCATGCCCGTGATATTGTAGAACGCGAGCTGGGGGATCAGGAGGCCCACCCGGTCCGCGGTGCCGGGAAGGTAGAGGGAATCGAAGCTGGGGGCATACTCCTGGAAAAGTTTTTTCCGTTCGGCGTCGTCCTCCGGGATCTGTATCCGGCGGGAGCGCAGGTCGATCTCCATGACGCGCCTGATATAGGGGCCGAAATCGTTGGTCTCCGCGGGGTAGGGGACCGTCGCGAGCACGTCGGCCTTGTTCCCCAGGTTACGGGCAAAGAGGCGCGCCAGGTCCCTGCCGTAGGGATCGTCGGGATACATGATCACCATCTTTTTGAGCTTCTGGCCGATGGCATACTGTGCCGCCGCCCGGGCCTGGCTCGTGTTCGTGAGCGCATTTCTGAAGATCCAGGGGCTCAGCTCTCCCAGTCCGGCGCCCGAGGCCGCAGGCGTGATGACCGGGACCTGCAGCTGCTGGATGATCGGCGCAAGCGCCTCCACTTCGCGCGTCAGGAGCGGTCCGATGGCCGCGACGATGCCTTGGGGAGCGAGTTCGGAAAGTGCGGCAGCCGCTTTATCGGGTGATCCTTCGGTGTCCCTGACAAGGATCTCCACGCGTTTATCGGCGTTCCTGAGATTGTAGCTGTGCACGGCAAGCTGGATGCCCCTGAGCACGCGGTCACCATAGAAGGCGGCCGGTCCGGTCTGGGGGATGAGCGCGCCCAGGGAATAACGCGGTGCCGAGAGTTGCGCCGTAGCCTCGACTTCGAGCATCTCTGCACGGGTCTTTTCCGGGTGCGTCGGGAATTTTGCAAGGAAGTTTTTGGCAAGCTTGACGGCATCATGGTACTTTTTCTGCTCGATCATGAGGCTTGCAAGACGCAACAGGGCGAGGTCCGCGGGATAGGCAACTCCTTCCGACAAGGCCGCAAGATCGCCTTCCGTAAGGTTTTTGGCCACCATTTCGCGCACCCGCTCCCGGTATCCGGTTTTCTGTTTCTCGATCGGCGCAGATTCGGCAAGGTAGGCGAATTCCTTCACCGCAGGCAGGTATGCTTCTTTTGCCGCATACGCTGCTGCCAGGACTTCGGCGGTCCTCACCAGCCTCGCCGGATCGGTGACCCGGGTCCGGTCCTGCAGGTTCGCTATGGCGAGGTCGTATTCCTTGAGCTCGAAGTAGCACAGGCCGAGTTTGTATTTGGCGTCGGTAATGAACAACGAAGCGGGGTACTTTTCGAGAACATCCTTGTAGTTGCTGAGCGCCTGCAGGTAGTCCCGCTGCGCAAAGTGCACCTCGCCCATGAGAAAACGCGCCCGGTCCTGATGCCTGCTTTTGGGATACAGCAAAGCAAAGTCATTGGCTGTCTTGAGCGCAGGGCCGTATTGTTTTTTTGCATAGAAATCATCTGCCTGGTCCAAAAGCGCCCGGGCGTCCTTCTCCCACGCCGGTTCGGGCGGCAGTTTCGGTGCGCAGCTCGTGAGAACAATGGATCCAAGCAGCAGCCCGGCCATGAGCACTATGAGGGTACGGCGGAGCGACATCCTTACTTCCCTTTCTTTGCAGCGGCAGCGGCAATGGCGGTCTTGCGCTTCAGCTTCAGCGTTTCTTTCTGGCGTTTCCGTTTGCGGGCGATCTCGGTTTCTCTTTCACGCATGGTTGGCGTTCTCCTTTCGATTGGAATGGTCGGTACGGTTCAGACTGCACACTATAGCGAAGATGGGCCTGTTTGTCAATATGTTCGGGGAGTAAGGCTGAAAGACCCTGGTCTCCCGGGCAGGACCATCGAACGATCAAACAGGATCGATTGCCGACTCTTTTTGATTTTCGTATGACTTTTTCCTTGATTTATTTTATCCGATGGATTAGATTATACCCCTCATTGGCAAGTCCACGATGGGCGAGTAGCTCAGCTGGGAGAGCACCGCGTTCGCAATGCGGGGGCCGAGGGTTCGATCCCCTTCTCGTCCACCATTTTTTACTGCTACCACTCTCTTTCCAAGCAAGCCCTTAATTTTCCAGACACGTTTTTATTTTGCGTATACAAAAGGTGCACAAGGTGGGCTCCGAGGGAAACTCGGGGCTTTTTTTTAGTTTGTAATATATCGGTATATGATATATATTGATATCCGATGATACGGAACATAACGAGCAAGACGGCGCAGGACATCTATGACGGGGTAAACAGCCGTCATGCCCGGAAGATCCCCACGGAGCTGCACCGGAAAGCGCAGCGGCTCTTTGATCAGATCAACGCTGCCGTGATGGTGGAGACCTTGAAGGCGCCGCCCGGAAACAGGCTGGAGCGGCTGAAAGGCGATTGGGAAGGGTTCTGGAGTATCCGGATAAATGACCAGTGGCGGATCGTCTTCCGATGGGAAGACGGCGACGCCCTGGACGTGAACATTGTGGATTGCCATTAAGGAGGTAAGTATATGTTACCGAAGAAGAGACCGCCGACGCATCCGGGCGAGATGCTGCTCAAAGAGTTTCTGGAGCCGATGGGCATGACGCAGGTTGAGCTTGCAAAGCACATAGGCTGGACCTGGGCACGGCTGAATGAAATCGTCAACGGACGGCGCGGAGTAAGTGCGTCATCAGCCCTTGCGCTCGGTGAGGCGTTCGGGACCGGCCCTGAGTTCTGGTTGAACCTACAGAGGGATTGGGATCTGTGGCACGCTTGGCGCAAGCATGAGCCTGTGCGGGCGCTCAAGAAGGCGAGTTGACCTTATAGCGGTTTGTGCAAGTACAAACCTCAAAACCGGCGGTAGGTATCGGAGAATTGTAAGCAACACGAGAAGAGCCTTGCCTTAAGTGCAAGGCTCTTTTTTAGTGGGTATCACGCTATGTTTTTTGCTTCATGCCGCAACGAGAGCAGTGTCTACGGCAGCGGCAATCTTTTCGGGTGCGGGAGGTGACGTCCGGGGTGTCCGGGACGAGGCGGCAGACACGCGGAGGAAACAAGCAAAATTGCCATTGCTACCAGTACCAGTGCTTTCCATCTCTGTTTCATATAAACCCCCTTTCAGCTTTCATCGAGAAGCAGTTCCTCTTATGGATTTATCAGAAAAGCGTTGGATTCGGTGAGTCCGCCGATGACCGAGACCCGATTGCTTTCGACCTTGAGCCTGCCCTCGGCGAACAATTGAATTGCGCGGGAATAAATCTTATGCTCCTGCTGAAGGATGCGCGTTGACAGGCTTTCCTCGGTATCATTGTCCAGGATGGGTACCACGGCCTGGATGATGATGGGGCCGGTGTCCATGCCTTCGTCAACGAAGTGTACGGTGCAGCCGGAGAATTTCACGCCGTGCTCCAGGGCTTTTTTCTGAACATGGAGGCCGGGGAAGGCCGGCAGCAGGGAAGGGTGGATGTTCAGGATGCGGTGCGGGAAGGCAGCGATCAGCACGGGAGTGATGATGCGCATGAAGCCCGCGAGACAGACAAGTTCCACGCCACGCTTCTGAAGCTCCTGCACGAGCAGGGCGTCATATGCATCGCGTTTGCCCTTATAGCCTTTGGCGCTTATGTGGACCGCCGGGATGTTATGGTTTTTTGCTCGTTCGAGAGAATAGGCGTCGGCCTGATCGCTGATAACGACCGCGATCTCCGCAGCGAGCAGACCCAGCTCTATATTGTCGATGACGGCCTGGAGGTTCGAGCCCCGTCCCGAGACGAGGACCCCGATGCGGACCTTTTTCATAGGAATTCCTTACAACAGGGTTCGGGGTCCAGGGGCCAGGGTTCAGGTAAAAAAGACTGGACCCCGGCTACTGGACCCTGGCTACTATCATTCTTTGTACTTCACGACTTGCTTCCCTTTTGCGATCTCGCCGATCAGGTAGGCCCGCTCTCCCAGCTTTTGAGCGCGCTTCATGATAGCTTCGGCCTGCTTTGCCGGCACTGCCATGATCATGCCGATGCCCATGTTGAAGTCCCGGTACATCTCATGATCGTCCACGCCCGCTTTTTCCTGGATCAGCGAAAAGATAGGATGGATGTCCCAGGTCCCCTTGACGATCATGGCCTGGGCGCCTTTCGGGAGCATGCGCGGCGTGTTCTCGGTGATGCCGCCGCCGGTTATGTGCGCCATGCCGCGCAGATCGAACTCTTGCATCAGCGCCAGTATGGTTTTTGCGTAGATCCGCGTCGGAGCGAGCAGGACCTCTCCCAGCGGCCGGTCGAGCCCGGGAACGATCTTTCTGAGCGAGTAGCCGGCTTCCTCGAGCAGGACCTTGCGCGCCAGCGAGTAGCCGTTGCTGTGCAGCCCTGATGATGCAAGTCCGATGAGCTGGTCTCCGGATCTGATCCGGGAGCCGTCGATGATCTTCTTTTTTTCCACTACGCCGACCGCGAAGCCCGCCAGGTCATATTCATCGTTTCCGTAGAATGACGGCATTTCAGCGGTCTCGCCGCCGATCAGGGCGCAGCCGGACTGCCTGCAGCCTTCGGCAATGCCTTTGATGATGTTGGCGTGTTCCTTCGGCTTAAGCTTGCCCGTGGCGAAGTAGTCGAGGAAAAAGAGCGGCTCAGCACCCTGGACAATGATGTCGTTCACGCACATGGCCACGAGGTCGATGCCTACGGTGTCGTGTTTTTTGGTGAGAAAGGCGATCTTGAGCTTGGTGCCCACGCCGTCCGTGCCGGATACGAGGACCGGATCCTTGTATTTCTTGAGGGCAAAGAGCCCGCCGAAACCGCCGATGTCGGTGAGCACTTCCGAACGGAACGTTGACTTGACGTAGGGTTTGATCTTCGAAACAAACAGGTCTCCGGCATCGATGTCAACGCCTGCATCCTTATAGGTAATGGCCATGGAGGTTCCCTTCTGAAAAATTTCGTCGATAGTACCTGTAACCGGCTCCGCTGTCAACAGGTTTCAACCGCAGCAGCGGGGAGTGAAATACCGCATCCGTTATCGGACTTTTTGCTCGATGTCCCGTACGGTGGGATTGTTCATGAGCTTGAGGAACTGAGGATTCGCCATGAGCGCGGCAGTGTCGCCGGAAGTCACGGCTTTCATGACCTCGGGATCTTCGAGGATCTTCATAAATTCCGGGTCGTTCTGGAGCGCTTCGATCTTGCTCATGATTTCCTTGTCGTTCATCATCCTGTCCTGCAGTGCCCTTACGTCTCCGGCATTGTTGTTAGAAAGCGCGGAATTGGCAGCAGCCGGCGCCGCGACCGGCCTGATGACGCGGACCTTCGACTCCTCGATCAGCACGGTGCCCAGGCTGGCTGAGCGGATGGTGTATTTCCCGTTGATCAACGATACGACTTCTCCGGTAACGATACTGCCGTCCTTGAGCTCTATGGCCCGGACTTCTCCTGCGCGGCTTTCCTGTGCCAGGAACAGGAAAGAAAAAAGCATGAAGAAAAGTATGGTTCTCATTGCTTACCTCCTTGGTAACTATAGCATATATGATCACTCATTCCTACTGATACGTGATCGAACCTTTTGCAACCGCAGGGGCGGCGGAGACGCGCAGTTCGCTGAGGCAGAATTCTTTTTTTAGCGCAATGATGTTTGCGCGTTTCTGGCCTATGGCGGCGGCAACATCGGAAGGATGGCTGAGCAAATGTGCAGGGCCTGCCCCAGGCGCATGCTGTTGCAAGGCAGCACGCATCCGGTCCAGGAGAATCGACGAGTCGACAAGCTGCCTGAAGGCCGGATGATAGGGACCCGCCAGGATGGTGCCGGGTCTTTGAAGTTCCTCGGTCGGCTGGAGTCCCATGCGGATCACCGCGATATTGGCGAGCTCGAATTGCAGAAAGGCGTTTTTGCACCACTGCACTGCTTCGTCCAGAGACAACGGAGTAAATTGTCCCGTGCGATACAACGTTTCGAGCGGGGTATCTTTGATAACGAGCGCCGGGTAGAGCCGGACAACGTCCGGCCTCATTCCGATCACAGCGCTCACGGTCGTCATGAAGGTTTCGGCAACATCTCCCGGCAGGCCGGGCATCAGCTGTAGTCCGATGGTGAAGCCCTGTTCCCGAAGCAGCGTGACCGCATGGATCGTGTCGGCTGCGGTATGACCCCGCCCGGAACGCATGAGCACGGAATCATCCATGGACTGGACGCCCAGTTCGATGGTCTCGACCTGATGGCCCCTGAGGAAGGCAAGGATCTCCCTGGTGATGCAGTCCGGCCTGGTGGAGAGGCGGATCCCGGTAATCCTGCCAGAGGCGATGAACGGTTGGCATGCTTCGAGGTAGCTTTCCTGCACCTCGATCGCCAGGGCGGTAAAACTGCCGCCATAGAACGCCACCTGGGCCGGCTTCTGCTGTGAACTCTTGTCCAGATATGCCGTGATGGTGTGTGAGATGGTTGACGGATCAACGGACGTTCTCTGGCCGGTGATATTCTTTTGATTGCAGAACACACACTGGTGAGGGCATCCGGAATGGGGAATGAAGAAGGGGATGATCATATTCGATTCAGGAGCCAGGAGACAGAATTCAGAATCCAGGAGCAAAGAGAAAAAAGATGAAAATCCCTATTTCTCCTGACTCCTGACTCCTGGCTCCTGGCTACCCAGTCTTTCAAGTGCTTCCTTTGCGGCTTTCTGCTCGGCTTCCTTTTTGCTTTTGCCTGTTCCGCGGCCATAGGCCTGCCCCTTGACCAGCAGTTCCACGTCGAACTGTTTCTGATGGTCGGGGCCGGTCTCGAATACGACGCGGTATTCAGGTAGCTGCTTAAGGTGCTCCTGGCAGCGCTCCTGGAGGGCTGTTTTGTAGTCAAGGCTGGTGCGTGCCGTGCAGGTCCTCCTGATCACGTCCTCGAAAAAGCGAAGGATAAATGCTTCGGCGGCGTCCTTGCCGGCATCGAGGTACAGGGCGGCAATGAGCGCTTCAAGGGCGTCCGCCAGGAGCGAGTCCTTGTCGCGTCCGCCGGTCTGCTCTTCCCCCTTGCCGAGCAGCAGGTAGGCGCCGAGCTCCAGCGTGCGGCCGATCACGGCAAGCGCAGGCTCGCTCACGACCGCTGCTCTGAGCCGCGAAAGATCACCTTCGGTCGAGTCCGGGCAGGTTCTCATGAGATGCTCGCTCACGATGAGCGAGAGAACGGCATCTCCGAGGAACTCCATCCGTTCGTTGTGATAGGGGACCCTGTTCTCGTTGGCAAAGGATTTGTGCGTTAAAGCACGTTCAAGGAGCTGGGGCTCCTTGAACGTGTAGGAGATGATTTGCTGAAGTTCTGCGAGCTCGCGCATCTTAATTCCTGAAGCGCTTGAACACCAGACACGCGTTCGTGCCGCCGAAACCGAAGGAGTTGGACATGACGACGTCGACCTGCGCTTTTCGCGCGGTGTGCGGGATGTAGTCCAGGTCGCACTCAGGGTCGGGATTCTCCAGATTGATGGTCGGCGGGAGCACCCCGCGGTCCAGTGCAAGAACGGAGATGACGGCCTCTACACCGCCGGCTGCGCCGAGCAGGTGCCCGGTCATGGATTTCGTGGAGCTCACCGGGATCTTGTAGGCATGGTCGCCGAACACGGTCTTGATGGCAATGGTTTCGAGCTCGTCGCCGTACTTGGTGGAGGTCCCGTGGGCATTGATGTAGCCCATTTCCGCCGGTGCAACACCCGCGTCCTTGATCGCCATCTTCATGCACCGAGCCGCTCCCTCGCCGTTCGGAGCGGGAGACGTGATATGATAGGCATCGCCCGAGGCGCCATAGCCGACCACTTCGGCGTAGATGCGGGCCCCGCGCTTGAGCGCCGAGTCCATTTCCTCAAGGACCACCACGCCGGAGCCTTCGCCCATGATGAAACCATCGCGCTCGGCGTCAAAAGGCCGGCTTGCGCGCTGCGGTTCATGGTTCCGGGTCGAGAGGGCTTTCATGGCGTTGAATCCGCCCACGCCGGTCACGCAGATGCACGATTCGGTCCCTCCGGCGATCATGGCATCGGCATCGCCGCGCTGGATCCACTTGAACGCATCGCCGATGGAATGGGTTCCCGTGGCGCAGGCAGTGACGATGCTTATGTTGGGGCCCTTGGCGCCGAAGCGCATGGAAATATTACCCGCTGCCTCGTTGATGATCAGCATGGGGATATAGAAGGGCGTGATCTTGCGGAAACCACGCTCGAGATAGACCTTGTGGTATTTCTCGATGGCCGGGAGGCCGCCTATTCCAGCGCTTACAATGACGCCGACGCGCTCGGCGTTCTCCGGGGTGATCTTGAGTCCCGACATGTCCATGGCCATCTGGCTTGCCGCGATCGCCAGATGAATGAACCGGTCCATTTTTTTGATCTCTTTGGCTTCGATGTACTTCTCCGGCTCGAAGCCGTGGATCTCTCCGGCGATCTGCGTCGGAATGGTCTTGTCATCGAACTGCGTAATAGGGCCGATGCCGGACCTGCCGCTGATCAGGCCTTCCCAGCTGGATTCCGTATCGAGCCCGACAGGCGTGACCATGCCGACACCGGTTACAACAACTCTTCTCTTCAAAAGAGGATACCTCCCTGCGTAATAAATCCGAAAAGCCAAAAAACCTGTTCTCACAACTGCGGGAGAGGTCTTCTGGCTTTCTGGATTTCTTGAGACGGATCAGTCCGTAACGTTGAATTTACGTTACTTTTTTGCCTTGATATAGTCGATCGCGTTCTGCACGGTCGCTATCTTTTCCGCATCTTCATCCGGGATCTCAACACCGAATTCTTCCTCGAGCGCCATCACGAGTTCCACGGTATCGAGCGAATCGGCACCGAGGTCGTTGACGAAGGATGCCTCAGGTTTCACATCCGCTTCCGGAACGCCGAGCTGCTCTGAAATGATCTTTTTTACCTTTGCCACTATCTCTGCCATTGTCTTCCTCCTGTGATTATGTCCTTGATAATATCTCTGTCTCTAAAAACGGGGTGCATTCCATGGAGCACCCGGAAACTACATGTACATGCCGCCGTTCACATGGATGACCTGCCCGGATATGTACGATGCCCAGGGTGACGCAAGGAACCTGACCGCATTTGCAACGTCGGCGGGAGTGCCGAGCTTGCCCAGGGGGATCTGCTTTGCGAGCTCGGTCCTGACATTTTCTGACAGGGCCTGCGTCATGGCCGTTTCGATAAAGCCGGGGGCCACGGCATTGGCGGTAATGCCGCGATTCGCATATTCCCGGGCGATGGTCTTGGTAAGCCCGATGAGGCCGGCCTTGGATGCCACATAGTTCGCCTGGCCTGCGTTGCCCATGGCGCCCACGATCGAGGCGATATTGATGATCGTTCCGCCGCGCTGCTTGGTCATATATTTGAGCGCCGACTTGGTGCAGAGGAACGCGCCTTTTAAATTGATACTGAGCACGAGGTCCCAGTCATCATCCTTCATCCGGAGGATAAGCCCGTCGCGGGTGATGCCTGCATTGTTCACCAGGATATCGATCCTGCCGAACTTCTCGACGACCTGGTCGATCATGGCGGTCACTTCGGCCGAGGCTGCCACGTTCGCTTTGAGGGCCAGCGATCTTCTGCCCAGCGCTTCGATGTCCACCGCTGTTTTCTGGGCTGCTTCGAGGTTCACATCGCAGATGGCGACGTCAGCGCCGTCCGTTGCGAGTGCCAGTGCAATGTCCCGCCCGATGCCTTGTGCTGCGCCGGTGACCAGTGCTATTTTGCCGTTCAAACTCATGCGATCACTCCTGCATAGTGGTGAGGGGTGTTCAGTCCCGTGTTATTTTGAGCAGCTGCCGTCGATGCCGATCCCGTTCAGGGTGAACATGTTGTATTTGGTGTATTCTCCCTTGCAGGAGACCCTGTCGCCTTTATGCAGTGCGGCCGCGCTCTTGGTGCGGACATCGACGACAAAGTCCTTGGAGCGCCCCGGCACTTCCACTTTTACTACAATTTTCGCGCCGGTCCTGCCCGTCTTGACATCGTCGACCTTGCCGTCTGCGACGATCCGTTTTCCTTTTAATGCCTTAAGATAGCTCTTAATATCATCTGAAGAATACTTTGTCTTGTCCATGTGGTCCGCCACGTCGGCGGCTGCGACCTGTCCTGCCTGAGACGGTGCCGGGGACAGGATGACCACGCCTGCTGCCATGAAAAGAAAAAATGCGATCGTGAAATCCTTCATAACCATGACCAACCTCCCTGCTTGGATGATCCGTCAGACTGCTATGAAATGCCGATGGCATGCAGCGTATCGTTCATGCTCTTCTGGTCCTCAACGTTCAGGATCTTTGCATCCTTGGCGATCCGTTTCACCAGTCCGGAAAGCACCCTGCCGGGGCCTACTTCGATGAAGGTGTCGACGCCGTCGGCGGTCATGCGTTTGATCGAGTCTTCCCAGAAAAGAGGAGCGCTGATCTGTTTGATCAGTGATGGTCTCAGGTCAGACGCTTTCTGCACGTACTGCGCATCGGCATTGTTGACGATCGGTATGGCGAGATCGCTGAGGGTGACGGTCTCCAGTTCCTTTGCCAGCCGGTCGCCCGCCTTCTGCATCATGGCGCAGTGTGAAGGGACACTTACCGCAAGGGGCACGACCTTTTTTGCCCCGCGCGTTTTGGCGAGTTCCATGGCCGCTTCCACGGCTTTTTTCTCGCCGGCGATCACGATCTGGCCCGGAGAGTTGTAATTTGCAGGGGCAACTATACCATTTTTGGAAGCGTCAAGGCAAGTTTTTTCTACGTCCTGACGCTCCATGCCGAGTATGGCCGCCATGAGTCCGGCGCCTTCTGGAACGGCTTCCTGCATATAGCGGCCGCGCTTCTGGACGAGCGCAACAGCGTCTTTGAAGGCCAGGCCCCCGGCACAGGTGATGGCCGTATATTCTCCCAGGCTATGGCCTGCTGCAACGACGGCGGTGACCCCCCGGCGTTCGAGCGGTCTCAGGATCGCGATGCTCGCCGCAAGGATGGCGGGCTGGGTATTCTCTGTGAGGTTCAGTTTTTCGACCGGGCCCTGGGTGCACAGCTGCGCAAGGTCGAAGCCAAGGGCAGCGTTTGCGGCTTCGAAGACCTCGCGGGATTCGTCGAAGTTCTCGTAAAATTCCTTGGCCATGCCCACATACTGCGAGCCTTGGCCGGGAAAAAGAAATGCGATTTTCATGGTTATGACGGCCTCATCTTCGTTGATCGATACTGCGGCGCCCGGCGTTGCAGCCCCGCTCTCCTGTCTATTCTTTAGCCCCGGATTTCTTTGAACTTCTTGATCATGACCGGCAGGACCTCAAGCACATCGCCAACGATGCCGTAGGTGGCAACACTGAAGATGGGCGCGTCAGGGTCCTTATTGATCGCGACGATGACATCGGACGACTGCATGCCCGCCACGTGCTGGATGGCGCCGGATATGCCGCAGGCGATATAGAGTTTGGGACACACTGTCTTGCCGGTCTGACCCACCTGATGCGAGTAGGGGATCCAGCCTTCGTCCACGGCGCCGCGCGTTGCTGCTACCGCTCCGCCGAGGACCTTGGCAAGCTCTTCGAGGAGGTGAAAGTTCTTGACGCCGCCCATGCCGCGGCCGCCGGCCACAATAATGTTCGCTTCGCAGATATTGACGGTCTCGCCCAGCTCTTCTACGGTTTTAATGACCTTGGTGCGGACATCGCCGGTTTGCGTGAATTTGACCTCGATGATCTCGCCGGTGCGGGCGTCGTTGCGCGGAGCAGGCTTCATCACCTTGTGCCTGACCGTCGCCATCTGGGGCCGGTGGTTGGGGGAAACGATGGTGGCCATGATGTTGCCGCCGAAGGCGGGCCGGGTCTGATGAAGGTTGCCGGTCTCGGGATCAATGTCGAGCACGGTGCAGTCTGCAGTAAGGCCAGTATAGAGCTTTGCCGCGACCTTGGGGATGAACGAACGGCCGATCGCCGTTGCGCCGGCAAGGATGATCTCAGGTTTGTGGAGTGTTGCAAGGGTGGTGAGGACGGCGCTGTAGGAGTCGTCGTTGAAATCCTTCAGGGCCGGGTCGTCGGCCAGGTAGACCACGTCTGCCCCGTGAGCGATGAGGTCCTTTGCCCTGTTCTTGATGTCCTGGCCGATGAATACGGCGGAAAGCTTTGTCTGGCGCTTGTCGGCGAGCTTCCTTCCTTCGCCGAGCAGCTCAAGCGTTACGCTTGAAATGCCGCCCTTGTGCTGTTCCGCAAAGACCCATACGCCTTTGAAGGCCGAAAGGTCCTTTGCTGCTGCAACGGCCTCTTCGCCGGTCCGTTCGATGGCTTTGAATTCGCAGGCCTCGATGCAGGCGCCGCACAGGGTGCAGCTTTCCGTGATGAAGGCCTTGCCGCCCCGCATCTCGATGGCGCCGAAGGGGCAGGCGGAGACACAGGTCTCGCAGCCGGTGCAGGTGTTTGAAATGACTTGAACGCTCACAGGCAACTCCTTTTTGAATCAGAGAAGGTAAGAGGGAAAGATGGCAGGAAGGTAAGAAAAACGCCTACCTTCTTGCCTTCATAACTTCCTACCTTCCCGGTTTACACCAGCGACTGCTCTTTCAGCTTTTTCACGACCTGATCGACCTGCTGTTCAATGGTCCCGGACAGGATCTCCCGCTGGCCGCGGGGAGCAGGCGGGAATATTCTGACGACCTTCGTAGGTGAACCTTTGAGCCCGAGCAGGTTCTCGTCAGCGTTGATATCTTTGGCCGTCAGGGTCGTGACCTTGAGGTTTTTCGCTTTCATTTTGCCCTTCAATGAGGGCAGCCGCGGCTGGTTGATCTCTTTGACCACGGTTATCAGCGCCGGGAGAGAGGACTCCACCACATCGTACCCGTCGTCCATCATGCGCTCTACGGTCATTTTCCCGCCGGCGATGGCCTCTATTTTCTTGATGTAGGCGATGAAGGGAATGCCGAGCATGTCTGCGGTCTCGGGGCCGACCTGGGCCGTGTCGCCGTCGATCGCCTGCTTTCCCGCGATAACAAGGTCGTAGGCCCCGAGCTTTTTTATTCCTTGGGCAAGGGTATAGGAGGTGGCCCACGTATCGGCGCCTGCAAAGGCCCGGTCGGACAGGAGCACTACCTCATCAACGCCCATGGCCACGGTCTCCTTGAGCGCATCGGCGGCCTGCGGCGGTCCCATGGTAACGGCGGTCACCTTGCCGCCATGCTGCTCGCGCAAACGGAGCGCCTCTTCAATGGCGAACATATCAAAGGGATTGATGATGCTTGGAACTCCGTCACGGATGAGCGTGTTCGTTTCCCGGTTGATCTTCACTTCTGACGTGTCCGGGACCTGTTTTACCAGAACGATGATATTCATCGGTATCTCCAACATTCCAAATAACAAATTTCAAGTAAGCTCCAAGCACCAAGTTCCAAAACTCAAACTGTTTGGTGTTTGCTATTTTAAAATTGGATCTTATTTGTTATTTGGTGCTTAGGATTTGGTGCTTGCTACCCTTATTTCTGTCTGCTCGCTTCCTTGATCATGTCGAGGGCGATGACGTTGCGCTGGATCTGGTTCGTTCCCTCATAGATCTGGAGGATCTTGGCGTCACGCATCATTTTCTCGACGGGGTACTCTTTCATATAGCCAGAACCGCCCATGATCTGGACCGCGTCAGTGGTGACCTTCATGCCCGTGTCGGTGGCGAAGAGCTTTGCCATTGCGGAAGCACGGGAGAAATCCTTGGCTCCGCTGTCCATCATGCGGGCGGCGGAATAAACAAGGGCCCGGGCCGCCTCGGTCTGGGTCTGCATGTCGGCAAGCATGTGCTGAATGGCCTGGAAGGAGGTGATGGGCTGGCCGAACTGGACCCTGCCTTTGGCGAACTTGATGCACTCGTCGATGGCGCCCTGGGCCACGCCCACGCCCTGGGCACCTACGCCTGCGCGGGAGCAGTCGAGGGTCTTCATGGCCACAATAAATCCCATGCCTTCCCTGGCGATCAGGTTTTCCTTGGGGATGCGGCAGTTATTGAAGATGAGCTCGGTCGTCGATGATGCGCGGATGCCCATCTTGTTCTCTTTTTTGCCGAAGGTAAAGCCGGGAGTGCCTTTTTCCACGATAAAGCACGAGGCGCCGCGGGCGCCCTTGGATTTGTCCGTGATGGCGATGACCGTGTAAATCTGGGCCTCGCCGCCGTTCGTGATCCACTGTTTCGTGCCGTTCAGGACATATTCATTCCCTTCGAGCTTCGCCGTGGTCTGCACTCCGCTGGCGTCGCTGCCTGCGTTCGCTTCGGTCAGGCCGAATGCGGCGAGGTGCTTTCCCGATGCGATATTGGGCAGGTATTTTTTCTTCTGCGCATCACTGCCGTGGAGCAGTATGGGGTACGTGCCGAGGGCGTTGGCCGCATAGCTGGTGGAAACACCGAGGCAGGCCTTCGATATTTCCTCGATGGCGATATAGAGCTCGAAGCTCTTTTTGCCGAGGCCGCCGTATTCTTCGGGAATATAAATACCGAAGAGGTCCGCCTGGGCCATGGCTTTCATGATATCCGTGGGGAACTTGTTCTGTTCATCCAGTTCGGCCCGCACCGGCACGATCTTCTCAACCGCGATCTGCCGTGCGAGATCGCGTATCATGATCTGATCCTCTGTCAACAAATAGTCCATTCCAACCTCCGGATTACCGTAAAATTTTTATATAAATATATGAACCCAGATAAATTCTATTGTTAAGGCGCATCTTTACCACCGAACGAGCGCCGAGGCCCAGGTCAGGCCGCCGCCGAAGGCCTCGAACAGGAGGAGGTGATTGTCCTTGATCCTGCCGTCGCGGACCGCTTCGTCCAGCGCCATGGGGATCGATGCCGCCGAGGTATTCCCGTATTTAGGAAGGGTGAGCACGACCTTTTCCATGGGCATGTTCAGGCGCTGCGCCATGGCCTGGATGATCCGCAGATTTGCCTGGTGCGGAACAAGGAAGTCGATCTCCTCCGGTTTTACCTTGTTGTGCTCCAGCGCTTCCTGCACAACGCCTTCGAGCGCCCGTACGGCGGCTTTGAAGGTCTCGTTGCCTTTCATACGGATGAAGTGCAT
>Ga0154443_1164_pt2 | contig 15017 bp, 15 predicted proteins | sample RifGroC2_FD_105636 | JGI IMG/M metagenome (GOLD analysis project Ga0154443, IMG submission 105636) | Nitrospirae bacterium GWC2_56_14
AAGGAAAAGAGTTCGTCTTCCAGCGGCCTTACGGCTCTTATGTGATGGAGCAGATCCTGTTCAAGATCTCCTTCCCTGCGGAGTTCCATTCCCAGACCGCTGTGGAATGCGCCATGACGCTCCATGAAAAACTGAAAGACCTGGGCAAGAGCGCCGGGGACATCAAAAAAATAACCATCCGCACCCACGAAGCAGCCATGCGCATCATCGATAAAAAAGGCCCGCTCAGCAATCCCGCGGACCGCGACCATTGCATCCAGTACATGGTCGCCGTGCCGCTCATCTTCGGCAGGCTGACCGCCGCGGATTACGAGGACAGCGTTGCTGCTGACCCGCGCATCGACGCGCTGCGCGATAAGATCGAATGCATTGAGGACAAACAGTTCACCAAGGACTACCATGACCCGGAGAAGCGCTCCATCGCCAACGGACTCACTGTCGAGCTCACGGATGGGACGCGCCTTCCCGAGGTGCTGGTGGAGTACCCCATCGGCCATCGCCGACGGCGCAAAGAAGGCATGCCGGTGCTGGTGGAGAAGTTCAAGACCAATCTGGCCAGACGATTTCCTGCGAAGCAGCAGAAGGCGATTCTGGACAACAGTCTGGACAGGTCACGACTGGAAGGCATGGCGGTCAATGAGTATGTTGATCTGTTCGTAATATAACGTAACACCAAAGCCAAAAGGCGTCTCTCGCAAAGCTCGCAAAGGACGCAAAGAAAACCTTAAGGAAATCTTTTTTGGTTTTTAATCCAGAAGCAAGCACTTAGCTTTTGATCTTCTTGGCGACCTTTGCGAGCTTTGCGAGAAACATTTTTGCCTGGTTGTTTTTCTTGATTCTTCCATTGCTAATCCTAACTTTAGCCCTCGCACAAAACCCCTTGACTGCGATATGCCGAACTCATTATAGTATTCCGGAGCTTTGATATTGTGCGTTCCAACCACGCGGCATTCGTCCGTGGATATGTCGGCATCCGTCAGGCGGGAGGAATATCATGGGGAAGTATGAGGAGATGTTTCAACGGAGCATCAAGGACCCTGAAGGCTTCTGGGGAGAGGCCGGCCAGGCAATTACCTGGAGCAAGAAATGGGACAAGGTCCTGGACGATTCGAACAAACCCTTCTACCGCTGGTTTACCGGCGGAGAGATGAACACCTGCTATAATGCGCTGGACCGGCATGTTGAATCAGGCCGCGGCAGCCAGGTGGCGATCATCTATGACAGCCCGGTAACGAGCACGCTCCAGAAGATCACCTATCAGCAGCTGCTTGACCAGGTTTCGCGGTTTGCCGGCGCGCTCAAGGGCCTGGGCGTGGGCAAGGGCGACACGGTCATCATCTACATGCCCATGATCCCCCAGGCGGCGATCGCCATGCTTGCCTGCGCGCGTTTGGGAGCGGTCCACTCAGTTGTCTTCGGCGGGTTCGCGCCGCATGAGCTGGCGATCAGGATCGACGATGCCAGGCCGAAGGTCATCATCACGGCATCTGGGGCCATCGAAGGAAAGAAGACCCTGGAGTACAAGCCCATGCTGGACCGCGCCATCGAACAGGCCGGCTACAAGCCGCAGAAGAGCATCATATTCCAGCGCTCCTTCGTGAAGGCAGCCATGACCGAAGGCAAGGACCTTGACTGGGACGAGCTCTTGAAGAACGCTCAGCCCGCAGGCTGCACGCCGGTCAAGGCGACCGACCCGCTCTACATCCTCTACACCTCGGGCACGACGGGCAAGCCCAAAGGCGTGGTCCGGGACAACGGGGGCCATGCGGTGGCGCTTCGCTGGAGCATGGAGTACATCTACGGCGTGAAGCCCGGCGACGTGTACTGGGCCGCGTCGGACGTGGGCTGGGTCGTGGGACATTCCTACATTATCTACGCGCCGCTGCTCACCGGTTGCACCACGATTATCTACGAAGGAAAGCCTGTCGGCACGCCGGATGCCGGGGCCTTCTGGAGGGTCATTTCCGAGCACAAGGTGAAGGTGATGTTCACCGCGCCCACGGCGTTCCGCGCCATCAAGAAAGAGGACCCCTGGGGTGAGTTCATCGGGAAATACGATCTCTCGGCATTCAAGTATCTTTTCCTTGCCGGCGAACGGCTCGATCCGGACACCTATCATTGGGCGCACGACCTGCTCAAGAAGCCGGGGATCGACCATTGGTGGCAGACCGAGACAGGCTGGCCCATTACGGCGAACTGCATGGGCATCGAAGAGATGCCGATCAAGCCGGGTTCCTCGACCAGGCCGGTGCCGGGGTTCGCGGTCACCATCTTGGACTCCAATGGTAAAGAAGTGGGGCCCAAGGTGACCGGCCTGGTGACGATAAAGCTTCCGCTCCCTCCAGGAACGCTTCCGACCCTGTGGCAGGCCGACGACCGGTTCCTCGAATCCTATCTCAAGGTCTACCCGGGCTACTATTTTACCAGCGATGGCGGCTACATCGACGAGGATGGCTACGTCTATATCATGGGCCGGGTGGACGATGTGATCAACGTGGCCGGTCACCGGCTCTCAACCGGCGAAATGGAAGAGGTGGTCTCCACGCACAAGGACATTGCGGAGTGCGCGGTCATCGGCGTACATGATGGGCTCAAGGGGCAGGTGCCGGTGGGGCTCTGCGTGCTGAAGGCCGGCGTGAATAAGAGCGAGGAAGAGATCAGGAAGGACCTTTCATCGATGATCCGGGACACCATCGGCCCCATCGCGTCATACAAGGAGACCTGCGTGGTGAAACGGCTGCCGAAGACGCGCTCCGGAAAGATCCTGCGCGGCACCATGCGCAAGATCGCCGACGGCGAGGCCTATACTATGCCGTCCACTATCGACGACCCCGCGACGCTGGGCGAGATAGAAGAGGCCTTGAAAAAGGCGGGGTATGCGCATAAGCAGTAGCTGGGAAAGGTCAACGGCGTCTCTCGCAAAGTCCGCAAAGCTCGCAAAGGAAACCGTGAGGGATGCCCTGCTATTCCGGTTTTCCATCACCCTTCTCTCTTCTGGACTTTTTCGATTGCCTGTAGTGGTGTTTTCCTGACGACTAAACGTTGTCGCTAACTGCGGGGTGCTGATGGGGCTACCGAAAGAGATTGCCGGGCTGGTCGAACACTTTGAGCGAAACCGCGACGATTACAAGTCCGGCAAGTACAATGAAGCGCAGCTCAGACAGATGAAATATTTCTATGGTGAAAACGCGCTGAGGTATGTTAGAATTACACGACACAACAGGAGGTGGCAATATGGCACAGGTAAGAGAGCAAGTGATTGAGCTAATAAAGTCCCTTCCCGAAGATGCAACCCTGGAGGACATTCATTATCACCTCTATGTTCGGGAAAAAGTGGAGCATGGCCTGAAAGCAGTTGAAGAGGGGCGTTTTATATCGCAGGAAGAAGCTGAAAAAAGGGTAGAGGGATGGCTAAAGTCGTCTGGACAGACCCGGCGCTAAACGATCTTCAGAACATTATTGAGTATATTGTCAAAGACTCCGTTGTCTATGCCGAGCGATTCGGCATGCGCGTAGTTCAGGCGCCGCGCATACTTCAACAGTCCCCCCTGCTGGGCCGCGTGGTCCCCGAATTCAGCGATCAATCCATCCGAGAACTCATCTATGGGTCTTATCGCATCATTTATAAAGCGACCGACCAGATGTGCTCGATTGTCGCCGTTATCCATGGCAGCAGAGATATCTTGAAACATTTAAAACCTGGTGATTGGAATATAGAATAGAAGTGCGCGGGGAACCAATTGGGTTCGCGTTTTAAATTGAATAATCGCAAAAAGCCGCTGGAAGACTTCCAGCGGCTTTGCTATTCAATGGAATGAAGCTTAGGTGCTCTTCAAATACTCCAGGATCTTTTCCCGGATGGTCTTGAAGATCATATCGAACTTGGCCTCATCGTTCTCGAGCAGCGTGATCCGGAAGCCCTTGAGGTTGCAGTTAAAGCCCGTGAGCGGCACCACGCAGATGCCGGTCGTGGCAAGCAGGTAATAGACGAACCGCTTGTCCAGCGCCACGCCATTGGTGATCTTTTCGACCAGCTCCTTGACCGCCTTGTCCTTCACAGGCAGCGACTGTTTGGCGTTCAACACGCCTTCTTCGAACATCACGGTCATGTAGAATGCGCCGTTCGTCCGGTTCACCACGATGCCCTTGATGTCCTTGAGCTTGTCATAGGCGGTATTGGAGCGCCATTCGTATTTCTTGTTCCGCGCCGCAACGTGCCCCGGAAAGCGCTTGTCGCTGAAGATCCTGGGGATCACGGTCTGCGGCAGCGTGGTGGAGCAGACCTCGAGCATCTTGTTGTCCAGGATGCTCTTCACGTACTTCGCGAACACGGGGTCGTTCTTCTGGTTATAGACCTCGATCCAGCCGCAGCGCGAACCCGGCCAGGGAAGTTCCTTGGAAATGCCCTTCATGGAAATGCCGCAGACATCGCCGATCACTTCCGCCAGCGGCACGGCCTTTTTTCCGTTATAGGCCATGTTGATGTAAATCTCGTCGCAGACCACGAACAGGTCGTACTCCCGCGCCATGGCCACGATCTCCTGCAGCACTTCCTTGGGATAGACCGCGCCCGTGGGGTTGTCGGGATTGATGATGAGGATTCCCGAGATCGCCGGATTGTACTTCACCTTCATGCGCAGATCGTCCAGGTCCGGGTACCAGAGGTTCTTCGGGTCCAGGTTGTACGAGATGTATTCGGCGCCGGCATGGGAGGCCTCGGCGGAGGAATGGGTGCTGTAGGCCGGGCTCGGCCCGATCACGCGGTATTCCTTCTTGAGCTGGCCGTAGATCTTGCTGATGGCGTCGCCCAGGCCGTTGAAGAAGATGATGTCCTCCTTCGTGATCTTGACGTTGCCGTTCTTGTTCGACAGCTGCGCCAGAAATTCGCGCGTGGCCTCCATGCCCTTGGTGGGCGAATAGGCGTAGGTTGCGTCCTCGCGGTTTGCCTCGACCACGATCTCCTTGATCCAGTCGGGGATCTTTTCGCCCTTCTGGACCGGGTCGCCGATGTTCTCCCACATGATCTCGACGCCGAGCTTGCCGAACTCCTTGGCAACGGCGACGATCTCGCGGATCTCGTATTTCAGTTCATCGGCGCCCAGTGAAACTATGTTATTTCTCATGCTATGCCCCCACCCCGGACAAGTGGATCAACATCCTCGACAGGATTACAGGATAAAATCCGATAAAAACACTTCGTCCCGAAAATCCTGTCAATCCTGTTATCCTGTCCAAAAGGTCTATTTTTAGATGCAGTCTTTTTAAAAACACGTCATATTACCAAAAAAAACGTTCCTGAGTAAAGCGAATTATTGCCTTGGGCGAAAAAATCAGCCATTTTTGAGCTTTTCGTTCAAATATTCCCGGACCGCATCCACGGCATCGGCGATATCGTCCGTCTTGGGGAGGGTCAGGGCAAAGCGGTCGATATAGCTCCGCTGGGCCACGATCCGGAAGGAGGCCGGGAAATTCAGGTCAAAGATCCAGGCCAGCTGGAGCAGTTTGAAGTCGGTCAGCGTTTTTAGCGACGACAGGAGCACGAGCTTGCGCTGGTGAAGGTTCGTCAGGATCTCAGGTGAATACTCCGGGATGTCCGGCAGCCCGAGCCCCACGGCGGTCGCCTGGTCTGCTTTTGGCTGCGCGTAGTATTCAAGGAAGACCCTCCAGATATCGAGCTTGTCCGCATCGCGGATCATTTTTACGTACTGCAGCAGGTTCCGGTCGAGTTCCTTGGGGATGGCCAGCACGTTGTGCAGGGTCACGGCGCGGACGATGAGGTCCTGCTCCTCTTTCGGCAGGTTGCCGAGCGCCGCGGTCTCGATCAGCACTTTTGCGCCCAGGGCCGCATGGTTCACGGAGATGCTGTCCTGGAACGTCTTGTACTGCTGATACTGGGGGAACCTGCCGATGTCGTGGAACAGGGCAATTGCCTCAGCGATCATGGCCCGCTGGTCGTCGAGCTCCAGGTCCTGCGCGATCACAAGCATGTTGGAGCAGACGTCATCCGTATGCTTCCGCTTGACGTCGAAGTTCTTCTGGTCCTCCTCGAGGTCGGAAGAAAAAGAGGCGCAGTACATCGAGAACCAGGTTTTGAAGGCGTTCAGATCGTCGCGTTTCATAAGGGTTTTGTGGCCATAGTACTGCAACAGGCGCAGGCCGTCAAGGTCGTTCTGGTGTAGCAGGTAGGTAGACTGAAGGCAGAAGTTCAGGCGGGTAGACTGAAGGCCGAAAGGCTGAAGTAAAAAGATAAAAGATGGTCAATATAAATGCAAAACCAGCGTGGTCAAACATCTTGCCTTTTCCGCCTTCAGCCTTCAGTCTTATAACCTTCAATCTGAATAGACAACCGCATTGACAGTCCCATTGGCCTCTGTTATGATTTTCTTTAGCCCAGGGAGGGGCTCACGCATGAAAAAACTTTTCATACTGTCCGCGCTCGTTCTGCTATCATCTGCAACAATGTTGTTCGCTGCTTCACCGAACATGCAGGAAGGCAAGTGGGAGATCACCATGGCCATGAAGGTCGAAGGCGTGCCCTTTCCCATGCCGCCCATGAAGTACACCCAGTGCTTCACCAAAGAGGACGTGAAGGACGGCAACAAAACGCTGCCGACCGGCTCCGACAAGAAGAAGGACAACTGCGAGGTCAAGGACGTGAAGGCTTCGTCTAATTCAACGACCTGGAAGATGGTCTGCAAGGACGGCACGACCGGCAACGGCGAGATCACCTACAAGGGCAGCAGCTATACCTCGACCATGACGCTCGTGTCCAAGGACGGCGGCAAGACCGTCAACAACATCAAGGCGAAAAGGCTGGGCGACTGCAAGTAATACAGGTGCCTCCCCCTTGATGGGGGAGGTTAGGCGGGGGTGATGAGCACGAATGCCGGATACTTCACCCTCCCCTTCGTCCCCTCCCATCGAAGGGAGGGGAGAGTAAAATCAAGGATGCCCGTAGTTCACGACGGCTAGCTCATTCCGACCCATGGAGGTTCTACGAGAATATGCTGATCCGCAACCTGAAAGACTGCGCAGAATTCATTTCCGGCGACGGCTGCGTGCTGCGCGAGATCCTGCACCCCGACAAGATGGACCTCAAGCTCGGATACAGCCTGGCCCATGCCATCGTGCATCCCGGCGATATCACCAAACCACACCGGCTCAAGACCTCGGAGGTCTACTATATCATCGAGGGCGAAGGCGTCATGCATATTGACGAGGAGACTGCCCTGGTGCGCGCCGGCGCTACGGTCTACATTCCGCCCATGGCCGTACAGTTCATCAAGAACAGCGGGAAGAAGGACCTGGTGTTCCTTGCCATTGTCGATCCTGCCTGGCGGGTGGAGGACGAAGAGGTCCTGACAGGATGTCGTTAAACCGGTAAACGACAGTTGACCACATAAGGCACATAAGTCACTTAATCAAATCACCGGAACGACGAAGTATGTACAAAGCAAGCGCGGTTGTTTTTTGTGAATTCTGTGCATTTTTGTGGCTAACTGTTTTTTAAGTACTGGAGGAGAAGCCATGGATCTTTTTGAAGCCATCAGAACGCGAAGGAGCGTCAGAAAATATCTCGACCGGCCCGTGGAGGAGGAGAAACTGCAGGCCGTTCTGGAAGCGATCCGCTTGTCGCCCTCGTGGTCGAACATGCAGTGCTGGCGCATGGTCGTGGTGAAGGACCAGGCCGTGCGCGAAAAGCTGAGCGAGCTTTCCTATGTGGAGTCTTTCTTCGCTCCCAAGGGGTACCGGACGAACCCGTCAAAAAAGGCGCTTGCCGCGGCGCCGGTGGTGATCGTGCTCTGCGCCGACCCGGCCCGGTCAGGCGAGCTCTGGAACCAGAATTATTATCTCGTGGATGCGGGGATCGCGTCCGAAAACCTGATGCTCGCGGCGCGCGGCCAGGGGCTCGGGACCGTGTTCGTGGGGGTCTATGATGAAGAAAAGGTGAAGGGGCTTCTTAGTATTCCGCCGGCCATCAGGGTCGTGGGCCTGTTCCCCCTGGGCTATGCCGCGGAAGAGAACAAGGAAGGTCCGCCGCGGAAGCCGTTGCAGGACATCTGCTCGTATGAACGATGGGAGCTGAAAGCCAGCACGTAGGGGCGGGTTTTAAACCCGCCCTGCAGGGACGTGTTATTTTTGGATGACTTCAATCCTTAATTCCATCTGTTCTTTCAGCGCCCCCCATTCACCTGCCTGCTCCTTGATCTCTCCGAGGAGCTTCAGTTTGTTCTTAAGTTCTCCCGCTCGCTCTGCTTTGATCGTTGCGAAGAAGACGTTTTTTGATCCAGTGGTTTCCCTCCTTACGATCGAGCCGTTCATCTGAGTTATCGCTTTTTCAACTTCCTTCGCTGCTGCCTCCCTGTCCGTCACCTGGACAATGATCGCAGGCATGGCTTTGTCCGCAACTGCTGCGCCGGCAATGGGTGCGGCGGGAACGGCCGATTTCGCTTTCGCAGCAGCTTCAGGCGGTGCGCCGGTTGCAGTTGTGGCCCGCAGCATCATCATATTCCCGCGGTTTGTTTCTTCTCTGCTTACGACGGACCGATCGTTCTCAGCCGATGCCGAGGAGGTTTCTTTTTTTTCCGCAGGAGCAACCGCCGGCTGCTTTGCTGGTTTTGAAAAGGCGGGTGCAGGCGCTGCTGTTTGGTCTTGGAGCGCCGGAGGCGCAGGCGGCTCGTATGCCTGTTTCATGTCCAGAGCTTTGTATCCCGGCGCCTGCGGCAGTTTCTTTGCGCGACGCGACAGCTGCGTTGACTTTTGTTCCGCTTTCTTTTCAATACCGGATGGAAGCGGCTCCTGAGCAGGTGCATATTCCTCTACCAGCGGGTTCGGTGTCCTCATGGATGGCTGTATGTTCTGATAAATGAACACGGCGGTCACGGCAAGGAACAGAACGCCCACGGCTTCAAGGGGCAGTTTGATATGCAGCGGAAAGAAGAACCGGTGGAACCAGCTCTTCTTCGCGGCCTCGACGCGCACTTTTGCCATGATCTTCTGCGTCATCCAGGCCGGAGGGTCGAGCTCCTCGACGGTCCTGATAACGGCAACGGTCTGCCTGAGCTCTTTGAGCGCGTCGCTGCATCTCTCGCAGGTCTTGAGGTGCTCTTCGATCGCAGTTCTGTCCTCGGGAGAGACAGCGCCGTCGATATACTCGGACAGCATATGCCGGATCTCGTTATGGTTCATTGAGTGCTCCCCATGCTCTTTTCAAACAGTCCTTGACCGCCTCGCGCGCCCGGAAGAGCCGGGACTTCACGGTCCCGGCGGCAACCGTGAGCATCGTGCCGATCTCTTCATAGGAAAATTCCTGGAGGTCTCGGAGCACGATCACCTCCCGGAAGTCCGGTTCAAGCGCCGCAATGCAGTCCTGCACCTTTTCCCGCAGATCGCGCTGTTCCAGCCGGTCCAGGATCGAGGCCTCCTTTGAAGGCGGGTCGGCCATGATCGATCCGTCCCTGGTTTCAATAGGGTCGTTCAGGGAATTGACCTCATGGAACCTGCGCGACCGCACCTGCTTCAGTCGGTTCCGGGCCTGGTTTATGGTGATCGTGGTGAGCCAGGTCGTAAAGCGCGAAGCCCCACGGAATTTCCTGATGTTCCGAAAAGCGGCCACAAAGGCATCCTGCACGATCTCGGACGCATCGTCGTGGTCGCCGGCTATCCTGAAGGCGATGTTGAACATCTTTTTCTGGTGCTTTTGTACGAGCTGTTCGAACGCATCCAGATCGCCCTTTTGGGAGCGCCCCACGAGCTCGGCATCATCGTCCGTCGCCTTTTGCCCGTTCATCCTATTAGACAGCCTGTTGACGTAATTAGTTCCATAGTCGTGAATGATTGTACCGCAAAATGCCGGGAGATACACCAGGAAATACATACCAGTTGTGCTCGGTATTCAGCTGTGATACTATTTAGAGAGGTAAAAAACAAGGCTTTTTGAGGCAAGGAGGCGCCTTATGACCGGAGTCGTGATAATTTACGGGAAACCGGGTTGACCCTATACCGACCAGGCTCGTGCAGCCTACGGTGAGGCGGCTGAGTACCATAATGTGAAACAGGATAAGGCGAGGCTTGCGGAGATGCTGAAACTGACCGGAGGCGTCCGCAACGTTCCGGTGATCGTTGAAAACGGAAAAGTTTCGGTAGGATACGGAGGCTCCTGAGGGGTGTAAGACCCCGGCGGTCGCCGGGAATTTACAGTAACACGAAAGGATGCAATGCAATCACTGGACAAATTCTCGCTTGAGAAGGAAAAGGCGGTGCTGCTCATCGTCGATATTCAGGAGCGGCTGGCAGTGGTGATGGGACAGAAGGACGCGGTGGTGAAGAACAACCAGCATCTGATCGAACTGGCGAAGATGATCGGCATGCCGGTGGTGGTGACCGAACAGTATCCGAAGGGCCTCGGCAGGACCGTGCCGGAGCTCCGGGAAGCGCTCCCCGACTACCGGCCAATAGAGAAAATGACCTTTGATTGCTGCGGCCAGTCGGCCTTCCTTCCGGAGCTGAAAGACCACAACCGGAACACCGTGATCCTTACCGGCATGGAGACGCACATCTGCGTGCTCCAGACCTGCCTCGGACTGCTGAAAGCGGGTATGAACGTTCATGTGGTGCAGGACGCTATCTGCTCGCGCACGAAGGGGAACTGGAAAGCAGGCATCGAGTTCATGCGCCAGGCAGGGGCGGTCATCACCTGCACTGAAACGGTCCTGTTTCAGTTGCTCAAGGTGGCGGGCACTGAGGAGTTCAAAAAGATGTCGCAGAGGATCAAGTAACGGGGGCAGGGTTCAGGGGCCAGGATCCAGGGTGCGGAATTCAAAATGTTTGAAGGGTGAATGTCATGGCTGAAGAACTGATACCTGTTGACGTACAGAACGCCATCAAAGAGACCTTTTTCAAGGAACTGAAGGACGACATTCTGATCGAGGTTTATACCCTCCGCGGGGTGAACGACCAGTTCAACACCGCAACGGTCCAGCTCATCAAGGTCCTGGCGGGGCTGACCGACAAGATCAAGGCGAGCTTCCATGTCGTGGGAGACGAATTGTCGGTAAAGCGCAACGCCCTGCGGTCTCCCACGGTCCTGATAGCGCCGGACAAATACCGGATCCGCTTTACCGGCACGCCGCACGGAGAAGAGGGGCGGTCCCTTCTGGTCACGATCATGATGGCCTCGACGGGCAAGACCATCCTGACCGCGCAGGCCATGGAAAGGATAGCCGGGCTTAAGGAAAAGCGGGACGTTCAGGTCTTTGTGAGCCCCACCTGCCCCTACTGCCCGCAGCAGGTCCTGACGGCCTTTTCCGCGGCTATCGTCAATCCCGCGATGATCTCGGCCGACGCGGTCGAGATCTACGAGAACCAGGACCTGGCGGAAGCGCTCGGTTCGCTCGCCGTGCCGCAGACCTTCATCAACGGCACGTTCACCGGCGCAGGGCTCCAGCCTGAAGAGATCTTTACGGAGACCCTGATGACCTTGAAGGAGCCCGTCTATCTGACCGAAGAGATAACGCCGGGCGAGCCAATCAAAAAAGACCTGGTAATCATCGGCGGCGGCCCGGCAGGCCTTACCGCGGCGATCTACAGCGTGCGCTCGGGGCTTACGACCATTGTTCTCGAAAAGATCGCGCTGGGAGGGCAGGTGGCGATCACGCCTGTTGTCGAGAACTACCCCGGCTATATGCGGATCGGCGGCAAGAGCCTGGTGGACCTTATGGCCCAGCAGGCGGCGCAGTACACCGATATCCATGTCGGCGAGGTCGTGAAAGAGATCACGCGCGAAGCCGACGGTTTTCATGTCAAGACAAGCCGGGCCATCTATATTGCGCGGGGCGTCCTGCTCACGACCGGCGCCGATCCCCGCGTCCTCGGTGTCACCGGCGAGAAGCGCTTCTACGGCAGAGGGGTGAGCTACTGCGCCACCTGCGACGGTTACTTTTTCAAGGACGGCAAGAGGGTGATCGTCGTGGGCGGCGGGAATACGGCAGTGGCCGATGCGCTCTACCTGCACAACCTCGGAGCCAAGGTCACGCTGGTACACTGGCGCGATACGCTGAAGGCCGAAGCGCGGCTGCAGGAAAGTTTAAAACAGACCGGCATTCCCGTGCTCTGGAACAGCGAGGTGCGCGAGGTCCTGGGGGAAAAGATCGTAAAGTCCGTCAAGATCGAGGACAAGACCGAGCGGACGCTGAAGGAGATGCCGATCGACGGCGTGTTCATCGCGATCGGGTATGTGCCGAACAACGAGATCGCAAAGAACCTCGGCCTTGAGCTCGATGCAGAAGGCTACATCAAGGTGGACCTCACCACGATGCGGACGTCCGTGCCCGGCATCTACGCGGCCGGCGACATCACCGGCGGCCTGAAGCAGATCGTCGTGGCAGTGGGCCAGGGTTCGACGGCGGCCATGAGCGCGTTTGAGGATATTTCAGGTATGGTTGGCGATGAGAAGAAGGTTGCGGAAGCGGTGAAGAAGGGGTGACGAGCATACCCGCCACGGAGTTTCGATCAGGCGAACCAATCATCGTATTCAGGTTGCTGTTACTGGAAACTATCTCACAATTGGTTTGCATCAATAATACGTCATGCTCGCGAAAGCGGACATCCAGGAAACCCAGTAAAATGCTGGATTCCCGTTTACACGGGAATGACCGAAAATATCGCTATGATGTAAAAAGTTTGTAGGCTGGACTGAACGCTCCATGTGAAACCCAACGCAGGGGATGCGCAGGAAGGTGAAAAGATGCTTCTGGTCAGGGCCGATGAGGAATGCCCTCAGCGTCGCAGCGGGTTTGAAGGAGAGCGGCCGCATAGTGATCATGAGGAAGGTCAGCTTCGGCAACCGTTCCGACAGCGGACTCAAAAGCCACGGTGTTATCCCTACGCTTGTGCAGACTGCCAGAAGGCAGGGTGTCCATCCACGGGAATTTCTGCACATCCTTCATCCCGCCGATACAGCCACTGCACAAGCCGCGTTGTATAACAATACAGGTTGAAAAGATAACCGTCTCAGTCTCAGAATACAATAACGGCATTATGACTTCCGTGTGTACGAGGAGGAGGGAGCAGAGGGATGCGCTGTCTCTTCGACAGGTCGGAAATGGTGCGGAGTAAAAAGGGCTAAACTGTTACCCTATTTGCTCCTTGGGGAACTTTGGAGAGGACTAAGGGCAGGAAAAAATTTCCTGCCCTTAGCAGATATCATCTAATACTTATTTAATTCCAAAAGACTCATCCGTGCAAGAGCGTTCAAGGCGCCATGTTTGTACCTAAAGCACATGACGAACACTGCAAATTGAAACCGCTGTTCGAATGTGCAGTGTTTCCGTCTACAAGAGCATTAGACATTTGTATACCGCCACCCGCGTTTGCAGTTACGGCATTGTTTTTCACGGTCGAATAGTTTCCTGATATTCCAAGGCCACTGTTAAGGGATACGGTATTATTAATGATTGTTGAGTTTGAACCTGCAATGGCATAAGAAGCGTTGCCGGAAACAATGTTCCCTTGCACAACACATCCCCACACATTTATACCGCTTCCGTTTCCGGAAATCAGGCAATCCCGTACTTCGCAATGCCAGTCAAGTGCAATACCGGTTCCTGTATTGTTAACGATTCTCATATTGATGACCCGCGTACTATTCATTCCCTCGTTGTCAGACACACCAACTCCAAAGTTAGTAATTGTGCCGTTTCGAAGCTCTACATTTGTAGACGTTTCTAAATTGACACCATAGCCCGTGCTGGAACCTGTTATGGAATAACCATTAAAATCTATGGAGACGTTATTGGCCGCGACGATAATGCCGGACCCGGAACTGGTCAAATTGGCACCCAGGTAGTAACTGTCAGACGTGCTAATCGTATATGGCAGGGAGTTGATCAATGTTTTGGCTGATACTGTTGTCGCAACAAAAATCAGCGATATTGCAAACAGCATAAATCTCTTAGTCATAGTTCCTCCTATAGATTAGTTGGTTTATCTACTTGTCCGTTATGCAGTGCTACGATGTTTCTGACTCACCTCCTTTCCGGGGGGGAACGCCTTTGCCCGGCTGACATCATCAATGTCAGGTTCACGAATGTCGCACCTTGCACCCGGAGGCGTAGACTGAATCTGAATTGGTTCGGGGCAGTTCCCACCTAGCGTTTTAGCCGCACGCGCGAGTCCCGACGTGCTGACACCAACATGACGCGCTATCTCGGCCAGCGACAAACCAAAACTCAAGCGTAAACCCGGGCATTTGCAGAGGTTACATTCTATTCAAACTGGATTAGAAACTGAGAGCAGTCCCGATCGTCCTCGAAAATTGATGATTTATTTATTCCACGGAGTATCAGATGGTGCAACGCTCCGGGGACATCAAGGCGGGCTTGACGTGGCATATTTAGAGTCTATTCTATTCATATAATACTTGTCAATGGAAATTACTCCATTTCGGTCACTACGCCCTCAAAGGAATTCTATGGAGTCAGGTTCTGGGAAATCATTTTCTTATATTTAAAGACCTGTATAACCATATAAAGGGCACCTCCCAAACGTGTGCTCTGGAACAGCGAGGTGCGCGAGATCCTCGGGGAAAAGATCGTAAAGTCCGTCAAGATCGAGGACAAGACAGAGCGGACGCTGAAGGAGATGCCGGTCGACGGCGTGTTCATCGCGATCGGGTATGTGCCGAACAACGAGATCGCAAAGAACCTCGGTCTTGAACTCGATGCGGAAGGCTACGTCAAGGTGGACCTCACCACGATGCGGACATCCGTGCCTGGCATCTACGCGGCCGGCGACATCACCGGCGGCCTGAAGCAGATCGTCGTGGCAGTGGGCTAGGGTTCGACGGCGGCCATGAGGGCGTTTGAGGATATTTCAGGTATGGTTGGCGAGGAGAAGAAGGTTGCGGAGGTGGTGAAGAAGGTGTGATATCTGCTGTTCCTAGTGTAGTGTCTCACAATTAACTGGTGTTATGCCATGATTTGTGATAGAGTGTCGCTCATGGCACGACACGCTTTAAC
>Ga0154443_1254_pt1 | contig 14920 bp, 14 predicted proteins | sample RifGroC2_FD_105636 | JGI IMG/M metagenome (GOLD analysis project Ga0154443, IMG submission 105636) | Nitrospirae bacterium GWC2_56_14
GACCGTAACACCGGCGACCTTGAATCTGATAACGGTCACGCCGGTCAATCCCAGTATCCCCAATGGCCTGACCAGACAATTTACGGCCACAGGCACCTACACGGACGGCACATCCGTGGATATTACCGCATCCGTCACCTGGTCATCAGGCACAATTGGCGTTGCGATCGTAAATCCCGGCGGCCTTGCAACAGGGGTTGGCGTCGGCACCTCGGTCATTACGGCTACCTCGGGGATCAGATCGGGCAATACAATATTGACCGTAACGGCGGCTATCTTGCAATCAATTGCCGTAACGCCGGCCAATCCAAGCATTGCCATAGGTCTGACCGTGCAGTTCACGGCCACAGGCACCTACACGGACGGCACCTCGCAGGATATTACCACATCGGTCAACTGGACGTCGGGCACAACCGGTGTTGCGACGATCATTAACGCAAGCGGACTTGCCACAGCTGTGGCGGTCGGCACCTCGGTCATTACGGCAACCTCGGGAGGCATCTCAGGGACAGCGCTTGCCGCCACAGCCCTAGCGTCAAATCCGGCGCTGGTCGACCTTGGATCAGCCGGCGCGTTCGCGGTTCTGGCCGGCTCCACGGTCAACAACACCGGCGGCACTTTTGTTACCGGGGATGTCGGAGTAAGCCCAGGGACTGCGATGGGATTGCTGCCGGCACAAGTGAGCGGGACAATACACGTGGCCGATCCTGCGGCAGTCCAGGCCAAACTCGACTTGACCGCCGCATTTAACGACGCTGCCGGAAGGTCGGTAAATGCCATCACGGTGTCCGGAAATATAGGCGGGCAAACCCTCGCTCCCGGCCTCTATAAATCCGCGTCCACGCTGGAGATCTCGTCAGGGAATCTCACTCTCGACGCCCAGGGCGACGCGAATGCTGTCTGGATCTTCCAGATAGGGACCACACTTACAACGACATCTGATCGCCAGGTCATCCTCGCACGCGGCGCCCAGGCGGGGAATATCTTTTGGCAAGTCGGCACTTCAGCGACCCTTGGAACGGGGACTGTGTTTAAGGGAAACATTCTGGCTCAAGCATCGATCACGGTGAATACCAACGCCACGCTGGACGGCAGAGCGTTGGCGCAGGACGCGGCGGTCACCCTGGACACCAATACCATTACAAAGCCGTAAGGTATGCGGTATCCGGGGTGAAAGCAGAAAGCATTACCTCAGAAATGTGGAGAGGTCCTCTTGAGGGGACCTCCCGGGAGGTCCCCTATGATAAAAATATATTTTACGGTTCCTGTCATAAAAACGATGACGCTGGTGTTGTTCGCCATTGTTTTTCTCCTTCCCTTATCCGCCCGTTCTGAGATAAAGAAAGGAAGCTTTGAAGTGAGTCCGTTTGTGGGCTACAATTTCTTCGAAAACGCGCAGAATCTGAAAGACCATCCAGTATATGGCGGACGGCTTGGTTATAATTACACGAAGAATTTCGGTATTGAAGTCGCCCTGGAATTTATCAAGAGCGCCGTTGATGACACCTCAATTACCGGCGCCAGGGAAGGACAGTTCAGAAGTCCCGTGGATGCAGTGAACCTTACCTTTTATCATATCGATGCGGTCTATCATTTTATGCCGGATAGTAAAGTTACCCCCTTCGTCGTTGCCGGTTTCGGGGGCGCCCACTATAGTACCGATATATCGAATCATGACATGTCTACTTTCGATTTTGGCGTCGGAGCGAAATACCGGGTGGCGGACAATATCGCATTCAGAATCGACCTCAGAGATAATATAGTAACTGAAGTTTTCCCTTTCGAACATGCCTACCATAATATTCATGCTTCCGCAGGGATAGTCTTTGCGTTCGGTGGCAAGGCAAAGTCCGCACCGGCCCCGAGTGTGGGGTCTGAACCGAAAGCTATGGTGACGCTGGTCGTGCTTGAGGATAATCATTTCGAATTCGACAAGTCGGCCATTACCAGGGAAGGGGAGGCGATACTGGACCAGAATATCAGGATCTTGAACGAAAACCCGAAAGTGAAGATCCGTATCGCAGGGTATACGTCAGCTCACGGCACTGCGGACTACAACCAGAAATTGAGCGAAAGAAGAGCAGAAGCTGTCCGTGACTACCTCATCAAGGGAGGCATTGCGCCGGGCCGGCTGACCACGATCGGATATGGCAAAACGAGGCCGGCAGAGTATGAGCCGATACCTGAGAACATATACTCGAAGGAAGCAAAGGCCAACATGAGAGTCCTTTTCGAAGTCATTGTGAAGTAGGAAAGCACGAAGCCGGGAGGACAGAAAGACGCTTTGAATCCAGGAGCGAGCGCACTTCAATGCGATCCCTGACAAGACGACCGCCGATTGCTGCAAGGGTCGGGCAGTACTTTCAGACGGAAGCGGTCGGCCGCGTCCAGAGGAAAAAAGGAGAACAATGAGCGCAACGAAAGGACAAAGCTGGTTATGGAGCATGCGGCATCCGGCCGCCTGGCGCGCACTTATGTTCGGGCTCCTGCTCCTTCCCGGTGCAGTGAGCGCCGAGGAACCGGCGGCTGCAGCGCTTCAACCGCGCAATGAGGCATTGAAGCCGGGAGAAATACTGACCTACGAGATCAGTTGGTCCGATTTCGTCACCGCCGGAAACGCGGTCATGGAGATTAATGAGGAAACGCTGCCGAACGGGACAACCGTCCTCAAGTTTACCGCGACGACGCACTCCGTCGGCCTGGTGGACAAGTTCTACCGGGTGAACGACAGGCTCGAGAGTTTCTTTGACCCGGCGATCATGCAGAGCCTCAAGTTCAGCCTGAATGAGCGCCACGGCAAGAAAAAAAGACGCCGCGAGCTGGTCTTCGATCATGCAAATAAAACCGTCGTCACCAAACTGAACGACGATCCGCCGGCGACCGTCCAGGTGCCCGATCAGGTGCAGGACGCCCTGTCGTCGCTGTATTACCTCCGGACCCGTGATGACTTCATCGTGGGCAAGGCGATCACCATACAGGTCCACGACAGCGGCAAGAACTGGTCCGTGGAGGTCCAAGTCCTGGGCAGGGAAAAGGTGAAGACGCCGGCCGGGACGTTCGCCGCCATCAAGGTCCGGACCTTTCCCAAGTACGAGGGGGTCTTCATGAACAAGGGGGAGATCTTCATCTGGCTCACCGACGACAACCGGAAGGTCCCGGTCCTCATGAAGAGCACGATCTCCATCGGGTCCATTGTTTCCACCCTGACGAAGATGGAGCCGGGCAGGGAAGCGCCAATACCGGAGTAACGACGCGAGGCCCGACGTTCTCCCCGGTTCTCAGTGGTAGTGTTAAAAGTTTTATGAAAACCGGAGAGGCAAGTATGAAACCACAGTGGTCACGGAGAAGTGCAGTGTGCTTTTAACCGACTCAACAATAAGACCATTCTTGAAGATGTGAGGAATGCAGTAACTGAGAAATTACTGTCGAAGGAGGGCACAGAGGGGGAGGCCGGTAATAAGCCTTAACCATGTTGAGATTCAAAATATTCTCTGTGTTCTCTGTGGTTAGATTTTGACATTACGTTCTCAGCTATGAAGGATACTGCCATGAAAAAACTCAAGATGATCGCATCCATACTCATCGTCATGGCCTCGGTCATTTTATGCGGGCGCATTATCGCCCATTCCCTTTCCAGCCAGCAGAGCAAGATCGATTATGCCGAGCTCAACCACATCAAATACGGTTTTTTCAGTGTGGAGGAATGGAAGCGGCAGATTTCCGTGATCCTTGCCGAAGAGATCAATAAGCTGTATCTGACCAGGACGGGCGAGCGGGAGCTCCGCAAACATATCGAAGCTCAGCTGAACGAGCTTATCGACAACGTCTACCGGAAGATCAGGGAAGAGAATCAGGGCTCCGCCGAGGGCTGGTTCAAACAGACGTTCATTAACATATTTGTGAGTCTGGACGACATAAAAAAAGGCGTTCCTGAATATGCCGATGCCGTCATGCGCGAGGTGACGGGATCGAAAACCAAGGCTCAGATAAAGGCCATGCTGAACGAGCGGATAAAAGAATATTTCGATGAGACCTTTGATGTGCAGGACACCTCGTACCTGAGCGCCATTCTGGCGAGGACCGGCTCCCCGGACATCGAGGCTGCGAGGCTTAGCCTGAACAGGGCGATCTCGGCCGGACAGGCGCTGGTCACCAGGGAGTCTCTTTTGCTGATAGCTCTGGCTGTTTTCCTTTTTTTACTGTCCGGCTTCAGCGGAGAACCCCTGGCCCCCTCCCAGTATTTGCTTCTCGTGCTGTCCCTGCTCGCCTTGCTGATTGCCGGCGTGACCACGCCCATGATCGATATGGAGGCAAAGATCTCGGCCATGAGCTTTGTCTTGCTGGGCCATACCGTCAATTTTGAGAACCAGGTGCTGTACTTCCAAAGCAAAAGCATTCTCGATGTTTTCCGGATCATGATCGCCCATAAGGACCTGCAGATGAAATTCGTGGGGGTCCTGCTGGTCACCTTCAGCATCGTATTCCCCCTGTTCAAAATAGTCTCGTCCCTGGGCTATTACTACAACTACCGCCAGGCGCGGGAAAACGCGGTGATCAGGTTCTTTGTCCTCAAATCCGGGAAATGGTCCATGGCCGATGTCATGGTGATCGCCATTTTCATGGCCTATATCGGCTTCAACGGGATCATTACCAGCCAGTTGGGTCAATTAAGCAAGGCAAACCAGGAACTGGTGATCGTAACGACGAACGGCACTTCCCTGCAGCCGGGGTATTACCTGTTCCTGACCTATACCCTGCTGGGGTTGTTTTTGTCGGGATACCTCACGAGAAAACCTTATGCAGAGGAGCGCAGGAATCCAAAGGAGTGATCGTCAATGAAGACTAAGCGTGTTGCTCATGATTTTCCTGTCGTTTGCGTGGGCGGTTCCGCCGGCGGCCTCGACGCCTATACCAGGTTACTGGGGCAACTGCCGGCCGATATGGGCGTTGCCATCGTTATCGTGAATCACTTGCGGACCGTCGCCACCCTGCTTCACGAAATTCTTCCGCGCCACACAACCATGCCGGTCGAACTGATCACGGAAAAATTGCTTATCGAGCCCAACCACGTTTTCATTATCCCGGAACAGCGCGATCTACACGTTCTTGACGGGGAGTTCCGTCTCAAGCCGATATCAAAGCCCCGGGGATGGCCTGACGTTATCACGATCTTCCTGCGCTCCCTGACGCAGAACTGGGACGGTAAGCTGGTCGCGGTCATTGTCTCCGGTTATGACGGCGACGGGGCGGCGGCGTTATGCGGCATAAAAGAGGTGGGGGGCATTACCATCGCGCAAAAGCCCGACACCGCCGGTCAACCGGATATGCCGGAGAGCGCCATCGAAAGCGGATGTATAGATTTTATTCTCTCACCGGAGAAGATCGCTCAGAAAATTATAAGCATTGCGCAGGCGGAGTGAAGGGAACGGAATACCATGTGTTTTTCAGCAACAGCAAGTTTTACCGCCGGAGTTTCCTTGTCAGTACTGGGTGCGCTCGTACTGAAAAAGACAAAAAGAAATGCGGAGATTCCCTTTGCAATGGTCCCACTCTTGTTCGGGGTGCAGCAACTCATCGAGGGAATGCTGTGGCTGTCGTTTCAATTCGATGTTCCTCTGCTCAAGATGACCGCGACGCACGGGTTCACCCTGTTCTCGCACGTACTGTGGCCGATATTCATACCCTTCTCGATCGGATTGGTGGAAACCGCAGCGTGGCGCAAAAAGGTGATATGGCTTTTCCTGACAGCAGGGATCACGGTCGGCTTGTACAATCTTTACTTTATCGTCACTTATCCTGTCATTTCCGAAGTTCATTGCAACATCGTGTATGCTTTACCTCATTTTCATAAAATTCAGGTGATGGCGCTCTATCTTGCGGCGACCTGTGTAGCTTGCTTCTTTTCGAGCCACAAAATGATCAATATCTTCGGCGCTCTGGCGTTAGTGCTCTTTGTGGCGGCTTACTGGTTCTACTCCGTCGCGTTTTTGTCCGTGTGGTGTTTTTTTGCCGCGATATTGAGCGTTGTCATTTACCTGCATTTTACATTTGAACATGAACGAGCGCCTGTCTTCATGCGGCTCCGCAGCACCTGACACGGTGGTGCCGCAGACGCGCTCAAAGGGGAATAGCATGAAAAAAGCGATCGCACTGGCAGTCATCATACTCTGGGCGCTTGCGTCGATGGCCGGCTATCTGTATCTCTCCGGGAAGATAACCACGGGAAAACGACAGATTGTCGCCGGGCAAAACAAGGTCGACCAGGGACAGACCGCGCTCGATGAGGGCAAGGTCAAGCTGGAAGCGGGCAAGCAGGAGCTGTCGGAAGGCAAGAAGGAGTACGAGGAGGCCAAGGACAGCTGGCTGCTGGTGTTTGCCGACAATCTATTCAAGGGGGGAAAGGGCTTCAAAGAAGCGGAAAAAAAGATCGCCGCCGGAGACGAGCAGGTTGCCCAGGGAGAGGACAAGGTGAACGCCGGGGAACGGCGGCTTGATGCCGGCGAACGGAAACTGAGCGAGGGGCGGGAACAGTTGGGCCTGGCCGAGGGCGCGCGCATAGCCTGTGCGCTCGGGGCGGCTGTTTTTACCTCTCTCGCGATCGTGCTGGGGTTCTGGTGGCGGCGCTCACTGTACCGGACCTTCAAGAGCACCGGCGACTGATGTGCGCAGCAACCATGATGCGGAGGAAAAGAACGTGAAAAAGGAAACACCACCCGGCGCAGCCGGCGACCCGGGGAATACGGAGCTCCGACAGGCCGCGGACAAAAAAACGCGCGCGGTTCGCTTCGAGGTGTCTTCCACAACGCTGCTCCAGCTCATCCTCGTCGCGGCCGGTCTCTGGCTGCTGATCAAGCTGTGGCCGGTCTTCCTGGTGCTCGTGGTCGCGTTTCTCATCGTCGGGACGATGAGTCCGGCCGTCAGCTGGATGGAGGCGCGGCGCGTCAGGCGCGGACTTGCGATCGGCATCGTCTTCACCCTGCTCTTTGTTGTCGCGATGCTCGCGGCGGTGCTGACGATCCCGACGCTGGTGGCGCAGGCCTCGGCGCTGATCGAGCAGGAGCCCGCGTTTCGCGCGCGCCTGGCGGAGCATCTTGACCGCTCCAACCTGACCGCGCCGGTCGCGGTCTGGCTGCGGCACGTGAAGTACGATGCGCTCACGAATTCCATCAGAGACTCGGCCTTCGCTTTCTCCCTGCGCATGTTCGAGGCCGTGGCGTACGGCGCAAGCGCCATCTTTCTTGCGCTCTACATTATGATCGACCGCGACCGGCTTCGCGGCGGGCTGTTCGCGGTCGTCCCCCGGTCGCACCACATCCGCCTCGCCCGCGTCATGATGAACCTGGAGACGATCGTCGGCGCGTACATCCGCGGGCAGCTGATCACGTGCCTTCTTATTGCGATCTTTTCCTTTGTCCTTCTGGTGGCGTGCAGGGTCCCGCACGCGCTGGCGCTTGCCGTGTTCGCGGGCATCGCGGATGTCCTTCCGTACATCGGCGCGTTCCTCTCCATAGGGCCCATGGTCCTTGCGGCGCTGTCGCGCGGCCCGGTTGTCGTCGCCGTGATCCTGCTGGTCATGCTCGCCTACGAGGAGTTCGAGAGCCGCGTGCTCGTTCCCCGCATTTATGGAAAAGCGCTTCGCCTTCCCTCGTCCGTCGTGCTCTTCGCGCTCCTTGCGGGCGGGACGCTCATGGGGATCTCCGGCGCGCTCCTTGCGCTCCCTGTGGCGGCGATGGTCATGATGCTCATCGAGGAGCTTCGCGTCGAGCTTCCGGGTCAGCAGGAGCAGGTAGCTGATGTGATACAGCGCGCCGTGGACGAGCGCTCGGAGGACGAGTACGAGCGCCGGACCGAGGGCGTGCCTGCCGAGCAGGCCGCTGCGATCGCCGTTGCGATGTCGGATGACCGGCGAAAAGAGGACAGCAGCCCGCCCGAGGCTGCGAAAGTGCCGGACCCGAAGGGCAAACAAGCTGCAGGAACTCCCACAGATGCTGATAAAGAAGGGGGCAAATGATGAGCATGATAACGACAAAAGACGACACACAGATCTATTGACCGTTCGGCACTTTTTCAGCAAACAGTTCATATTGTAACAATTGAAACTAAGGTAATGGTAACTAACCAGGAAAAAGGCTGGATCCAGCCGGGAGGTAGCTTCATGTCCTTGATAATTTATCTCGTCGGTTTTGCGTTTGTCATTGGCGGCGTTGCGTGGGCCCTTGTTGTCGCGGGGCTGGACACCATCTACGTGATGATCGCGACCGTCATACTTGTCGGCGTCGCGATCTTGACCGGGGTGACCCGTACCCGCACGAAGGACTGATCCGGTTTCCTCCCCCTTGCTTGCGGATGTAATTGGATAAGGAAACGATATGAATCGGGGTCAAGCTGGAAGAAAAAACCGATCTTGAATGAACATGCTGGAAAAGCGATGAAAAGACAGAAGATCATCATAAGAAGGAACGAGCACGAGAAAAGCGGTCTATCTTTTTTTCTGTTTCATCCTCGGCATATCTGGGTGTTGACCAAAAGATCTGCAGCGGCCTGGGTGGACGATTACGCCTCGAGCATGGGCGCAGCGCTTGCCTACTACACACTGTTCGCGATCGCCCCGCTGCTCATAATCGCCATTGCGGCGGCCGGTCTTGTTTTTGGCCAGCAAGCGGCCCGCGGAGAAATCGTCGCGCAGATACAAGGCCTCATCGGACGGGAAGGCGCGATCGCGGTGCAGGGCCTGCTGAAAAGCGCCAATGACCCCGCCCGGAATCTCTTTGCGACGATGGTCAGCATCATTACCCTGCTCATTGGGGCAACGACGGTGTTTGCGGAACTGCAAAGCGACCTTGACCGCATCTGGCGTGTTCCCGCACCTGCGAAAGCGAACGGCATATGGACCCTGCTGCGCACGCATTTGCTTTCCTTCGGCCTGGTGCTGGGACTGGGGTTTCTTATGCTGGTTTCGCTGTTGCTCAGTGCCGCGATCGCCGCTTTCGGCAAATGGAGCAGCCTGTTTTTTGAAGGATGGGAAACGCTTCTTAATGCGCTTAATTTCAGCATCTCTTTTGTCATTACGACGCTGCTTTTTGCGATGATCTACAAATTTACGCCGCGCGCCAGGATCGCCTGGCGGGACGTGTGGGTCGGCGCGGCAGTGACCGCGATCCTGTTCGAGGTCGGCAAATTCCTCATCGGCCTTTATCTGGGAAAAACCAGCGTGGCATCCGGTTTCGGCGCCGCAGGTTCGCTGGTCGTTTTGCTGGTGTGGGTCTATTTCTCGGCGCAGATCTTCCTGCTCGGGGCGGAATTTACCTGGGTGTACGCGCACGAGTATGGTTCGAAAGCGGCCCCACTGGAGCAGAAATCGGTCACGATGGTGCCAAGTCGTTCGGCCGGAGTGAACGATAAAAAACGTATGGGGTCAGCCCGTTGACATTGGACAAGGATGACTAATACGAACGCATTAAATAATGACACATGCTGTTCCCTTTTTATCCTCTCCCCTCTGCGGGAGAGGGTAGGGTGAGGGGGATCCCTCCGAGGGATGTAACAATTTTTAATTCGTTTGCATTAACACGAACCGGTCGTCTAGCGGGGTTTCCACGGTCAAGGATTAGAAAAGGGAGGTTACCATGAGAGTTTTCTGTGTCGTATTATTGGCAGTGCTGGTGTTCGCGAATCTTCCGGCAGCAGCTTTTGCCGAACAAGATTGCCCGGGAATCCATGTGAAGATCCTGGATATACGGAACAGCACCGGAACCGTTGCGTGCGCGCTTTTCGAATCGCCGCCGGGCTTTCCCGCGGAGTTCCTGCACTCGGCGACGAATGTTATGATCATAAAGATCCGGAAATCGCAGGCGCGCTGCGACTTTATGGACATCCCGCCGGGAACGTATGCCATGGTCGTTATTCACGACGAAAATATGAACGGCAAGCTCGACACCAATGCGCTGGGGATCCCCAAGGAAGGCTACGGTTTTTCGAACAATGCGAAAAAATGGCTCGGCACGCCCTCGTTCGCCGCTGCCAGCTTTTCCTATGACGGAGAGAATGTCGATCTGACGATGAGCCTGAATTACTGAACGTTCGCTGCATGATCGTCGGTGAATATTAACGGTCTCAAAATAGTATAGACATCAATGCACAACAAAAACGAGTGAACCACCCCACCTAACCTCCCCTTGGCAAGGGGAGGGAGTGTTGTGTAGCCCCTCCTTGATAAGGAGGGGTTGGGGAGGTGTGTTCCGATTATGTCGTTTCTATTTTGAGACGCTTATTAAACGCTGTTTCAAAGGAAAATGAACAATGATGACCACTCCCTGCATGCTCCGCGCTGTTCTGTTCCTGTGCTTCAGCATGGTTTCATTGACCCCCCCGGTCTGGGCAGGCGATGAACCACCCTCGAAGACAGCTGAACAAGGGAAGGACGATCTGAGGCGGCTGGTCCTCCTGTCCCGGCTTGTTGCCGGCAAACCCTCATTATTACGCGAACAGCCTTCAGCCGCGCAAGTTCGCGAGTTGTCGGCCGAGCCTTTTGGCTGCCGGTCGTCCGGGGTGAACGAGTGCATATTGTCCCAAATAGCGCAGGTGCTCCTGCAGCAGGCAAAAGACAAGGAACCAATATTCGCCGCAACACAAAAGGCAGCGGTTCAAATACACTTCATGAGGGCAACCGATGCCTGGTCCGATAAGGATATTGAAAACAATTGGGACGTTGTTAAGAAATGGACGGATGCCGTGGGCCCGGCGGTTCTGCTGGCAGGCGCGTTCATGCTCTCTCAGGAAAAGAACGGGAGTTCCAGCCACGCGGCGGCAACGCTTATCGGGAGCGGCGCCACGCTGATCCTGGTCGGCAATATAGGGACCCTGGGTCAATTATACGGCGGGGTCAATGACAAGCAGCGGGCGCAAACTGCCCGAAGAACGATCAATACCCTGCAGGACATTGAAGTGTCGCGCCAGGCCTATGAAGATTCACAGCTTATTTACGGGTTTTTGGATAGTTACAGCAATAAATCCCGAAAACTGCTGGGTACGATGGTTTCGCTGTCAAAGGATGCTCAGGATTTAAGTGGTGCGGCGCCGTCTGTTGCCACGTCGAAGAGGATCGTTGAGCTCTGTGATAAAACGAGAGAGACGTTAGCCGAATTCAGAGTGGCTGCCGGTTTTGCAGACGAGTACGCAAATCAATTATTGCGCCTGTATAAAAGATATCATGACGAGGTCTCTCTGCCCGCGGATAAGGCTAAATTCGAGAGCGCGCAGCAAAGCGTGAAAAAATTCATTGATGCGTATCATGAGCTCATTGTTCCTTTCCTGGAGCGCCTGCCTGAAGAAATTGAAGCAATGCAGAATATAAGGGCGGCGGTCATTGCAAACAGCATTGCTGCCAAGCAATACTTTTAACGGCAGTTTCATCCGATATGACGTGAGTGCGGCACGGGACCCATTCTGGCCTCCTGTAGGCAGAGCGCATCATTCCCATGAATTTCAGCGGTTTTTTGCCGAATTCATGGACCGGGCGCTATACTTTAAGCAGAGGAATGGACAGCCGTGCTTTCCCCGTAGCCCCCTCCCCTCGAAGGGAGGGGAAGAAAAAAGGAGGACGTATGATAACCAGGATCCTTGTACCCATAGATGGATCAAAAGTGTCGCAGAAGGCCGCAAAGTATGCGGTCGAACTCGCGAAGCAGACGGGCGCATCGTTAACGCTGCTGAGCGTCATCGATAAGCGCTTCCTCATCGAACAGGCGGTATCGGCTTCCGCATCGCCAACCCATGTAAGAGAATCTGTCGAGGATTATCTGAAACAGTCGGCCCAAGCCGCCACGGACGCGATCGTAAAGCTCTGCGAACGGAATCGCATTCAATACCGGGCGGCAATACGGACAGGGCATCCGGTGGAGGAGATCTTGAACGAGGCAAAGCGGGCAAAGGCCGACGTGATCGTTATGGGCTCTCACGGCAAGAGCGCATTGCGGGCGGCAATGCTCGGCAGCGTTACCTACGGTGTCATGCACAAGGACTCGAAGATCCCCGTGCTCATTGTGAAAAGATAGTTCCGGGCCGAAACCGAAGGTTGTGCACGAAAGGGAGACACGGAACAATCATGTCCCGCGGGAAACGATACCACGAAAAATTGTATCAAGCGGTCTTGCCTGCGAAGACGTCCCGCTTTATCCCGGGCAATCAGGTTACGCTGCTGCAGAACGGCGAAGAGTATTTCCCCGCTCTTGAAGCGGCGTTCGACCGGGCAACGCATGCTATTTACCTCCAAACGTATATTTATGAGCAGGATGCCACGGGACGGCGGATCGCGGACGCGCTGAAGCGGGCCGTATTGCGCGGCGTGAGCGCCTATGTGCTGATCGACGGCTACGGGTCCAAGGACCTGCCGCACGGCATGCTGGACCGCTTGCGGGCCGACGGCGTGAAGGTGATCATCTTTCGCGCCAAGATATCCCCCTGGACGTGCCGGCGCGAGCGCCTGCGCCGGATGCACCGGAAGGTAGCTGTCGTGGACCGGGAGATCGCCTTTGTCGGCGGGATCAACATCATTGACGACCGCGAAGTGACGGGCGCCATGCCCCCTCGCTACGACTATGCGGTCGCCGTGGAAGGACCGCTGGTGGACGAGATCCATCTTTCCGTCCAGCGCCTGTGGTCGAGGATGGCATGGAGTTATTTTCGCAAAGGGCCGGTCCGGGACAGGACCTTGCCCGTTTCCTCCTTTGCCGGGGGGAGCATGAGCGCGGCGTTCCTGGTGCGGGACAATATCCGCCATCGCCGGGACATTGAGTGGGCCTATCTGCGGGCGATCGAACAGGCGGGATCGGAGATCATTCTCGCCCATGCCTACTTTCTGCCGGGGCTTGATTTTCGTCATGCCCTGATCAATGCGGCCGGCCGGGGGGTCCGGGTGGTTCTGCTGCTGCAGGGGAGGATGGAATTTTTTCTTCAGCATTATGCCACACGGGCGCTCTATGGCACTTTTCTCGACGCGGGAATCGAGCTCTACGAATACCGGAAGAGCTTCCTGCACGCCAAAGTGGCGGTTATCGACGGACATTGGGCGACGGTGGGGTCCTCGAACATCGATCCCTTCAGCCTGCTGCTTTCCCGGGAAGCGAACGTTGCCGTGGATGACGGGGAATTCGGCGCGGCCCTGGCGCACAGCCTGAAGCGGACCATGGAGATCGACGGTCTGCGGATCCTGCGGGACAGCTGGAAGCAGCAGCCCGCGTATTTACGGGTCCTGAGCTGGCTCAGTTATGGCCTGCTGCGGGCGATCGTCGGGATCAGCGGATATGCCCGCGACCCCGGCCAGGCACGGAAGGCGCCGGGGAAGTCAGTTTGAAAATAACGCGGATTTTCTCTGCGCCTCTGCGTCTCCGCGGTCACATTGGTTTGCAGAGTCGAAGAGTACACAAAGAAAAACGAATTCAGTTGCTTGAGGCACCACAATGAAAAAATTTACCAACCTCTTTTCGTTCCTGAAATGGTCCTCTGGTTTCCTGATCAGCGTGGCGCGCGATTTCAGGCGCAATCAGGGTCTCCTGCTGGCCGGCGCTATCGCCTATTATACCCTGCTGTCCGTTGTGCCGCTGTCTATCCTCGCTCTTATGGCGTTGTCGCATTTTGTCGAAAAAGAGCTGTTATTGCACACCTTATCGACGTACATCGAAATGATGATCCCCGGCTATGCGGTTACCTTGACCGAACAGGTGCTGGTGTTTCTCGAGCACGGCACGACGGTCGGGAGTTTTGTTTTTCTGGCCATGCTTTTTTTCAGTTCCATCGCTTTTACCGTGCTCGAAAGCGCCATGTCCGTCATCTTTTTTCATCGGATCAGAACACACCGCCGCCACCTTTTACTGTCCGCCGTTATCCCCTATGTATACATCCTTTTGATCGGACTGGGTATCCTGCTGGTGTCGTTCATTGCGGGCGCCATAGAGACACACAGCGGCAGGCAGTTGGTCATACTGGGAAAGGACCTCAGCCTTGAAGGACCCTCCTTCTTTGCTCTGTATTTTATGGGGATACTCGGCGAGATATTGCTGCTGACGTCCTTCTACCTGGTAATGCCCGCGGTGCGCATCACGTTCCGGCACGCCTTGATGGGAGGGACGATCGCCACGGTCTTATGGGAGATCACCCGCCGCGTGCTGGTCTGGTATTATTCGGTCCTCTCGTCGGTAAATCTGATCTACGGCTCTTTTGCCACGTCGGTGGTTGCCCTGCTCAGTTTAGAAGCGATAGCAATCATCATTCTGCTGGGCGCCCAGGTCATTGCCGAACTTGAGCGCAGGAACGCTTAAGGTCCGTTCGTACATCGGCGGCACGTGATCTTTTTAGTTTAATTGCACAACTCAACGTGCTACTATCAAGAACCCTACCCCGACTTCAGGAGAGTACATGGCCAAAAAACAGCCATTGGTCAGGCGTCCATCAAAGGGAGCACCGAAAGGGTCAAACCCCGGGAAGGACCCGATCGCCGGCAGCGTCAGTAAGAGAGCCAAACCGGCAAAGCCTTCCTCCAAACGCCTGACGAGCCCGGAGACAGAACAAGGGCCTGTTGTTCCCAACCGGCCGGAAGAGCGATCCTTTTTCATCGTCGGGATCGGCGCTTCCGCGGGAGGGCTCGAAGCATTCACGAAGCTGCTGGAAAACCTTCCGCCTCATACGGGCATGGCGTACGTGCTCGTTCAGCACCTTGCCCCGACCAAAGACAGCATGCTTGCCGGACTTCTGGCAAAGGCGACCTCCATGCCGGTGCAAGAGGTACAGGACGGCATGCTCGTCGAGCCGGACCAGGTATACGTCATTTCTCCCAATACGGTATTGGCTGTTTTCCACGGCAAGCTCAGGGTCCTGCCGCGCTCCGATCCGCATGGGCAGCATTTGCCGGTCGATTCTTTTTTCC
>Ga0154443_1252_pt1 | contig 14643 bp, 3 predicted proteins | sample RifGroC2_FD_105636 | JGI IMG/M metagenome (GOLD analysis project Ga0154443, IMG submission 105636) | Nitrospirae bacterium GWC2_56_14
CAACAACTACTCCTCCGCCAAGTTCGAGGATTATTCCGGCGGCGGCGGGGCGCATACCAACAACTACTCCTCCGCCAAGTTCGAGGATTATTCCGGCGGCGGCGGGGCGCATACGGTCGGCAAGCACATCAGCGAAACCGCACGTGCCGCTGACGGGTGGGCGAACTGTACCTCGTGCCATAACGGCGATGAGGCGTATCATACCATGCAGACTCCCGTACGGCCTTCGACAATCACCGTCGATGTGAAGGATGACCTCAAGTTCGACTACCTCCGCTCACTCGGCGCCGAACGGTACACCGGCACCCTGACCGACAAGGCCGATGGAGCCCACACCAATACAACGGGCAGTTGTTCCAATACCAACTGCCACTTCAAGCCATCGAAGAGATGGAGCAGTGACAGGTAAGGCAGACCCACGGGGGCAGGAAGGTACTGCCCCCATTTTTATGCGTTACATCTGTTGCCGCGTTACCTGCCCGGAAACGGATCTTTATAAAGCCATTAAATTTGCCGAAAGACGTTCGTGTAATCCATAAATGGAATTAAAAAAACAACTGATTTAATGACGATAATTAGGGGGAAATAGAATAGTACCTTCTCTAAAGCAGCATGTTCAGGTTTTGCGTAAACAGGAGAGAGAACATGGATGTGGCATTTTATACGCAAGAAATCATTGTAATGGTCTTGCTTATGTTTCTGTCGCCAGTACCTGGGTTTGTTAGTCATACAACGGCTGCCAGATTAATCTTCAACCTTTCCGCGGCACGGACATGTCGCCCTGCAGCACCATCCCCACTGTTACGGCTCCTTCTTCTGCATCGAGCCATCCTTCCTGTCCATAAGCTATGCCCAGTAAGCAGGGGCCTCGTATATCTGACAAAAAATTAAATTTAGATCATAACGTTCCGATAAATAATAGAGGCCAATAATTATGCATGCCATATGCGCCCTTTTTATGTTCCACGGGTGATCGAGGTTTCAGTTGTCTTCGGATCCGTATCATAAATCCTGTATGGTCATTCGCCTGCTCCTCCCGTTAGGAGTACTGCTGGTCTTTTTACTGAGTCCGGCGATCTCCAGTCAGTATCAGTATCCGACCTCGTGCCAGGACTGTCACGGATTGCCGCCCAACGACTCCCTTTACCGGAACATCACTTCCGGCGGATTTGTCGGAAATCATGGAACCCATGCCGCCGGAAGTTCAACGACCTGTGTCCGTTGCCACAACGGCAGTGATCTATACTTGTATGGACACATGAATTACCGGATCGATCTCACCGACAACTTGAATACGTCTCCGGCCGGCGGTCGCTATCAGTGCGACGGCGCCCCTGTCAGTTTCAAGAACAGGACTTCGAACCCGGCTTTCGGTACCTGTACCAACGTTAACTGCCACTTCGAAAATGCAAGCCCTCTCTGGGGCAGCACCCCATTTACTTCGACGGCCCAGTGCTCCTCATGTCATTCGGTCCCAGGACCGTCTGCCCCCCATGCAAAGCACGATGCGTATTTCAGCTGGGCAGCCAATGGCTGCGTCATATGCCATCCCGATTACGCCGGCGGACCAACCTTCAGCCATGCTACCAGCGCCGCTTCCCGCGGGATACGTGTGAGCCTGGCAGAGGGAAGCTATTCCGGCTCCGGGTTTAACTGGCTGCCGAGCCAGGCCGGTTCCCGCACCGTCGGCAACTGCAGCAACGTCTATTGCCACAGCGACGGTCAAAATCCTGCCACCTACATCACTCAGCCCTGGTCCGGCACTCTCGGGTGCGCCGGCTGCCATGGGGATGCCGCCGCCGATACCCTCTCCGGTGCCCATTCCCGGCACGTCAATAACGCTTCCCTCGGGACGGATTTCAGCTGTGCCGAATGCCATGCGCCGACCGCTACCGGCAGTTCCGCCATTAACGATCATAGCCGCCATGTGAACCGACTGATCGACTACTCAGGGGCGCGGGCCGGAAGGAGCGTCGCATGCACCACTTTTTACTGTCATTCCGACGGCAACGGCACCCATATCGACCCGCCGGCATGGAATTCGGGTGGCAGCCTCGACTGCAACGGGTGCCACAACAGCGCGATCCGGGGAGATGACGCCATCAAGAGCGGCAAGCACGGGCGGCACCTGGACAACTATACGACGCTCGGCCGCGACAACGGCACCGCCTGCGGGGAGTGCCACTCTTCCACCCTGAGCGGACCCGGCACGATAAACAGCCGGGGAAATCATGTCAACGGCCTGAAAAATTACTCCGGCATCATGGCCGGGACCGTGGCAACCCCCGGCTCCGGGAAATGCAGCAACGTCTACTGCCACAGCAGCGGCTCCAAGGCAATCCAGTACTGGAACATGTCTTCCGCCAACTGGTATTCGGCACGCACCCTGTCGTGCAACGGCTGCCATGGTGGCGAAAAACTGCCCGACGGCACCTTTTCCGCCTTCACCACCGTTGCCGGGGAGCCTGGCTATGTCAACGGCGGTGTGGGCACCGCGACCGCCAACAGTCACCAGGCCCACGTACAACGGACCTTTGCCGATACCACTGGCTGCGCCCGCTGCCACACGAGCACTGTGGATTCGATGGTGGCAGCAAAGCTCCGCGATTACTCATCGACCCACCTGAACCGGGTCCGGGAAGTGGTATTTTCTCCCGCAATCCAGGGAAGGTACAGCGCGACGACACAGCAATGCCTCAACATGTATTGTCATTCCAATGTCGGGCGTTTCGACAATTCGACCACTATCTATGGGACGCCCCGCTGGGGTGATACGGTCACCTGCGCCTCCTGCCATGCCGATCCGGCGACCGCCGGCAATCTGAGCGGGCGTCACGGGAAGCACACATTCAGCACCATCTACACATCCAGCTGCGACCGCTGCCATAACGGCACCATCGACAGCAACGGCCAGATAAAAGACAAGAGCAAGCATGCCAACAAGAGCAAGGACATCTCCTTCAGCAACGGCGGCAGCTACCACAACGAAACAAGGGATTGTTCCACCTATTGCCACAGCGACGCTCGGGGAGGAACGCCTGCCGTGCCGGTAAACTGGGCCGACACCAACAAGCAGATGCAGTGCTATTCCTGCCACAAGGGGAGGACCGGCGACAGCACCGAGTCCAACTGCAGTGCCTTGCTGGGTGTATGGAGCAGCGCCGGAGGGTTCTGCAGCCCTGATCTGACCATGGAGTCCAACGCCCATCACCGGCTGGTCGGACCGCAATGGATACGCAAATACCCTTGCAGCTACTGCCACAATGCTTCCGTCGAGGCGTTAACCGATGGCGGCGGCAATATTACCGACGGCGCCATCATTCCCGCTGGCCATGTCAACGGCACCGTCAATGTCAAGATGGCCGCGAAGTGGGAGATTCCGAACCGAGCGGAGAAGCCGTCATACGATCCGGCCACCAAGACGTGCGACAACGTCTACTGCCATAGCGACGGCACTGCCGAACCGGAAGACGTGCGACCCATTGCCTGGACCGCTCCGAAGACGGAATGTAACTCCTGCCATGGTCACCCCACCGGGTCGTGCAACAATGCCGGCTGTCACGACGGCACTTTCCGGGACGGCAAATTGTGGGTGCTACCCGAGAAATTCGGCAACTCCACCAGCTATACCTGGGCTGCCGGAGAGGAATGGATCGGATCGTTGCCGATGTTCTCCAACGAGGGGGCGGGGACCGCCCGCGCCAATTCCCATCCGCGCCATGCGCAGACCAACTTCACCTGCGACGTATGCCATGCGAAAACGATCAAGGGTGATTGTTTCAGCTGCCACGAGGACGGGATTCCTCCGGGCGGAATGGGGGAAGAGGCGCACATCGATGCCGCCTTCCATGTGAACAAGCGGAAGGACGTGGATTTCAAGAACATGTCCAGCGCAACCTACGACCCCTTTGCAAAAACATGTTCGGGGACCACCTGCCACACCAGCGGGGCGGATCCGGTCTGGGGAGCGACCGTCAGCGCGATCACCTGTCTTTCCTGTCATGGGGTGACCGGCACCGACCCGCTTTTGAGTCAGGACGTGGATGACTACGATGCATTCAACGGCACCCAGGGAAAAATCAACCTTACCCAGTGGGAGACAAGCGGGCATGGCAGGTATTCGTCCGTCGAGAACACCGGGTCGTATCCCAAATCGAGAAATCCGGCCGCAAGTTTCCCCGGAAATCCTTGCTGGTATTGTCACGATAACAGTGTCCTGCACAGCGACGCTACCAATCCGTACCGCCTCAAGATGCATGTCCAGTATGAGAGGCGCTTCGAGAAGGAGTGCGTCTACTGCCACATGCAAGGTATCGACGCCGAGTGCCTGGCCTGCCATGTGGGGCAGACGGAAACTCTTTCGCCTCAGGCAACGGCCAGCGGAATAATGTTCACGTTCAAAAACGGTTCGACGGAACTCAGGTACCCCACCCACACCGAAATCGACAATTGTGTGACTGCAGGCTGCCATGATACGGACGACAATACACACGACGTGAATGCCGGGATCTGGACCCCGGAAATGAAGGCCGACGTCAAGAATCAGTACATGATGATGGGGGTCTGCCTGCAGTGTCACGATGATGACTCCAGCAACCAGTGTACGAGTTGCCATGTCGCGCCGGAGAGCAATCCGCTGAAGTACTCTCTGGGCTACGACCCCGGCACGGGATTCATCAAGCCGAGAATGGCGCGGGCTTCCGCAGGTCATTTCGGATATAAACATTACCGGACATTTATTAATAGCGGCGGCTGGCAGAAGCGCTATACATCAGTGAAATCGCCGGCTCTGGGGACCTATTCCACCTTTGCCGGGACCTGGAAAGGTGGCAAGTTCTGCTGGGATTGTCACGACCCCCATGGCGACAGCAATATTTACATGATCCAGAAGAAGGTCTCCCTCCAAACCGACGGCTGGTTCGGCAAGCCGGTCCCCGGCAAGCAGGCCGAGGTCGTGTTCACCGACAGGCTTTCGGGGGCCAACTACGTCAAGAAGACCGGGCAGGAGCCGATCGACGGCATCTGCAACGTCTGCCATTCGTCGAACAGCAAGCACTTCACCAGTACTTCCGGGGACAGCCACAACTATGGCCGGGTCTGCACCACCTGCCACGAGCACCGCTTTGCCGACAGCCACGCCAGCCAGCAGAGCTGCGACAGCTGTCACGAAAGCAGCAAGCCGATTCCGAAGCACACTGCCTTCGGCCTGCCGCGCGACTGCACCAAATGTCACACGGGGACGGTCGGCTTGCGGATGGACGTCATGGGGCAGATGAAATCCAACTCACACCACGTCCAGGGGGTCGATGTCACCAACAAGCACTGCTACGCCTGCCACTGGGAAGCGACGCCGGAAGGGCTTATCGATAACCAGTACCATACCGGCTATAACTACAAGACCTACACTTCGGTGAAAAACGACGTTTCAGACATGGTCATCTGGGGTCCGGGTGTCACCCCGACCGTCGGCGTCCGCCCGACGGTGTATCGCACCATGTCGTCGGCTGCGGGAAGGGCGACGGCCGTGACATTCTTTGCCGGCAACATAGGGACCGGCAACGAGCGGACCGAGTCGGCCAAACTGAATAAGCACTGTCTGAGCTGCCACAGCGATCAGAACAACGATGCCATTCCGTTCGACGACTGCAAGACCCCGCGCCAGTACGCATGGGATTACCAGAGCATTGATGCGCGATATTCCCAGACAGGCACCACTACCTGGGGCAAGTACAACTCCTCCACCTATACCAATGCAAACCAGAAGTCGGGAATCACCAAGGCTCTGTCGGCTCACGGCAACGCTGTTGCCAGCCAGGGCGGGTTCGCTACGGCCACCGGCTACGATGCTGCCTTTACCGGCACCCGCGGCGGCGTCAACAACGTCACCTGTTTCGACTGCCACAGTTCGCACGGCTCGAAGGCAGTGGGGATCACCTCCAGCTACGTCTCCTTTAACGGTTTGCGCAACGGGGGGAACCTGAAGGAAACTCAGGCAGGGAAGGGCGGCTACGCCATGGCGTACAAGGCCGAGGCCAATACGGATAGCAATTCCGTCAACCCATACAGCACCGGCGCTGCCCAGTGCTTCGACTGCCACCTGACCCAGACCTCAGGGACCACCCCGTGGGGGTACAATTCGACCTACGGCGCAACCGCGCCAATCAGCGGTTACCGCGATTCGGCCAGGTTCGGCCAAGGCACCAAGCAGTTCATTACGAACTCCCCGGGCAATTTCCGGAGCACAAGAAGCACGATAAAAGGCGGACACCTGAAGGCTTCCAGCATGCTGAATTATACGACCCTGCTGCAGGACCGCGTCAACGGTCTCTGCACGCCATGCCACGACCCGCACGGCGTGAGCCCGACGCTGGGTAGCAACAAGAATTACGCCGTACCTCTTCTCAAGGGAACCTGGCTTACGTCGCTCTATAAGGACGATCAACCGCAGCCGACCGGTACGGGATCGAATCTGACGCCGATCTGGCGGATCGACCGTAACACGCTCTCGACCACCAACATCTATAACAATAATAATCGCATCAGCGAGAGTGACAGCCAGTTTGCAGGACTGTGCCTCAAGTGCCACAGGAAAGACACGTTGACCGATGGGGCAAACAAGAACGGTGCCTTCAAGAGTCTCGACAGGATTCACGAGTCGGTCCAGGGATGGGGCGCCAACGATGAGCACTCGTTCCCATGTTCCAAGTGCCACCAGCCCCACAACTCGGGTCTGCCGCGACTCATGCAGACGAACTGCCTGAATTATTCCCATCGCGGCAATGCTGCTTCCGGCGGATCGCCGGCGAAGAGTCCGCCGCGGGGAGGGAACTGGCAAGGCTTCCCACGAGGAACTTACAATAACTACCTCCGTTGCCACGGCGACGGTCCCCAGAGCGAGTTCGCTGATCCCCACACCGGGCATCCCGATCACTTCCTTGGCTGGCCGGGCAGGTATAAATGGAACAATGTGACGAATTGGTAGGTTCTTTTGAAGCTGAGGCAACGATAGCTAGAGCGTGCGATGAAGAAACAAGCCAAACCAAATAAGGTTCAGTTGACCATGATGACGAGGACTGTACCCGCAGTCGTGACGCTGCTAGTTCTGGCGGTCGTGTCGGTTCTGTTCAGCCGGTCGGTTGCAGAAGCAAAAGGCGGGGACGAGATTGCTCCGTTTCCTGTCGTGGACACTCGTGCTGATAAGCAGGAAGCCAAGGCAATGGCTATCGACTCCGATGGCAACATCATCGCTGTCGGCTATACCAGTAGCAACAGCAACGACTATTGGGTCGTCAAATTAAATGCGGACGGGTCGGGACCGGCATGGGCCGAACCGGCGACCTTCGGCGGCTCGGGCGCCGACGTTGCGACGGCGGTGGCGGTCGATACGGCGAAGAACATCATCGTTACCGGCTACACCTGGAACGGCACCGATTACGATGTCCACACAGTGAAGTACAGCGGCGTCGATGGAAGCGTGCTCTGGCAGCATACCTTCGATGACGGAACGGCCAACGGCAACGATATGGCTATCGGCGTGGCCGTGGATGCTTCCGACGACATCTATGTGGCAGGGACTTCCGCCAACGGGACGAAGAAAGACGACTTCCTCATCATAAAATATCCTTCGGCGGGAAACATTCCGACGTGGCAGGAACTGTACGACGACGTCGACTACCCGAACAACGATAACCGGATTCTCGCGCTCGCAGTGGGGGGCGCCGGCATAGCGGTTACCGGCTATTCATCGAAAGGCGGGGCTGATTTCGATGTTCTGACGCGCAAATACGGGTTCGACAAAACGCTTGTGCGGCAGTGGCGCCACTCTTCCACGGGGAGCGCAGATGACAGGGGGCTGGCCGTCAAGCTCGATTCGTTGGGGAATGTGGTCGTCGCCGGATATGTATCCGTCTCGGCGAGCAACACCGACATGTACACCGTCAAATACGATCCGGCCAGCGATACCCCCATCTGGGCGAAAACCTATGGTGGCAACGGGATCGACGAGCCGAGAGCTATATGGCTGGACAGCGCCGATGAGGTGTTTGTTGCCGGCTATACGACGACCTTGTCGGGCAACCAGGACTATGTAACTCTGCGGTATGCCAGCGCACCTGGCGATAACCCGGTGTGGGTGACGGTGCATGATTCCGGAAACGGCGCAACGGATATACCTTTCGCCATTACCGGCGACAACGCGGCGGACGGAGGAGTCTTCGCCGCCGGCTACACCAACGTGTCAGGCAACGAAAACTTCCTGACCCTGAAGTACAGAAAAGACAACGGAATCATCCTGTGGCAGAAGAGCTGGAATGGGAGCGGCAACAAGCACGACCGGGCGATCGGCATCGGTCTCCATTCCCGCAACGTGTGCGTTGCCGGCTGGTCGGACGGCGCCACAAGCTACGACTTCGTCTTCCAGAAATACGATTTCGGCGCGCTCAACGCGCCGAATGACCTGGTTGCCACGGTGCAGCCGGACCTGGAAACATCCATCATCCTTACGTGGACCGACAATTCATCGAATGAGGACACCTTTTTCATTCAGAGAAAGTTGGGGGAAGGTGGGACATATGCAGACATCGTTACCGATCCGGTGACCCTGCCGGCAGGAACTACCACCTATACCGACACCGGTCTTTCCGCCAACAACTACTATTACTATCGTGTCAGGGCCTTTAACGCCGCCAATGGCGATTCCAATTACAGCAATGAAGCCCGCGCTCTTACCAAGATCATCAGCTACCAGGCGCCGGCGTGGGATTACCTGTATGACGGGAACAGCAACGAGGATTATGCGACATCCGTGGCCGTCGGTTCCGACGACCACCCTGTCGTCACTGGGTACAGCCTGCTCCCCGATTCCGGAGCCGACTCGTTCGACTACATTACCATCAAGCTGAACAGGGCCACCAAAGCGCAGATCTGGAAGACGCCGTTCGACAGCGGCGATAACGGGAACGACTCCGCGGAAAGCGTCGCCGTCGATGGTAACAACGATGTGCTGGTCACCGGCACGGCATACCTTTTCCTTGCCGGTGGAGAAGAAAATAGCGACGACCTTTACACGACGAAGTACCTCTCCGCCACCGGTGCCCAGGTAACCGGCCAATCGTGGCCCCGCCAGTACGGCACGGCCAATTATGCGGACAGCGCCAGGGCGATCGTAACCGGCCCGAACAACTCCAGCGTCGTCATCGGCCAAGGCATGAACGGTGGAGCAGGGTTGGGGAACTTCGATATCTACGTCATCAAATACAATGTCGACGGCAGTCCTGCATGGGCACAGACCTACATTTACAACAGCGGCAGGGACGATTACCCGTCAGCCGTCGCCGTCGACGGGTCGGGCGACGTGTTGTTCACCGGGTATACGAAGAATCTTTCGGGGAACACCGACTGGTTCACCGCCAAATTGAACGGCAGCAACGGAACGCTCATCTGGTCCGACCAGGTCGACGGCGCCGGACACGGTAACGATCAGGCGGTTTCCATTGCCGTGGATTCGGCAGGCGATGCCTATGTAACAGGATTTGTGGTCAATGCATCGAACAACAAAGATATTCATACGGTGAAATACAAAGGTTCTCCCCCGTCGCCTCCTGCCGCGGAACGGGTGTGGGAGAAATTCCATGACGGCCCGGCCCATGGCGACGACCGTGGCGTTGCGGTTCGCATCGACCCTGTCGACGGAGCGGCCGTCGTCGGCGGCACAAGCTACACAGCCGCCACCGACAGCGACTTGTACCTCATCCGCTATAACGCCGCCGATGGCGCGGTCACCTGGGAGGAAAACTTCGACAGGCCGGCGACGTACGACTATGCCACTGCAATGACGCTGGATTCGTCGGGGTATATCTATCTGGCGGGTAACAGCCGTGGTGGAGTGGATACCAATTCCGACTTCGATGCGACATCCAACATCCTGTCGATCATCTACGATTTCGAAGGGACGTTCCTCGGGGCGATCGACTACAATGGCGCAGCCAACAGGCAGGACGAGGCAAAATCCGTCACCGCAAACTACAGGGGCGAGGCGTTCATAGCAGGATTCTCCCGCAATGCGACGGATATCGCCGACTATGCGGTGGTGAAGCAGGTCAATACCTACATTCTCGTGCCCGCGCCTTTAACGGCCGTTGCGCAAGCCGATTACAGCAAGGTCGATCTTTCCTGGCGTGAAAATACCCCCGGCACCTCCTTCCGAATCTGGCGCACCCTCGGGCCTTCCACTTCCGAAAGTGAATGGACGCTGGTTACCACCAAGAGTTCTGGAACGATTACCCACACCGATACGGGATTGACGCAGGGAACGAACTACTGTTATCGGGTCGACGCCTATGTGGGAAGCCTCAACTCGCGTCTGATTGAGAAGTGCGTTACCACCGTTCTTCCCGCTCCGGTAATGAACCCCCTGGTGGTCAATTCAACTACGGAAATTGCCGTAAGCTGGGGTCAGGTAACCGACAACACCGGTTACAAACTGGAACGGAAAACCGGGGCAGGGGGGACCTGGGGGACCATCGCCACTAAGGCGGCAGGTGAAAATTCCCATACCGACACCGGACTCACCCCGGGAACGCTCTATTATTACCGCGTCAGCACCATAAGTGCTGGCGGCACTTCGCTGTCGAGCGGCGAAGTGAGTGCCGTAACCAAGCCGGCAGCGCCGGTGCTGAATGCTCCGACGGGGATAACCACTACCCAGGTCACCCTCGGCTGGACCAACGTCGAGGGGGAAACCGGGTACAAGGTCGAGCGCAAACAGGGGGCCGGAGAGTGGAGCGAAATAACGACCCGTGGAGTCAACGTCGTTTCCTTTACGGACACCGGGTTAACCTCCAATACCCAGTATTACTACCGGGTACGGGCGTCAAACGCATCGGGCGATTCCGCCTACAGCGGCGAACAACCGGTTTTGACCCTGTTCACGTCTCCCACCCTTATCAGCGCCGCCGGCAGCTCGATGACGCAGATCGATCTTGCCTGGTCCAATGTCGAGGACGAAACCGGCTACACCGTTCAGGTGGCGAGCTGCAATTACAACAATAACGGTGACAGCGACGTCGTCTATTGCACCACTGCCTATTCGTACTGGTCATCCTGGTCGAACATCGCCACCCCCGGCGCCGATGTGACGTCTCACTCGCACACCGGTCTTTCATCCGGCTATGCTTACAAGTACCGGGTCATTGCCAACACCACGGGGAACAGTTCCGCCCCCAGCAACGAAATCGTCGGCTGGACCCATATGACGGCTCCGACGCTTACCATCGCTCCCGTCGATATTACCTCGCTCGGCCTTTCCTGGACGAACATTCTTGCGGCTACGAATTACACCCTGCAGCGGAAACAGCTGGTCGGCGATCCATGGGTCGACGTTACAGGGGCCATAGGGATGTCCAAAAGCACCACCACGTTCACTAACACCGGCCTTGCCGAGCAGACCAATTATTATTACCGGATCAGGGCCTACAGCACGCTGACGAACGGTCCGCCGGAAATTTACAGCAACGAGCCGAACATGTCGACGCCGCTGCCGGCGCCGTCGCTGAACGCGCCTGTCGCCATGTCCACGACGCAGGTCGATCTTTCCTGGAATAATATCACCGGCAATACGGGGTACGAGGTTGAACGCTGCACGTCCGCCAACCTGCAGGAACCGACCAATCTGACAACGTTCAATTCCTGCAGCACGATAGCGACGCTTGCCGCCGATACCGTCAGTTACTCCAGTACGGGGCTCACCGCCGGATATACCTACCGATACCGCGTACGCGACACCTATACCGGCGGCACCTCGGGTTGGAGCGCCGCGGCCTATGCCACGACCATCCCTCCGGCGCCTGTTCTCAATGTCCCGACGGCGGCTTCCATGACTCAGATAGACCTGGCTTGGAACAATGTGAACGGTGAAACCGGATACAAACTCGAATGGAAGCTGCGTTCAGGCGCCGACTGTACTGCCGGAGAATGGAGCGCGCCGATCTCCATTGCAAAGAATGCGGTGGCATACAATCATACCGGCCTTACCGCCGCAACGTATTACTGCTACCGGATACGCGCGGCCTATCTCCTTGAATCCGATAATAGCGCCGAGCGGTCCCAGACGACACTGTTGACGGCTCCGACCCTGAACGCGTTGACCGGGGTAACGATATCTAAAATTGACCTGACCTGGGAAAACGTTGCCGGTAACACCGGGTACAAGGTGGAGCGGAGCGTGGACGGCGGAGCGTGGAGTCAGGTCGGCAGCGATTTGGCGACCGACGTGACGACACTGTCGAACGGTTCCCTGACCGCCGGCACCCTCTATTCATACCGTGTATCCGCCAAAAACGCGGGAGGGTATTCCGCTGCCAGCAACGTACAATCGACGACGACAACGCCCAGTCTTCCAGTGCTAACAGCGACAGTGGCGTCAGCATCGTCCATTACCCTTTCTTGGCCCGTCGTCAAAGGCGCGACCGAATACCTGGTCGAACAAAAAACGGGCACCGATCCCTATGGGTCCATCGGTACCGTGGTCAAATCATACAGCCTGTCATACTGCGGCTACCCTGCTCCGAGAATAGGGTGCACCTCCCTTACCCCGGACAGTGCCGGCTTCTCGGTCACCGGCTTGACCGAAAGCACCCAGTATTGCTTCCAGATCAAGGCCTGGAACAGCACCGGTCTGTACTCGCTGCCCAGCACGGAACGATGTGTGACGACGTCCGCCATGGCCAACCAGAGCCTGATCGCGACGCCGGTCAACTCCCTTACCATCAGGCTCGACTGGACACCGGTCGCCTGTGCTCCCAATCCGTGCGATGATCCCGATACGTACGAAATCGAAAGGGATGCGTGGAGTGGGAACTGGGTACGAATAAAGACGGTGACCGGTGATACGTCGACCTTTATCGACACTGTCGGAATCGACCCGTTGAAGACCTACCGGTATCGTATCCGCTCCTACAAGGGAAGCGATTACTCACCCTACAGTAATGTGGAAACGGCTTCGACGTCAGCCTACCAGGCGGGGGACAATACCTGTCAATAGCAGGTTGAATCGCACCCGGACAACCTTTTTCCCCACGCTGAAAAACAGTTGGCTCGCGGCCGTCCTTCAAGATTTAAATTTCGAGGGCTTAAAGATTTGAAGGACGTAGAACCAGCCAGTTGCGTCATGAATCAATCAGGGATACTATAATGTAGGCTTTGCGATACCCGATCAGGCGCTGCCTGTGAAGGAGGCTCTGTGTCCCTGGAACTGTGCGAAATGTCGCTGCAGCAAATACAGTCGCTGCTGCGTCTGACGGACGATACGCTGCAGAATATCTGTTGCCGGCGCTTTACCACGGAAGAGCTTTTTGTAGATGCGTTGCGCAAGGTTCTCGGCGGACTCGGGCGACGCGGCCCCGCGGGTATCTTTACCGTCTTTCGCCGGGAGGACGGCACCACCTGCTGTGGAAGGGTTTTTCAGCTGCGACAGGGAGAGGTCGTAGAGCGGTCTGACGAGATCGTGATGGACCCGTCATCAAGCTACGCGGTAAATCTGGCGGAGACGCAGAATCAGGCTGAAACGGTAATATCCAACTGGGCTGACAGCGGCGAAAGCATCGACGATTACCAGGCCAATTTTTCCCCGGCAGTAACTGCGGCAGTCGGCGCTCCCATCAAGAACTTCATCACCTGCCGGATCAGCGGCGAACGTCCCGGTTCTCTCATAGCATTCAATTACCCGGGCAGGGCAACCAGCTATGATGGGGATGTTCTTCATGGACTGGCGGTTCTGATCGGCTCCGTCGTCGCTCTCTCGGAAAAGATGCGGGAAACGGAGAATGCCTTCCAATATACTATTGAAGCGCTGGCTCGCGCCTGTGAAGCAGCGGAAGAGGGGACCGGAAAGCATATTTCCCGGGTAAATCGCTATGCGGGAGCGCTTGCTGCCAATGCCGGATTTGCATCCGATTTCGTTCAGGCGGTTTCCTTTTCGGCCCAGATGCATGATGTGGGTAAGATCAAGATCCCGAACTCGGTACTGCTGAAACAGGGTCCCCTCGACAGGGCCGAGAATGAGATGATCTTAATGCATCCTGTCTATGGTGAGAAGATTCTAGGCAACTCTCCCCGACTGGAGGTCGCCCGCGAGATTGCCATCTCTCATCACGAGAACTGGGACGGAAGCGGTTATCCCTACAACCTCCGCGGAGATACGATCCCCGTGGCAGGGCGTGTGGTAAAAATTGCAGATGTGTACGATGCGCTCCGTTCACGGCGCAGTTACAAAGAGTCGCTTTCGCACCGGGATGCGCTGGAAATTTTTAGAAATGGGGACGAGCGGATCGATCCGCAGAACCATTTCGATCCGATGCTGCTGAAGACCTTTTTCGATATCGAGCATATCTTCGAGAAGATCTACGACAGCCTGGCGGGTGAGGAAGTGGGCACGGAGTAGGCGGGGTGTGTTTTTTATTCTTCCTTGGTGATGCGGATGACCTGAAGTACGCCGGGCATCGCCTCCAGGGTGGCGGTTTCCAGCGCTTCCGTGTTGCCGATGACGCCGATGATGATGCGGTTGGCGCCCGTCGATTGATGGATGTCGTAATCCTTGCTGATGAGATATTCCTTCACCTGGTCAAGTGCGATTTCGTCGGCGGTTTT
>Ga0154443_1221_pt1 | contig 14411 bp, 11 predicted proteins | sample RifGroC2_FD_105636 | JGI IMG/M metagenome (GOLD analysis project Ga0154443, IMG submission 105636) | Nitrospirae bacterium GWC2_56_14
GCCCTTCTTTCGGTTACCTTTCTTGGGCAAGCAAGAAAGGTGACAGAAAATGCGAAAAATGACTCAAATACTGCTTAACAAATCATATAGGCGCTTATTCCACTCACATGGAAGCCAGAAAATCAAGGCAACAATCAAGGCAACGATATAGTTATCCGCCGGGGTGGAGGTCTACCGCCGATCCAGCACCTCGCGTACGAGCGCAAGCAGTTTATGCGGAATAAGAGGTTTGCTCATGAAGACGGTGTTCTTCTCCAGCAGGTCCTTCGCCTCTATGACATCGGCAGTGTATCCGCTCATGAAGATCACCTTCACGTCATCTCTGAGAGCAGCGATCTCGGCAAAAGCATCCTTCCCGTTTTTCTTCGGCATGATCACATCGAACAGGCAGAGCTTGAGCTCGGCGGCGTGCTCGCGAAACTTCCGGACCGCCTCCTCTCCGTCGTGCGCCTCGATGACCCTGTAGCCGGACTCCTCGAGCGTGTGCTTTACGGACCCGGCCACTTCGGCGTTGTCCTCGGCGACCAGGATCGTCTCGGTGCCGCCGCGAACCTCCTTCACGGGTCCGTCTGTCCCGATCTCCGCCTGGCCGGCGGCGAGCGGGAGATAGATCCGGAAGGTCGTGCCCTTGCCCGGCTCGCTGTAGACACCGATGTGCCCGTTGTGCTGCTTGATGATGCCGTATACGATGGCCAGGCCCAGGCCGGTGCCCCGGCCCAGTTCCTTGGTCGTGAAGAAGGGTTCGAAGATCTGCGTCTTCGTCCGTTCGTCCATGCCGCTGCCCGTATCGGACACCGACAGAAGCGCATAGCTCGCCCCTTTTTTCAGATCGTGCAGGTCCGCGGCCGCCGGATCGACGGAAACACACTCGGTCTTGATGATCAAGGCACCGCCCTGGGGCATGGCATCGCGGGCATTGGTCGCCAGGTTCATGAGCACCTGCTCGATCTGTCCGCTGTCCGCCAGGACCGTCATGTCCTGGCCGGCCAGCGCGGTCCGGACCTCGATGTCCTCTCCCAGTACCCTCGTCATGAACGGTTCCATGCCGCGCACGATCTCGTTGATATTCACCAGCCTGGCCTCGAGCACCTGCTTGCGGCTGAAGGCCAGGATCTGACGCGTGAGAGCCGTTGCCCGTTGGGCCGCCTGCAGGACTTGGCTTGTGTAGAAGTGGGGCTGGCTCCCCTCGGCAACGTGCTTCTTGACCAGCGACGCATACCCGACGACCGCCGACAGCACGTTGTTGAAGTCGTGGGCGATCCCGCCCGCTAGCCTTCCGACCGCCTCCATCTTCTGTGCCTGCATGAGCTGGGACTCGGTCCGCCGCCTGGCGGTGACGTCGCGCACGAGCTCGATCCCGGCGATAATGGCCCCCGACGCATCGCGCAGCGGTGAAGCGGTCATTTCGTAGAACCGCTTCTCGCCGTCCTTCTGAAGGACCCGCTCCGACGTGTGGACCCGGCCGTCTTCAAAGGCCAGCGCGATGGGGCATCCTTCGCAGCGCTCCTTCCTGTTCTCGTAGGCCTCGTAGCACAGGTCCCCCACGTGGTCACCGGTCATTCCCTTATGCACCTCGTTCTGGTACACGACCCGGTAGGTCCTGTCCTGTATGCTGATCCCGTCGCCGATAGCCGCAATGATCGCCTCGAACTTGTTCCGCTCCTCACGGAGCGCGGCTTCGGCCTTCTTGCGCTCGCTGATATCGACGAAGGTGACGACCGCACCGACGACCTCGCCGTCCTTCACGATCGGGTAGGACCAGTATTCCACCGGAAAGGATGTTCCCTCCCGCCGCCAGAACACCTCGGTGTCACGGTGGACCTCGCTTCTCGACCTGAATGCGGAATAGATCGGACATTCCTGTTCCGGGTAGGAGCGGCCGTCCGCAAGAGAATGATGTATCAGGTTATGCATGTTCCTGCCCAGCATCTCCTCCCCGCGCTCGTATCCCAGAAGCGCCAGGCAGGCTGCGTTGCTGAACGTGCAGATGCCGTTCATGTCCACGCCGTAGATGCCCTCGGCAGTTGAATCGAGCAGGAGCTGGATCCGCTCTTCCTTCTGCAGGACCGCCTCGGTCCTCTCCTTCACCCTGCCGAGCGCCGAGTTGACGGCCGTGCCGATCTGGTCGAACTCGCTCACGCCGGTAGGGCTGATGGCCCGTTCCGCATGAAGGTCGGCGACCATGGATGTTACCGGCCCGCGCAGACGCTTCTGCAATATCAGGAGCAGCGCTGCCACCATCAGGAGCGTGCCGGTGGCCACGAGCGGAACCAGGAAGCGGATCTCCCGCCGGACACCCAGACCGGGGTCGCTTGCGGTGACGAGGTAGATCTTCCAGTCCCATGCCGGGAACCATATGCCCAGCCCGCGCAGCAGGTGTTCGTTCTGCTCGATGGTAAAAAGATGATTCACGGAGCGGAATGCGACCTGTTTGTCCTGTTCCGGGGACAGGGTGGAGAAGAGGACCCCGTTGTCCGGACCAACGACCATGCCATTGACGGCATGGGCCCGCCAGTTCAGGTCCAACGCCTTGAGCATCTCGCGCTGTTTGGCTTCCACTGCCCTCCGGTCGTCCAGCAATTGCGCCGTTGCCAGTTCCACCATTGCCGAATCGAGAAAACTTTTTGATTCATCGGCATAGCCTGCCAGAGTCGAGCGGAAGTAATCATCGATGATGTCGTTGGTGATGTGGGATATCAGCACGAGGAGCGCGATCGAAACAACCGAGATCACGGCGAAAATAGGCACGAGCAATCTGTATGCAAGGCTTGATTTATCGATGTCCATCCAGGGCCTCTCTGGTAACCGCGAGCGTGTTCGTGGCCGAATCATATTGATCAAGAAGGCCGCGAAGAAATACTCCGGCATATTCCAAGGTAGACTTCATGTGTTTGTTCATCGTGCTTTCCAAACTAACGATGTGTTCCACAGCGGTCAGCATGGAACAACTGTTAATACGAACGCATTAAATAATGACACCTGCTGCGCCCCTTTTTATCCTCTCCCCTCTGCGGGAGAGGGTAGGGTGAGGGGGATCCCTCCGAGGGATGTAACAATTTTTAATTCGTTTGCATTAGTTCCGCGAATCGTCGGATTACGCCTCTTTATAAATGGTGTCCACGGCCAGGCCTGCAGCGAGCAGCAGCATGGCTTGCGCCGGCGCCGGTTCATGGTTCAAGGCAACGATATAGTTGTCCGCCGTGGTGAACAGCTCTTTCCCGATGCCGGCCCATTTCTTCGTGATGGTCCCCAGTTCGCGCTCCGCCTTGTTCAGGTAGCGGAAGTTCCAGCCCTTCCAATCCCCCTTCACAAAGGCAACTTCGTTCTCAGCGGCGTCGAAAACATAAAATGCCCCGCCAAGCGAGAACACCTTGCTCTTCAACCACCCGACGATCGTTCCGCGGCTGTCGCAGATATTGACCCGGGCGCTGAAGAGCGTGACGCCACGATGGATCGAGAACAGCAGCTTCCGCTCGTCTTCATGGTCGGACCCTTCATAGACAAAGACCTTCGTGGGCAGGAACCGCTTGTTCACCAGAAAGCGCAGCACATGGATCAAGGCGCCCGGCTTTTCCCTCGCGATCCCCAGTTGTTTCTGCGTCTCCGGATCAAGGATGTCGTAGGTATCCGACAGCTTCATGAACCCGACATGTTCGCGGATAAAAAATGTTTTTCTGTTCAGCATTGAGTGTTCTCCTTTTATCAATCAGCAACGAGTTGGCCGTCTTTGGCGGTTCGAACGACCTGGGAAGTCACAATAATTTTCAACGGTGACATTTGCCCTCTCCTGTCGGTTAAATTTTCATCGTTGAAGATTTGATCTCTTTGGTTCCAAGTCCACTTCGGACATAACGTCCCCTCCGCTCTCCTCCAGCCGCGTTATCTCACGACTCTGAATCGATAATCCCAGCCCCAGCCGTTCCCGCCGTGCGTCATCAGCGAGCCGACATTTCTGCCGTCCTTCCGCGCAACGATGCGTAATAGATAGATTTCTTTTTCCTTATTGGGCGCCAGATCGAGGTTCACGCTGGTGGCCGTAATCGTATCGCCCGTCACCAGCTCTTTCTCGGCAAAGGGATCACATTCGGTCCTGTTTATCGTATAAGTATAATAAACGTCATTATCGATGCCTTCCCAGTTTAAGTGAATCGGAGCTTCGTGAATGATTTTGTTAAAGCAGGCAGCCCCCCACCCGGCCATCGGGACTCCGTTGTCTTCGGGTGTTGAGAGATGGATGATGCGCTCCATATCAATATCAAACGCGGGCGGCGATGCAGCGAACGCGGAAAAATGGGCATAGCCTTTATAATCTCCGGGGTACAGATCCGGATTGGAATGATCGGCATTCACTCTGACCTCACACGAATAGCCTCCCTCGGAAATCACGCGAAGTGAAATCAATGCTGTCTCCGGATCATATTCAAAGGCGGGAGTGATCCACTGGGCAAGACCGGGGCTGTAGATGCTGATCCTGGGAGCGGCATTTGTATAGTCGGACAGGGGTTTCCCATCAAAGAGAAGGCGACCTTTCACGATGATCCCGCCTGCACTATTAGCTTTCCGGGAGTTTCCCGCATGGTTACTGACAGCAGGTTTGGAAGCCGTGGCCGCCTTCAGCGTCTTGACCGCACCAGGACCCGGCTCTGTCTTTGTTCCCATCAGTTTGCTGATCTGGCCGTCATTAACCAGAACTGCTGAGGCCACGGAATGAACCGTTCCGGTATCAGCTGCAATCGTCCTGGCATTCAACTTCAGCAGTGACCCGAGGTCGGTGATCGTACCCGTAACGATCATATCAACGCCCAGGATCTGCCCGACCTTTTTTGCGCTTTTTTCATCAAGCATACCTGTCAGGCCGAGTCTCTGCTCCCTGAGAACCTTGCTGATCAGTTGCCGTTCGACGACCTGAAATCGCCCGGATAAAAAAAGTCGCGTCGTCAGCTCCTCGGCGACGAATTTTCCAAGGTCCGTGATCCGGCCGTGGATATCCGAAAACTCGATCACGGCTACTTTCAGATTCTGCTGATTGACCATACTGCCGCTGATCTCACGCGCCAGTTTTTCCAGTTGAGAATCGACTGTTCGATCAACCCCGGAAGCCGAAACCCGAAGGTCAACTGGGCCTGTTCCTGTTGCCGTGCAGCCATACGCAATGAGGCACGGCAGCAGCAATAGAAGAAAAATTTGCTTTGTCACTGCGCACTCCCTTGGTCCCGAATATAAGTTTGTTGGTTGGGCTATGCATCACAGCCCAACATTTTTTGAATTCTGCTGGGCAAAGGTGAAGCATTTTGCCCGACCTACTCACTGTGATCGTGAACGCGGTGCGAAGTTTCGTTCATTCAGATAAGTTGCTTCTTAATCCAATACATCAAGCCATAACGACTGCGACACGATAAACGGTGCAAAACCAAGAGACGAAAGAGATAAAGCCTGTGCATCTAGCTCAAAATCTTTAAGAGCGGTCAACATCATTTGTTCAATGATATTATTGAAACCAGCGTTGGCAGACGTCCGGGCCGTACCGGGAGGCTGACTAACTATGAGACCCTTTGTTGTGTGTAAGGCATGCTTATAGCCTGTTTTTGTGATGACAACGTTTCCTTTTGACAAAACAATGTTCATTTCATATGTGTCTGTTTCAGATGTGCCTATTAAACCCAAGGTAAACCCGGAAAGAAAATCTTTGGCAGCCACAGCCGCACCGCCACTACTGGTAAGATTATTAACCACGATTTCAAGCTTGGGCGCATTATTATCCGCTACAGGATCCACCATACCAGAAGTTTTAAGTACGCGCTCAACTTGATTTTGTAGCTTTCGATCAACCTTGGGAATGTGCGTTCCATTTCTTTGAAATTCAGCAACGACTCGCCATTTGAGGGGCTGTGCCCGGCGCGAAATATCTTGAAAGTTTGTTTTCCCATATTCAAGATCAATATATGATTTGTGAATCGCGAAACATCCTGTAAGTACGGACAATATCATTACAGCAAAAGAAAACCGGACAATTTTTCGCAACCACATAAGATCGACAGACAAACACATCATGCGCCTCTTCATAGACTTTCCCCCGTATTACTCTCTCAGTCGGTTGCTTTACATAATGCCGGTACGGTAATCGTTACGCACGACTGTATCAGAAAGATCGTTTATTGTAAATTAAAAAGGTCTCTAACTTATTGATATTATAGTAGAGGAGTGTCGTTCAACACCGCATCCTGGATGCATATCCTACTTTGTAAAAAACTGCGCTTCTTCCATCACCCGATAGTTCTACCGGTTGTCGTACAGTCCTTTACACAACAATGCAAAATAATCCTTGACCCTATACGCCAATTCATGTATATACTTTTATCTATTACGGGAGATACTATGTCAGTCAAGTACGCCATGCTCGGCATCCTGGCTCAAAAGGACCTGCACGGGTATGAACTCAAAAGCAGTTTCGATGAAAAGGTCGGTGATTTCTGGAGCTTGAACTACGGCCAGATTTACTCCACCCTCGACCGTCTCGAACAGGACGAGCTCGTTTCCCATGACCGCCAGGCCCAGGACAAGCGGCCGGACAAGAAGATCTACAGCATTACCCCCAAAGGCAAAAAGGAACTGGAAGAATGGCTTGCGACGCCGGTCACCAAGGTCCGCGCCCTGCGGGACGAGTTCTTCATCAAACTGGTGTTCATGGACAAGCGCAATCCCGCGCCGGTGCTCGAGCTGATCGAAAAGCAGAAAACCCTTTATCTCAAACAGATGAACCAGCTCACCCATCAGAAGGTGGCGCACAAGAAGCAGCCGAAGAAGCATGATTCTCTTACCACCGAGCTGTTGATGGATGCGGGGCTGTTCCATGCCGAGGCGGATATCAAGTGGCTGACGTTGTGTGAATCTAAGATTAAATCCATGATGAAAAATAAATGAAGTTCTAATTCTAAACCACAGACCGAAACCGTTTTGCCACGAAGACACGAAGGCACGAAGAAAGGCCTGATTCTTTTTAAGTCTATTAACTCCATTATATTTAAGATGTTCTTAGTGTCTTAGTGCCTTCGTGGCGAAAAATTGTTTAAAAGGAGTGATCATGATCGAACTGAAGAATGCCAGCAAGAAGTATCAGCAGGGTGCGCGGGAAGTCCATGCCTTACGGGATGTTTCTTTAAGCATCAAGAAAGGCGAATTCCTTTCGGTCATGGGAGCCAGCGGCTCGGGCAAGAGCACGTTTCTGAACCTCATCGGCGGACTCGACCAGCCATCCAGCGGCGAGATCTTCATCGACGGGATACCGCTCCACGGCATCTCGGACGACGAACTGACGCTTATTCGCCGTCGCAGGGTCGGGTTCATCTTTCAGTTCTTTAACCTCCTGCCGATCCTGACTGCTGCGGAGAACGTGAGCCTGCCGCTCCTGCTCGAAGGAACGCCGTACTCGGAGATCAAGCCGAAAGCCATCAAGCTCCTGGAACAGGTGGGACTGAGCGAACGGACCGAGCACCGGCCGGAGCAGCTTTCAGGCGGCGAGATGCAGCGGGTCGCCATCTCCCGGGCGCTTATTTCCAATCCAGCCGTGCTCCTCGCCGACGAGCCCACGGGCAACCTTGACTCCCACACCAGCGAAGAGATCTTCATGCTGCTCAAAAACCTTCATGAGCAGGGCCAGACCATCGTGATGGTCACGCACGACCCCCGCGCCGCAGCCTACGGGTCGCGCATCGTCACGCTGAAGGACGGCATGGTATCGGAAGATATATCCCTCGGAGGCCGGGCATAACTGCAGGGTTCAGGGGTCAGGGGTCAGGGTTTAAGGCTTTGAGTTAAAGAAAGGTAAATAATGACAGTCACCAATATGCTGCGTCACATCAGCTTGAAGCACATTCGGCACCAGAAGGTCAGAACTGCCATTGCCCTCTTCGGCATCGCCCTGGGCGTGTCCTCCATGACCTCCATCGACATCGTGAACACCAGCGTGATCCGCTCTTTGGAGGACTCGATCAACCGCATCACGGGCCGCGCCGTGCTCCAGGTCTCGGGCGCTGAATCAGGCTTTTCCGAAGAAATGCTCGAACGTGTACAGAAGATCCCGGGCGTGGAATACGCCGTTCCGGTGATCGAGACGAACGCTTCCCTTGCCTCGGGCAGCGAGCGATCCTTCGTGGTGCTCGGCGTGGACGTGCTGCAGGACAGTAATATCCGCGATTACAGCGTGACCGATGAAAGCTCGGACATTCCGGACCCCCTGCTCTTTCTGGCCAGGCCCGACTCCATCCTGCTTACCAAAGAGATGGCACACCGTGAAGGCATCAGGATCGACCAGAAGCTCCAGGTCCAGACCGTGCAGGGGCTTAAAAACTTTACGGTCCGCGGCCTGCTCGAACCGGACGGACCGGCCAAGGCCCTGGGCGGCGATATCGCCGTCATGGACGTGTACGCGGCGCAGCTTGCTTTTGGTAAGGAAGGCAGGATCGACCGGATCGATGTCAGCATTCTTCGCGGAGAAACGCTCGACTCCATGAAGGCGCGCATCCAGGCGGCCCTGCCCGAAGGCTACAATATCGACACCCCGGCAGGCAGGTCCCGCCAGATCGAGAACCTCATGGCGCGTTTCCGGAAGAGCATGGACCTCATCAGCTTCATGGCGCTTTTTGTCGGTATGTACCTCATCTACAATACCGTGTCCATCTCCGTTGTGCAACGCAGGAAAGAGATCGGCATCCTGCGCGCGCTCGGCGCGACCCAGGGCCAGATCATCAGGCTATTCCTTGCCGAGACCGTTGTGCTCTCGCTGCTTGCATCCATCCTCGGCGTCGGGCTTGGCCTGTTCTTTGCGAAGCTTTCGATCAGTGCTGTTGCCCAGACCGTCTCGTCCATGTATGGCCGCTCGCAGGTCACGGACCTGGCATTCACCTGGTACAGCATGCTCAAGAACATCGGTATCGGCATTGCGGCCAGCGTTATTGCAGCGGCCTTCCCCGCGCGTTCGAGCACGCAGGTGGCGCCGGTATCCGCGATCCGCTCCCTGCCCTATGCCATGGACGGCACGGTGCTGAACAAGGCGCAGAAGTTCTTTTCCGCTGCGCTGATAACGCTTGCAGGCATCATTATCCTTATCTATAAGACCGTGGGCCTCGCTTCCCCGATCCGGAACTCCATGACCACCACCCTGGCGATGATCTGCCTGCTGCTCGGCATCTCGCTGGCTGCGCCGCTGTTCCTGAAATGGTTCATCACCCTGTACCGTTCTTTCCTCGCCTCGCGCCTCGGCGCCAGCGGCAGGATCGCCGGGTTGAACATTGAGAAGAACCTTTCCCGAAACGCGGTCGCCGTGGCCGCCGTGTTCTTCAGTATATCGCTTTCCGTCAGTTCATCGAGCATGATGAACAGCGCGCGAAAAGGCGTCATGGATTACATCGATGATATTGAAAACAGCGATATCATAATAACCTCGGGGCATCCTCTGGCAACCGCAGGCGCGGCGACCATCCCCATGCCCCTCGGCATGCGCCAGGAGCTTGAAGCCGTCCCCGGCGTACAGTCGGTGGACCCCTTTCGCAAACTGTTCATGAACTTCTCCGGAAAGCGGGTCCTTCTGGAAGCGATCGACATCGTCACCTGGCCGAAGCACAATACCTGCACGATCATCGACGGCAAACTGATGACGCGCGGACAAGAAGAAATTTCAGTGAATGAGACCATTGCGGACAAACTCGGCGTAAAAGCCGGTGGCGTCATGGTACTACCTACGCCGAACGGACCCAAAAGCTTTGTGGTGACCGCGATCGTTCTGAGTTATGCCTCCGATGCAGGCGTCATCTTCATGGACATGGAAACCTACGAACGCCATTGGAACGACCATGTTGCCGACATGTTTTCGGTCTACGTCAAGCCGGGTAATGACATCGCTGCCGTGCGCGCTTCCATACAGGACCGCTTCAAAGGCAAACGAAAGATGTTCGTGCTGCCTGCGCTGGAGTTCCGGCAGGAGATCAAAAAGATGCTGGACCAGTCCGTGGTGATGAACGACGCCGTGAACGTTCTTACCCTGCTCATCGCCGGGTTCGGCATCATCGTGACCCTGCTGGCCTCCGTGCTGGAGCGTACGCGGGAGATCGGCATCCTGCGGTCCATCGGAATGAAGCGGAACCAGGTTTCCGCGGTGGTGCTGATCGAATCGGCGCTCATCGGCATGGCCGGCGGGCTGCTCGGCATCGTTGCCGGCGTGATCACCGGCTGGATCAATCTCGAGGGTTTTTTCCGGCTGGACTTCGGGGCAAGTTTGTCCTACCATATACATTATCCCTCGATCGGCTCGGCGCTGCTGCTGTCGATCGGGCTGTCCGTGCTTGCCGGGCTGTACCCGGCGAAGCGCGCGGCAAAAACCAATATCGTGGAGGCGCTTTCCTATGAATAGGTTTTTTCAATTGCGGATTTCGGATTTCGGATTTCGGATTTTTACATCTAAACCTAAGTCGTGCGGTGTGGACCCTGGCGGTGTTAATCCGCAATCCGCAATCCGCAATCCGAAATTGCGTCACCTCCGGTACGTACTATCTTTAATTACAGTCATATCACTTATGCAAACCTCTCAGGGATTCGCAATGAACGGTCGCGAAGTTTACGAAAAAGTGCACGAAGTAAGCTTGAAGTCTTTGGACCATAAGATCGAAATGACGATGGTCCTGTTCGACAAGGGCGGCGGCAAGCGCACCCGTTCGCTTACGTCATACAGTAAAAATGCAGCACCCGAAGCATACAAGGCCCTGGCCGTCTTCAACACTCCGCCGGACCTGAAGAACGTCGGATTTCTGGTCCACGCGCATACGTTCTCCGACCGTGATCTCTGGGCCTACTTTCCGGAGTATAAACGCGTGCGACGCATCGCGAACACATCCCAGGACGATTCGTTCTTCGGGTCCGATCTTTCATACGATGATTTCACCGGTCCGCCGAATCTCGATGATTTCAAGTTCAATATTCTCAAAGAAGAGGAGCTGGACGGGAAACCGTGCTTTGTAGTTGAAGTGACGCCGAAAGCACGCCGCAAATATACGAAATACGTCGCCTGGGTGGCAAAGGACCTGTGGATACAGCTCAAGATCGATTATTACCAGGACAAGGACATCTACCGTTCAGGGACATTTAAGGATGTCAGGATGATCGACGGCATCCCGACCCCGTTCCGAAGCGAGATGGAGAACAGGAAGACAAATCACCGGACCGAACTCACGCTCGACAAAGTCCAGTATCACACGAAGTTCGCCGATGACCTCTTTACGCAGCGATCGCTGGAGCGGTCGGGGAAATAGCTTTCCCCTGCTATCAATTCGCTTGTCTGGAATCCGTAAAGATGATATTTTACTGGCGATTTCTTGTAGCTTCGGTTCTTCCTTGATTGGGAAAAAGAACTTGTCAGTTACGAATGGAATTCTAAGCGAAATGGCAGGAATATTTACCGCGAGGTCGCGAGGAGCGCAAGGACGTCAAAAGAACAAGAATATTGCGTTTTAATTAGTTACGAATCAAATTCTACTCAAAACGGCAAGATTATTTTGCCACGATGGCCAAGAGGAGGGCCACTCTGAGGCACGAAGACACAAAGTACGGCCCTAATCCAATTATTAAAACAGTATCTTCTGGAATTTTCGTTTTTCTTCGTGACTTCGAGTCTTCCTCCGTCCCGCATCCAATAGTAATTGGTAACGGAGCGGGGGTGGCAGATATTGTTTCCGGCTTGTCCGGGTTAGGATCTACAAGATTTCCTCGCGACTTTCGCGCCATCGCGGTGAAAGATTATCCGTCCGGTTTGTCCGGGGCCTCACTCCCCTCCATCAAGTGAGGGGAAATATTTCTGTTGCTGAAAGAAGGTCGGTCCCATGCCTGTCTGGATCATCGTTGTACAGTGGATATCCCGGTCCGTGCTCATACTGCTGCTCGTTCTCTCGGTCTGGTCGGTAGCGACCATGCTTCGCTCTTCGCGACTGCTGAATAAAGCCGCCGGTGCTTCAAAAAACCCGGACAACGAGGACGAGAACGTATCCCGATGGATCGAGTCAGGAGACAAGGGCGCCTTCCGCGCATGGGCTGAAAAGAGCGGGTCGCTGCAGGCCGGCACGGCGCGGGCGATCCTCGCGACCGCATCGGACGATCCGGGAAGCATCGACCGCGCGGTCAGGAGCTACCTGAGCCTGCAGCGCACCGGACTGGAGCAGGGCCTCACGGTGCTCGCCACCCTGGGGTCCAATGCGCCCTTTATCGGCTTGTTCGGCACCGTGCTCGGGATCGTCCAGGCCTTCGGCGCATTGGGAGCGCACCAGACGAACGCTTCGGACATCATGGTGGGCATCGCCGAAGCGCTGATCGCAACGGCGATCGGCCTCTTCGTCGCCATCCCGGCCGTGGTCGCATTCAACGTCTTCACCCGGAAGCTGAAGAACCTCGTCGTACGGTCCGAAGCGATGAAGGACCTGTATATTTCCCGGATTAAGAAGTGAATCCATACGAAATCAAGATTTGCCACATAAGTCACAAAAGGCACATAAAAAACTTGTAAGAATACATCTCTGTTCCTTTTGTGCATTTTGTGGCTGAATAACTTTTTTCAATTCCGTCAGGGTATAACCTACAACTCCAGAAAGGCCGCACATGGCATCCGATCCCCTCTCTTCAAGCGCCGACGACAACGGCGAACCGATCTCTTCCATTAACGTGACACCCTTCGTGGACGTCGTGCTCGTTCTGCTCGTCATCTTCATGGTCACGGCCCCGCTCCTGATGCAGGACAGCTTCGGCATCAATCTTCCGAAAGCCTCGAGCTCGGACAAAAAACTTTCCACAAAGCTCGGCGTGGCGATCACGCGGCAGGGCCAGATCCTGCTGAACGGCGAGTTGGCGTCCCCTGAATTGATAACAAGCCGGGTCCGCCAGGCGCTGGCAACGGACCCTGAGACCCAGGCACTGATCAGCGCCGATGCCGACGCCCGGCACGCAGACGTTGTTCGCGCCATCGACCTCATCAAAATTGCGGGGATGACCCATTTTGCCATTCAGATCGACAGACAATAGCGAGATCCTCCTCGGCAATCCGTGGTTCATCTCGTCCGCGCTGCACGGGATCATGCTGGCAGGGGCGCTGCTCGTACTGATCCTGTCGCGGCAGAACGTTCCGCGCGACGTGGTGATCGATATCATCGAATCTCCGCAGACCGCTCCCCTCCCGGTGCGGATGACGGAACCGCGGCCGCTGCCCAAACCGCAGACCGCCCGTGAAGTGTTCGGCATCAGCCCGAAAGCGGCCTCGATAGACCATGGTCTTGAGGTGAAGGCCGGCAACACCGTGGCCAAGGCGCCGGACGACGAAAAACTGAGACCGGGCGACCTTGATTCGCTCCCCATCCCGAGCGACGAATACCTGGTGACCGCGATGCCGCAGCTCAAGGCCGAGGTGCGCGTGGCCTATCCCCCGGAATCGCGAAAAAAAGGCGTGCAAGGGGCCGTGGTCATGGACCTCCTGATCGATACCACAGGCAAGGTCCGAGAAGCAACACTCGTCGAGGGGCCGAACCAGGAGCTGAGCCAGGCGGCCCTGACAGCGGCAAGGGGGTTTCAGTTCTCCCCTGCGGCCATCAAGGACAAGCCCGTTGCCGTGCGGATACGGTATACGTATAGGTTCGTGCTGGAGCGGTAGAAGCGGAGGCTTTTTATCCGCAGATTGCGCAGATGACGCAGATTTTGTCAAATCTTAAAGAAAGTCGGAATACCACAAAATTTGTCATTCTGAGCGCAGCGAAGAATCTCGGTTTTACAACTACTCCAGATCCTTCAGAGATCCTGTCCTGAGCCTACTGCGAGACCCTTCGCTTCGCTCAGGGTGACGGGGCGATCGGAAAGCACCTCCCCAACCCCTTTAACATCTCCCCTCACCCCTGCCCCTCTCCCCCAGCGGTAGAGGGAAAAAGGGAGAGGGGGCTTAATCTATCGAGGGGCTACAGCTTTCCCTCCCCTTGCCAAGGGGAGGTTAGGTGGGGTGATTCGAGGACGCAAGATTGATGAGTGCCTCCGATTTCACGTGAATGTCAATACTAGTATCAGAGCATTATTAACTATTGAGTCACTTATGAAAACTGCATTACTATATATCCTTTACTCTCTCTTCCCGCTCCGGGCTATTTTACCAACCTTGGCCCTCCTGCTGTTCGTGCATACGGTCTCCGCAGAAGAACTGCCAGTGAGCAAACCGACTGTCACTGACCCGGCATTGCAGGCTGCTCCCTATTCCGCACTCAGCACCAGCATGACCCCGACACCGGAGACGCCCATATCCTCAGATCCAACGATCAGCGCTCCAACAACAACCTCTGCACCGATATCTGAAGATATGGGCGTCTCCGGTGTCGGGGTCATGCTGGTGCTGAGTGCGG
>Ga0154443_1215_pt2 | contig 13736 bp, 13 predicted proteins | sample RifGroC2_FD_105636 | JGI IMG/M metagenome (GOLD analysis project Ga0154443, IMG submission 105636) | Nitrospirae bacterium GWC2_56_14
TTCAGAGTGGCCCAGGCCATAGACCGCAGCCGTATCGATCCAGTTGACGCCGAGTTCCAGGCTTTTCCTGATCGCCGCGATCGAATCATTATCGTTCTGCGGTCCCCAGGCATATTCCCAGCCGGAGCCGCCGATGGCCCAGGCGCCGTAGCCTACAATGGTGATGGAAAGATCGGAGTTGCCCAATGGCCGTTTCTGCATGGCAATGTATAACATGCACCACATTGCCTGTCAAATGTTTTTGCCCCTGCCCCTGTTTGGCCTCCGGGTTCCCATTCCGCAATCCGCATTCCGCAATCCGCATTGCCTCTCCCTGGACCCCGGACCCTGAACCCTGACTTACAGCCTTTTTTGCATTGATTATTAGCTTGCCACTGTGCTATATTTCACGCTGTTTCAGTGCTTCTTCACGTACCCCCCTTTGCGCTGCCGGCCGCGTGAGATCTGCCGGCTCAATACGATAACCTGAGGATAAAACCATGTCATACAGTGCCTGGTTCCAATGTATCAATGAAAAGTGCAACGAGACCTATCCGCTGAACAAGATCGTCTACCGCTGCAAAACCTGCGATTCCCTGCTCGAAGTAAAACACGACATGAAGGCCCTGGCGCACCGCAGCCCCCTGGCGTGGATGAAGCTCTTCGAGGACCGCTACAAGTCCACCCAGTGGCCCTACGGTTCCGGCATCTGGGGCAAGAAGGAATGGGTCCTGCCGCAGATCGACGACGACAACATCGTCTCGCTCTACGAAGGCGGCTCAAACCTGTTCTGGGCGGAGCGGTTCGGCAAGCTGGTCGGCGTGGACAATCTCTGGGTGAAGCTCTGCGGCAACTCCCACAGCGGCTCCTTCAAGGACCTCGGCATGACCGTGCTCGTGTCGCAGGTCAAGCAGATGATCAGCGAAGGCGCGCCCATCCAGGCGGTCGCCTGCGCCTCGACGGGCGACACGTCGGCCGCGCTGGCGGTCTACTGCGCCGCGGCCGGCATCCAGTCCATCGTGCTTCTGCCGAAAGGCAAGATCTCCATGGCCCAGCTCGTCCAGCCCATCGCCAACGGCGCGCTGGTCCTGTCGCTGGACACGGACTTCGACGGCTGCATGAAGGTCATACGCGAGATCACCAAGGACGAGACCATTTACCTGGCCAATTCCATGAACTCGCTCCGCATCGAAGGCCAGAAGACCGTGGGCATCGAGATCGTGCAGCAGTTCGACTGGCAGGTGCCGGACGTGATCATCATCCCGGGAGGCAACCTGGGCAACGTCTCGGCGCTCGGTTCGGGGCTCCTCATGATGCGCGACCTGGGCCTCATTACCAAGCTGCCCCGGATCGTCGTGGCCCAGGCGGAGAACGCCAACCCGCTCTACCGCTCCTATCTTAAGAACTTCGCTTCTTTCGAGCCCATGGTGGCCAAAAAAACGCTGGCCAGCGCCATCCAGATCGGCGACCCCGTAAGCTACGAGAAAGCGATCCGCACGATCAAGCAGTTCGACGGCATGGTCATGGACGCCACCGAGCAGGAACTGTCCGACGCCGCCGCGCTGGGCGACCGGACAGGCATGTTCAACTGCCCCCACACCGGCGTTGCCCTGGCAGCCATGATCAAGCTGATCAAGGCCGGCAAGATCGACAAGTCCGAACATGTGGTGGTCATCTCCACGGCCCACGGACTCAAGTTCACGGACTTCAAGGTCCAATATCACGAAGAGAAGCTGGGCTTCCCGAGCCAGTATGCCAACAAGCCCATCGAAGTGGCCGCAAACGTCGATGCTGTCAAGGATGCGCTCACGAACGCCCTGAAGAAGAGGAGAGAACAGAATGTCTAACAAGAACACGAACGCAAAGAACTGGAAGCCGTCCACGCTCGCGATCCACGGCAACGGCCGCCTCCCCAAGGCGCATCACGCGGTCTCGACGCCGATCATGCACACCTCCAACTATTACTTCGACACGGCCGACGAGGTCGAGGATTTCATGCGCGCCAAGGGCCAAGGAAAGGTGATCCGCGAGCATGAATACGCCCGCTACGGCAACCCCACCCAGATCGAGACGGAGCGCAAGCTCGCCGCCATCGAAGGGGCCGAGCGCGCCGTGCTCTACTCCTCGGGCATGGCGGCGGTGCTGCTCGCCATCATGACCTTCATGAAGCCCGGCGGACACATCATCTTCACCAGCGACTGCTACCGCCAGACGCGCGACTTTGCCATCAACTTTCTCGGCAAGTTCGGCATGGACAACTCCATTGTGGACCCCACGGCCGAGGCCATTGAAAAGGCCATCAAGCCGAACACCAACATCATCTTCACCGAGTCGCCGACCAATCCGTATTTGCGCGTGCTCGACATCCCGGCCATCGTGAAGGTCGCCAAAGCAAAGAAGGTCCTGACCATCATCGACGCCACGCTGGCAACGCCCTACAACATCAAGCCCATCGAGATGGGTGTGGACGTGGTCATCCACTCGGCGACCAAGTACCTGGGCGGCCACAACGACCTCATGGCAGGCGTCTGCCTCGGTTCCAACGCACTCATGACCGACCTGTACAAGATGCAGCGCATGATGGGCGCCACCCCGGGTCCGCTCACCTGTTTCCTGCTCGAGCGGGGCTTAAAGACCTTCGGCATGCGCATGGAGCACCACAACAAAGCCGGCCTCGCCGTCGCCCAGATGCTGGAAGCGCACCCCAAGATCGAAAAGGTCTGGTACCCCGCGCTCAAGTCGCACCCGGACCACAAGCTCGGCATGGAGCAGATGAAAGGCTTCGGCAGCGTCATCAGCTTCCTGGTGAAGGGCGGCAACAAAGAAACGCGGCAGTTCATCGACGCGCTGGAGCTCTTCCTGATCACGCCGAGCCTCGGCGGCAGCGAAAGCCTGGTCACGCAGATGTGGGCCATGTCGTTCTTTGATTATTCCGAGGAGTACCGCAAGAACATCGGGATGGTGGACAACCTCGTGCGGCTCGCGCTGGGCCTGGAGGATGTGGATGACCTGATCTTCGATCTGAAGCAGGCGCTGGATAAGATATAAGATAAGTCGCGCTTTGGCTGCAAGTTCAGTGATGAATAAAAAGCCCCCTTCGCTAGGGGGCTTTTCTATTTTTCAGATACTTATTGCTTTAACCTACTTCGAGACAACCCCGAGACATTAGCTGAAACTTCGTAGCTTTAAGATAATTGATTGATTAGCTGAGCTTTTTCCTTGCCGGAAAGTTTATCAAGTGCCTTCAACTCAACGACCACCTCTTCATAACAGACAAAATCGGCTTTGTAGGTCACATCCAGCCGGTCTCCCTTATAAAGTATCGGCAATTCAACCTCTCGTCGAAACGGAATTCCAAGCCGAAGGAACTCCTTTGCAAGCGCCTCCTGATAAACCGCCTCCAGAAAACCACAACCGAGGACACGATGAACTTCTATTGCAGCGCCGATGATTGCGCAAGTCTGCGGATCGCGCGTATTATCACCTGACATATTCATCTTCTTTCTCAGATTTAAACACAAGTTTAGGCTTTCGACTCGCTTGCCCTCATCTGCGCAATCTGCGTCATCTGCGGATTACGCTTTTCAGTACTCTAGGCTAGTTGCAGGATATGCTTGATCTCGGGTATCATCCGCTGAACACATTTTTTCCCTTCACTGATGGCTTCAGCTGCGCGGTAAAACTCCAGGAGCCCGATATGCGACAGCTTCGGTGAAAGCATGATATCCGGAGGATCTCCAGCCATGCGGCTTCTCGTAATCCTGTCCTGCGTGATGTTGACGGAACCGGCGATGGCTTCGAATAAGCCTGGAGGTTGATCTTGTTCTTTGGCGGTCGAAAACACCGACGAAGTATATTCCCTCACGATGTCGGTGATCTTCCCTACAACACCGGTGTCTTCCTTGATGGCCTTATTTTCCTTTTGGAAATGTTTTCCGACGATGTCTCCGTTCAAATTTACCGCTATGACAATGTCCGCTCCCAAAGCGCGGCAGACGGAGACAGGGACCGGATTAACCAGCCCGCCATCGACAAGCCACTTCTCATTATGTTTTATTGCGGGAAACAACCCGGGCAGGGAAATAGACGACCAGACTGCCTCCAAGACAGAGCCTCTCTGCAACCATACTTCTCTGCCTGTTTCCAGATCGGTGGCTACAGCAGCGTACTGCTTGTCAAATTGCTCTATTACTGAATCATCGCCGGCTACGTATTGATTTAAAAAATAATGAAATTTTTCCGTATCAACGAAGCCGTTCAGGGGGGTAATGTCGAGAAATCTTACTGTTTCGAATCTTGTTAATGAACGCGCCCATGTTTCCAGCTTATCAAGGTTATTTGCCACGTACGAGGCGCCGACCAATGAGCCTATCGAGGTGCCGCAAACAATAGTGGGCGTAATTCCCAGCTCAGCCAGCGCCCTGATGACGCCGATATGTGACCAGCCGCGAGACGAGCCGCTTCCAAGGGCTAAACCGATATTCATCTGTATATTTCTCTGATATTCTTCATAGTCTTAAGCGATGTTAAAATATAGACCAATTTAAATTACAAATCAAGCGATGTATAGCCACCCATCGTTCACCTGTTGAGTGAAACCGACACCTGGCAGGCTGTTGAGAACCCACGGGCAGGGACAGTTCAAGACAGCAAATCTCAATTTTGAATTAGAGTTTGACAGTGAGCTTTCGTTCCACTATGATTGCCGCACAATGAAATGGAAAGCCGTCATAGTTCTTCTGGCAATCGCCCTCAGCATCGTTATCCCGCCCGCATTGCCCGTTCTGCCCGACCAGCGCGCCATGGCGGCCATCGGAACGCTGGATGTTTGTCATTCGTCTATACCGGCACTATCTTCGAGCGGTGATATGCCCTGCGTCATCGCATGCGGAAACCTTCCGCTTCCTTTAGCACAAAACACGGTTGCGGCAACCGCTCCTCCCCCGTTCATGCCATTCTCCCTGGCTTTTCAAGACGAACGTCCTCCGAAACACTGATCCGCAGCACCAATCCGAAGTAGTGAGACTTCCTCTCCGGAAGAAGCGGGCAAAAGCGTGTGCGCGCTCGAAAACCCGGCTCCGTTTCGGAAATATCCTTCACCATAAAACGTAATACGCCCGTACTGGTCCGACGGACGCGTCTCTGTGCGCGCCCGCAAGACGCGAGTTCGCTGATAAGCGCGGTATTTTTATGGAGATCTGCCGTGCTTATCATGCCGTGCATCAACGACTTTCGGGACTTTTCACGGGACCGTGTAGGCGTAATGGTATCGTTTCATGCCACTGCGCCCATGGCAAAACCAACAGTCGCGGTGGAAGGCATGAAGTAAGTCCTGCAAATAAAATGAACGGGCGGGTATTTCGAAACCGCCCGTATTTTTGACCGGAGGTTCTCGATGAAACTCAATTGCTGGGAGCATAAGAAATGCGGCAGGCAGCCGGGCGGCCTCAAGGCACAGGAACTCGGCGTCTGTCCGGTGGCGACCTATCAACCGCTGGATGGCGCCCATGACGGCAGGAACGCAGGCAGGGCGTGCTGGGCAATCGCCGGCTCACTGTGCGGGGGGACCGTTCAGGGGACCTACGCTCAAAAGCTGCATAACTGCTGGAGATGCGATTTCATGAACAGCGTAAAAAAAGAGGAAGACCCGTCGCCGGTGGGTTTTTCGGCTACCCTTCTGGGCATGGAACGGACATTGGAGAAACTGCGTGGTCCGAAAACTGCGACAGAGAATACAATGAAAGACGGGAACGAGCATTGAGCCCATGCGAAACAGTGCGGGAACCGTGCTATACTTTACTCTAAGCATCAGACCTCACTCTTTTGTATCTGCACATCAGGCCGACAGTATGAAATGGAAAACATATATTGTTCTTCTGGCAATAGCCCTCAGCACCCTTGCTCCGCCCCCGCTGCCCTTGCTGTCCGGGCAGGACGCGATGGCGGAGATCGGGATGCTTGATGTCTGTCATTCATCTGTTCCCGCCCTTGCTTCGAACGGCGATATGCCCTGCGTGTATCTGCCTTTTGCAGGCGAACTTCCCCCTTTCCCGCTGCAGGAAACAACTCAGATCGTGAACGAACCGTGCAAACCCTGCTTCATCGCCTTTCAGGATGAACGTCCTCCGAAATCACTGCTCTAAGTCTCACCATACACCCGTAATCATTCTCGTGATAATTCCCTGACGGCACCATTTCGCCCATGCTGCGCCCAAGCGCGCGCTTTCAGCTCAGTGTCTGATTGCGCGCTGCCTCTTGCGATGCACCCTGCGTTCCGAACCGGGATATCCGGAAAAAGAAACTGATGTACAACAAACAGAATACCCATTAAGGAGATCGATTAAATGAGAAAAGACTTCTGCAGAACGTTTATCTCGGTCCTATGCTTCGCCGCGATGACCGGAGCAGCGGCAGCTGAAGATGCGGGAACCGTCGTCACGAGCCAGACGAATACCGCGACCGCAGCACCGGCCGTTGGAAATGCGGAAACCGTCGGCAATGCGCCGCAGACCCCGGCAGCCGGACCGTCGCCCGCTGATGCGCCAACAACGGCCAAACCGCGGTCGAACGCCTCCGAACTCAATGAGGTCGTGGTAACCGCAACGAGAACAAAAGAAAAACTGAAAGATTCATCTTCAACGATCAATGTCGTGTCCGAACGGGAAGTGGAAACCGTCAAGTATCGCAATGCCGCCGAGATCCTGAACAGGCTGCCCGGCATCTACTCCCACAACTTCAACAGCGAGGAAGAGCTGACCTCCATCCGGATACCCACAAGCTTCTCCAGCCCCTACACCCTCCTGCTTATCGACGGCCTGCCTGCCGCGGGTTTCGGCGAGAGCGCCGGCGGCCTGCTGAAGGAGATCAATGCCGACGACATAGAACGGATCGAAGTGATCAAGGGACCGGCTTCGGCGTTGTACGGCAACAATGCCATCGGCGGGGTGATCAATATCATCACCAAAAGGCCCTCGGCAACGCCGTCAACACGGATCTGGGGCGAAGCGGGCCAATACGACCGCCGCCGGGGGGGCATCACGACCAGCGGCATGGCGGGCTCGCTCGGCTATTATGTGAACCTGAGCGCCGGCGATTCCACGGGCTGGCGCGAACACAGCGGCAATGAAAAGCAGTCCGCTGCGCTCAAACTGGTCTACGCTCTCGATGATGCGTCCCTGCTCGATTTCCGGATAGATTACCTGAACTCCGACGTCGAGCTCATGGGTTCCATCGAGAAGGCCGATTACGACAAGAACTGGAGGCAGGATTACAACACCTTCACCTACGTGAAGATCAAAAAAACCACGCCGTCGCTGAGCTACACCCGGACCATCGGGACCGGCGGCGAGCTGAAGCTTGCCGCGCTGGCAAGGGACCTTTCTCATGAAGTGATACCGCACTATATGTTCCGCTTTAACAGTGTAACCATGCAGTATACCGGCATCCTGAACAAGATCGAAGGGAGCGACGCCGACGTGCAGGCCCAGTATAAGCAGGACTTTACACCGATGCGGTCGAAGATCGTGTTCGGGATTGATGTACAGCAGGGGTCGTCGACCGTTGACACCTACAACCTGGCCATCACCCGGGACGCTGCGACGAAAAAATATGTCTCCTATACCAATACGGGGCTGGCCACCTCCTACGGCGTGGACACCGGTGTTACGTCGCCCTACCTGCTGTTGGAAGCGTCGCCGCTCGCCAATGTCCGGCTCAGTGTCGGCGGTCGCCGCGATGCGGTTTCCTACGACGTGGAGGATAAACGCGGCCTGGGTCTTGGCGGGACCAGGGACTTCTCCAAAACCACGGGCAAAGCAGGCTTTGCCATAGATGTCTCCCCCCAGGTGAACGTGTATGGCGGCTATTCGCAGGGATTCGTGGCGCCCACGTCGAGCCAGCTCTTTTCCGGACGGGGGGCGAACCTGGGCCTGGATGCGGAAAAAGCGGATAACTATGAGGTCGGAACGCGCATGGCCTTCCTGGACAACCGGCTCAAAGCCGACGTGGCCTTGTACACCATGACGATCAAGGACAAGATCATCTCCCAGACCATCGATCCCGTAACGCAGGCGTCGCAATACTTGAACGTAGGTGAAACCTCGCACAAGGGCGTGGAAACCATGGTCGCCGTGGCGCCCATCGACCTGCTGAGACTCACGATCGCCTATACCTATTCGGAGAACAAATACGAGGATTACAAGGACCTCGCCGCGACTACGCCCTATAACTACAGCGGGAACTGGATGCCGCGTTCTCCGAGGCAGCATGCGAACGCCCGGCTCGCTGTTCTTCCTGCCAAGGGGCTGGAGGTCGAAGTCGAACTGGACTCGGTGGGCAAACAATTCGCCGATGATACCAACCAGAATTCCTACCAGCGGCCGGACCTCTACAACCTGAGAACGACCTATGAGGCGAGTGCCTGGCAGTTCTGGCTCCACGTTATGAACCTTGCCGATAGAAAGTACGCTTCTTACGTAAGCGCCAGCCGGGGAACACTGAGCTATTTCCCGGGCGACCCGCAGACCTGGTATGCAGGCGTGGGATACAAGTGGTAACAGCATGACCGCGCGCCCTGGTCCTTGCCCGGCGCAAGGACCAGGGCGGGAGTTTCTATCAAACAATTCGTCATAGCAGGAGGTTGCGGTGAAGCTCTTTTTTATAGCAATGGGTGTTGCCATGATCCTGATGGTGTATACTCCCCGTCCTTCGCAGGCTGAATTATATTTCGGAGATGCCCTGCTCCTGTCTGAGCAACCGCCTTCGGGCCACGGCGGCGACCACGGCAAACAAGGCAGGCGGGGCAGCGCGCAGGGCCACGCGGAACATCGCGCCACGGCCGAACGGACCTGGTATCTGAACCGGCACGATCTTCACACGGGCGCTGAAGCAAGGGTCCTGCGCTCCGACGGCAGCCAGGCCGCGGGCGTACTCACCCACGGCAAGGACGGCTGGTCCTTTATCGTTGACACCAAACCGCTCGACGGTTCCCTGGATGGCGTGTTCACGCTCTCGGTGATCGACCGGGCTGTGTCCGACGGGATACTGACCGTGCGTGCGCCGAAAGTGAACATGATCAACCACAGCTGCGGCTGGGGCCATACGTTCAAGTTCGACCAGGAGCGGATCAAACCGAAGATCGACGCGGCGCTGCCGCTGGAGATCGTTGCGGAAAACCTGTGGGACAGGAATTTCCACAGCAAGACCATGTCCGGAGACCGGCTCGTGGTGCAGGTCCTGCGGTACGGGAAACCCGCGCCCAACGCCGCGGTGTCGTTTACCACCGGCAGCGGCTGGACCAGGACCGTTGCCGCGGACGAGGAAGGGAAGGCATCGGTCCAGCTCATCCGCGATTACTACCCCGAGACCTGGTCGCTCTTCGATGCCAGGAAGCAGAGCACGGTCCTCGTGACCGCCGTCGTTGAAGCGCCGGAGAAGGGCGCGTACCTGGGCCAGTCCTACACACGGACGCGACTGGTCGCAACGCTGCCCTGGCGGTATGTGCCGCAGCGAAGCGAATATACCTCCTCCGTCTACGGCCTCGGTATTGCGGCGCTGTTTGCCGTTGCATCGGGCGCCGGCATCTATGCGTACCGGGAGCGGCGGAAACGACCCTGCCGGGAGGTGACGTTCGATGAACGCACTTAGACGATTTTTGAACAACGGCGACATCAACAGGTTCAGGCTGTGGTTTCAGCTCGGTGCTTTCGGCCTGCTGATCTACGGCGGTTTCCTGGCCATGGACATCGGCAACAGCCTGCCGACCTTCTCCTGCGTGTTCGTCGATTCCCGGGCAGGCGCCTGTTATCTCTACCCGCTCCAGCATCAGGTGAACATGCCCTGGAGCCAGTTCTCAGGCGGTCGTGGAATAGGTCTCGCGGTCGGTCTTGTTACGTTCTTCCTGTTCTTTGTGCTGTTCAACAAGGCCTGGTGCGGTTACGCCTGTCCGCTGGGGACCGTGCAGGACTGGATCACGAAGCTCAGGGCGCGTCTCGGCATCCGGTACAGTCTCTACGCCAATGAGACCTTTGGCCGGCTCAAGGCGATCAAGTATGTTCTGCTGGCGCTCTTGATCCTGCTGCCGCTGGGGATCAGCAATTCCTTATTTGGCCTTCCCAAGCTGCCGCGCGACCTTGCAACCTCATACTGCATGATCTGCCCGGGAAGGACGGTCCTGCCGCTTTTTACCGGCGATGCGAGCCAGCTGGCCATTGATTTCAGCTCCCGGACCATGATGGCGCTGACGGGCCTCGGCATGGCGATCACCGGCGGTTTTTTTGCAGGCGCCTTTGTGAAGAAACGCTTTTTCTGTCTTTTCTGCCCCATGAGCGCCTTACAGTATGCCTTCTCGAAAGCGGGCCTGCTCAGGCTTACGAAGCAAGGCGCGAAGTGCACCCGCTGCGGCAACTGCTCGCGCGTGTGCGATGTGGGCATCCGGGAGATAGCCGACGACGTGACCAGCAGGAACATCGTGCAGGACGATTGCATGATGTGCTTCAAGTGCGTCGCCGCTTGTCCCGAGTCGCATTGCCTCGCGGTGACCTTCCTCGGGATGCCGGTGTATGAAGCGACAGCAGAAGGATTTATGAGGAGAACGAAGCGGAGGGACAACCATGGATAAGGAACGACGGGAACGGCTGATACGAACAACGGGTGTCCACCTCGCCATGGAAGCAACAGAGACGCTCCGGCAGGTGGTGGAGGAATTCCCCGACAACCCGCGAGCCATGGACTATTTTTATGATCTTTTCCGCGCGGAGTACTGCGGCGGCGGAGCGAAGAAGAACGGAGCGATGCGGATCGGGATGCTCTGCGTACAGGCGCCGGAAGAGCTGATCCGTGCCGCGGGCGCGGTGCCGGTCCGGCTCTGCAGCGGGTCCCATGCGTTCGACCAGGCGGGCGCCGAGTTCATGCCCGCGAAAGCCTGCTCCCTGGTAAAAGCCACGCTCGGCATGCTCTCGCTTCGCACCGCCGGCGGCGCGGAACGGCTCGACCTGGTGGTGAATCCGACCACCTGCGAGCAGAAGAAAAAAGCCGGAGAGCTGCTGGAGGATTTCGGCTACCGGGTCCATCACCTGGAAATGCCGCCCGCGAAGGATTCCGAGGAGGCGCGCATCTACTGGCAGCGTTCGGTGAAGAAGTTCGCCGCGGTGCTCGAAGAAACAACGGGGGTGCGGATCACGAAGCAGCGCCTTGCCAAGGCGATCAGAACGACCGGCATGGCCAGGTCCGCATACCGGAGGCTGCATGAGCTCGCGAAGTGGCCCCGGCCGCTGATCCGGGGAAAGGACGTAATGCTGGTGACCAACGCCTATTTCTTTGACGACCTGGACCGTTGGACCGCAGCGGTCACTGAGCTCGCCGATGAGATCGAGCAGCGTCGGGAAACGAACCTGCCAGGCGCGGGCAAGCACGCGCCGCGCATCCTCTTCACCGGTTCGCCACCCATATTCCCGAACCTGAAGCTTCCGCTTCTGATCGAACAGGCAGGCGGCGTGATCGTCGTTGACGAGGTCTGTTCCTCGTCACGTCTCCTCCACGACCAGGTCGCCTACGACGAACAGGCGCTCTACGACATGGTCCCTGCCGTGGCGGACCGCGTTCTCAAACCCTGCACCTGCCCGGTATTCCTGTCGTCACAGGACCGGGTCCGCAGGCTGCTGGATCTGGCCGCGAGTTTCGCCGTCGACGGCGTGGTCTATCAATCTTTTGCCGGGTGCATGCCCTATGCTCTGGAGCAGCGGAGCGTGGGCCAGGCGCTGGTGAACGCTAATATCCCCATGCTTTCCGTCGAAACGGACTACGGTCCGGACGACCAGGGCCAGTTGTCCACGCGGGTCGAGGCGTTCATCGAGTCGCTCAGGGGAAAAGCGAGGAAACGGGCATGAGATATTTCGCAGGCATCGACATGGGGTCCACGGCCATCAAGATCGCCCTGGTCGACCAACAGGGGTCGCTCTCCGGGCATACGGTCGTCCCCACCGGCAGTTTTTTCCAGAAGAACACACTGGAGGCGCTTCAGCTTCTGCTGCGGGAGCGCGGCATCGAGCGGTCCGATGTGGCATACCTACTGTCCACGGGATATGGCCGGAAACTGCTGCCGGAAGCGGACGAGACCATAAGCGAGATCACCGCCAATGCCGCGGGCGCGCGGGCCATTGCGGGCTCCGCCGCGATCCGTACCATCATCAACATCGGCGGCCAGGATTCGAAGGTCCTGCTGCTGGACGCGGACGGCCATATCAGGAACTTTGTGATGAACGACAAGTGCGCGGCGGGTACGGGCCGGTTCCTCGAGATGACCGCGCGCAACCTCGGCACGGACGTGGGCGAGCTCGGGAACCTGCATTGCCGAAGCTCCGGCGCACCCTTGTCCATAACCAGCACCTGCACGGTCTTTGCCGAGTCGGAGATCATCAGTCTCCTGGCAAGGGGCCACGGCAAGGAAGAGCTCGTTGCGGGAGTGCACTACTCCATTGCCCGCAGGATCGTGCGGCTGGCACGGCAGATCGGCATCGAGGACCGGGTCTTCTTCGACGGCGGCCCGGCCCTGAACAGCGGCATGGTGGCGGCGCTGGAGGACGAGCTCATGCTGCAGGTCGTGGTCCCGGCCGCGCCGCAGCTGACAACAGCGATCGGCGCGGCAACGCTCGCACGGACCGCCTGGATCGATACAGGAGAACAGGTCAATGCCTGAACTCACCTCGGCGCTGGTCATGGGAATGGGATACGGGTTTACCACGTGCAGTTTTGCCTGCCTCCCGACGCTTGCACCCTATCTCCTGTCCTTTGGGCAGGGATTCCGCGATGGGGCCTTGTCATCGCTTTTCTTTGCATCGGGGAAAGCCGTTGCCTACGCGGTCCTGGGCGGAGCAGCCGCGCTCGCGGGGAGGGGTTTGTTTCCCGAGGGCGGCGCCGCAGGCCGCTGGATCTACGGCTCTGTCCTGGTGCTGACGGGCCTGGCCCTGCCGTTCATCAGCCGCAACCATTGCAGCGGCAAAGGACGGACAGCGGCATCGGGCCTGTCCCTGTTCGCCGCGGGGTTTTCCTCCAGCCTGACGCCCTGTCTGCCCGTTGCCGGGCTGGTCGCCGCAGCCGCCGGTGCCGGGTCAATGCTCGCGGGCGCCTCGCTGGGTCTGGCCTTTGGCCTGGGCATCGCCCTTTCCCCGGTCCTCATCGGCGGAGGGGTCCTGGCGCTCGTTGCAAAAACCGTGCGGCACGAAGCGCGCCAATTCGTTCCGATGATCCGATGGATCGCAGCAGCGGTCCTCATAGTGATGGGGACCGGAATTCTTGCAGGAGGTTGAATATGGAATGGCTTAAACTCACCGTGGATTACGGCGTCATCGGACTGCTCCTGTGCATGAGCATCGTCGCGGTCGCCATCGCCGTCGAGCGATTTAACGCTTATAAACGGATCAGGACCGCCGACTTCGCCGATAAAAAGGAGCTCGAACTGGAACTGACCAACAAGCTCCACGTCATCGCCACGATCGGCAGCAACGCCCCCTACATCGGGCTCCTGGGAACGGTGCTCGGCATCATGCTCACGTTCTATACCATGGGCAGCCAGGGGTTCATGGACAGCGGCGCGATCATGACGGGGCTGGCGCTTGCGCTCAAGGCAACGGCCATGGGCCTCGTGGTCGCCATCCCGTCCACGGCGCTCTACAATTTTCTGCTCCGGCGGGTAAAAGTACTTGTGGGACACTGGGAGATCGAAAATGGACGAAAAAGAATTTAACACCATGAACGTCATC
>Ga0154443_1169_pt3 | contig 13645 bp, 12 predicted proteins | sample RifGroC2_FD_105636 | JGI IMG/M metagenome (GOLD analysis project Ga0154443, IMG submission 105636) | Nitrospirae bacterium GWC2_56_14
CCGTCTCGATCATTTCGAGGGCAAGCTTTGCCTTGACGAAGTTGGTGGGGCAGGTAATGCCCCGAAGATCTATCGTTTCCATCGTATTCTCCATGGGAGTGGCTAAGAGTCTGTTTCAGAAGGACTCCTAGCAGTTAAGTTTATTGAAACCAGGTTGTTCAAAAACAGTCAGATCGTCGCACCCGCAGCAAGCCCCGCGGAGGCGTAGCAGCGCTACGCCGCACAAGACGGCGTGCGAGGACGGCGGCGAGATGGCTGTTTTTCAACAACCTGTCACCTCGCTCCTATCTGGGTATCTATGACCTGTGGCGGAATCGTTTCATCCACCACCCATTCAGGAAATTTGTTCCGTAGATGGTTGAGCAGCGACTCCGGGCCTTCCTTGATAATGATGTCGCCAAGCCGTATCCGGCCGAGCCCTTCCGCCTTCTTCTTGTACCAGGCGAGCACTTCGGTGATGAAGTCGATCACCCGGTCCTCCGGCAGGAACGTGGCGTAAAGCGTGCCGACCAGCGGGCGTCGGCCCCACTTGCCGCCGATGCGGACGGAGTAGCCTTTCCGTGCGACCTTCCATGCCTCCGTCGGGCAAACCTTGACGCAGTCGCCGCAATAGGTGCAGCGGGACTCGTCGAAGACCGGCTTGCCGTTCTCCATCGCCAGCGCCCCGTCGGTGCACGATTTGGCGCAGAGGCCGCAGCTGATGCAGTCTTCAGCTTTCAGCTCGGGCCAGATTCCCCCCTGGAAACCAACATCGTTCGTTGCCGACTTGGGGCAATCAAAGGGGCAGCCCGCAAAGCCGACCTTGAACTTGTGATGCCCGGTGGGGATGGCAAACAGCTGGTCGTTAACCTCCAAGGCTGCCTTCTGCGTATCCACCAGTCCGTTGGGATTGTATTCGCACCCGCCGCAGGCGGTCGGCACCCGAACCCGTGCGCCGCACGACGCCACCTTCTGGTCCGCTTCTCCCAGTTCCGCCACGACCGCGTCGAAGTCGTCAAAGCGGACATTGATCAGTTCGAGGGATTGCCGCACCGACAGGTGGACGAATTCTCCGCCGTGCTTCTCCGCCACCTCGGCGATCTTCTTGAGCCGGTCAATGGGAAGCCTGCCGCCCGGAATCCGCAGCCGGACGGTAAACAGATCCTTCCCCCGTTCCTTGATAAACCCGCCCGCCTTAAGGTTGCTTAGATCAATTTTGGTGGTTTTGTCCGACATTTAAAATGTTCCTTTCGCACTTTTGGTAACCGCATTAGCAGGGCTTTTAACAAATCCAGGTTGTTCAAAAGCAGTCAGATCGTCGCACCCGCAGCAAGCCCCGAGGAGGCGTAGCAGCGCTACGTCGCACGAGGCGGCTTGCGAGGACGGCGGCGAGATGGCTGGTTTTCAACAACCTGTTCAACCACTTCCACTTGCTCTTCGGCGACGACGCCGTCCGTAATTCGGAAAGACCGCAGTACCGGTTCCTCGTTGGCAAGTGAGATGATGACGTACGACACGTCGGGGGTATGGGCCAGCCGGATGTCTTCTTCCGAAGGTCGGGCGGGCGTTTCCGGATGTGAATGGTAAATGGCGATCATCGCCTGCCCCTTGCTCCGCAGATCCTTGACCACGGCAAACTGTTCCTTCGGGTCCATCGTAAAGTGTTCGTTGCTGCGGTCCGTGTTGGTCATCGGATAGTGTACCGTCACGATCCCGTCGTTCCCCCCCAGGATACCGCACGCTTCCAGGGGGAAATCGCGCCAGGCGTGGGAGATCAGGGCGTTGTATATGTCGCGTGGTATCGAGAGCATCTCATTTCTCCAGGTCGCACACCGTCAGGGCGTCGAGTTCGTCCTTCAGTTCCTTCACAGTGGGGTTGTCACCGCACACCGGGCACCGCACGCTACGGCGGATGGGTATCTCCCTGAATTTCATCTGCAGCGCGTTGTAGGTCAGCAGCCGGTTCGTGAGCAGCTCCCCCTTGCCGAGGAGGTACTTGATAGCTTCCGTTGCCTGGAGCGAGCCGATCACTGCCGGGAGCACCCCGATGACCCCCGCCTGGGAACAGGTCGGGATGGCATCCTTGGGGGGCGGAGCCGGGAAGATGCAGCGGTAGCAGGCCGACTCGCGCGGCCGGATGGTGATCGTCTGGCCGTCGAACTGGAGGATCCCGCCGTGGGAGTACGCCTTGCCGCCGAGGATGCAGGCATCGTTGATCAGGAACTTGGCCGCGAAGTTGTCGGTGCCGTCGATGACGAAGTCGTAGCCGGCAATGAGGTCCGCGATATTCGCGGCGGAAACCCACTCCTGGTAAGTGTTGACGGTGACATCCGGATTGATGGCGCGCATCTTCTCCGCCGCCGACTCCACCTTCGGCTTACCCACATCAGGGGTGAAGTGGATCACCTGCCGCTGCAGGTTGGTTATGTCCACCACGTCCGCATCGGCGATGCCTATCGTGCCGACGCCGGCGGCCGCCAGGTAGAGGGCAATCGGTGCGCCGAGGCCGCCGGCGCCGATGATGAGGACCTTGCCGTCGAGGAGCTTCTGCTGCCCCTTCCCTCCGACGTCCTTCAGAATGATATGCCGGGAGTAGCGCTGGATCTGTTCTTCCGTCAACATTACCTGCCTCCCCCCATGAAATAGAGAAATTCCAGCGTATCGCCGCCCTTGACGATGGTCGTGTCGAAATCTGCCCGGTCCAGAACCTCGCCATTCAACTCCACGGTCACGTAGAGCGCATCCTTTACCTTCAACTCGTCCAGCAGGGCCGGGACGGCAAGACTTTCTTTCCCTTCGATGGTGGCAGGTTTGCCGTTTACGGTTAGTTGCATTGCTGATCCTTTCATAGAGAATTTAGAGCTTTCGCGAAGTCCGCGATGATGTCCGCAGGATGTTCCAGTCCGACCGACACACGTACCATTTCTTCCGAAACCCCGAGAAGCCGTTGCTGGTCGGGAGAATAATCGCAGCAGATAGTGCTGGCCGGGTGGATGACGAGGGTCTTGGCATCGCCGATGTTCGCCAGGTTCCTGGCCAGCCGGAGGCCGTTGATGAAACGGAACGCCTCTGCCTTGCCTGCGAGCCCGAACGTCAGCAGCCCCCCGTATTTCCCGCCGAACTGGCGCGTCGCCACCTCGTGGAACGGCGAATCGGGCAGGCCCGGATAGTTGACCCACGAAGCCGTCGGGTGCGCGCGGAGAAAATGGGCTAGTTCGAGCGCACTGGAGCAGTGCCGCTCCATCCGGAGGGCGAGGGTCTCGACCCCTTGCGAGAGCAGGAACGAGTTCATCGGCGCCGGGCAGGCCCCCAGGTCCTTGTGCATCAGCTTGCGCAGCCGCGCCGAGAAGGCGAACTGACGATATTTCTTCGTAAACTGCGCAAAGTGGGGAAACAGCGGAGAATCCCAGTCGAAGGTCCCGCAGTCGATGATGGCGCCGCCGATGGTGCTGCCGGTGCCGTTGATGAACTTGCTCGTCGAATGAATGACTATATCGGCCCCAAGGTCTCGCCCGCGGGCGAGGTAAGGGGAAGTCACGGTGGCGTCCAGCATGAGCGGGATGCCGGTTTGCCGGGCGACGGCGGAAATTGCCGCAATGTCGGGAACATCCATCTTCGGGTTTCCGATGGTTTCGACGAATATGAGGCGTGTCTGGTCCGAAACCGCTTCGGACAATGCGTTCGTGTCGGTCGGATCGACGAATCGTGTCGAGATGCCGTAGTTGGAAAGCGTGTCGCGAAACAGGGAATAGGTCCCCCCGAAGAGGGAGGAGGAGGCGAGTATTTCATCCCCGGCCCGGAGAATGGTCAGTACGGCGGTGGTTATGGCGGCCATGCCGGATGCGGTGGCAACCGCAGCAATGCCCCCTTCCAGGAGGGAGAGGCGCCGTTCCAGGCTCTCCGTCGTCGGGTTATTAAGCCGGGTATAAACGTGGCCCGATTTGCGGCCGCGGAAAATATTTTCCAGTTCCTCGGCGGTTTCGTGGGCGAACGCCGACGACTGGACGATGGGTACATTCGTCGCACCGGCGGGACCCGGCTCCAGCCCCCCGTGTATCAGGAGCGTTTCGAAATGCAGCGACCCCTTGTCCATTCTTCCCTCCTCAACTACCTTTGAACTTAGCCCTTAAATTAGCATAGGCCAGATGGTGTTTAGACCATACAATAATTCGATTATTTTGGTCAAGTTATTTTTCTATTTACTCTACCTTTAAAGTAGTCTATTTATCACCTTGCTCCCTGTGTCACCTGTATTTAACATTAAATAGGGTGGCAATACTGAAGAATATTGTACAGCAAAAGAGTAATATTCTGCAGCTGCCACAGCACTGCAAATCGTAACTTACTGATTTAGAACGTTTATAGTCATGGCACACTAGCTGCTAAAGGTAGGACATACAGCGCGCAGTCAACAAAGAAGGACTACCAAAGGAGGAGGACAACATGAAACGAGTAATGATGATTGTAGCAGCGTCCATCATGGCAACCAGCGTCACTGCCCTGGCAGCCGAACACACCCACAAAGCCCATGACGAGAAATGCATCAAGGAATGCCAGATGCTGATCAGGAACTGCAATCTGGAAGTCGACACGATTCAGCAGAGAATTTCGAAATTAAGGACCGAGCTTGGCAAAGGCTCAGCGGTGTATACTGCCGAAGAGTTGCAGATACTTGAGCAAAAGCTGCAGGATACCCAGAAGAACTTCAACACCATCACCATGGGTGGGTAGAGTTACCGGAGCAGACTGCCGGTCCTGATTTTCTGTCAGTACGTGCAGGCATACCGAACCTGACAATGGCAAAAGCCTGTGAGGCTATTCTTCACAGGCTTTGTCCTTTTCAGAACATCCCACGGAAGCGAGTGTCGCGAGGACTGTTCTGGCTGCGTCAGGAATGACCGAGCATTCAATCCCGCAGAACCGAAGCTATTTTGGTCATCAGGTCATGTAAGGCAAAGGGTTTCTGTATGAAATTTATTCCTTCTTTGAGAACCCCATGATGCACAATTACATTGTTGGTGTATCCCGACATATACAGGACCTTCAAGTCCGGGCTCTTTTCCAGCAGCTTCTTGTGCAGTTCAGGGCCATTGATGTCAGGCATAACGACATCGGTCAGGAGCAATTCAATGGATTGGCCATCGCACTTTTGAATCGCATCCTTCGGCCCTTCGGCGACAGTTACCTTGCATCCGTGAATAGCAAGTGCATGAGAAACCAGATCCCTCACCATTATATCGTCTTCGACCAGGAGGATCGAACAGCCAGTTAGCGTCACGTCCGGTTGCGCTTCCGTTGCAGCATCGATGGTCGGCGCATCTTCAATGGCCGGGAAGTATGCTTTGAACACGCTGCCTTTGCCAATTTCACTGTACACCCAGAGATGTCCTCCATGCTGCTTGACCAGGCCGTACACCGTTGCCAAGCCCAGGCCGGACCCTTTCCCCACCGCTTTCGTCGTGAAGAACGGTTCGAAAATATGTTCGAGCGTTTCCTGGCTGATGCCACTTCCGCTATCGGAGACGGCAAGCATGACATACTTTCCCGGAGTAACGCCGGCATGGCAGCGAGCGTATTCTTCATCGAGCACCATTGGCGCTGTTTCGATGGTGATGACACCCGTATCGTCGATTGCATCCTGAGCGTTGATGGTCAGGTTCAGGATTATCTGTTCGATCTGGTTCTTGTCAGCACGAATTGAATAACTGCCAGTGGAAAGGTTTATCCGTATGTCGATATTCTCTCGGATCGTTCTGCGGAATATCTGGTAAAACTCGGTGATAACGGCATTGATATCAACCGTCTTCATCTCGAGGATCTGTTTGCGGCCAAAGCTCAGGAGCTGATGAGTCAGTACTTTCGCCTTGGTTGCCGCCTGCGTGATGCAATCGATCCTTTCATACTCCCTGCTTCCCGAAGGAAACGACGCCTTCAGAAGATCGGCATAGCCCAGAATCGGCATCAGAAGGTTGTTGAAGTCGTGGGCAATTCCGCCGGCGAGACGACCGATCGATTCGATTTTCTGGGATTGGGTCAATTGCATCAAGAGGCTTTGTTTTTCGGCTTCCGCCTCTTTCCGCTCGGAAATGTCACGCACCAGGGCACAATTGTACTCAACGCCGTCGATACTGAGAAAACTGGCTCTAACTTCAACGGGGAATTCAGCCTCGCCACACCTTCGGTTGATTGTTTCGAAATGAAGCGAACCTTCCCGCTTCAACTCATCCCAATGACGTTCCCACTTCTCGGCTGAGAATTCAGGGCAAACCTGCGATATTGTCATGGAGAGTAGTACTTCGGGGGGGTACCCATGCATTGTACAGGCCGCATCATTCACGTATACGAACTTTCCCTCACGAGAAATCCATTCCACGGCATCCGACATTCGATCCATGATTATCGCCGCTTTTCTCAGATCGTCGTCGGCTTGCTTCCTCAGGACGATTTCTGTAGAAAGCAGGGCATTTTTTTCCTCAAGCTCGGAAGTACGCTGACGGACCGTCTCCTCCAGGCTGTCACGGTACTGAAGCAGTCCTGCCTCCGCCACTGCCTTCCGCTTCTGCCCCCTGTATATCACACAAGTGGAAACCAGCGACCCCAGCACAAACAGCCATAGCAGGCCCATCATGATTGCAGCCTCGGTTCGCCACGGAACCAGGTAGTCGGCAGTGGCAAGCCCGACAGTTATGTACAGCGGATATTCAGCAATTTTATTGAAAGAGAATATTCTTTCAACCTGATCGATGCTGCCGGGGTTTTTATAGGTACCGGACGTCTGACCGGCTTCGAGATGCGCCGCCAACTGTTGCGATAAAATCCTGTTGCCGATACTGCTCTTTCCCCCCGGGACTTCCGGCTGACGAACCATGATAGCCATATTTCCATCCCGAAGGGTAAGCACGCCACGCTTCCCCAGATCGAACGAAGAGAACATGTTGCGTATGTACTCAAGCGAAACAGCTCCGATGACAGCCCCTGCAAAGGATCCGTCCGGGTTGTTGATGCGGCGGACAACGTTGAACACCCATTTATTCGAGGATCTGGCCAGCAGCGGCTCCGAAATGATCAGGTCTGCTTCCGCGTTATCCCGCGCCTGCCTGAAATAATCACGATCGGCGACAGAGGTCGGCGCACCTGAAACGACGGCATCACCGTACACGAAGAAGCCGTTTGCATTGATGACCCGTAGCCCGTCAAGTTCGGGTATAAGTGTCGCACCGTCTTCGATGTAACGATTCAGGGAGGTGCCATCGACACCTCTACCGGCAAGTTGCCGCTCCATTTCCTTTTTGACCGCAAAAAGTGCTACGCTCGCTTTATCCAGGATGCTGGCGATGGTATGGCCAACCGATTCGGAGAGGTTTTTCGTTTGGATGGCAACGCGCTGTTCATGCTGATTTTTGCTCTGGTAGAGAGAATAGGCGGCAACGCCAAAGACGAAAAGATTGACCAGCAGCATACCTGCGACAAGCCGGATGACGGAAGGTCTGCCGGTGGCAAACCTGCGGGGTGTAGAATCGACTGAAACCATGCCTCGGAACTCCTGCGCCTTGATATAGACCCCGAGTCAGGAGATCTTGCGACCCTTCCCCGCCACGTACTGCCGCAGGATCAAGCTTGGCTTGAATGTGAGTATCTTGCGGGCTTGTATGGTAATCTCTTCCCCCGTTCGGGGATTCCGGCCACGCCTGGCAGCTTTTGACCTGACCATGAAATTTCCGAACCCCGTTATTTTGACGTCTTCACCGGACGCAAGGGTACTTTTCACTGTCTCAAAAACGCTCTCCACCAATTCAGCACATTCCGTTTTGGATAGGCGAAGCGTTGCCTGAACTGCCTCAATAATGTCTGCCTTAGTCATTCATCCCTCGGTATCCATTGGAATAGTGGCATCCGGCCGCAAGAAGAACCGTGCCGCCAAAACGAAGTAGGCGGTTCCTGTCTGGAGCCGCCTTTGACTATGTCGTCATGGTTATTATGCTTTTCGGCCATACCGGGGCAGTACTTTAGTACTACCTGGGCGGGAATGACTAGTGTAGGGGAGAAATTTCACTGCTTCGACCGGCGTCTCTCAGCCGCCAGCTCGATTCTGAACGCTGCGCCCTCGCCGGCATTGAAGGCGGTGATGTTGCCCCCCATTCTGGTTTCAATGATGCTTTTCGCCATATAGAGCCCGATGCCTGTCCCCTGTACCCCCTTGGTGCTGAAGTACGGCTCGAAAATGTGCGGGAGGATTTCTTCAGGGAGGCCACCCGCATTATCGGTCACCGTCACTACCAGCCTGCCGTCTTCAACGGCGGACGCGATTGCTATCCGTGCTGTTTTGACATCCCTTTCAAGAAGCGCCTCCCGCGCGTTCTGCACGATGCTCAGCAATGCCTGGCGGAATTCGTTCAAGTAGCCCGAAACCTCACCGCCATCATCAAGGTCGATAATGATCTCGATGCCACTGCTCCGGAACCCGTCCCGGATCAAGGATACTGTTGTTTCGATAGCTTCATTCACCGAAAACGGCGCTTTGTCGCCTTTGGATTTGAAAAAGTCCCCGAAATCATCGATCGTCTTTGACATGTGCATGATCTGCTTCATTGCAGCGTCCGTGGATTGCTGGAGGAAGTCCCTGTCAAACCGGCCCATGTCGTAAAGCATCAGCAACTGCTGTAAATGTATGCCGACCACGTTGAGGGGCTGGCGCCACTGGTGAGCGATGCTGTTTATCATCTCTCCCATGGCTGCCAGCCGGCTTTGCTGGATCAGCATCTGGTCCTTTTGTCGCAGTTCATGCAACACGCGGAGGTGTTCTGCCGTTTCTTTCTCCAGGTCCTGATATGCTTTCCGCAGTTCCTCATTCTGCGCTTTCAGTTTCTCCTCGGTTTGTTGTCGTGCTGAGGTTTCGGCCCGCAGCTGAATCTCGGTCATTACCGCAGCCGCAAGCCTCTCCACCACCGACACGTCCTCCTCGGTCCAGTGCCTCGGCTGGGAGTCAATGACGCAGAATGATCCGAGAACGTATCCGTCGGAGGTGACCAGGGGAATGCCGAGATAGGCAATTACGTTCAGATCGCGTATCGCAAGGTTGTCCTTGAAAAGCGGGTGCGTTCGGGCATCCTCGACGAGCAGGGGCTTTTTCGCAATTCGGTTGTACTGGCAGAAGGAATGTGACAGGGGCGTCTCCTGCTGGGATGCCCAAGGCTCGGGAAGTCCGATGCAGCTCTTGAAGAATTGACGGTCGGCATCGATAAGGGATACGAGAGATATCGGCGCATTCACAAAGCGCGCTGCCAGACTTGATAACCGGTCGAACGCCTCCTCAGTGGGCGTATCCAGCAGAGCCATGGCCCGTAGCGCTGCAAGACGTGCAGGATCCGCTATGTGGGCAGAAAGGCCGTCGTCATCCATAGGTGCTCCTCGAAACAGGCTGTTGAAAAACAGCCATCTGGCCGCCGTTGTCCCTTAGGGGGGTTCTATGTTCAAGGTTCTAGGTTCGAGGTTTAAAAGCCTGCAACCTTGAACATTGAACATTGAACCGGTTTACCGGTGCGACGATCTGACTGTCTTTGAACAGCCTGAGGTTTTCAACAATCTGGCTAAAGCAACATGTAGTGAAGCCAGTGGCAGCAGTGACGGGATGTAACGTACCCGCTGCTTTGAACAGTATACCAAGGATTTTTCAAAGACTACTCTGCCTCAGCTGCATTACCACCCGGACCTTCTCGCCGTTGGGGGAAATAACACGCAAAGGGGGTAGACAATCGCCGTTTATGGGATTGGAGAACCGAGGCCGCTTGCCGGCACTCCTTTCGCAAGATAGCTGTTTATCTGCTCGAGCCTCACAACCTGGCCAGTGTTGAGCGCTTCCCCCAAATGATAGATAATCCAGAGGTCTTCCACGAACTGGAAATCCGCATCGGAGGCCAAGGCTCCGGAAGCCCAGCCCTGCCGGGCATTGTGGATCAAACTTTCAATTCTCGCATTCATCACATCCTCCTTTGTGTTCCGCGTACCGTTACTTTCCGCTGGGGGTACCGTCCCTTTCGCGGGCATCATGTCCCGTTGCCCCGCGCGTCAGAAAATAGCCTCCGGCTTCCTCGCGCGCGTTCGACTGCGGGTAAAGGAAAGAAAAAGATCCGGCTTGGTCCTGAAGCGGGAAGCAAAACCGCTTACAGGATATTCTGTGGAGGGACGAATCGTTCGAAGTAGACCGGCGATACGGCAGTGAACTGTTCTGAAAGGATAAGAAGGGTAATGTCGGGATTATAGGCCAGTGTGGCTGTATGGTGACAGCAGGAGGGATTATGGTCGTACTGGGAGGATTCCAGCGGTTGATGTTTCGTGCCGCTTCCCGGCCGGGCCGTAAAGGAGCAGCCTTCGCTCTGCTGCGAAACTGAAGGCGCTTCTTGTACGTCAGCAGGTTTCGCTATAACCAGACCGGCGGTCATGAGGGAGAACATGGCTACGATAAGGATCGAAGCAATGCACGTATGCAGGGATTTTGTATGAACCATGTTTTTCAGTGATGTTTTGCTGATGAACAAAACCTGGCGCCACAATAGAACAGCCGGGCGAATCTGTCAACGTATCCGCCTCTTCTTGGATGTTATTTCGGGTTAATTTCGGCCAGCTGATTAAGGTTCACTCCTCCCCCACCACCTGATGGTAAAGCTTGTTCTTCCCTTGACGTTTGACGTCGTACATCACCTCATCGGCACGTCGGATGAGTTCGTCGACCGTTGCTGGAGGCGTCAGGTAGGTGATCATGCCGATACTGAAGGTCACGGGCCAGTCGCTCTGAACGATAACCTTCAGGTTTCCCCAGACTTTGTCGACGACTGCCCTGGCCGCCTCACTTCCGGTTTCGGGAAGCAGAAGCGCAAACTCGTCCCCCCCCAGTCTTGCAATGACATCTGCTGTCCTGATGTGATCCTTAATGGTGCCCGACACCTGACGAAGGAGCAGGTCTCCGGCGGTATGTCCTTGAGTATCGTTGACGGTTTTGAAGTTGTCGATATCGAGATACATTACGGTGACAGGGTGACCGTAACGGCGACTGACATTGAGTTCCAGGTTGGCCAGGTCATAGAAATGGCGCCTGTTGGGAATGTCGGTAAGATGGTCAATCCGTGCCAAGTGTTTTTGCTGCTCAAGCGAATTTTTAAGTGCCGAAATTATGTACGAGACGAAGAGGAACGAAAGCAGTTCCATGAAATCGTTCCAGTAAAGAACGACGGGGTATTCGTGCACCTTTTTCCCGAACAGTTCAGCAAGCAACCACCCGGCGGCGGCGAAGAAGGAAATGACAACGCCAGTCCAGCGACTGCCGAACCAGGCAGCAAGGAAAACTGGAACAAAATAGAGAATGGAGAGGGAGTAATCGGGACCTGTGATGTAGTCAACGTACCCGCAGACTACAACAAGTATGGCGGCAAACGCGACGATGCCAAGTGGTTTCAAAAGAAGGTCCTTTGTCATGGTGAACCGGCATTCTGCAAAACTATAACATCTCGACGCAGGCCTTCCAGTGTGAAAGGAAAGAGGCAACCTGCTGCACTAGGAATGATGAAAGTTGTCTTCATCGTTGTCCCCCGTCAGACGTGAAAGTACAACGGCGCTGGATATAAGCCCTACATGGCTGAATGCCTGAGGGAAATTACCAAGGAAGCATCCGCTGCCGGGGTCAATTTCTTCAGGCAGCAGGCCCACGGGATTCGACCTCCTGCAGAGAGAGCAAAACAGATCCGTTGCCTCACTGAGTCGCCCCTGTTTCGCAAGATTGTCCACCAGCCAGAAACTGCACAGCAGGAATGCTCCTTCGTGGCCCGGGATTCCATCGGGAGACTCCTGCGGCAGATACCGGTAGATGAGTCCGTTACCAGCCCCGAGACGTTCCATGACGGCATTGGTCGTGGCAACCATCTTGGGGTGGTTCGCCGGGATGACCCGCCTGAGCGGCAAGGTCAAAAGGCTCGCATCCAACCCCCCGCCTCCGAGGTTTTCCGTGATGGCACCCATACCCGGATCCCATGCTTCATCGAGGATGCAGTGCCTGATCCGTTCCGCTTCCGCCCGCCACCCGGCGACATCTCCCGAAAGGCCCATATCTTCAGCGAGGCGTGCACCTCTGTCGAGCGCCACATGGCACAGGGCGGCGGAGTAGGTAAAAGGCCTGCCGACGGTCCTCACCTCCCAGATGCCCTGGTCGGGGATTCTCCACTCACGGCGGGCGCTTTCGATGATACGTTGAAGCCTCGACCAGAGCACAGGATCGAGTTTCTCCCCTCCCCTCGCCCACTGGTAGGCACAGTCGACAATCTCGCCGTAGACGTCATGCTGCTTCTGTTCCGAAGCCGCATTTCCCCAGCGAACAGGCGCCGATTTCCGATATCCTTCCAATTCCGCGTCTTCCCTCTCGGGAGGGGGCTGATTCCCGTGAAGATCATAGAGCACCGTCGGATGGCCGTGAGTCTCAACCGAATCGAGCACCCATGCCAAAAAAGAAGATGCTTCCCCGGTCAACCCAATCCTTCTCAGAGCATACACTGAAAAAGCTGCGTCCCGTATCCACGCATACCGGTAGTCCCAGTTGCGTGGCCCGTCTATGGCCTCGGGGAGGGATGAAGTCGGGGCAGCGATCATGGCACCTGTAGGTGTATAGTCAAGAAGTTTGAGAGTAATGGCTGAACGGCGCACGAGGACTTCTTCAGGACCTGCAAACGTGAAATGCCCCATGAATGTATTCCAGGTTTGGATCGTGTCCTTGAGGATCTTTTCCGGGGGATGATTGCGCGTTCGATGACTCCCTTCCTCCCACCGTAACGAAACATAGAACCTTTCACTTTCATGGAGGAATACGGTAGACCTCAAGCCGGGAAGAGGTGAAGACGACATGAGAAAGAGGTCGAGACCGGACCGGGAGTTACACTTTATTCGATACCCTTCGGCGTATCGTTCTGCAACGGCGCCTCCCCATGGCTCGATTGAAACAAGGATATCCACCCTTCCCTGAAGTACCTCGACCATCCTGAGAAGTTCCGAACGCCCCGCAACAGCATCCTCCGCAAGATCGGCTCCGGAGTGAAACGTGAGGGCATCGGTAACTTTCATAACCCCCGCAGGGCCGCGCATTTCGGTGATCAAGACCCCGGTGTCCACCTCATAATACTGCCGGGACTCCTGGATACCGACTGGTGAAAGCGTGAAAGCCCCGCCCCTTGCTGAATCGAGGATACCGCAGAACAGCGGCCTGGAGTCGAAGCGCGGCAGGCACATCCATGATATAGCACCGTCACGGCCCACAAGGGCCGCAGTCATGCCGTCACCGATAAGACCGTGATCCTCGATCGGGAGATACCCGTCAATTCGTGCAATCGGTGCGAACTTTGGTTCCTCCAAAGACACCCCCTTCCTTCCCGCAATGGCAGGCACGCCGTCGATACCATTTCAATCTTCGACCTGACATATCGGATATCACTCCAAAGCATTTCATTGCCGCGATGATTTCAGCAATGGAGGAGGCTATCTGGCCGCTCATTTAGAGCGTCAGCCTCCGCAGCCTCAGTGCATTGGCGATCACCGAGACGGAGCTGAACGTCATCGCGGCGCTGGCGATCATCGGGCTCAGCAGCAGGCCGAAGAATGGATACAGCACCCCGGCGGCGACCGGGACGCC
>Ga0154443_1026_pt1 | contig 13599 bp, 16 predicted proteins | sample RifGroC2_FD_105636 | JGI IMG/M metagenome (GOLD analysis project Ga0154443, IMG submission 105636) | Nitrospirae bacterium GWC2_56_14
TTCTTCCAGCACCGCCTTGTCGATCATCACCCACTCGTCCCCGGTCCGCTGCATCATCAGTTCCCGCAGCAGTTCGGCAGCCGGATAGCCGGTGCAGCCATATTCCCGGGTGAGCGTGATGCAGGGGCGTGGTTTGGGCAGTTTCTTCCCCGCAAAGATCTTTTCCTTCTGACGGCGGTTGTACTCCTCCAGGGAGCCGATTCGAAGGTCTACGGAGGGAATGAGCAGATTTTCGGGCATAGGCACTCCTTGTAAGCAAAAGTATCAGCCATCGGCCGTATATATCGAGGTACCATGTTTTGAACCTACGGTGCTGCCGATGAAGCGGAATCCTCGCCAGCCATTATTCCACTGCCACCAACCACTTTCCAAGCACCGGATCAACCACTCGCCACACTGGCCTGGAAAATATCCAATCGCGACCTCCTGCGCAATCTATTTCTTTCCTTATTAAAATCATTTATTTGCCGATGAATATAAAAAAATCAGTTGTCCCTGTCGGCTGGCAACAGTAGGTCGCATTCCCATAATAGGAGGTGTGCCAATGCAAGTCGCATTCATTCCTTTCGTAATTCTCGGTATCGCCCTGTTATGTTGTGGTGGATTGGTCATCGCCATCTATAACAGCCTCATCACCGTCAGAAACAATGTTGAAAAGGCTTTCAACAACATCGATGTCGTTCTTCAACAACGAAATGATGAACTCACCAAGCTTCTCGACACGGTCAAGGGATACATGACCCATGAAAAAGAGCTTCTTTCTAAAATAACGGAGCTCAGGACCGGCTACGTTAAAGCATCAGACCTCGCGGGAAAAATACAGATCGAAAACCAGATGGGCAAGCTTCTGGAGCGCCTGCACATGGTGTGGGAACAGTATCCGGACCTCAAGGCGGTGCAGAGTTTTCTCCATCTGCAGGGGCGGGTGTCGGCTGTTGAAGAGAAAATCGCCGATTACCGGGAAACGTTCAATGACGCGGTGAATATCTACAACATCCAGATCGAACGCTTTCCCGACCTGCTTCTCGCCAGGGTGATGAATTTCCAGCGCCACACATTCCTGGATGTCCCCGAGGAGAAGAAGGAAGATGTGAAAATGCAGTTTGCCTGAGAGGGGCGAAGATGGCGCAAAAGATCATCGGGCGCAGTCTGCTCTTCTTTTTCGGTTTCTGTTTTGCTGCTTTCGGAATAGGATTCCTCGGGCTGTTCTGGCTGTGCCTTCTCACCATGACCTTCTGGGGAATGGCGCTGGTAGGCAAGGCGGAAACTGTCGGCGACAAACTTGTGGAAGGGCTCGACTTCCTCTTCGAGAGCAGCGGTTACTTTGTCCTCTTCTGCATACCTGTGATGGTGGCCGGCATAATCGCCCCTTTCCGGGGCTTGTTCATGCTGCTCATCGGCTACGACGAAAACGGCATCACCCATCAATGGGAAAAGCTTCTGCTGTTTCCGGGGCGAGAGTTTGACCTGGCAATTGGCCTCTCGGGGGTGTTCTTCGGTCTGCTGATCCTGGTGTTCGACGGGATCTGGCGCATGAGACAATCACGACAGGTGTTGAACCTGGCACGATCGAAGGCCGGTTCGGCAGCCATCGGCCTTGCCGAATTCCAGGGCGTTGCCCGGTGGGCGGAACCTCTTTCCTCAAACTCTCCTTCAGGGCACGGCATTCCTTCCGACGTGATCATTTTCCACCAGAGCGAGAGCGTCAAAACCGGTCGCCGTGAGTACGAGACGCGGCACTATGAAGGGTGGTCGCGGTTTTTCCTGGAGGATGGCAGCGGCAGGATCCTGGTGGACCCAGGGGGAGCAGTCATTCGTCTCCCGGTGACGGATTCGATCAGCAGGCTATTCTACAAACACACCATAATGGCCCTGTTTTTCCTCGGCCGGAGGATGTACGAAATGATCCTCTCCCGTCATGTGAAGGAGGAGGAAAATGGCACTCTGCGCTACTTGCGCGACGGCGACCCGGTTTACCTGATCGGCAATGTAGAAATCGACAGATCCGCACCACCGGAAGCTACCGGGTCAGAGCGTCTGGTCGTACGACCCCGCTCCGCCGAAGCCTCGGTGGACAACCTTCTGCGCTTCTACTTCGGTGTCTTCAACAAAAAATACCGTCGTGACATCCATGATGTTTTCTTACTTGCGGACACCGGCGAACAAGAGGCGAGAAAGCACATCCAGCACGGGCAGCTATTCTCCATCGGTCTTGCCATTCTCTGGATATCCTTGTCTGCCTGGCTTGCCTGCGGCTTCAAACAGTAGGAGGGACATCCAGTGTCTTCGGCTTTTTCCATACTCGGAATCGTGGTTGCTCTCTTTCTGGGCGGCCTCTTTATTGGTTGGCTCGTCAGTCTGTACAACAGCCTGGTCCAGGTCAGTAACAACATGCGCAAGGCGTGGGAGAACATCGATGTCCTTCTTGTGCAGCGAAATGAGGAACTCCCGAAACTGGTAGAAATCGTCAAAACCTATGCCGGTTACGAACAGGAGGTCCTTCAATCGCTCACCGCCCTTAGGCTGGCCTATTCCAATGCCCGGACCATCAGTGCCAGAACGAACATGGAGAACCAGTTGAGGTATCGTTTGAACAGCCTGCAAGCTGTCGGGGAACGGTATCCCGACCTCAAGGCAGACCGGGCCTTCGGCCAGCTCATGGAGCGGGTGTCGGCGATCGAGGACAGTATCGGTGACCGGCGGGCCTTTTTCAACGAGACGGTGAATATCTACAACACCCAGATCGGACTCTTCCCCCAGTTGATTTTTGCCGCCATGATGGGGTACGGCCGACATCCCTACCTGAAAGAGGCCAGCGGGAGCCAGACGCCGGAGGGCACATGAGTCTAAAGGTCCTTTCGCTACGCCTTGCTGGCTTCGCCTTTCATCTGACACTGCTGGCCGTAATCGTTCCATTCTTGCCTTTGATTGTCCTTTGCTTCACCGTCAAAGTTCTTTTTGAAGCCCTAAAGGAAAAGGTTTCCACGGGACAAAGCGAGCAGGTTCGAGGTGTCATCTTCATCGTTGTCCTGGGCTCACTCTCCATGGCCGGTTTGTCGGCTCCATTGCGCCTTGTTTTTCTGGCCCCCTATCTGCTGCTTGGCCAACCGGCTGGCGGACTGTGGGAGAAACTGTTCATCGACAATGACTGGCTGGTCGCCGATCGGATGATTGGAATACTCGGCGTTACCGCCGTCGGCTTCTGGTGCCTGATCGATGTCGTCTGGCGGTGGCGTCAGGCGACACAGGTGAAAAATTTACCCACGTCCAAAATCAATGCGCTCGCGCCTGGCCTGGTGGAAATCAGGGGCAGGGTACGGCCTGCACATGGTGATGGAAGCGACACAACGGTTATCGAGTCAACACAGCATCCCTTCGATTACCTGAACCTGGCGCAGCGAATCGAACCGTTTTACGTTGATGACGGAACCGGCAGGGTGCTTGTGGATCCCAGGAAATGCAGGGTACGTGCCGGGTGGCTGATGGACTTTTCTGCGGTGTTCGGCGTGCGCGAGATTGTTCTCGAAAGGCGGGTCATGCGTGATGAGAAGAGCGCGGCAACAATCCGCACACTGCGCGAAGGGGACAAGGTTTTTGTCATAGGATGCGCGGAACAGAACCCGTCCGCGCCGGTGGATGCCCTGGGAGCGGCCCGGCTGGTGGTAAGGCCGGCAGAAAGGACACCATGGCACGCAAGTTTGTGGACAACCATCTTCGGCAGCATCAAGCCCCCGAGGGGTAAAGACATTCACGATGTCTTCTTTCTGACGGACGCCGGTGAGGCCAGGGCGCTGGAGCAGATCCGCCAGGGCTTCGTGACGGTCCTGCTCTTCGCTTTTTTCTGGATGTCGGCATCAGCATTGCTGGTATGGTCCACGACATTGCAGGAACGTAGGGAACACCGGCCTGAATCCTGGCGGCCGGCGTACTGGAAGGGACCGAAGCCCCATGCGGACAGGAACATCGTTGACTATGAGCAGAACAGGCAGGTATCACGATTCCAGAAGTGGCTGGCAACTGTCCGGCCCAATTCCTACGAGGCGATCCCGGCGCTTATGGACGCACTCACGGTTGAGAACAGCGTGATGAAGGAAGAGGCAACGAAGAAGCTGCTGCAGCTAATCCCCGGAGGACGCGAGGAGGCACGCGGGGCCGTACCGCATCTCATCAGCAACCTCTCCTGGTATGATGCCCACGTCAAACAGATATCGATCATCGCTCTGGGGGAGTTAGGTCCGGATGCCGCCGCTGCCGTACCCGCCCTGATCGGGCAGATGACGTGCGAGAAGACCAATACCTACGAGGTGGACTGCACAATCCTCCGGGCGGACGCGGCCATGGCGCTGGGAAAAATCGGACCGGAAGCTTCCGCTGCCATACCGGCTCTTGTCGAGACACTGTCATATGAGGATATTTATGTACGGGAGGCAGCGGATAAAGCACTGCGGCGGATCAGAGGAGAGAGCGCTGAAGGACTACTTCAGTGATAGAAATATTGTGGTGGTGATAAACAACCGGGATCGCATCACACGATCGTTTTGACGAGGCGGGATTTGAAAATCTGTCCGAAATGCGGATTTGAAACTACTGCACCCGGCACTGAATGCCAGAAATGCGGGCTCATCTTTGCCAAGTGGAAGGCAAGGATCGCCACCTTCACTGACACACCGTCGTCAGATGCTACCATTGATGTGCATAACAACGACCAGAGGCCAAGAGATGCTTCAAGCGTAGCCGGAATGGAAAAAGAGAGGCGGCCGGAGTTTCTGCGCCGGGTTCCAATGCCGTTGCTCATTCTGCTGTTTTTCCCGGTCATGTTTGTTGTGCTTATCCTGTTGATCGTAATGATGGGTTTTGCCTATGCGCCCTTTCTGGCGCTCGCGTCTGTTCTGATGCACTATTCACACAAACGACCGCCAGAGATATACCTGTATTTCTCCCTGTTCTCCGGAGGGTATGGAGTGCTGTTTGCCGCAACCCTTGCTTCTGCAATTCTCAATAATCTCCGCCTGAGTTCAAATATCCGGACCACAGCCACTTCAAAAGCAGATTCAGTCGCCATGGGAATTGTGGAGATGAAAGGAATTGCCAGAAAAGCCGATGCGGAGTTCGAGGAAGAATTGGTTCGCGGCATAGGAAACAGCAAGCCGGAGGGTGCAGGCGTTGATATTTCAAATGAAATGGGGGAAAAAGCCCTGATCTTCTGTTATGACGAAAGCGTGATCCGTTCACCAGGCGGGCCGGTCAGGAGATTCAAGACCTTTTATCTTGAAGACAGAACCGGTAGAGTGCTTATCGACCCGCGGACAGCTGATGACCATGAAATCATGCTCTCACGCCACGTCGAACGGCACCAGGTATCAAGCGGCGGAGACCCGATCGGGATTACCTGGAAATGGCTCCAGGATGGTGATCCTCTATATGTCCTTGGCACAGCACAAAGGAGGATGATTAACGGGAGGGAAACCGTGGTCATTGCACCTTTTCAGGCCCGGGCCACGATCGGCTATTTCAAGAGGCTGTTTTCCAGGTTTCACATGCTCCACGACACATTTCGCATAGCGGACACCACCGAACAAAACGCGGTGTCCTCCCTGACAGTGCACAACATATGGATGCTCTTCTTTCTCATCATCATGCTGGTGTCCTCAGTCTGGTTGCTCTATTTCTGTTTTGTTCACTTCGGGCAATAAAGCTGCACCCGCTCGCCTGCCATTTTCCCGGTAACGCGACCAACGGCGCCGCGTATCAGCCCATTGACTTCGGGAACTGAAGTGTCGCAGTAGGTTTCATGGTGGCAGTCTCACCCATCACTCTCCCGGATGGAGTTGCTGACTGTACCGTGTCGAAGGGCACTCCGGCATTGAAAGACTGTTTTGTACGCCTGTATGCCAGCCACCTGGGCAAGAACAAAGGCAGGGGGAACCTCCCTGCCTTTGTTCTACAGTGTTGTATGCCGGTTATTTGACCGTTGGAATCTTGTCGATAATTTTGATCTCCTGACTGCCGATGAAAGTATCCCCTTGCGTGGTGTAGCCGACGAGTGTGAGCTTGTTGTAATCACCGATCTTCAGTCCATCGAGCTGCTTGATCTGATTGATGTCGAACTTGGCGACGAAGTAACCTTGGGCGTCATTTTTCCAGAAAAGGATCGGAACATCGTTGACTGTCACTGATGTGCCGACGACGAGACTATAATTGATATCAGTGTGTATGGATAAGACGGTGCCATCGCTTTGAATGTTGAGCACATTTGGTGAGACATTGACCTGGATAGGAATTTCTGTGGCTTCCACCTGGCGAGGAATTACGTAACTGCTCAAGATCATGGCGAGAATCAAACCCAGGAATGCCCCTACGTGTTTGCTTCTCATGTTCCTCCTCCTTTCGCTATTACAGGTGAAATGTTCTCCTAGTACCGCTGCTGTCCGTTTCATGGCTTCCTCCTTGGAATATAATTCCCTCCCTCTGTGGAAGATTTCCATGTTTCGTGCCAGCTTGAATTCTAATGTAAGTTGCCAATATCGAACGTGTTTATGTGTCGTAGGCACAATTCGCAAGTCACTTCCGGTGCAAATCCTTGCACCGCAGTGCAACCGTTTGCACCGAAGGGGCAAAGACAATAACGGGGACAGAGTTTGTTTTCTGTCCCCCGTTCACTCCCGAAGATAGGCTCGCCCCCCTGATTTCAGCTTCTCAGCTTCGCATACATCGCCATCAGCTTCGTCCGGTACAGGTGCTTCAAGGCCGCTTCGTCCTCACCGATTGGCTTGACCGGCACCAGGTCTATGACCTCTGCCGGGCTGAGATCCGATTCGAACATCGTGGCAACAGCCCCCCTGACCATGTCGGCTATGCCGCATTCGACGGCATCTGCTGAAAGCCCGAACGACTTCCCCAGCTCAATCAGCTCGTACAGTTGAAACCAGAAATAGGTAGGTCCCATAGCAGTCAGGACCGCATATGCCTCGATGTCCCGTTCGGGAATTTCCGGGCAGGCTCCCAGGACCTGGAAGAGCACCTTCAACTCTCCCTTTTCCGAAGGAGTGAGAGCTGTAGAGAAAGCCACCGGATTGTGCCCGCTGTTGACAATGGACGGAGCATTTGGGTTCATCCTGACAATCCGCTTGAACCCGCCCAGCCCTTCGGAGAGAGCCGCGATCGAAATCTTGGGTGCCAGGGAGACAACGATGGCTTCTGGTTGGAGTGACGTGGCGATCTCTCCAAGGATTTCCTTCAAAGCCGGCGGGTGGAGTGCCAGAAAGACAAGCTCGTTCGCCGCGGCTTTTCCGTTGTCATTCGGCGCGATGATGACGTTGGGAAACTCCGCCCGCAAGGCGTTCAACGTCCCCACGTTCTCATCACTCACCGTTACATGGTCGGGCATCTGCCCGGCCCGTCTCAGCCCTCCCAATATGATCCGCGTTATGCGTCCACCGCCAATGAAACCGATTGTCCTGCCGATCATTCTCGTCCCTCCTTTTCGCTGTTAACGTTACGTTGCATCAGTATATCTTCGTGAACTCAAACAGTTTAGATGTAGTACATGGATTACCGGATGGTTACAGTTTGCAGTTTTTGCAGCTGTAACCATATATTTTTGCAATAACTGTATTTGCCCTGCTGGTGAGATTGGCATATATTCATGGCTATGGGGATCACTGTGGGGAATGAAAACGGTAGGAACCCGCCTCTTTACGCGGAAATCTCGGCCAGGATAGGAGAGATGATCAGGAAGGGGACGTACCGGTCCGGTGAACGGATACCGTCGGTGAGGGCTTTGAGCCGACAGATGCGCGTCAGCATCAATACGGTACTGGGTGCCTACGCCGAACTGGAGAGAGCAGGGGCGATAGAAGCGCGTCCCCAGTCGGGATTTTATGTCCGGGTGCGTTCGGAAGCCGACATTTGGCAGCCGCCTGTCAGGGCGGTCGCGGAGATTGCCCCGAGCAGCGTGATCCTGGGCGACACGTCCCTGGCGATCATGGAAAACATCGCCGGTACCGATCTGCTGCCGCTCGGGAAATGTCTGCCGAATCCGGACTTCTTGCCGGTGGACAAATTGAACAGGATACTTGCCACGGAGACACGGCGGTTCAGGGTCCAGAGCATATCGTACGCTGCGACACAAGGCGTTCAGCGACTCCGCATGCAGATAGCCAGGCATTCTCTCGACGCCGGATGCTCCCTTTCTCCCGACGACATCGTCATCACGTCGGGGTGCGTGGAGGCGTTTTCCCTGGCGCTGCAGACCGTCTGCCGGCCGGGGGATACCGTGGCCGTGGGATCGCCGGTTTACTCAACCTTCCTCAAGTTCATGCAGTGGTTGGGACTGAAGATTCTTGAAATACCGTCAGATCCGGTCGAAGGGATGAACCTGGACGTGCTCGCCTATGTGTTGCGGAAGAACAGGGTCAATGCATGCATTATAATCGCCAATTTCACCAATCCCCTCGGGAGTCTTATGCCGGATGGGAAAAAGCAGGAACTGGTGGAGCTGCTGGCAAGATACGACATCCCCCTTATCGAGGATGATGTGTACGGAGACCTTTCTTTTGCCGCAACCCGCCCCGTTTCCGCCAAGAGTTTCGACCGGAAGGGGCTGGTGCTGTACTGTTCCTCCTTCTCCAAAACCCTGGCGCCGGGCTACCGTGTCGGCTGGATTGTCCCCGGCAGGTTTCAGCGGCAGGTGGAGCAGCTCAAAGCACTATTCAACATCGCCACCGCTTCGCCGAACCAGTTCGCCATGGCCGAGTTTCTCGGCAATGGCAGCTACAGTCATCACCTGCGGGTGCTGCGCCATGTCTATGCCCGGCAGACGGCTCGAATGCGTGCCTCAGTTCTTCGTTATTTCCCGCCTGGAACGCGAGTCAGCAGCCCCAAAGGGGGGTATTTTCTGTGGGTTGAATTGCCGGAAGGGCATGATTCCCTGAAGCTTTACGAGGCGGCCATGGGAGCGGGAATCAGTATTTCTCCCGGAACTATATTCACCCTGGACGAACGATTTGCAAACTGCTTCCGGCTCAATGCATCGTTCTGGTCGGAACGCATGGAAGAAACAATGGAGCGCCTGGGCAAAATGGCTGAGTAGAACAAGACATTGAAAACCATAAAGGAGCGGCGGAGCGTCAGGACCTTTTCCCGGGAAGAGATAGCGGATGAACAGATCCGGATGCTTCTCGAAGCGGCTAATGAGGCTTCTTCAGCCCACAATCAAGCAGTCCTGGTGGTTCATCGTCCTGAAGGGGGAAAAGAAACACAAGCTTGGCGAACTGGTGGCGGAGAGCGCCTCCCGCTTTTCCCGGCCGGCACAGGCCCTGCTCCGCATGGGCACGCAGCATCGCCAGTGCTCCGGTCGTGATCGCCGTTGCCAACAGCGGCTCTCTGATAGAACACGGTACGGAGTTATCAAGGTGGAAAAGGAGATGGCGTACGACTTCTTCAGAACCATGGAGATCCAGAGTTCTGCGGCGGCAGTTCAGAACCTGCTGCTTGCGGCGACATCCATCGGCTGGCAACCGTTTGGCTCGGCATAATGTTTCTGATGAAGGACGAGGTACTGGCATTTATTGGCGAGTCTGAAGGGGAATTCATGGTGATTGTCCCGATCGGGCATGCCTCCAGGGAGGGCGGCCGTGGCTCTGTGAAAGAACCGTTCGAGATGAAGGTAACGTACCTTGAATGATGGAAGCGGGGACTCAGTGGGGTTCCCTGTGTCCATGGGGACCCTTTACCTCTGCATATTCGGTGGGGTGCTTTTGACCTTTTTCCAGGGTGGGAGCCGGCTTTCAGTATTCACAGGATCAGGAGGACTGCTGTCGAGGGTTTTTTGAATCAATTCGGCTGAGCGCCGGATATCACTGAGATTGCGCGGCCTTCCATCGGCACAAGCCAGATGGTAGATAACGTCATGGATAGTGTCTGGAACAACTCTCAGAAGATGATACGGGTTCCTTTCATCCCATACAATCTGCTCGTTTGATAACATGTAATGACTATCTGCAGAGTTGATTTCTTGAGATTTACAGCTCACCACATACCGAACCTTATACCACTCGAATTCTTTTCCTTTGTCTATACCCGCCCCGTGTAATGAAGTCGATGCTTTTCCCGGCAATGAAGAATAATTGGTACGTACCCAAATGGAAATGTCATCCAATCCTGGCTCACCTAAGGATGTATCCAGATAATATCTGGCAAGGAGGGCATTGGCTTTCGATTCCTCCGTCTTTATGTGGTACCACTCGGCAGCATACGAATTGAAGGCTACCACGAGTACCATAACCATGGAGATGATGCTTTCCCGCATCCCGGTTCTCCCTTGTCACATTATGATTGGCAACATTTAGTTGCTAATGGATCCTGTAATTAATTCTATTGTTCGAGCAGGAGAAGTCGATCTCCTTGCTGTTCATTCGAATAATCTTGCCTGTGGCAAGATCAAATTTCTTCACAAAAATCATCAGCTTTTCGGGGCTATAGCTATAAGTGCCGACGATGAAGTCCTTGTTTATCCCGTCTTGTCGAATCGATTCGTTGTCCCTGGTCAGGACTCTGAGGCCCTTGTCGCTCAAGGAAAAGTACCTGGCCAATTCGGCCTGCTGGATTTCATAGCCGCAGACCGAACTGAGGGCGCTTCGCATTACTTCCCCCATTACGATGCCTGCAGAGCCTGGCTTGAGTGTATCCAGTTCGACGAAGTCGGTGACGAGAACAGCTTTGCCTTTTCCACACATTCCGCTGTCGGTACCGGAGCATCCGACCGGTTGGCTTACGTCACAGCATATTCCCTGCGCCAGCTCCGTAAACAGGCATTTTAGGTCTAAAAGGTCCAGACGCTTGTCAACGGACTGGTAGCATGCGTTCCCTTGCTCCTTATCAACCTCCCGGCCTCCTTCGTGGCAGATCGTAGTCGTAGCGCATGCTGATACATGAAGGAGGAAAAATATGAGGATTGCCAATTTGTTCAGAATCACCTTCACTTGGCATCACCTACAATCTTCATTGACGATTTGCCATACAAAGAGTCATAGAGCAGCCCTTCAGCATAACCGTTCAAGGGGAGATGGACTTGTCCGGCAGAAGAGACGATCCCGGTTTCAATGTCAATTACGCGTGCATTGACAATGATATGATTTCTGTTGACGGAGTAGGTTCCGGCTACTATGCCGCCCACCTTGTACGTATCCCTTATCTTGTTTATGTCACGGCTGAGAGAGAACTCTCCCGTCTCGTTGATTATCACATCTTTCGTCAACCGCACATCGAAGATATTCCAGTGACGGACCTGTAGTTCATGAATGAGATCCTCGGAAATAAGTCTGCCTAGGCTGCTGGTCTCGTTGAGTCTGTCCAGATCGGCAAAGACGGTGACGATGAAGGTATTTGTCAGCACCTTTTTATCCAGATTGCGTTCCAACTGGTCCGCCAGGAAAATCATCTGGGAATTGAAATTTCCAACCTGAGTCAGGCTTTGCTGTATCTGCAGTGGTTCGTTCACAACATACCGCTGACCGGAATAGATGACATCCCAGCTCTCTGGCTTTCCCACCTGCTGGTTGCTGGTACTGCAGGCATTGAAACGGCAGGGAGCGCAAGACACCAGAAGCGCCAACACTACTACAAACAGTGGTATACGGTATAATAAGGTCATTTGGTACGTCTCCTTTTATCTCTCAGTGAAGACTGTCTGACGATAGATGTACTCTGTTCTCATGGAGTCATACTGATAATTCTTTGCACGATAGGAAATAGGGTAGTCAGCGCAGGTGCGATCCCAGACTATATCGTACAAATTCTCGGTAAGACATACCGTATTATTAGTGCACGGAGTGAATACCTTTGTCCTTGTGCCGTCGCTTAAAACAGTTGAAGTTGCACATCCGGCCAGTAACAGCACCATCAATGACAGTAACAACAGGCTTTGCAAAATCCTCATTGCATACCTCCGGTTATAAGTGGGAATTGGCTGACGTTCTTGGAGTACTATCGACATCGTTGGAATATTCTTTAATTATCCAATTGAAAATTTATTTTAAGTGCTGTGGTACGTAGGCAGTTGCCGGAGGATGAATAACGTGTAGTGGTGAATGAGGTTGTATATGGTCTGAAAGCCTCAGCGGGACGTGCAGTGGGGGCAGGGGGATATAATCAAGGCCAGCGCACGGATGTCTGGCCGGTCGGGGGCTTAATGGTACCTTTAATCTTCTGATTTGATGGCCATTCCCAGTGAGCAGCCGTCTGATGATTCCGCCTGCTATGCCTGTAATATCCGACCACCAATCCGCACCCTTCCTATCTTTCCTGCTGGAGAAAACCGCTTTAAACCTTAATCGACATATGGTAATAGTTCTCCTGCATGACGGGCATACCGAATCGTTTGGGGAGAGAACTGATGTCCATTGACGCACTTTTTCAGAAAGCTCACGAAAAGCACCGGCAGAAGAAGTTCGAAGCAGCTGCGAAGCTCTACCGGGAAGTGCTTGGCTTCCAGCCCGACCACCTGGACGCCAACTATCTGCTGGGTACGGTTTACGCCGAGACGGGCAGGGAGGCCGAGGCCGAACCGTACCTGGTGAAGGCGGCGGAGCTGGATCCGGCATCCCCCTACATCAAGATCAACCTTGGCAATGTGTATAAGCTCCAGAAGAAGTATGACAAGGCGCTGGAGCAGTTCGCCGCCGCCCTGGCGCTGGACGATAACCTGCTGCCAGCCCATTTCGGCATCGCCACCGTCATGGAAAAGACCGGTGACTATTCGGAAAAGATGGCGCACCATGTGAACCGGGCGCTGGCGATTAATCCGAACATCCCCCAGTTGCACTATCTGGTCGGCAACGTCCTGGCAAAAATGGGAATGTACGAGGAGGCGCTCAAGTCATTCAAGAATGTAGTGACGCTTGATCCGGGCTATCGTGACATTCACCTGGACATCGGGCTGTGCTGCCTGCAGATGGGGAACAAGCAGGATGCTGCTGCGGCGCTGCGGAAGGCGGTCAAAAAGAACCCGTCATCAGTGCCGTGCCGCTACTATCTCTGCGAAGCCGAGGGGAAGACACCGGACCCGGCATTGCAGCAGGCTTTCGCCGAAGCAGCAGGTTGTTGAAAACCAGCCATCTCGCCGCCGTCCTCGAAGGCGGCGCCATATTCGCACCCTTCCGCCGCCGGCTCCTCCTCAGGCTCCTCGACGTAGCGCTGCTACGCCTGCGGGCCATCGGTTGTCGCCTACGACGGAATCATCGCGAATCTGTCGCTGCTATTGTTTCTGTGGTCCGAAGCGAAGCGCTGCTATGCCTCCGCGGGGCTTGCTGCGGGTGCGACGATCTGACTGGTTTTGAACAACCTGTTTTTTCAAATGATTGAAAACCAACCAGCCATCTCTTAGGGGCGGTTCAATGTTCTAAGTTCCAGGTTAAAGGCTTGAACCCTGAACTTTGAACCTTGAACCTTGAACCGGTTCTCTAGCAAAGGACAAAATAATGGGATTCTTCGACAAGATGTTCGGCAGCAAGAGTGAGGGGACGAATGACGTGCAACAGGAGGGGGCCGACTTCGTCACTGCGCTGCAGATGCACCTGCGCGGCGAGCTGGAGCCTGCCA
>Ga0154443_1111_pt2 | contig 13489 bp, 14 predicted proteins | sample RifGroC2_FD_105636 | JGI IMG/M metagenome (GOLD analysis project Ga0154443, IMG submission 105636) | Nitrospirae bacterium GWC2_56_14
GAATCCTTTTAAAAAATATTCGCTCTATTACGGCCCCATGGAGCCTCCGATCCTGATCAAGGACCAGAACAAGCGGTGGATACCGACCAAGATCTGGCCGAACAGCGTGGGCGGGATCAAAGAGACTGTTTTGCCGAAGCCGGGCCTTATCTTCCGCTGGCCCAAAGGCGAAACCCATGATGCCTATGCCCAGCTCGGGACCTTCAGCTTTTCGGGCGGGAACAATAATTACCTCGCCTGGCTCCAGGTGGAGCAGGTGGCCCATCCACTTGGGAAGTCGCGTTCCTGCGGGAGCTGCCACGATTCGGAAACCCAGGTCAGCCGCGTAACATGGCATTATTTCGACAACCAGGGCGCTGAGCCCTTCGATGGAATGCAGAGGGTTGTGGCGGACAAGAACGGCATTCACGTCAGGGAAATCAAAACGGTGTCTAAAATAGAGATCATGGAAGGCGGGAGGATCGAGAACTTTGCCGCATGGATGAAGCTGGGCGATATCTGGAAGACGAGCGGTGATTTCTCGATCCCCAAGTCCGATGCCGCCAAATATCGGAATCTGGATAATGGCATACGCGATGCGCTTGTGCAGCTGGATGTGATCGACAGGAAGCTCAAGGCGCGGGAAGCGACGGGCGAGGAAGTGAAGAAGCTGCGAAGAAGATGGAAAGAGGCGAAGGCTGCGGCGATGCATGACCCCGCGACCGCCGGCGTGCTGATACTAGAAGCGGCCGGGTTCCAGATGTGATATGCTTTTGAAGTGTCTTTAAAGCCGTCTTTGCGAGCAGAGCGAAGCAATCCCGCAGCTTTTAGTAAAGGCAAAGCGACATTGCCGCGTCGCTTCGTTTCTCGCAATGACGGCTAAGCAGGATCTCTTAAAGGGGCTTTTCATGGCAGACGTTCCAAATATGTCAAAATTTCGCAAACCGGGCCACGACATTTCTCCAATCTTCATCAACCGCTGGTCCCCGCGTGCCATGTCGGGCGAGGAAATAAGCAAAGAGGAGCTTATGCGTCTCTTCGAAGCAGCGCGGTGGGCGCCGTCGTCCTTTAACAACCAGCCCTGGCGGTTTCTCTATGCCATGCGAAACACGGGACATTGGGAGAAGTTCTTCGGCCTCCTGTCCGTGAACAATCAGTCCTGGTGCAAGAATGCGGCAGCGCTGATCGTCACGGTCTCGAAAAAGACCTTCGATTTTAACGGCAAGCCGGCACGCACCCATTCGCATGATACCGGAGCAGCATGGGTAAGCCTGGCGCTCCAGGGTTCCTTCATGGGCCTCGTGGTGCATGGCATGCAGGGTTTCGACTATGACCGCGCAAAGACGGAGCTTTTGGTCAGTGACGAGCATCAGGTCGAAGCGATGATCGCGGTGGGGCGGCCAGGCAATAAGTACGATCTTCCGTTCGCCCTGGAGCAGCGGGAGTTCCCTTCGGACAGAAGGAAGCTTGAAGAGATCGTTTTCGAAGGCGGATTCGCGAAATGATCCCGATGAACACGGTCATCAAGACCATCGAGGTCATCGGGACCTTCGCTTTCGCGCTGTCGGGCATCATCGAAGCGCGCAAGAAGGGCATGGACATCGTCGGTGTTTACGCCGTGGCCATGATCACGGCTTTCGGCGGCGGCACGCTCCGGGACTTCATCCTGGACCGGCACCCGCTGTTCTGGGTCGAGCATTACTGGTATCCCGTCATCTTTCTGGCCCTGTCCCTGCTCGGCGGGTTCATTACGAAACAGGTGACGGAGCACGGGAAGGCCATGTCCCTGGTACTGCTGCTCGATGCGCTGGGGCTCGGTCTGTTCAGCGCCACAGGCGCCTCGCTCGCCCATGCGGCGGGGCTGCATCCCTTTATCGCAGTGCTCTTGGGCGTCACCACCGGAGTCTTCGGAGGCGTATTGCGGGACATTATCTGCAACGAGATACCCGCGGTATTCCAGCGGACTGAGCTGTATGCGACCTGCGCCTTTGCCGGGGCCTGGTGTTACCTGGCCGTGATGCAGGCGACGGGGAACGACGTCCTGGCCGCCATTGTCTGCATCTCTGTTACATTTGTGTTGCGGATGCTTGCGATCCGATATAAGATCAGATTGCCGATCTAAGCACAAAAGAAATACACGAAGCCATCGCTGGAGACGGTCCTCCGCAAAGCGATCATCTGAGCGGATCGTGCCCTGCCCCGGGCGATCCGGGATAAAGAGCAGGAGAGGGTACGCAGCATGTTATCCAAATACAGGAGCATGGTCAGTAAATCCTACGGGTGGAACGTTGCGCTGACCTGCGGTCATTGCAAAGCGAGCGTGATGCCGCGCTATGAGGGACGGTCGTTGCATATGGCGACGGGCGCAGGTGATGCGACGGTCTTTGCCAAGCTCGCCTGCCCGGCCTGCGGACAGCGGCTGATCGATGAACCGGTCCGCAAGCTTGCCGGCCTTTATACGGAGGTCCCGCTTTCCGCACAAAACCACAGGATCATCAAACAATTCATTGCCGGCCTGGTCATCGTGCCTGCAGCATTTGCCTTTGTGCTCTTTATGGGTCTGCAGATGGGGTGGTGGAGAAACAATGCATTCGGGCTTCTGGTGCTTTCGGCTGCAATGATCCCCCTGCTGGTCATGCTGAAGAATTACCGGATCGCCATGCTGCGGTCTGTATGTGTGTGCGGAAAACCCGCATACCGGTTCTTGGGGATAGTGCAGGGAACCTGCTGCTATTGTTGTTCATCCTGCGGACAATTGCTACGGCTGCAGGAGTAGCCCGCGTCGCCGATACCGGAGAATGAAGACCGTATGGAAATGATGCTTCGTTAAAAGTCAGGAACGCTGTCTTTGCGAGCGTAGCGAAGCAATCTCGTAGTTTACATGGCCCTGAAAAATCGAGATTGCCGCGTCGCTTTGCTCCTCGCAATGACGGCAGTGGGATACAGTGCAGGCTCATCAAAAGAACAGACAGGAGTTTTCGCATGCTTATTGTAATGCATCATTGGGCCACATCCAAAGATGTTGCCCAGGTTAAAAAGACCATTTCCTCCATGGGGCTCAAGCCGGTGGCCATTCCCGGCGCTGCCCGTACGGCCATCGGCGTCATCGGGAACCAGGGCAGGGTGAACGACGCACCGCTTCGGGACATCAAGGCGGTCATGGAGATCATTCACGTAACCAAACCCTATAAGCTCGTGAGCCGGGATTTTCATCCTGCCGATACGGTCGTTCAACTCGGGAAAAAGGTCAAGGTGGGCGGCACATCGCCTTTTCTCGTGATCGCCGGTCCCTGCGCGGTCGAAAGCAGGAAACAGCTGATGAAGACCGCGCGTTTTCTCAAAAAGACCGGGGTGCCGGTCCTCCGCGGCGGGGCGTACAAACCGAGAACGAGTCCGCACAGCTTCCAGGGGATGCGCGAAGCCGGTCTTGTGCTGCTTGATGAGGTGAGGAAGGAAACCGGGCTTCTGGTCGTAACCGAGGTGGTAAGCCCCGAGCATGTGGGCATTGTTGCAGAGCATGTCGATATCCTTCAGGTCGGCGCGCGGAACATGCAGAACTTCGACTTGCTGACCGAGGTCGGCAGGATCAAAAAGCCGGTCATTCTGAAGCGGGGGCTTTCCGCCACGGTCGAGGAGTGGCTGGGCTCGGCGGAGTATATCCTCCTGGGCGGCAATCCGAACGTCGTGCTTTGCGAGCGGGGCATTCGCACCTTCGAGACCGCTACCCGGAACACTGCGGACCTGGCGATCATCCCGCTGGTACGGGGCATGTCGCATTTACCGGTCATCTTCGACCCGAGCCATGCCACGGGCAAACGGCCGCTGGTCGCGCCCATGGCGCTGGCCTCGATCGTGGCCGGCGCGCAGGGCGCCATGATCGAGATTCACCCCGAACCGGAACGGGCGCTTTCCGATGGCCCCCAGTCGCTTCATTTCAAGGAATTCGAGAAGCTCAGGGCGAAGATCAGGAGCCTTGATGGGTTTGTAAGGAAGCACCTCGCATGATCCTGAAAAAGGCAGGTAACCGCGAATTTCGCGAATGAACACCAATGAAGCCTTCAAAGTCAGGTTCGAGGAGAAGAAGGAAGTGATGGCTGCGCTTCCCTTGACACGACCCGGGACAGTTCCGGTCGCCGACCGGCAGACGATGCTTGTCCCGCTCTATAAGGTCCTGCTGCATAATGACGATCATAACTCGATGGAGCACGTTGTGCGGGTCCTCTTGCGAGTGTTCAAATTCGACAAAAAACGCTGCGAACAGATCATGCTGGAGACCCACAACCAGGGCGTGGCGCTGTGCACGGTCGAGCCGCTCGAACAGGCCGAACATCATCGGGACCAGCTGCGGTCCTTTTCCCTGATCTCAACAATCGAGCCTGAATGAACCGGAGCGTTGCTTGAATATCCAATCATGCCGCATCGGATGCGGTGCCTGCTGCATTGCTCCCTCGATTTCGTCGGTCATTCCCGGAATGCCGGATGGCAAGCCCGCAGGCGTTCGTTGTATCCAGCTTACCCTTGATAACCGGTGCATGCTTTTCAACGAGCCCGGACGTCCGCTGGTCTGCACCGATTATTCCCCGACGGAAGAGTTCTGCGGCACCACGCAGCATGATGCCATGAAAAACCTGCAGGAGCTGGAATTGCTGACGAGCGCATAGTGGACGTGCGTATTGTTGAGCTTCTGCAGCAGAATTCGGTCGTTTGTACAAGGACATCCCGGACACAACGTCACCAAGATGTGCCCTGGGTCGATCGGCTCATTCTCTGTTGAATCGTGTCAAATAAGAAGGGGATTCCTTAATGACTAAGACTCCGGCTCGAATTTATAACCAACGCCGTAGACCGAATGAATGAAGGTTGCCGTGGGATCGGCGGACTCGATCTTTCTTCTTAATTTCTTGATGTGGCTGTCAACGGTGCGGTCGCTTACGAAGCGGTCATCTCGATACATTTTATCCATGATCTGCTGGCGTCCGTAAATACGCCCCGGACTCCCGACGAGGAGCTGCAATATCTTGAATTCGACAGCTGTGAGTCCCAGGTCTCGGCCATGCAGTGTCGCCTGGTAGCGGTCTTCGTCGAGAACCAGCCCCTGTGCCTGCACGGTGTGTCCATCAAAAGCGCGGCGCAGAACAGCCTTGACCCGCGCCACTACTTCGCGCGGGCTGAAAGGCTTGCAGATGTAGTCGTCCGCACCGAGCTCAAGTCCGAGCAAACGATCGATCTCCTCGACCCTGGCTGTCACCATAATGATAGGGACGCGGGAAAAGGTCCTGATGTCCTTGCAAATGTCCATGCCGTCGCGTCCCGGCAGCATCAGGTCCAGGAGGATGATGTCCGGCATGTGCTCCCGTACCCAAGGCACGACCTCCGTTCCATTCTCCAGCAGAACGGATTCGAAGCCTGATGCCTTCAGGTAGTCGGAGAGAACATTCGCCAGTTTCGGCTCGTCCTCAACAATAAGGACCTTCCCGCTCACGCGCTCCTCCTGCTGATTGGCAACGTGATCCTGATCAGCAACCCGCCCAGCTGCGACTGATGTGCCGAGATGGTCCCTTCATGGGCCTCGACGATATTCTTGCATATGGCCAGACCGAGACCGGCGCCCCCTGACGTTCTGCTCCTGGAGCCTTCGACCCGATAGAGGCGTTCGAACAGTCGGTTTAAGTCCTTCTCCGGCACCCCCGGCGCCGAGTCCTGCAGCTCAACGATGACCTGCTCTTCGCTCTGCGCCAGACCGACTGCAAGGCTGCCTCCCGAAGTAGTGTATCTCAGGGAGTTCTCGAACAGATTCGCGAAAAGCTGATTCAAGCGCTCCCGGTCAGCGAAAACGGTGACCTCTTTGTCCTTAGGAACATCATTCGTTAGAGCGATCCCCTTTCGAGTAAATTCGGCCTTGTAAGATTTCAAGGAATCTCCGAGCGCTTCGACCAGATCAAGATTTTCCTTCCGGAAGGTCAATGCTCCGATATCGTATAGGGAAAGCAGGTAGAGGTCTTCCACAAGCCGGTTGAGGCGAAGCACCTCTGCGTGGAGCGAACGGATCGTCTCCGGAGCAACAGAACGTATTCCGTCCAGGAGGGCCTCAATTTCGCCCCGCAATATGGCAATAGGGGTCCGCAGCTCATGGGAGATATCGGCGATCCATTGGCGTCTGTCTTTCTCATGCTTTTCCAGAATCAAAGCCATATTATTGAAGTCCCGGGCAAGCTGCCCCAGCTCATCCGAGGAAGTGAGGGCGATACGGGTGGTATATTTGCCCAAAGAAATGTCATGGGTAGCCTGTGCCATGGCACGGATGGGCTTTACAAGCCGTCTCGCGAGTGGCAGCGATATCAAAACGACGACCAGGACCATCCCCACTGCAGCGAAGGCAAGGGTGAGTTTTTGCTGACTCAGGAAATGGACCTGCACTGGATGCAAGAAATGCTTTAGCGATAAAAGACCGGCATATCCCACGACCTTTCCATTCGCAGAGATCGGCAGGAAGTTCACCTCCTCATCTCTGGGATAAGAACCGAAGACGGTTTTTTTGTTAGCATCTAAAATGACGAGCGGACCGTTGCTGTGGTGAACATCCGATGAGGAGGCAGCAGGTCGCCCCGCTTCGCGCTCAGACGCAGTCCTGATTTCCCGTAAGTCCCACTGTGGCGGCGAAGTCTTCAGAAAATCCCAGCTTCTCTTTTCCTCATACACCCTTCCTAATTCAACTATTACCTGCTCCAGCCTGGCCTGACCCATCTTGCCGAGGTACTGGATAAATCCCCGGTTTATGCTCCACTGCATGATCAAAAGCAGCGTGAGTATCGCAAGGCCTGTTGCGGTCAGTATGGATAGAATAAGACGGTAGGTTATGCTGATCTTCATCGTGTCTTTGCGCCCCCTCTATGCATTAGTCTATTTCTCCCAGGCGAAATGGTCAAGAAAAAAACTGACATAGTGGCGTGTTTTCACAATTCCTCCATAATTGCGTCATATTCGGCCGATATATTTAGTCTATCAGAAGGCTGCAGGTGATGCTTGAACCACTATCAGGGGGAAATAAGCATGAGCGTGAAGGCGGTGCTTGTTATAGATGATGATAAACGAACAAGGGAGACTTTGCAGATGCTTCTGAATTTGGAGGGTTTTGTAGCTGATTGCTGTGAAAACGGGCCTGCAGCGTTTGAACGCGTTCAGGAAATGCGCTTTGACCTTATATTGATAGACTATCGGATGCCGGAAATCGACGGAATTAAGGTGACAAAGTCGTTGCGTGGCCTCTGTCCTGATGTTTTTATCATCGGTATGAGTATTGAAGACAAAGGCGCGGAATTCGTGAGTGCAGGTGCGGATACTTTCATCAACAAGGCGCGATTGGTGCAAGATATGCTGCCGCTGGCGAGACAGAACTTGCTGCGAAGATGACGGTTTTTCCAGGCGAAAGGGGGAGCTTGTGTTATTACCCACGAATAAAATATTTACAATCATTATGACCGTCGGCTCTTTTCTGTTAACAGGCTGTGCGACCGTCGGTCCGGATTATATTCGCCCCGAGATTCCGATGCCGCAGAAATGGTCTGATAAATCCTCAGTGAGCACGCCAGCCGAACCCCGGGATTCGCGTGCATTGGCGACCTGGTGGGCAACGTTGAATGATCCAAAGTTATCAGAACTCATTGATCACGCCGTGAACAATAATCCTGACCTTAAGAAAGCACAAGCCGCAGTGCGTGAAGCACGGGCCTTGCGCGGCGTCAGTGCAGCGGATCAGTATCCCTCGTTGGATGCGACAGCCTCTGCATCGAGACTGCGGTCTAGTGAAGCAACAGGTGGCGGAAAAGCCCAGAATGTCTATTCCGCAGGCCTCGATGCCACATGGGAGCTCGACATTTTCGGCGGCAAGCGGAGGGCTGTTGAGGCGGCACAGGCGGACCTCGAGGCCAGCGAGGCGGACCTCAACGGTGTGCTTGTTTCTCTGGCAGGTGAGGTTGCCCTGAACTATGTTGATCTCCGGTCCTACCAGGCCAAACTGACCATAGCCGAGGCGAACTGCGATGCTCAGGCCGAGACCTATCAGATTGCGGAGTGGCGCCATGAGGCGGGGCTTGCAACGCAGCTGGACCTGGAACAGGCGAAGATGAGCCTGGAGCAGACGCGCGCACAAATCCCGACTCTTGAAGCAGGCCTGGCGGCTGCAAAGAACCGGCTCTCCGTGCTCGTGGGAAAGCACCCGGGAGCGCTTGACGCGGAGCTAGCTGAGACAAAACCCATCCCAACGGTGCAATTTACGATTGCTGTCGGTATTCCGGCTGATGCGCTCCGCAGCAGGCCCGATGTTCAAAAAGCGGAGCGGCAGCTTGCAGCACAGACCGCCCGTATCGGGGTTGCCACTGCCGACCTGTACCCGAAGTTGTCCCTTACCGGCTCGATCGGTCTTGAAGCTCTTTCGCCGGGTAAAGTGTTCTCTGCAGGAAATGAAAGTTATGGGTTGAGCCTGCCAATTAGCTGGAACATATTCGATGCGGGCCGTGTCAGGCAGAATATAAAAGTGCAGAACACTCTTCAGGAACAGGCACTCGCTCATTACGAAGCCACGATCCTTTCCGCTTTGGAAGAAGTGGAAAACGCGCTGATTGCTTATGCCAAGGAGCAGACCAGGCTGCAATCTCTTGCAGCGGCAGAGCAGGCGGCCCAGCAGGCATTCGAGCTTGCCAAAACCCGGTACATATCGGGTTTGACGGACTTTCAGGTCGTTCTGGACAGCCAGCGTTCGCTTCTTACGGTTCAAGAGCTGCGCGCGATCAGCGAGGCCCAGGTTGCAGCGGACCTCATCCGGTTGTACAAAGCGGTTGGCGGCGGATGGGCATCCTTGCCCGGCAGTGATGGACAAGTTCAAAAGAGAACCTGAGATTAGGGAGACGACTATGATAACGAAGACAGATAATAAAAAGGACATCACCGAGATCCTCGGAGTTGATGGCTCCTCCGGGCATACATGGCGCTGGACCCGTCGCCGGACCTTAATGGTCGTTCTTGGCGTCATCGTCGCTGTCATCGTCAGCCGGCTCCTTGCTGGCAACGGAGCGCCAGTCCGGTATAAGACGCAGGACGCAAAACGGGGAAGTCTCACGGTCGTAGTGACGGCAACCGGCACTCTTCAACCGACGAATACGGTGAGCGTGGGCAGTGAAGTTTCGGGCATTGTGAAGACCGTTGAGGTTACCTATAACAGCCGGGTTGTTGCAGGGCAGGTGCTGGCCAGGATGGACACCACCAAACTGGAGGCTCAGCATACACAGGCGAGGGCAGCCCTCGAATCAGCGCGGGCGAAGGTCCTGCAGACAGAGGCGACGGTAGTTGAAACAAAGGCCAAGCTTGCGCAATATCAGAAGGTGCGGGAACTGAGCAAGAATAAGGTACCGTCACAATCAGAAATGTCCTCGGCGGAAGCATCGTATGAACGGGCAAAGGCCGATGCAGCCGCTGCCGCTGCAGCGGTTTCCGAGGCGCAGGCTGCTGTTCAGGCCAATGAAACAGACCTTTCAAAATCCGTTATCCGTTCACCTATCAAGGGTGTCGTCCTCACGCGAAGCATAGAGCCCGGCCAGACCGTTGCAGCGTCATTCCAAGCCCCGACGCTGTTCACGCTGGCCGAAGACCTAGCGAAGATGGACCTGCACGTCAATGTCGACGAGGCTGATATCGGCAAGGTCCGGGAAGGGCAGAATGCGAACTTTAGCGTTTCGGCCTATCCGAATCGCACCTTCAGAGCGCAGATCACTCAGGCGCGCTATGGCTCTACAACTACCTCGGGCGTCGTGACCTACGAGACCGTGCTGAAGGTCGACAACAAGGATCTGGCGCTGCGCCCGGGAATGACGGCGACTGCCGATATCACGGTGCAGGAGATCGCGGACGCTCTTCTGGTTCCGAATGCCGCATTGCGCTTTACCCCTGTTGTTCAGGAGACGACGGCTACATCGGGTGGGAGTCTTGTTTCCAAGCTTCTGCCGAGGCCGCCCCAGCCAAAACAGAACAACAAGGGGCAGGATCAGGACAAAAAGCAGCAGAAGGTCTGGATACTTCAGGACGGGAAACCAACGGCAATTGAACTCACGACCGGCGCAAGCAACGGCATCCTAACCGAGGTCGTGAGCGGGAATATCGAACCAGGCGTGAAATTGCTGGTCGAGACGGAGAACCAGGGACAATGAGCTCTCTCTCTACATCGCAGCCGCTTACAAGGGCTGAAGGGGCCATCATCGAGCTCTCCGGAGTAAGCAAGGTGTATGGCCAGGGCCGGGCGGCAATGCAGGCCCTTGCCGGAGTAGACCTGCGCATTGATCCGGGCGACTTCGTTGCCGTCATGGGACCCAGCGGTTCCGGCAAATCAACCTGCCTTAACATCATCGGATGCCTTGATGTGCCGTCTTCGGGTGCTCATTATTTTGAAGGCGTGGATGTAGGAAAACTGTCGCATAATCAGCGCGCTCTCTTGCGCCGGCACTATCTCGGCTTCATATTTCAGGGCTTCAACCTTCTGAACCGGACATCGGCCCTGGAAAATGTGGAACTGCCGCTGGTCTACCGAGGATTGCCGGCACCGCAGCGGCATGAACGCGCACAGCAGGCACTGGTCGCTGTCGGTTTGCAAGGATGGGAACGGCACACACCCGGAGAACTTTCCGGCGGGCAGCAGCAGCGTGTCGCCATCGCACGGGCCATTGTTGCCGGGCCTGTGGTCGTGCTAGCTGACGAACCAACGGGGAACCTGGATTCGGCACGAAGCCGCGAGATCATGGAGATATTGACCGAACTGAACCGTAAGCAGGGGATTACCATCGTCATGATCACTCATGAGTCCGACATCGCAGCCTATGCCAACAGAACCATTCATTTCCGCGACGGTCATATTGAACGGACCGAGCACAACGGAGGGAAGGTCTGATGCTGGGGAATATCATCATACTTGCACTGCGGGAAATACGCCGCAATGTCCTTCGGTCATTCCTGACTATTTTGGGGATCATTATTGGCGTCGCAGCGGTCATTACCATGGTTACCGTCGGCGGAAGCGCAACTGCCCAGATCCAGCAGCAGATCGCGAGCATGGGCAGCAACCTGCTCATGGTCATGCCGGGAAAGCGGATGGGGGCGGGCATGGAAGCGGGGAACGTATTGTTCAAAGAGGATGATGCGGTGGCAATAGCAAGGGACATAAATTCCATAGCCGCTGTGGCCCCCGTCTCAACCCGGTCGCTCCAGGCAATATTCGGGAATCAGAACTGGACGACTCAGGTGACCGGCAGTGACAATGTATTCATCGGGATCACGAACAGGGCTGTCAAAACGGGGCGGCAGTTCACTGACAACGAGCTCCGGAGCGGAGCGGCTGTCTGCATCTTGGGCGAGACGGTGAAGACGAAATTGTTCGGCGGCCAGGATGCCGTGGGAGAAAAAATCCGTCTGCAGAAGCTGTCGTGCGAGGTCCTCGGCATCCTGGAGCCCAAAGGTCAGAACACGATGGGTATGGACCAGGACGATGTTGTGATCATTCCCCTGAAGACCCTTCAGCGTCGGGTAACCGGCAATCAGGATGTTGGGGTGCTGTATGTGTCCGTAAGCAATAATGCATCAACCGAAAAAGTGCAGCAGGAGCTTTCCGTCCTCATGCGTGAGCGGCGCCATCTGTCACCGAGCGATGACGACAACTTCAATGTAATGGATATGAAAGAGATCGCAAAGATGCTGACCAGCACGACCCAGCTGCTTACGGCATTGTTGAGCGCGGTAGCAGCGGTGAGTCTGCTCGTCGGCGGCATCGGCATCATGAACATCATGCTTGTCTCGGTGACTGAACGCACCCGCGAAATCGGAACCCGCCTGGCCATCGGCGCGCTGGAGCGCGAGGTGCTGCTGCAGTTTCTTATAGAGGCAGTCGTGCTTTCTTCGTTAGGCGGGCTTTTGGGCATTGTTCTGGCGATGGCATCATCCGTCCTGCTCACCGCCGTGCTGAATGTTCCGTTCATCTTCAACGGCTCGATCATCATTATCTCCTTTCTCTTCTCCGCTGCGGTTGGCGTGATATTCGGCTATATGCCGGCAAAGAAGGCGGCTCGGCTCAATCCCATAGATGCTCTTCGGTATGAGTAGTAATGCGAATTACGCTTTCCGCGATAAAGCGACGGATGGTGATCGGCCGGCGTAATATTGACAGCTAGGTGATACAACTCAACCAAAAGGAGGCAGTAATGAGACAAAACCTCACGATTCTTCTGCTCATTGTTTCAATGATATTCATGGTCGTGTCATGCGGGAGCCAAACAACTGATTCAACCACCACCTCGGCAGGAACCTTCGATAACCCCGGCGGGCTTACAACGGATGGAACGAACCTCTATATTGCGGACACCGGCAGCAATTTGATCAGAATAGTTGTCATTTCCACAGGAGAAGCATGGACGTTAGCGGGCAGTTCAACCGGAGCTGCCGGTTCCTCCGATGGAACAGGGACCAGTGCGTTATTTAATGGGCCCGAGGGAATAACGCTGACCGGATCGAATTTATACGTAGCCGATACCGGCAACAATACTATTCGCAAGATCGTCGTTTCCACAGGGGAGGTTACGCTTTTTGCCGGCAGTTCGGCCGGTGCTTCAGGATCAACGGATGGCGTCGGAACTGCTTCGAGTTTCCATAGTCCATCAGGTATCACTTCGGATGGTACCAATCTGTATGTCACCGATGCCGGCAATAATAGTGTTCGTAAAATCGTGATTTCCACCAAATCAGTCACAACATTGTGATGCAGAGGTCACTCCTGAACAGGAATGATGTTGCACTCGCTTATCGCTTGGAAGGAAAAACAATGAAACTCAAATGGAATCGGCCGTTAATCGTTTTAATTGTCATGCTGTGTACATGGATACAACTGTGCCAAACTGTCGAGGCGAGAGTCATGGCGCAGGATTTTACGAAACTGGCGAAAAAGCTCAAACCTGCGGTCGTAAACATCAGTGCGGCAAAAATGCCGAGATCAAAAGACGAGGACGAATCACCGTCGCAAGTTAAAAAACAGGGGTCGGGTTTTATCATCAGTGACGACGGGTATATCCTGACCAATAATCATATCATTGCAGGCGCTAAGCGCATAAAAGTTACGCTTTTCGACGGACGCTTGTTTTCAGCGGAACTTAAAGGAGCGGATGCATTGCTGGATCTCGCGTTGATTAAAATAGTGGCTGAAGAACGGCTTCCCGTTGCTTCGCTGGGTGACAGCGGCGAACTCGAAGTCGGTGAATGGGCGATCGCAATCGGAAATCCTTATGGGCTTGGCCATTCCGTGACCGCAGGCATTGTCAGCGCCACTGGGAGAGGCATCGGCATCAGTGCTTACGATGACTTCATACAGACCGATGCGGCCATAAACCCGGGGAACTCGGGGGGGCCGCTGATCAATGACCGCGGTGAGGTAATAGGGATTAATTCCGCCATGGTAGCGGGGGGACAGGGGCTCGGCTTCGCT
>Ga0154443_1035_pt2 | contig 13138 bp, 13 predicted proteins | sample RifGroC2_FD_105636 | JGI IMG/M metagenome (GOLD analysis project Ga0154443, IMG submission 105636) | Nitrospirae bacterium GWC2_56_14
GCCGGTGTTCACGAGACGCCAGAGCACCTCGCCTATGGCCTCGGGAACCATCGCAAAAGGTGCGAAGAGAATGGCTGCCTGCGGGAAGTAGACAAATCCTCCCACCCCCGTGCCGTCGTAGATGCCTTGACCGGCAAACCAGTTCATAGCGGCGGTCCGGTAAGCGGGAACAACCGACCGGCTGCTTCCTGCGAGGATCATTGCAGCGGTCGCAAGAAACAACGCCATCCAGCCGAGCCATGCATTTTTTTCAGCCTGTGTATCGCTAACCGGCAAATCTACCTCGCTGACTTCCCCGAGAACTCATGCGGCCTTTCCGTTGGCCGCAGTGATCCCCAATCTCACCGGCTTGGCTGGCAAGAACGGTTTTCTTCAATTGAAACTGCCAGACTGTATCAGAATTAATTTTCCTTATCAAGCCTATTTTTATTGGTACATCAGGTTTATGAATTTTTTTCGTGCCTTCGCCGGCGGCGCTGGGTACCCATGCCATCTCCGGGAGATCAGAACCTCGGGCCGCCGGTGAAGTTCAGGAAACAGTCCCGAGGCATGACCTCAGCAGACCAATAAACAACAAGGGAGAGCCTGTCGGCTCCCCCTTATGCATCTCATTTCCGGCCCTTGGCTCCGGGCCCCGACCCGAACGGCGAAGCTACTTGCCCGCCTGCAATTGTGCGATCACCTCTTTGATCTGGGCAGCGTCAGGCGTGTTCGGCGCAAGCTCGAGGTACGTCTTGAACTCCCTGATGGCGCCCTCGCTGTCCTTAAGATCAAAACCGAGCACGACCCCGAGGTTCCGGTGGGCATTCAAATGATTGGGCGCTATCTTGATCGCCTTGCGAAACTCGGCAACCGCCGCCTCGTACTTGCCGACGCCGCGCATACAGGTGCCCATGTCGACCCGGACATCCACGTTCTTCGGATCCAGGACAAGGGCCTTCTGATAGGCATCAATGGCTTCTCCGAACTGCTGCGTATCCATCAGCGCGTTGCCCAGGGCGATCCATCCGTCCGCCTTGCCGGGATTCATCTTCGCCAGCGACCGCAGATTATCGACCTGCTGGGCCGTGATCATGACCGGCGGAGGAGCGACCACCTGTTTATTCGATGCTTCCTTCTGCTGACAGCCAATCACACCGAACAGCATCACCAGTACCGCACAAAGTATTGTTCTCATAGTACCTCCCCCCAAATAATGGATTTCTTTATGAGCAGCGGCCTCCAAAAGAGCTGCGGCTGCCTCTTACCCGCGGAACAAAGAACGCCCGCCGCTGCCTGCGAACGCGCTTGCGGCATTCGATGATATCCGCTTATGCCTTGATGAAGGAGCAACAGTAATCTGACAGTTTAGATACCTTGAGTTTGAACTTTGCGTTTGCCGCGACCTCAAAAGCCTCTCCGCCCTTTACGACCTTCCATGAGGTCTGTCCCGGTAGCAGCACCTCGAGCTCACCGGAGAGGATCTCCATGAGTTCCTTGTCTGCGGTCCCGAACTCGTATTCGCCCGGCAGCATTACGCCGAGGGTCTTCTTCGATCCGTCAGCGAACAGCACAGTCCTGCTCGTCACCTTCCCGTCAAAATAGATGTTCGCTTCGCGAACGATGGTAACGCTTTTAAATTCCGACATCGCAGGGTCCTTTCGTTTTATCCTTGAATAGGGTCAACAGGGGACGCCTCCCCGATGCCACGCAGAAAGATAGTATATATTGAAGGAAAAATCAAGACTAAAGCTAGGGCAAAGCTAGGGCAATCAAAGATCGCAGAAATACCTTTTTTCTTTGTGTTATCAGCTTTTTATCGCCCGGCAAGGACCTGCTGGTAATGACGCAGACGATAGCAGATAAAGGACGAACATCAACAAAAAGCCGCGTGACCCTCGAAAGGATCATGCGGTTTTCTTTTTCGTTCCTGCCCTGCCATTCCAAAATCCGCCATCCGAAATCCGAAATTATCTCGTCAGGTGCCTGTACTTGATCCGGTGCGGCTGGTCAGCCTCGGCGCCGAGCCGTTTCTTCCGGTCTTCCTCGTACTCAGTAAAGTTCCCGTCAAAGAACGCCACCTTGCTGTCGCCTTCGAACGCGAGGATATGCGTCGCAATGCGGTCCAGGAACCAGCGGTCGTGGGAGATGACCACGGCACAGCCCGCGAAATTCTCAAGTCCTTCTTCGAGCGCCCGCATGGTGTTCACGTCGATGTCGTTCGTGGGCTCGTCGAGGAGCAGCACGTTCGCCTCTTCCTTCAGGATCCGCGCGAGGTGCACGCGGTTCCGCTCGCCGCCCGACAGCACGCCGACCTTCTTCTGCTGGTCCGTGCCGCCGAAATTGAAGCGCGAGACGTAGGCACGGGAGTTCATCAGGAGCTTGCCGAGCTGGACCTGTTCCTGGCCTCCGGTGATCGCCTCCCAGATGGTCTTGTTCGGGTCGAGCACGTCGCGGCTCTGGTCCACATACCCCAGCTTCACGGTCTCGCCGACCCTGATGGTGCCTTTGTCCGGCTTGTCCTGGCCCGTGATCATGCGGAAGAGCGTGGTCTTGCCCGCGCCGTTGGGGCCGATGACGCCCACAATGCCTCCCGGCGGGAGCATGAAGCTCATGCCCTCGACGAGGATGTTGTCGCCGTAGGCCTTGGTCACGTTGTCGGCCTCGATCACCACCTTGCCGAGCCGGGGGCCCGGCGGAATGTAGATCTCCAGTTCCTTGCCGCGCGCCTCGGTCTGCTGGCGGAGCAGTTCTTCGTAGGAGCTGATGCGCGCCTTGGATTTCGCATGTCTGCCCTTGGGCGACATGCGGATCCATTCGAGCTCGCGCGCCAGGGTCCTCTGGCGGTCGCTTTCGGTCTTCTCCTCCTGCTTCAAGCGATTGCCCTTCTGCTCAAGCCAGGACGAATAGTTCCCCTTCCATGGAATGCCCTGACCGCGGTCGAGCTCCAGGATCCAGCCTGCAACGTTATCGAGGAAGTAGCGGTCATGGGTCACGGCGATGACCGTGCCTTCATATCGCTGGAGATGATGTTCGAGCCAGGCAACGGATTCGGCATCGAGATGGTTTGTGGGCTCGTCGAGCAGCAGAATGTCGGGCTGCTGAAGCAGCAGGCGGCAGAGCGCCACGCGCCGCTTCTCGCCGCCCGACAGGACCTTCACCTGCGTTTCTCCCGGCGGGCACCGGAGCGCGTCCATGGCCATCTCGAGCCTGCTGTCGAGCTCCCAGGCGTTCTGATGGTCGAGCTTCTCCTGCACCGTGCCCTGGCGCTCGATGAGCTTGTTCATCTCGTCGTCGGACATGGGATTGGCGAAGCTCTCGTTGATCTTGTTATACTCGGCAAGAAGGTCCACCGTCTCCTGCACGCCTTCTTCAACGACCTGGCGGACGGTCTTCTCCGCGTCAAGCTTGGGTTCCTGTTCGAGAAAGCCCACCGAGTACCCCGCGGAAAGGATCGCCTCGCCCACAAATTCTTTATCTACGCCTGCCATTATCCGGAGCAGCGAGCTCTTGCCCGAGCCGTTCAGGCCGAGCACGCCGATCTTGGCGCCGTAGAAATAGGACAAATAGATGTCCTTCAGCACCGGTTTCTTGTCGTGGAGTTTGCCCACGCCGACCATGGAATAGATTATCTTGTTCGGTTCTGCCATAGAATGCTCTTGCGACCTCCTGAGAAAATATAGGCTCTTTTGTACACTGTAATGAGGCAAGGTGTCAACTGCTATTTCTGGGGCGCATGGCCGGGACGCGGGCTTTTTTGCCGTATGACGCTCGTCATAGCGGGTTCCGGCTTTCCGGGAGTAGTATGTTGCAATTACCCAGGAGGTGTGCTATGAAAGAACTGAACGTAACGACCATCGAACCCAGGAACAGGCATCCGCTCATATTCAGCACGTTCGACGGACTGCAGAAAGGCGAGGAATTGGTCCTGACCAACGACCACGATCCGAAGCCGCTTTATTACTCCCTGCTCCACGAGCGGGAAGGCCAGTTCGAATGGGAATATCTTGCAGAGGGGCCGGAGGAATGGAAGGTGAAAATTGCCAAAAAGTAAGCCCGCGAAGAAGAGCAATGCCAGGATAACGCTGCTGCTTAATATCGATTACGCGCTCTGCCAGGGCTGCGGCGGCTGCGCCGAGCTTTTTCCGCAGTATTTCGAGCTGCGGGACGACAAGGCCTGGATCATCAACCCGGAAAAGTTCTCTGAAAAGGACAAGGACGGCGTGCTCCATGTCTGCCCGTACTACGCGATCTCTGTGGAATAGGACCGCGCAGTTCGTCGTACGAACAGCAAACTGCTACACCGGGCAGCCGGAACCCACAAGAATGCAATGGGCCATGGTCTCACTCCCCACGAACCATTCGGTCTCGTGATCCGTGGTCTTGCAGCAGATGTATTCCTCGTACACCATGACCCCATTCTGTTCCATGCGCAGGTTCGAACCCTCGAAGAGCCGTTTGTATTCCGGTCTGACGATCTGTTCGAAGAATTTGCTTCCTGCCCGCTGGTTGGGAAACCCCGAGATCTGGATGCGGATCTTTACCATCTTGTCGGCTTCGGTTTTCCTGATCTTTTTCAGCTCTTGCATGGGGCTCCTTCTGCAGACGACGTCTGCCTCTCGTCTCCCTTTGACGACCTTCAGGAACTGTTTCTACCTCTTCAGCATCTCCTCGATCGTGATCTGAACCGATTCCCCGAGCGAAGGGAGATCGTATCCTCCTTCGAGCACAAAGACCATGGGGCAGGCAGAGGAGCTCAGGATGCTCCGGACGATGCCATGGATCCCTTCGTGCGAGACGCGGATGTTCGCATGGGGATCGTTCACATGGATGTCGTAGCCCGCCGAGACCAGGATGAGGTCCGGGTCGAAGCGGTTGATAACGCCGGGCAAAATGTCCTGGTACACGGCGAGATATTCTTTATTGCCCGAACCGGCCAGGATCGGGACGTTGTACGTATAGCCCGCGCCCTTGCCTTTGCCGCGCTCCATGTCCTTGCCCGTATCGGGATAGTAGGGATGCTGGTGCGTGCTGAAGTAGAAGACGCTGTCATCTTCCTCAAAGATGTGCTGCGTGCCGTTTCCGTGGTGAGCATCGAAGTCGATAATGAAGACCCGCTCGTAGCCCAGGGTCCGTGCATACCGGGCGCCTACGGCAACATTATTGAAGATGCAGAACCCCATGGCCTGACCTGCCTCGGCGTGGTGTCCCGGAGGCCGTATGGCGCAAAAAGCCCGCTCGACCTTGCCCTGGTTGCATTGCTCCACTGCGACCATAACCGCTCCGGCCGCATGCAGCGCCGCATTGAGCGTACCTTCCGACAGATACGTATCAGTATCCAGTTCTCCGCTGCCGAAGTTCCTGACTATTTGAATATACGGGTCGGTATGGACGCGAGCTATGTCTTCGAAGGCGGCCGGGCGCGGTGCGAGGGGGATCAACTTATCCCAGAGGCCCGATGCTTTGAGCGTACGGATGATCGTGGTAAGCCGGTCCGGGGAGTCGGGGTGCCAGACAGGAGGAGCATGTCGCAGCAGCACATCATCGTAAACAATTCCGACTTTTTTCATAAGGGAAGTATACCAGTAGTACAGGTGTTTAGGCTGACGGCTGAAGGTGAAGCAGATTCAACCTTTTACCTTCCGCCTTTCAGCTGTTCCGCTTCCTTCTTTACCTTCAGCCTTCTACCTTCAGCCTATAAAACTTTTTTCTCACGCAAATTCTCCCGCAGCATGACCCGAGGCCCAGGCCCAATGCAGGTTGTAGCCTCCCAACTCGCCGGTCACGTCCACAACCTCACCGATAAAATACAGTCCCGGTACCGCCCTGGCCTCCATGGTCTTTGAAGAAAGCTCCCGGGTATCCACGCCCCCGGCAGTCACCTCGGCGACCCGGTAGCCTTCCGTGCCGACCGGCGCAAGTTCCCAAGCATGCAGCAACTCGGCGATCGTGCGCAGATCTTTCTCTGAATATTGATTGAGCGGCCTCGTGCTATGCAGTTCGCACCAAACCTGCGCGAAGCGCTTCGGGAAATATGCGGCGAGCAGGTTCTGCATTTCCATCTTGCTGCTCCTCTTTTCCTGGAACACGGCATGGATGTCGATGTCCGGCAGCAGGTCGATGACGATGCGACCGCCCGGCGTCCAGAAGGACGAAGCCTGCAGGATTGCCGGCCCGCTCAAGCCCCGGTGCGTAAACAGAATGTTCCCGCGGTACGATCTGCTGCTGCAGGAAACGACCGTGTCCAGGGAAATCCCCGCCAGATCGCGGAACGATCGCTGCTCGTTCGCCTGCAGCGTAAGCGGCACGAGCCCCGGTTTCGGCGGGACGATCTTGAGACCGAACTGTTTTGCAATACGATGACCCATATCAGTTGCCCCGAGATTCGCATAGGACAGCCCGCCCGTGGCAATGACCAGCGATTGTGAATCGAATGTCCCCTGGTCGGTCGTTACGCAAAAGCCACTGCTTTTTTCGACACGATCAACTACGTGTTTGGGAAGGACCTGTACTCCCGCCTTGTTGCATTCTTTGAGCAGCATGGTGAGAATGGCGCGGGAGCTGGCCTGGCAGAAGAGCTGACCTGCCTCTTTTTCATAATACAGAATGTTATGCCGCTCCACGAGCGAGAGAAAGTCGCGTGGCGTGAACCGTGCCAGGGCGGACCGGCAGAACTGAGGATTGCTGGAAAGATAGTGTTCGGCCGCGACATGGTGGTTCGTGAAATTGCACCGGCCGCCGCCTGAGACGAGGATCTTCGCCCCTACCTGCTCGCCGTGGTCAAGCACGTACACGGAGCGGCCCCGTTTGCCGCAGGCGGCTGCGCACATGAGGCCCGACGCGCCTGCGCCGATGATAATGACATCGGCTTTCATCCCGCCCTGTCCTTCCACCGCACCCTCGCCTTCCTCAGCATCACCTCAGGCGCATACGACGATTTGAAGACCCTCAGGTTCTCCTTGTCCAGGTCCTGTTCGAGATTCAGGTATTTGTACTTCGTTGGGAGGATTTTCGCGAAGTTGTTGAACATATACTGATACACGCCTTTGAACTTCGTCCGGGCCTTGGCGAAATGCAGCACAAAGGTCTCTTCGTTCAGTTCTTCGCCGAGCACGAACCCCGCAGGCTCTCCCTGGGCGTAATAGATCCCTCCGCACAGAACCAGTTCTTCATAGCGGGCAAGGGCCTCGAAACAGGAGGCATGGTCCGTGTCTGCAGGCTTCATTTCCGTCGTCGCCAGCCACTCATTCAGCACGAAGCGTGCGTCATCCAGCCGGTCATTGGTCAGCGGTTTCGCGTCGTGTTCATACAGCTCAAGGAACTGCTTGAGCAAATTTCTCTTTTTGTGAAGATTTCTCCCCTTCAGTGTGCTCATCTTCTCGACGGTGTAGACGTAATCAGCGTCGCCCTCGGCAAAGGATATCTCGAACTCGTCCGGCCCAAAAACGGACAACCACTCCTCGGGAATGGGGAACAGGTACTCCACGGAGCGCATCAATTCCCTGAGGGAGGCCGGATCGATCTTTCGAAGGTCCGTCGTGGGCATGAGATAGGTGTGCCCGTCGTAGGAGCGGCCCCTGATGAACACCTCCTTGTCCAGGACCACTTCGTAATCGTGGTTCTGGCGGAACAGATAGAGGTTCGGGAAGGTGTACTCCGACAGCGGCTGCCGGATGTCCTTTAGCAGCCTGACGAGCAGGTCCTTATGCTCGATGCCGAGCTTTTCGATCTTCATACTGGTACTATAATAGCTGACGTGATTTTGGTCAAGGCCAATCGGCGCATCAAATGGCGCTCTGAGCGGCATTGCCGTCTTTTTTATGCTATCTTTTCCGTATGTATAAAAAGGTCCTGGCCGCGGTGAATGAACATCTGAACTCGGAGGTCTCGGCGCGCTATGCGCTGCACCTGGCGAAGGAAACGGGCGCCCGCATCTATTTCTGCTCCATTGCGGAGAACGGGCTGGGCAAAAAAAGCTTTTCCCTTGCGGAAGAAGCGGTGAAGCGGCTGTCGCATCGCGCCCGGGAACTCGGTGTAGAGAGCGACTGCATCCTGAAGACCGGCAACCCCATCGAGCAGATCAAAAAGATCGTTGCCGACGAAGGCATTGATATCGCTTTTGCCGCTACCCGGCGGGAAGATGTGGAAAAACGCTTTTACGCGCGAACCGTATCACGCCGTCTTTCCCTTGCCCTCCCCTGCTCCGTGGCGCTGGTCCGGGTCGTTCATCTGGGCAGGGTGCATCCCCGGAAGATCCTCGTGCCGCTGAAGGCGCGCATCGACCACATTACGGAGCGGGCCCGTTTTGCCGCCATCATGGCCAAGGCCTTCGACGCCCGCCTCTCCCTGTTCCACGCTGCCCAACCCCTGGGGCGCTTCTTGAACAACGAGGTCCATCTGACTCCCCGGGAATGGGAGACCCGGCTGCCCGACGACATCATCCGTTTCATCAAGGACCTGAACAGCCAGGACATTGCCTATGATAAAAAGCTCACTCCCGGCATTGCCGGGATCACCATCGCCATCGAGGCCGCCGCAAAGCGGCACGACCTTATCATCATGGGCGCCAGCGAACGCAGTCTCCTCAATTCCCTCCTCAGGGGCAACCCCGTGGAGCGGGTGCTGCGCGAAACGATCTGCGACCTGATCATCCTGAGGCCGAGGGAGTGATGCAGCTGATCGTGCTTACCAGCCGCATCACAAATTCAGCGATTCATTTATTAAATGGACACGCAGATCTAAAAGCATGTCTCGCAAAGGCGCAAAGGACGCAAAGGAAATCCAAAAGTCTAGCTTTTAACCCGAAGGCTTTGCTCTTCTTTGCGAGCTTAGCGCCTTTGCGAGAAAATTTTTTGTCGTTTTTAATCGAATTCATTTCTTAGTAACACCTATGAAAATAAACAATCTGACAATAGAACAGGTCCTCAGCACCCTCGTCACTTCGAAGCAGGGCCTGACCGGCGAAGAAGCGGAGCGCCGTCTCGCAGAGTTCGGGAAGAACGAGATCACCGCGGTGAAAGGAAAACCGCTGCTGTTCCGGCTGCTCGGCCAGTTCACGCACTTTCTCGCCATTCTGCTCTGGATCGCCGCAGGGCTTTCCTTCCTCTCGGAATATCTCCACCCGGGAGAAGACATGCTCACCATGGGCGTGGCCGTTATTGCGGTCATTTTCATCAACGCCATCTTCACCTTTGTCCAGGAATACCGCGCCGAGAAGGCCCTGGAGGCCCTGAAAAAACTCCTTCCCTTTAATGTCAAGGTCCTCCGGAACGGAAAGGAGATCGAGGCCGCTGCCGAGCTGGTCGTACCCGGCGACCTCGTCCTGCTTGCCGAGGGCGACAAGGTGCCTGCCGACCTCCGTCTTATCGAATCGAACGGTCTGAAGGTCAACAATGCCTCGCTCACCGGTGAGTCGGAGCCGGTCCTCCGCCGCACCGAGCCTTTTGCAGGCGACCCCGTCATCAGCCCCAACATCGCTTTTGCCGGCACGACCGTCGTGAGCGGCAACGGCGCCGGGATCGTCTTTGCCTCGGGCATGCGCACGGAATTCGGCAGGATCGCGCTGCTCACCGAAGCGGTCACCCCGGGACTCTCCCCGCTCCAGAAAGAGATCATGAAATCGACCAGGGTCGTGGCGATCATTGCCGCAGCCGTGGGCCTCTTCTTTTTTCTGCTCGGCTTCATTATCGGGAGAAGCTTTTGGGGCAATTTCATCTTCGGGGTGGGCATCACCGTGGCGCTCATCCCTGAAGGCATGCTGCCGACGGTCACGCTCGCCCTCGCCATGGGCAGCCAGCGGATGGCCAAACGGAAGGCGCTGATGAAGACGCTCACTTCGGTCGAGACCCTCGGATCAGTGACCGTGATCTGCACGGACAAGACCGGCACGCTTACCCAGAACAGGATGGTGGTGGCGAAACTCTGGGTCGATGATGAACTGGTCGACCCCAGCGCAACAGCTGCCGCCGGAACTAGCAGGCTCCTGTTCACCACCGCCGCGCTCTGCAATAATGCGCGCTTCATTGAGAACGAGTACCGCGGCGACCCGACCGAGACCGCATTGCTGAAAGCAGCGCAAGAGAAGCTCGGTCCCCTCACTACCCAGCGGCTGTCCGAGGTCCCTTTTGATTCGGACCGGAAAATGATGACCACCGTGCATACCACGAGTACGGGCACGATGGCCTTTTCCAAAGGCGCCACGGAGCGGCTCCTTCCAGCCTGCAGCCATATCATGATCAAGGGTGAGCGCAGGCCGCTCGACGACGCAGGCCGTGACGACGTCATCCATGCCGACCATGTGCTCATGGACATGGGCCTCAGGGTCCTGGCCTTTGCGTCAAAGGAGGTTCACCACCTTGATTCCTCCCCCCTCGTGGGGGAGGGTGGGGTGGGAGGGCATCCCGAAGACATTGAAGCGGACATGACCTTCCTCGGACTCATGGGGCTGCAGGACCCGCCGCGGGCCGAGGTGCCTGACGCCATCAGGAAATGCCACGAAGCCGGGATCCGCATCATCATGATCACCGGCGACGGAAGCAGGACCGCCCTGGCCATCGCCCGGCAGATCGGCCTGGTGGAGAAGACGCCCGTCCTGATCGAAGGGCCCGCCTTCGAATCCATGCCTGATCAGGAACTGGCGGAAAAGCTGGCTGCTCCGGAGATCATCTTTGCGCGCATGACGCCGAAGCACAAGATGCGCGTCGTCTCGATCCTGAAGGACCGCGGCGAGGTGGTCGCGGTGACCGGCGACGGCGTCAATGACGCTCCCGCGCTTAAGAAAGCGGACATCGGCATCTCCATGGGCATTGCCGGCACCGACGTGGCCAAAGAGGCCTCGGACATGATCCTGCTGGACGACAATTTCGCCACGATCGTGAACGCCGTGGAGGAGGGGCGCACGGTCTACGAGAACATCAAGAAGTTCATCACCTATATTTTTGCATCGAACATCCCCGAGGCCGTCCCCTACCTTGCCTATATGCTGCTCAACATTCCCCTGCCGCTCACGATCATTCAGATCCTGGCCGTTGACCTCGGCACGGACATGCTGCCTGCGCTGGCGCTCGGGGCCGAACGGCCCACACCGGGCATCATGAAACAGCCGCCGCGAAAACGGAGCGAGCGGCTGCTCAGCCTTTCGCTTATGGCACGCGCCTACCTCTTCCTCGGCCCCCTTGAGGCCGTGGCCTGCATGTTCGGGTTCTTCTGGGTGCTCTTTGCAGGCGGCTGGACCTGGGGGACCGTGCTGCCGGCATCGGACCTCCTCTATCGGGAGGCCACGACCGCCTGCCTCACCGCGATCGTCATCGCCCAGGTGGCCAATGTCTTTGCCTGCCGGTCGCTTCGTGAATCCCTCTTCGATGTCGGATTTTTCACGAACCGGCTCGTCTTCGCCGCCATTGCCGTGGAACTGCTCCTCCAGGCCTTCATCGTGTACCACCCGCTGGGCCACCGCATCTTCGCAACAGCGCCGCTGCCCTTCCGGGTGTGGCTCGTGCTCATTCCCTTTGCGCTTGCCTTGTTCTTTGCCGAGGAGATGAGGAAACTGGTTGTCCGTCGGATGAAGCCGGCATAACCCGTATTGCCGGGCCCCCGGATATGATATACTGAAGATATGATCTGACTGCTACTATTCATCTGTACGCTCTTAATGGTGGTGCCATAAGTTTTCTGAAAATCGAACGGACAGGCATGGAACCACAGTGGGCACAGAGCAAAGCGGGAAGAAACCAAGATGTGCAGGGCGTGATTTTTCATAGAAATACTCTGTGCTCTCTCGGTTGATTGGCCAAGAAAGATGCTCATAAAAAAATGAGGCCACGGAGGGGGTCAGGGATGTATTCTTTTCCCCGAATTCAAGAAGTTCTCTGGGTTCTCTGTGGTTGGGTTTTGACAATACGCACTTAATCTCAAGGAGGGTAGCATGCTCGTAATCGCGGACAATCTGAGTGTACGGAACAAAGCCTATATGGCGGCAGTGAAGAAAAAGGACAAAAAGACAATCGAAGCCATGGCAAAGGAACTGGCTGAGAAGGGCGCGGACCTCATCAACGTGCAGGTGTCGGACGACGGCAACGGCGATGAAGAGCTGCTTCCGCTTGCGACCGAGGCCGTGCAGCTGGGCGGGGGGGTGCCGCTCTGCCTCGACTCCCGAAACGTGAAAGCGCTGAAGAAAGCCATCCCGCTCTGCACAGAGCCGCCAATCATTAATTACCTGTCGGCCGACGAAAAGAACGCCGACGAGATCCTTGCGCTCGTCCGGGAAACCAAATCGAACATCATCATCCGGGCGCTCAAGGGCACCGTGCCCGCCACCCTCGAAGCCAAGCTCATGATCATCGAGGACCTGATCGAAAAGGCCAACGCTGCCGATGTTCCCAACGAACGGATCTTCGCCGACCCGTCGGTGGTCCATATCAGCAAGGGCATGGGGCAGGAGCATTTGCTGAACGCCCATGAGAGCATCGTGGTGCTGAACGAAATGGTCGACCCGCCTCTCAACACCGTGGTCTGGATCTCGAACGTGACCGCAGGCCTGCCGAAGAACCTGAAGTCCCTGGTAGCCTCGTCCTATCTTGCCTATCTCGCCGGATCGGGCTTAAGCGCGGCCATGGTGGATGTAAAGGATGCGGAGCTCATGAAGGTGGTGTATCTGATCAAGACGTTCCGGGACGAGATCACCTTTGCGGCGGGGGATTTGGGATAGAAGCTGATCGATGCAGGATACAACAAAGGCGGAGTGATGCTTACTCCGCCTTTTCTCTTGCGTCGTACGTCTCTCGCTGGTTCAGGCTTGCAGCCTGAACCATACGTTAATTATTCGGTTCAATCAGCATGATTGAACCAGCAGCAGCATTAGGATTATGCAACTCAAAGGCGGGAAGTTTAAACTTCCCGCCTTTGTTATTACCGCGGTGTCCGTCGCGCTTCCCGCCGGAGCATGAACGCAAGCGCCCCGAGAAAAATGCATGCCGGAGCGCTGACCCACTGGGGAAGAACGAAGCCGTTCACGATGACTTCCCATTGGAAAACGAGGCGGAGCAGGTGCGCGAGAGAAAGAATCGAAAATATGGCGGCGGCGATAGAAGAAAATGGTTTCATGGTTTATCTCCTCTTTTCCGTCATTCCCGCACGGGCGGGAATCCAGGCTTTTAGGCTG
>Ga0154443_1225_pt1 | contig 13099 bp, 10 predicted proteins | sample RifGroC2_FD_105636 | JGI IMG/M metagenome (GOLD analysis project Ga0154443, IMG submission 105636) | Nitrospirae bacterium GWC2_56_14
AACTGTCGGGGATGATCCGGTAGATGAACTGGTCAATGTTCGGTCTTCCCTCGTAGTAATCGGGATTGGCCTCAAGCACGATCTTCTGGCCCGAGATCCATTCTTTGAACTTGTAGGGGCCGGTGCCGACGGGATGCCGGTTGAACGGATCGGTATTGATGTCCTTGCCTTCGAGGAGGTGCCTGGGAATGATCCCCACGGCCCAGCTTTCGAGGGCAGGAGAGAAGGGCTCCTTGTAGGTGACCCGGAAGGTGTATCTGCCGAGGACCTCTGCTTTTGCTACGTCCATGTAAGAGCTGCTGTAAGGTGTGGCCACGGCCGGATCGATGAACTTTTTGTAGGTGAACAAACAGTCGTCAGCGGTGAACTCGACGCCGTCGTGCCATTTTACGCCCTTCCGGAGCTGGAAGGTGATGGTCTTGCCGCGGTTCGTGACCGTCCATTGCTCGGCGAGGTCGCCGATGAGTTTAATGTCCTTGTCGTATTTCACGAGCCCGGTAAAGACCTGGTCGTTGATCGTGCCTGATGCCGAATCATTGGCGATAACGGGATTCAGGCGTCGGGCGTCGCCGATGGAGCTCTCGACGAAGGTATTGGGCGCCCGTTCCGTCTTCTGGCCGCAGGCCGAAAGAAGCAGTATCGAGATAACTATGGAGAGATACGGTCTGGTCATCGGGGTCTCAACGCACTCGTGTATGCATTCCGCGGCGTCAGGGTTGCAGGAGAATACGGAATACAAAAAATAAAAGGGTAGGCAAGGCCTACCCTCAACAGGTTCGTATGGATCGACGCTCCCGTTCAGCAGGGGTGACGGGCTACTTGGAGGCCGGTGCCGGCGCAGGTGCCGGAGCAAGCGGAGCAGCTGCGGGCAGCGATTGCTCCGTTGACTGAATGCCTTTCATGACCGAGCTTTTCCTGGCAGAACTGATGGCGAGGGTGAGCGACGTTACCATGAAAATAACGGCTGCCCCGGTGGTGATCTTGGCCATGAAGCTCTGCGCTCCCCGCGGCCCGAAAATGGTCTGTGATGCGCCGCCGAAAGCGGCTCCGATGTCCGCTCCCTTGCCCTTCTGGAGCAGGACCATGAAGATCAGAACGGTCGCTACCAGGACGTGAAGTGTGGTGAGTAATGCTGTAACCATGAAAAGCCTCCTTAGATTGAACAACCGACAACGTTAATAACCTTTGATTATTTGAATGTCACCAGTGCCGCGAACGATTCGGGTTTTAAACTCGCTCCGCCGACCAGTGCGCCGTCAATGTCAGGCTTGGCCATGAGCTGTGATACATTGTCCGGCGTGACGCTTCCGCCGTACTGGATGCGGAGCCAGTCTGCGACTTCGGCAGTGTACATTGCTTTTACCTTCTGGCGGATAAAGGCATGGATCTCGTTCGCCTGGTCCGGTGATGCGGTCTTGCCCGTGCCGATGGCCCACACGGGCTCGTAGGCAATGACGATCTTCTGCATTTCAGCGGCGGTCACGCCCTTGAGCGCGCCCGTTATCTGGCGGTCGATCACGTTGTTCGCCTTGCCGGCCTCGCGCTCGCTCAGCAACTCACCGACGCAGACGATGGGCAGCAGTCCCTTGTTGAGGGCCTGGCGGACCTTCTTGTTCACGGTCTCATCGGTCTCGCCGAAGTACTGCCGCCGTTCGCTGTGGCCTATGATAACATACTTGCATCCCGAATCCAACAGCATTTCAGCCGAGATCTCGCCGGTGAAGGCCCCTTTGTCCTCCCAGAACAGGTTCTGGGCAGCGAGGGCCACGTTCGTTCCCTTGATGGCCTCGGCCACGGTCTGGAGCGACGTGAAGGTCGGGGCCAGCACGATATCCCGGTCTTTGACGCCTGAAACGAGCGGGATGAGCTTGCTGGCCAGGTCGCGCGCCTGCGTAGCGGTCATGTTCATTTTCCAGTTGCCGGCGATGATAGGGCGTCGTTTTGCGTTCATAGAAATTCCTTTTTGACACTGATTCACACTGATTTATTATGATGAAATTTCTCGATGTTCCTATCTGTGTCCATCATAGACAATCAGTGTCCTTCAGTGTCCGAGAGTATTTGCTCTACTCCTTATCGTCCGTCAATGCCGCCAGTCCCGGAAGCTCCTTCCCCTCAAGCAGCTCCAGCGATGCGCCGCCGCCGGTGGAGATGAAGGTGATGCTGTCGGATACTCCGGCCTTATGCACGGCAACATCCGTGTCACCACCTCCTACGATGGTGGTAGCGTAAGCATCCGCCACGGAGCGCGCAATGGCGAATGTGCCGCGCGAATAGGCGTCTTTCTCGAACAGGCCCATGGGGCCGTTCCAGATGATGGTCTTGGCATCCTGAATCGCTTCGGAAAAGAGGCGTACGGTTGCCGGGCCGATGTCGAGGCCGATCCAGCCTTTCGGGATCTCCTGGGACGTGACGATCTTGGTCTCCGCACCGTCATTGGCGTTCTCGGCCACGACAAAATCAACGGGCAAATAGAATTTAACGCCTTTTTCGTGCGCACTTTTTCTGAGGCGCTCGGCCATTTCCAGCATGTCAGGCTCAACGAGCGAGTTGCCCACTTCCTGGCCCTGTGCTTTGATGAAGGTAAACGCCATGGCCCCACCGACAATGATCTTGTCGACCTTGTTCTGGAGGTTCTCGATGACGCCGATCTTACCCGATACTTTGGCTCCTCCGAGGATCGCCACAAAGGGCCGCACGGGATTCGCTACGGTCTTCTGCAGATATTCGATCTCTTTCTTCATGAGGAACCCGGCTACGGATTCCTTCACAAACTTGGTGATGCCGTAGGTGGAAGCATGGGCGCGGTGAGCCGTGCCGAAAGCGTCGTTCACGTACACATCGGTGAATGCCGCCAGAGCTTTTGAGAATCCCTCGTCATTCTTCTCTTCCTCTGTATGAAACCTGAGATTCTCAAGCAGCAGGACATCGCCGGGCCGCATGCCCTGGACCATATGTTCCACGTCAGGGCCGATGCAGTCCTTGGCGAACTTCACCTCTTTATTGAGAAGCCGGTTCAGCCGCAGCGCCACCGGGGCCAGGCTGTACTTCGCGGTCGGTTTGCCCTTGGGGCGACCGAGATGCGAGGCGAGGATCACCTTGGCGCCGGCGTCGAGGGCATAGTTAATCGTCGGCAGCGTGGAGCGGATCCTGCCGTCGTCGGTGATATTGCCGTTCTCGTCGAGCGGCACGTTGAAGTCCGCGCGGATAAAGACCCGTTTGCCCTTCAGATCGACTTTTTCTATGGTCTTTTTATCCATGACTACTGCTCCTCGTTGATACGCTTCACATTCCGCATTCCGAAATCCGAAATCCGCAATGATTTACAGTCCCTTCTTCGCCACCATGATCGCCAGGTCGCGGAGCCGGTTCGAATAACCCCACTCGTTGTCGTACCAGGAGATGACTTTCACCATGGTGCCTTCCATGACGGTGGTGAGCGCTGCGTCTATGATGGAGGAATGGGGATTGCCCTTGAAATCAATGGAGACGAGGGGCGCTTCTTCGAACTGGAGGATGCCCTTAAGCTTCCCGTCAGCTGCAGCCTTGAGCGCTGCGTTCACTTCTTCCTTGGTGGTCTTTTTCGAGACCTCGAACACCACGTCCACGACCGACACATTCGGCGTGGGCACGCGGAGCGACATGCCGTCGAGCTTGCCTTTCAGTTCCGGCAGCACGAGGGACACTGCCTTGGCGGCGCCCGTTGAGGTCGGGATGATGGACATGCATGCGGCGCGCGCGCGGCGGAGGTCCTTGTGCGGCAGGTCGAGGAGATTCTGGTCATTGGTGTAGGAGTGGATCGTGTTCATAAGACCGTGCACGATGCCGAAACTCTCATGGATCACCTTGGTGAACGGCGCCAGGCAGTTCGTGGTGCACGAGGCGTTGGAGATGATGTGGTGCGCCTTGGGATCGTAGGTATGCTCGTTTACGCCTATGACGAAGGTCGCGTCCGGATCCTTGGCAGGAGCGGAGATCAGGACCTTCTTGGCGCCTGCGGTGATGTGCTTGCCGGCGTTCGCCTTGTCCAGGAACAGGCCGGTGCACTCCAGGGCGATGTCGACCTTGAGGTCCTTCCAGGGAAGCTCAGCGGGGTCCCTCTTTGCCAGCACGGCGATCTCTTTGCCGTCCACGATGATCTTGCCGTCGCCGGCTTTGACGTCATGTTTGAATTCGCCGAAGGTGGAGTCCCATTTCAGCAGGTGCGCGAGGGTTTTTGTATCAGTAAGGTCATTGATGGCTACGATCTCGATGTCCTTGCTGTTCTGCGAAGCGCGGAACACGTTTCTGCCGATCCTGCCAAATCCGTTGATTGCAATTCTTACCGCCATGGTAGAGCCTCCTTGAGGGTCAAATTAAAAACCACAGGGTCCAGGAGTCAGGGGGCAGGGGTCAGGCAGTTCCTGAACCCTGTACCCTGTACCCTGCACCCTTCCTTATCCTAACTTATGCATCACGAGCCCCGTCAGGAGCTTGGGAAAGAAGTACGTCGCCTTCTGCGGCATGCGTTCGCCTGCAGTTGCCACTTCCTTGACCTCCCGCACCTTGGTCGGGTTCATGAAAAAGACGATCTCCGCTGCATTGTCGTGGATGCGCTTGTCCGCCTCGGCAGCGTCCTTGATGTATTCGATGTTCAGGCCGAGCTTGTGGGTCTCCATCCTGATCCCGAGCAGCTTGTCGATGATCAGGTGGTGCAGGATCGAGACGTCCAGCTTCCGGTACGCGGGCGACTTGGCCGGGAGCAGGGCATCCATGTCCGCTTCGTTCCGCAGGGTCAGCAGGTAGTAGCTGTGCTCGCCTTTGACCCGCATGCCGAATATATGCGCATGGTCGGCGCGGTGCGCCATGGTGTCCAGGACCGTATGCAGGTCCTTGTTCTCCGACCGTTTGTCGAAGAAGTCAATGCGCTCTATATTGAAATACTGGTTCAGGCCATCCTCGAAGCGTTGGGGATGAAAGTCGGTCAGGTTGAACATGGCGCGGTGGGCCGGGAGCACCGTAAGCCCCGGGTCTTCCAACCGGGCCAGGAACATGGCCGTATAATTGAAACCCTCGTTGCCGGTGAAGGAGCCTGCAGCTTTGCGTTGCTCATTCCGGTAGTTGAGCGCTGTGTCATAGCGGTGATGTCCGTCGGCAATGAAAATCGGCTTGTCGGCCATTTCGCGGACAATGACCTCGATATCCTTTTCATCGCTTCGGGACCAGATGCGGTGGGTCACACCATCGCTGCTTTTCACTTCCATCTCCGGCTTGCCATTGGTCCGAGCGAGCACGGCCGCCACTTTTTCCTGGGGGTCGGAAAAGAGCGAGAATATCTGGCTGAAGCTCGTTTTACATGCCCGAAGCAGGTTCAGCCGGTCCGTTTTTGGGCCTGAGAGCGTTGTCTCATGGGGTTTGATAATTCCGGAGTCGTAATCTTCGAGTTTGACCAGGCAAATAAGGCCCCGGAGTTTTCTGGTGGCTTCCTTTACCTTGTACTCCATTTCGTATATATAGAAAGCGGGAACCTGCTCCTGCTTCACGATAGCGCTGCGGGTCCAATCCTCCAGAACAGCTGCCGCACGGGTATACCGGTTATCTTCCTCGGTATCGCCGGGGCTCGCCAATCCGTATTCGAGCCGGATCACGTTATTCGGGCTTTTCCGATACAGCGCCTGCTGGCCTGCAGGCGATATGATATCGTAGGGAGGACAGACGAGGTCGGATATTTTGCCTGCCTTTTCAGTATTATATATGATGCCCCGGAAGGGGGTTATTGTTGCCATCGATCGATCCTTTGTGCGAGCTCCCGCATCTATCCATGCAGGATTAAGTGCTTCAAAAGACTTTCTTTATAACATAGCGCCTGATTTATTGTCAATACATTTTGCGCAACCGGAGGTTGACAATTTTACGCTATTGTGCGATTATCCCTGCGCACATGAGAATCATTCGCGGTATAAAAAGCTTATCAGAGCAGCTTCCGAACCCGGTTTTGACCCTCGGGAATTTTGACGGAGTACACCTGGGACACCAGGCGATCTTCGAAAAAGTGATCGAGCGCGCCCGGGCGATCGGAGGGACCAGCGTGGCTTTTACCTTCGAACCGCATCCGCTCAAAGTGCTTACTCCGGAACGTTCCCCCCGCCTGCTGAACACCTTTCACGGGAAAATGCGGCTTCTTGAGATTGCCTGCCTCGACGTGGTCATCTGCGCCAAATTCACCCGGTCCTTTGCCGACCAGAACCCGGAGGATTTTGCACGGGAGGTGCTGCACAAGACCATCGGCGTCCGTGAGGTGTATGTAGGGTACGACTATGCTTTTGGCAAGGGCCGCGAAGGGAGCATCGATTCTCTTAAACGGATGGGGAAGACCTACGGATTCGAGGTGGGAGTCATCGAACCGGTCCGCATCGATACTATCGTTGTCAGCAGTTCGATCCTTCGCGACCTGATCTCGAACGGCAAGATCGAGGAGGCGTCAAGGCTGCTCGGGCGGTCCTATTCGATCGAGGGAGAGGTCGTCCATGGCGCCCATCGGGGCCAGACGATCGGGTTTCCGACCGCCAACCTGCACACTGCCAATGAGGTCCTGCCTGCTTTTGGAGTTTATGCCGTCCATGCCGATGTCGGGGGGCGGCGTTTTCAGGGAGTGGCCTCCATCGGAATCCGGCCGACCTTCGATGCGGGCCCGGTCTCTATAGAGGTCTATTTGTTCGGATTCGAAGGAGATCTCTACGGCCAGCAGATGGAGGTCTCGTTCGTGAAACGCCTGCGCGGAGAAGAAAAGTTCGCCGATGTTGATTCCCTCGTGCGCCAGATCCGCAAGGATGTTGACGAGGCCATGCAGGCCCTGGCGCGGTAACCCTCCGGAAGTATCCTCCCAACTGAAGCATTCACCTGCCGCTTTTCAGCTCAAAAAGCATGAGAGGGGAAGGTCAGAGCACTCCCGTCTTTCTTGCATTGTTCAAGGCTTCTCCCCGGTCTTTTGCATGGAGCTTTTCATAGATCCTCTTGATGTGCGAATGTACCGTATGGGCGCTGATGGACAGCTCGACGGCGATCTCTTTATAGGTCATGCCGTGCTCCACGCATTTGATGATGGCCTTTTCCCGCTGGCTTAAAATGAATTGTTCGCTGATATTATCATCCTGGAACTCATGGATGACCCTCCGCGCGATCTTGGGGCTCATGGGGGAACCGCCTTTATAAAGCTCGTTGAGTGCCTCGATGAGCTCACGGGGGCTGCTTCCCTTCAGGAGATAGCCGGAGGCGCCGGCCTTGATGGCCGAAAAAACGTTCTCCCGGTCGTCGAATACCGTATGGGCCATGAACTCGATGGCCGGCATGCTTTTCTTGAGCGCTTTGATGAATTCTATCCCCGACATGCCGGGGAGGCCGAGATCGCACAAGACCACTTCCGGTGGCGTTTTTTTTATGCCTCGCAGCGCCTCTTCTGCCGATGGATAGGCTCCGGTAACGGTGATGCCGGGTTCACCGCCCAGCAGCATCTTCAGGTTCTCGCGCAGCATGGGATCGTCTTCAATGATGGCCAGTTTCATAGGGAGTATCCTTCCGTTCGTAGGGAATGGCAACTCACAGTGTGTTTCTGAGCGGAGCCTGTAAAGGGAGGGGGATCTCCAGGGTGACGCAGGTCCCGCACTCCGCGTTCAGCGAGATTTCCCCGCCGAGATATCTGCCCCGGGTCTGCATGTTGGTCAGGCCGCGTCCGCCGACCCTGCCGTTGCCCACGCCCACGCCGTCATCCTGGATGACCAGTTTCAGCCGGGTTCTGTTGATGGAGAATGCCGCGTTTACCGTTTTCGCCTGAGCATGCTTGATAATGTTCGTGAGCGCCTCCCGGTAGATCTTGAAGAGGTTCAGGCAGAGCAGGCTTCCCGGCTGGTCGTCGGTCTCCTCGATAGAGGACTTCAGGTCAAAGGACATCCCGTGGGGTCCGATCATGGCGTTTCCCTGATTCCTGAGTTCGGCCAGCAGGGTTTGCCAGTTCATGTCGCGGGCATCGAGGCTGTTCATGAAATTCCTGATCTCAGACAAACCTTCCCGTGAAAGCTCCGATATGGTCGACAGTGTTTTTTTGATGTCAGGAAGGGCGTCCGAGCTCTTTGCCAGCTCAGCCAGCATGTTGATGTTCGTGGTAATGCCGCCGATCCCGTCATGCAGGTCCCTGAGGAGCTCCTCTTTCTCCGCCAGATGCCGTTTTTCCTCCTCGATGCGGTCCTCATACTGCTTGACGCTTTCCTCATAGAACCGGATCGTTGATTCTTCAGCTTCCTTGCGGTCGGTAATGTCAAAAATGGTTGCGATGATCGCCGGTCTCTCCTGATAGGCGATGATGCCTGCGGACATGTTCACCCAGCGCACAGCGCCGCTCTCCGAGGTGATCCGGTATTCATATTCATCGATAATGTTCTCTCCGCGCAGGCGCGCCGCTGCCCGTTCCTTCACCAGTGCGCGGTCGTCGGGGTGGATGACCTCCCAGAAATCGAGCGTGAGAAGAAAATCGCGGGAGTGGCCGGTAATTTTTTCCGTTGCAGGGTTCACGTACCTCAAATGTCCGCCCTGATGGATCACGATCCCGGCTGACGTGGTCTCTGCCAGGGTCCGGAACTTCAATTCGCTTTCTTTCAGGGACAGGAGCGCCTGCTGAAGTTCCTGGCTGAATCGCTCACGCTCTTCCTCTGCTTGTTTTCGGGCCGAAATATCGATGATGGTGCCGATGACCGCCGGTTTCCCCTCGTAGGTAGTTATGCCTGCGGTCATAAGCACCCACCGGTGCTCGCCGTCCTTACGTATGATCTTGAACTCATACTGCGTCGGTGGGGCGTTGCCGCCCAGTCGTTCCTGGGCACGCGCCTTGATCATCTCCACGTAATCGGGGTGGGTAAGGCTCAGAAAATTCATGGTCAAATATTCATGAGGCGCATATCCGCAGATCTGCTCGGCCGTTCGGTTCGCGTAGAGAAAGTTTCCTCCCTGGTGAATAAAGATGGCAACGGCCGCGGTATCGGCCAGAGTGCGGAACTTTTCTTCGCTTTCCTGATAGGACTTGCTCATTCGGCGCGATTCATCGAAGAGCCGTGCATTCTCGATGGCAACCGATGCATGGCCGGCCATGGACGTGAGGAGGTCTATGTCGCTCTGGATATAGGGCGCCCCGCTCCCTTTTTTCCCAACGGTCATGAAACCGCTGATCTGTCCTTTATACACCAGGGGAACGATCAGCTCTATATCGGTTTTGGAGATGGCATGGTACAGACGGCCTGCTTCCTCGGTGGAGAGCGCCATCTCGAGTTCCTGTCTGATCAGCACCTGGTTGGTTCGCTCCAGCCAGCGGATGGCGTCGTCGCTGATCGGCAGAACCGACGGCATGCCGACGCTCTGCCGGATGCGGTAGGCTCCATCCATTCCTTTGAGGAATAGCTGGATCTTGTCGGTTCTCAACCCACTATTGATACTATTGACAATGTAGGCAAGCAGATCGTCGAGGTCCAGAATCGTAACGAGAGCGTTCGTTGATTCCCTCAGGAGCTGCTGGTAATCGAACCTGCCTTTAAGAACAATGCTTGCGATCCATGTCTGAACGCGCGATCTGAGCGGTGTTCCATAAAAGATAAAGCCGATGAGCGCCAGGGAGATGAGGTCTGAGGTGACATCGCCCAGCAAGGGGCTGAGGAAAGCGATGGTGCCGAAATGTATCAGCGCTACGACGATGAACAGAAAAATGACGGTAAGCGTTCTCGAGACGATGGTTCGGATATCGAATAAACTGTAGCGGATGCAGGCGTAAAAGGTCAGGATGACCCAGGGAAAACTGAAAAAAGACGCAAGGCCCGGTTCAAAGGCGACGCCGCCTATGAGCTGCAAGAACCCTGCGGTGAACGACGCACCGCCGCCGAAGATCAGCAGACCGTAAAAAAAATAATTGAACTGAGACTTTCTTACGCCCACCATGCTTTTTTTCAGGCGAATGCACTCATAAATAAGCCAAAAGGCCAGCAAAGTTCCGAAGAATCGTCCTGCATGCTCCAGCGGGCCATGCTGGTTGACAAAGGGGATCACGGAATATCCGGGGGCCACGATCAGATCGGTGAACAGGGACAGACCGAGAATGACCACCCAGAGGGGATAGAGGACGATGCCGATGATACGCCCGAAACGGCCCTGGTCGTCCTTCAGGAAAAAGAGGACCTGCAGCGCGGCAGGGACGGTGAACCAGCCGATCCAGTTGAAGCGGGCCGCGAAGTCGATCGACAAGCCCAGCGAGGCGCGAAGATACATCGATCCCGAGGCGATGGAAAACGCCGCCGAGAACAAGGCCAGGGCGGTAACGGCCTTCTGGACCGGGTCTTGACGGGGATTGTTGCGAAGGAGAATGATGCCGAGGAACAGTTCCAGCGTACCGATGAACAGCAAGGAGAAGCCGATGATTTCGTATATGGTCATCTGTACTCCTTCGCCCGAACAGGGCAAGCACGCTGACCGGCTTGGGATAGTTGCCGGGTATTGCACGATGGCCATGCGGCCAAACGGACGAGGAACAAACTTTATTTTTTAGTAGCGATAGTATATGATAGGCTTGCAGGTGGAGTCAATAGTTAAGTGGTGCAGCAATAAAAAATGTGGTTTCCGGCATCGCATGGATTCCGCTCTGCCTGTATGAACGGCGTACACGAGGTGCCTATTTTATCTTGAGGAGGTGACATCGATGGCTTGCGGGAAGAAGTGCGGTACAAAAGCGACCGCCAAGAAGAAAACAGCAAAGAAAAAGTAGTACTCTCCGGCGGGCTCAGTGGCCCGCCGAACTTTTCACGCCGGGCATGGTAGGCCAATGACCGGCTTGGGTTTACGCTCATTTTTTCTGGAGCATTGGCATCAGAACGGTTATGGAACATTTGTACGAGCAGTATCTGCGGGTGCGCCGCATCAGCCTGAGCCTTATTTGTTTGATTTTATAAGGCGATAGGGAACAGTTCATGGATGGGGCTCCTACTATTGCATTGACTTTTACCATGGCCTGTGATAAAAAAACCAGCCTACGTTCCAATTGGAGACCATGTGCGGACAGCGATTGTCATCTTGGGGCACGGAAGCAGAAGCGAGAGCGCTGATGACTCCATTCGTCAGGCCGCGGCCCGGATCAGGAGCAAGGGCGGTTACGAAATGGTCATGCATGCCTTCCTGCAGTATGCGTCGCCCGGTTTGAGCGATGTTCTTGAGGATTGTGTCAGGCGGCAGGTCGCCAAGGTGATCATCGTCCCGTTCTTTATGCAGGCCGGGGCGCACGTTTCTGCAGATATCCCCGAATTGGTCAGGGCCGCGAAAAAAAAACACCCGCATCTGGAACTTGTGGTGACTGACTACGTCGGGGGACACCCCTTGATGATCGACATTATTGCCGATCTGATAAAAAAAACGGAATAAGAGACCGCATCATACGGACGGAAGAGACTGCACCATGATGGCACAGGGCAGGATGCGCAGTTATTCTGCTTCAGGCCGCAGGGAAAAGGAACCAATGCTGTCAGCGAAAGAGCAATTCGATATCATTAAACGCGGTTCTGTGGAGATCATTGTTGAAGAGGATCTCCTGAAAAAGCTTGAGCGTGCGGTTGCGGCCGGAAAACCGCTCCGGGTGAAGGCCGGGTTTGACCCGACTGCGCCGGATATCCATCTGGGGCATACGGTGCTCTTGAACAAGATGCGACAATTCCAGGAGCTCGGTCATGAGGTCATCTTCCTGATCGGTGACTTTACCGGGATGATCGGCGACCCCACGGGTAAGTCTGAAACGAGAAAACATCTCACGCAGGAGGAAGTTGCGGCGAACGCGAAGACCTACCAGGCCCAGATCTACCGGATCCTTGATCCCCAAAAGACCAGGATCGCCTTTAATAGCGAGTGGATGTCGAAAATGTCCGCCGGCGACCTGATCCAGCTCGCTGCCAAGCATACCGTGGCCAGGATGCTTGAGCGGGAGGACTTCAAAAAGCGCTATCAATCGGAGCTGCCGATCAGCATTCATGAGTTCCTTTACCCGCTGATCCAGGGGTATGACTCGGTCATGCTGAAGGCGGATGTGGAGCTCGGCGGCACCGACCAGAAGTTTAACCTGCTCGTGGGGCGAGAGCTCCAGAAAGAATACGGTCAGGCTCCCCAGTCCATTGTCATGATGCCGCTCCTTGAGGGCCTCGATGGCGTGAACAAGATGAGCAAAAGCCTGGGGAACTACATCGGCATTAATGATCCGGCAGGAGAGATCTTTGGCAAGGTGATGTCGGTCAACGATAGTCTTATGATCCGGTATTACGAACTGCTCAGTTCTGTTTCGCTTGCGGAACTTGCCGACATTAAGGAAAATCTCAAAACGGGGCAGCTTCACCCCATGGAGTCGAAAAAGCGGCTTGCCGTAGAGATGGTGGATCGCTTCAGCTCGCCGGGCGAGGGCGCGAAAGCGCGGGAAGAGTTTGAAAAAGTGTTCGCCAGAAAGAGCCTTCCCGACGAGATGCCGCTCGTTACGATCGCCTGGGACGGGGACCGGATGAAGCTGGCGAAGATCATTGCCCTTGCAGGTGCGGCAAAGAGCAACTCTGACGCGCGCCGGCTTATTCAGCAGGGCGCAGTAGAGGTGAACGAATCGCCGGTCCGCGAAACTGATATGGAACTGCCGGCGGGAGAGTATGTGTTGAAGGTAGGGAAGAAGCGTTTTGTGCGAGTCGCTACGGAAAAGTAAAAATAATGAAACAGAATGAAATTAAGGCTTGACAGAAGATACACATTCTGATAAATTGCGCCCTCGTTCGATGGAACCGCAACATACTCGAACAGCTATCGAGCAGCAGAAATAGTACAAGATAGCAGAAAAAGTCTTGACAGATGTGACGCAGTCTGATACATTGCGCCCTCGTTCATAGGTAATAAGTTCATAGGCAAAACCTCGGGTTCAACCTCGAAGTTCTATAACTACCAAATGAGCACATCAAAATGTAGCTAAAATATACAAAAGAAGCTTACAAAGTTCTTGACAAAGTTTGTAAGGTTTGTTAATATTGTAATTCTGCAGAACACGCAGAACATGGTCTTTGAAAACTAAATAGGT